>Ga0247821_10001825_pt1 | contig 11869 bp, 8 predicted proteins | sample 13C_Glycerol_Day_FD_192481 | JGI IMG/M metagenome (GOLD analysis project Ga0247821, IMG submission 192481) | Soil microbial communities from agricultural site in Penn Yan, New York, United States - 13C_Glycerol_Day14 | ecosystem: Environmental > Terrestrial > Soil > Agricultural land | place... | reverse complement strand
GTGCAGGTGTGCAGGCAGTTTGTGGGGCAGACGTTAACGGAGAGGGGGTAGGGGTGCCCCCCCCTTTCAGAAAGGGGGGGGAGGACTGCGGCCTGACGCTGGCACCCTTCGGCCACTCGATCACTGATTGAGTGGCTTGCGAACCTGGATGTCCAGGTTCAACCCAGGGGAGGAGAGACCCAGATGAATAACAAAAACAAATCGAATCAACGTCATCCCACCAGTTCTCATGCCGTGCGGGCAACGGTCGTGGCCATGTGCGCCATCGCCTGCGGCAGCGCCGCTGCGGTCGAGATCGATACCGGCAACGACGACCTTCAACTGCGCTGGGACAACACCCTGCGCTACAACTTGGGCATGCGTACCGAAGGGCAGGACAAGGCGATCCTGGCGAACCCGAACAACGATGACGGCGACCGCAACTTCGACAAGCACCGGCTGGTGAACAACCGCCTGGATATCCTCAGCGAGTCGGACATCATCTACAAACGCAAGTACGGCGCTCGGGTCAGTGCCGCACTCTGGTACGACGCCGCCTATTCGGGCGACCTGGACAACGACAGCGTCGCCACCTCCAACCACCTGGGCTCCAGCGGCACCCCGGCCACCGGGCTGAGTCGCTACACCAACCGCTACTATGAGGGCCCGTCCGCCGAATGGATGGATGCCTTCGTGTTCGGCCAGTACGACCTGGGCGACATGCCACTCAAGGCCCGCCTGGGCCGTCACACCATCAACTGGGGCGAGTCGTTGCTCGGGGCCGGCGCCATCCACGGCATCGCCTACGGCCAGGCCCCCCTGGACCAGGGCAAGGCACTGGCCCTGCCAGGGATCGAGGCCAAGGAACTGTACCTGCCGCGCAACCAGATTTCGGCGCAGTTGCAGGTCAACCCCGAGTGGTCGTTTGCGGCGCAGTACTTCTTTGAATGGCGCCCCTCGCGCGTGCCGGAATCGGGCAGCTACCTGGGCTTTGCCGATATCTACCAGCAAGGCGGCGAGTCGTTCATCCTCAGCCCCACCCTGCGTGCCATCCATGGCGATGACATCGAGCCGCGCAACTCCGGTGACTGGGGCGTCATGACGCGCTGGAGCCCGCAGTGGCTGGACGGCACGCTGGGCTTCTATGTCCGCCAGTTCTCCGACACCCTGCCGCAGGTGATTCTGCTGGCTAACGCGCAGCCGCAGTACTACCTCAACTATGCCGACAAGATCGACATGTATGGCATCAGCCTGTCGAAGGAAATCGGCGGCATCAGTGTCGGCGCCGACCTCAACTACCGACACAACATGCCGCTGGTGAGTTCGGCGGCGCGCGTCACCTCGACCGCCCAGTTGCCGGACGACGGCGACATTCTCGGCGCCCGTGGCGACACCCTGCACGGCGTGCTCAACGCGATCGGCACCATCAGGCCGACCGCCTTCTTCGACGGCGCCAGTTGGTCGACAGAGCTGACCTGGAGCCGCTGGGTCTCGGTCAACGACGACCCCCTGAACCTGTTCAAGGGATCGTCCGCCTACAAGGCGGTGCCCAGCAACATCGACGAGGTGTCCCGCGACGCCTATGGCATCGCCGTGAACTTCACGCCGAACTGGTACCAGGTCTTCCCCGGTGGCGACCTGTCGCTGCCCGTCAGTTACTCCCAAGGGCTGTCGGGCAACTCGGCGGTCGCCTCCGGCGGCAACAAGGATGCCGGCAGCTACGCGGTGGGCCTGGCGCTCGATCTCTACAGCCGCTACCGCTTCGATCTGAAGTACGTGGATTACTTCGGTGACTACTCGACCAACCCGGTGACCGGCGCGGCGCTGACCCCAAGCGGCAGCCAGGCGTTGCTCGAAGATCGTGGCGCGGTGTACTTCACCTTCAAGACCACGCTCTGAGCCCCAGTGCAACTCCACCCGCGAAGGTCCGTTGCGGCCCTCGCGGGTGCAAGGCGCTTGCGCGCAACTGATGTGAGGTGACACGTGTTCAAACCATTCTTACGGCCCCCCTTGGTGATCCTGGCCGCGATGCTGGCCATGCCGGCGTTCGCCCAGGCCGGTTTCGTCTCGCCTCTGGACACGCCTTCGCTGCACAGCGCCAAGGCGATCCAGGCACCCATCAATGCATTGGCCAAGGCCGGCGGGCGGCTGATTGCCGCCGGGCAGCGCGGCCATATTCTTTATTCCGATGACGCCACCACCTGGCGCCAGGCCCAGGTGCCGGTGAGCTCCGACCTGACGGCGCTGGCATTTCCCAGCGCCACCCAAGGCTGGGCGGTCGGCCACGAAGGCGTCGTGCTGCACAGCAACGATGCGGGACAGACCTGGACCAAACAGCTGGATGGCCGGCAGATCGCGACGATCCTGCTCAAGCAATTCGGCAACCCCGCCAACCCGGATGACCCCGAGGCGCAGCGCTTGAAGCAGGACGCCGAACTGTTCGCCACCCAGGGCGCCGACAAGCCCTTGCTGGACGTGTGGTTCGCCGATGCGCGCACGGGGTTCGTCACCGGCGCCTTCAACCTGATTCTGCGCACCGAGGATGGCGGCCAGACCTGGACCGCCTGGCAGGACCGTGTCGAAAACCCGCGCAGCATGCACCTGTATGGCCTGCGCCCGGCGGCCGGCACGCTGTTCATGGTCGCCGAGCAGGGGCTGGTGCTGAAACTGGACGCGGCCAGCCAGCGCTTCGTGAAAGTCGAGTTGCCCTACGAGGGCACCTTGTTCGGCCTGCTCGGCGATGACCGCCTGGTGCTGGTCTACGGCCTGCGTGGCAATGCCTTGCGCAGCCTGGACGGTGGCGCGAGCTGGAGCACGGTCGACACCGGAATCTCGGAAGGCATTACCAGCGGCCTGATCGCCGATGACGGTTCCATCCTGCTGGCCAGCCAGACCGGTCAGTTGCTGCGCTCCACCGACCGGGGGGCGACCTTCCGTCGCATCCCGGTGGACCGCGTGGCGCCCAACTTTGCCCTCGCACCGGCTGCCGACGGGGCCGTCGCCCTGGCCGGGCTTGGCGGTGTACGCGTGCAAAGCCTGCAACAGAACACGAAAGCCGGAGAGCCGTGATGGGTACCCACAACGCCAGCGATAACTTGCAGTCCATCAGCAATATCGAAGATTTCAACCACAAGTCAGGCAGCCGCCTTGAGCAGTTGATCTTCAACCATCGCCTGCTGGTGATCCTGCTGTGCAGCATCGCCACGCTGATACTGGGCTGGGACTCGTCGCGCCTGACCCTCAATGCCGCCTTCGAGAAAACCATTCCGCTGAACCAGCCGTATATCCGCAATTTCCTGGAACACCGCGACGAGCTCAAAGGCCTGGGCAATGCCGTGCGTGTGGTAGTGGAAAACCGCTCGGGGGATATTTTCGATCCTGCCTACCTGCAAGCCCTCAAACAGATCAACGACGAGCTGTTTCTGACCCCGGGTGTCGATCGGGCCAACGTCAAGTCGTTGTGGATGCCGGTGGTGCGCTGGAACGAAGTCACCGAAGAGGGCTTCGCCGGCGGTCCGGTGATGCCGGACAACTACACCGGCTCGCAAGCCAGCATCGACGCGCTGCGCCAGAACATCAGCCGGGCACAGCTACTGGGCAACCTGGTGGGGACCGATTTCCGCTCCAGCATGATTTTCGTGCCGCTGCTGGACAAGGACAGTAATACCGGCCAGCCGCTGGACTACTGGGAACTGTCCAAGCGCCTGGAGAGCATCCGTGCGCAGCACTCCGGCGTTCAGGGCAGTGCCGACCTGGATATCCGTATTGTCGGTTTCTCCAAGGTGGTGGGCGATCTGCTGGATGGTTTGCAGCAGATGATCCTTTACTTCGCCGTGGCCGCGGTGATCGCCGCGCTGATCATTTTTTCCTGGACCCGTTGCCTGCGCAGCACCGTGCTGGTGCTTGGCTGCTCCTGCATTGCGGTGCTCTGGCAATTGGGCCTGATTGCCCGGTTGGGCTATGAGCTCGACCCCTATTCGATTCTGGTGCCGTTTTTGGTGTTCGCCATCGGTGTTTCCCATGGCGCGCAGAAGATGAACGGGATCATGCAGGACGTGGCCCGTGGCACCCATCGCCTGGTCGCTGCCCGCTACACCTTCCGCCGCCTGTTCCTGGCCGGGGTCACGGCGCTGGTGGCCGATGCCGTGGGCTTCGGGGTGCTGATGCTGATCGACATCCCGGTCATCCAGGACCTGGCCGTCACCGCCTCCATCGGCGTTGCCCTGCTGGTGTTCACCAACCTGATCCTGCTCCCGGTCATGTTGTCCTATACCGGCGTCAGTCCGAAGGCCGCCGCGCGCAGCCTGCGCAAGGAACAACAGCCGGCCGCTGGCATCTGGCTGTTGCTGGAGCGCTTCACCGAGCGGCGCTGGGCCACGGCGTTGCTGGTGGTGTCGGCAATCCTCACGGTGGGCGGCTTCGTGGTCAGCACGCACCTGAAGATCGGCGACCTGGATGCCGGGGCTTCGGAGCTGCGGCCCAACTCGCGCTACAACCTGGACAACGCCTACATCAACAGCAAGTACTCGCTGTCGTCGGACCAGTTCGCGGTGATCGTCAAGACCAAGGCCGAAGGCTGCCTGGAGTACCAGACCCTGGTCGACGCCGACCGCCTGGGCTGGGCCCTGCAGCAGGTGCCGGGGGTGCAGAGCACGGTGTCGCTGGCCGATGCGGTGCGCAAGATCACCGCGGGCTCCTACGAGGGCAGCCCGAAATGGATGTCGATCTCGCCCAACCAGGACGTGCTCAACTACGCCGCGCGGACCGCGAGCACCAGTAATCCCGAGCTGTTCAACAACGACTGCTCGGTGATGCCGGTGGTGGCCTACCTCACCGACCACAAGGCACAGACCCTGGATCAGGTCGTGCAGGCCGCACAGGCCTTCGCCACCGAACACAGCACACCGGAGCGCCAGTTCCTGCTGGCCGCCGGCAGCGCCGGGATCGAAGCGGCCACCAATATCGTGGTCAAGAAAGCCAACCTGACCATGCTGATGTACGTGTACGCGGCGGTCATCGTGCTGTGCTTCATCACCTTCCGCAGCTGGCGCGCGGTGGTGGTCGCAGTGGTTCCGCTGGTGATCACCTCGATTCTCTGCGAGGCGCTGATGGTGGTGCTGGGCATGGGTGTCAAGGTGGCGACCTTGCCGGTGATTGCGCTGGGCGTGGGCATTGGCGTCGACTATGCGCTGTACCTGCTGAGCATCCAGCTGGCCCGCCAGCGGGCCGGCGACACCCTGGCCCAGGCCTACCGGCATGCCTTGCGCTTCACCGGCAAAGTCGTGGCCCTGGTGGGCGTGACGCTGGCGGCGGGTGTAATCACCTGGGCCTTCTCGCCCATCAAGTTCCAGGCCGACATGGGCATCCTGCTGACCTTCATGTTCGTCTGGAACATGCTCGGCGCCCTGGCCCTGATCCCGGCGCTATCGCACTTCCTGCTCAAGGATGTGCGCGTTAGCGGGGCGCCGGTGGCCGTGGCGCATGCCGAGCAGGCATCGGTTGCCAGCGTCCCCGGTTCCCGGGCGGTGCCGCGCGTCCAGGCCGATCCGAACCTTGTCTGAACCCACGCATTCATAAGGAATCACCATGAGCGATACATCCGCAGCGTTTCTCGATGAACAGCAAGTCATGATCCGCGATTCGGCGCGCAAGGTGGCTGCCGAAGTGGTTGCCCCCACCGCCGCCGAACGTGACCGCAGTGGTGCCTGGCCGCGCAGTGAGCTGCAGGCCGTTGGCGAGCTGGGCTTTCTCGGCATGCTGATCCCCGAAGCCTACGGCGGGGCCGGGGCCAGCTTCGTCGAGTACTGCCTGGCCATCGAGGAGTTCGCTGCCGCCGACACCGGATTCGCCACCCTGATCCATGTCCACAACTCGGTCGGCCTGGCGGTGGCGCGGCTGGGCAACGAAGAACAGAAGCGCAAGTACCTGCCGGACCTGGCCAGTGGCAAGCGCATCGGTGCGTTTCTGCTCAGCGAACCTCACGCCGGTTCCGATACGGCTGCGTTCCGCACCCAGGCGCGGCGGGAAGGCGAGCACTACATCCTCAATGGCAGCAAGCAATTTATCTCCAATGGCAACGAAGCCGGCCTGGGCCTGGTGCTGGCGGTCACCGACAAGAACGCCGGCAAGCACGGCAGCAGCCTGTTGATGGTCGACCCGCAAGACAGCCCCGGCTACGTCGTGGCGCGCGTCGAGCACAAGATGGGCCAGCGCTCGGCCCATGTCGCGCAGATCCAGCTGGAACACTGCGCGGTACCGGCGGCGAACCTGCTGGGCGAGGAGGGGGCAGGCTATCGCAGTGTGATGAGCTCGTTGTCGGAAGGGCGGGTGGCCATTGCCGCCGTCGCCACCGGCACCGCGCGCGCAGCCCTGGAGGCAGCGGTGGGCTACGCCAAGGAGCGTGAGGCCTATGGCGCACCGATCTTCAACCTGCAAGGGGTGGCCTTCGACCTGGCTGACATGGCCGCGCAAGTCGATGTCGCGCACCACTACATGGTGCACGCCGCGCGATTGTGCGAGGCGGGCGTGGCCTGCGCCAAGGAAGCCTCGATGGCCAAGCTGTTCGCCAGCGAAATGGCCGAGAAAGTGTGCTCCGACGCGCTGCAGATCCACGGCGGCTACGGCTACCTCAACGATTTCCCGGTAGAGCGCTATTGCCGCGATGTGCGGGTGACCAAGATCTACGAAGGCACCAGCCACATCCAGAAGCTGATCATCGCCCGCAGCCTGGCCTGACACCCGGACCTGCCCCCTCCATGGGGAGGGGGTAGTCAGGCAACCGTCAGGCATACCCTGTTTTTCGCAGCCCGCTCAAAGGGCTTGGCGGATGGGCGACGATTGGCAGGGAACCCGCGTATGAAGATGCAAGCAACGACCGATGCACAGCGACTTGCAGTGGACAGCTTCCGTACCTTCCTTGCAACGGAGGTGACACCGGTGGTCCGCGCCTTGCGAGGCAGGCCCATTCCCCGAGAACGCCTGCGCGAACTCACCCAGGGCATCGCCGACTTCGGCCTGCCCGGTGCGAGTATCGCGCATGCGTCGGGCGGCATGGGCCTGTCGGTGCAAACCGAAGCGATGCTGCTCGAGGAGCTGTGCGTGGTTTCCTGCGAAATCGCCCAGTGCGTCATCGTCAACATGCTCGTTGCCCGTTTACTGGCGGAGCTGCCCGAGCCGCAGCGCAGGTTGCGCGACCGTCACTTGCCAGGCGTGCTCGCCGGTCGCAGCTTCGCGGGCTTTTACCTGCACGGGGCCGATGCGCTGGCCACCGTGAGCGAGGGTGGCATCAGCGCCTGGTCGACGGCGGACGGCTGGGTGCTCGACGGTGCCCAGCCGTGGGTGGGTAACGGCCGGATCTGCGACTTCGTGATCACCGGCGTACGCACCGAAGGTGGCGGGGTGTGTCATGTGCTGGTGGAGCGCGAGCAACATGGCAACACCTCGCGAATCTTCGACACCCCCACCTTGACCGGCACCTTCAATACCGGCCTGTCGTTCCACAACGTGCGCCTGCCCGCCAGCCAGTTGATCTGGCAGGAGCAGGAGGGGGCTGAGCTTCGTGCCAGGTTGCTGGAGAAATTCAATGCCGACACGGCCTTGCTCTCGGTCGGCCTGATGCGGGCGGTACTGGAGGGCTGCATTGTCGGCGCGCGATGCGCCGACGCGTCGGGGCGGCCGAGCGCATCGCAGCCGTGGGTGGCGCTCAGGATTGCGGAGATGGCAACCCGGCTCGACGCGGCCAGGCTCATGTGCTTGCGCGCCTACTCGCTGGTCGATGCCGGCAGCGGTTGTCAGGTTCAGGTGAGCATGGCGCGCTGGCTGGCCAGCGAAATGGCCCTCAAGGCTTGCCAGGAGGCGCTGCAACTGCCCGGTGGCAAGGCTTTGGGCGCGGCGCTGGACCTTGAGCGGCTGGTGCGTGAGTCGATTGTATTGCCGGTGCCCCACGGCGTGTCCGATGCGCAAAAACTGTCGATCGCCGAGGTGCTCACCGGGATCAGTGCCCTGCAGCCGGCCATCAACGTCGTGAACCCTGATCCATGACTCGCCGGGGCCCCATGGTGCCGGACAACGAGGGGACGCAGGCGTCCTCTCGCAGTCAGGGCAGCCTCGACAGTATTCTCCTGGAGCTGCCCGCCCGACCGCGCAAGCAACCCCGGCAGGCGCGTTCGGTCGCGCTGGTCGAGGCCCTGAAAACGGCTGGCCGCGAGATTCTTGAGGGGCAGGGGCGGGAGGCCCTGTCGATTTACCGATTGTCCGACCACTCGGGGGTCGCCATCAGTTCGATCTACGAGTACTTCCCGACGATCGACTCGCTGGTCGCTGCGATTTTCGAGGACTATCGCGCTGACGCCCGTCGGCAGGTGATCGCCAGCATCCACGCTTTACCCGCGTCGGCGACGCTTTACGACGGTATCGAGGTGATCTTGCGTACCGGGCTTGGGGCTTTGCATCGCTGGTTGCAGATTGACTCGCAACTGAGCATTCAGAGCGCTTACTACGGTGAGCTGGTGCGGCTGGACATCGTCAAGCCGGAGCGCTTCTGGATCTCGGCGGTCATTCCGGCGCTGGTGCAGCGTTTTTCTGATCAGGTGGTGGTGGGGGACCGGGAGAAAGCCGGGTTTCTTGCCTATCAGGCCGTTACTGCGTTACCTCGTGCGCTGATGATCGAGAAACCTCATTACTTGCTCGAGGATGAAACTGTTCGTTTGCTGACGCGTATGTTGCATGCGTTGTTGTCTGCGCCAGAGCTGGAACACGGTCTTTAGGTTCTCTGGGGGTGTTCTTGAGTTGGTGTTGCGGTTGTGGGTTTATCCGTTTCATGTGGTGATGCTGACGGCCCCATGAAATGGATAAGCCCCCAGCCGCAACACCAACACCAACACAACACCAACACCAAAATAAACCCAAAACCCTCCTTAACGAGAGGGGCGCCAGGCCACGAGCAAAGGCATAAAAGTCCATTCATGGAATGAACCACGACGGAGAACAATAATGACCGTTACATCACGTCTGGCGCGTTGCAGTGGCGTCTTAACCGCATCCTTGCTTGCATGGGCGATCCAATCCGCCAATGCCTGCGCCGCCGAAACACCCGTGTCACCCCAACCGGCCTACACCGATCAACACGTCAGCGACGCCTACATCTACCTGCTCGGCCGCTTGCTCGTCATGCGCCAGCAGCAACTGGACTTCCAGCAAGGCATGACCTGGAACCAGCTGGTACACCGCAAACCCGGCGCTGTCGACTGGCCCAACCCCAACCTCGACGTTGCCTACTCGGAAGCCTGGGTGGCCGTCGATGAGCAAAGTTGCACCCAGGTGAGCGTGCCGAAGATCACCGACCGCTATTACACCGTGCAATTTCTCAATGGCTGGGGCGAAACCCTGGCCAACATCAACGAGCGGGCGTTCGCCGACCATCCCTATGGTGAATTCGCCGTGTGCCTCAAGGGGGCGAAGGTGGAGCTGCCGGCCAACACCCGGCGCATCGACCTGCCGGTTCGCACGGCACGGGTGCTGTCGCGGGTGGAGCTGGGGGCAGACTGGAAGGTCGCCGAGCAGCTGCAGCACCAGTTCAGCATGCGCCCTACGGGTTCGCCGCAGTTGCCAGCGGTACCGAAAACGCCGATGTTCGAGCTGTACAAACTGCCAGCGGTACACGCGTTCGATGCCGCGTCGGTGGCGCTCGAGGAGCCTGACCTCAATCCCGGCATGCAGACGCTGCAAACCCACGTGCGCGGGATTGCCGAGCGGATCAAACAGCCCGGCGAACGTACGCGCATCGACCAGCAAATCCAGACGCATGCCTTCGCGGCCCTTGCCAGCGCAGCGCCCACCATCGGCCCCGGCACACAGCGCAACGGCTGGGTGCGGCCAGCGGTTTCCGGGGCCTACGGCCATGACTATCTGACGCGCACGCTGGTCGATCTTGGCGGCATCTGGGCCAACACCAGCGCAGAGGTCAATTACTACCGTGGCGCGCGGGATGCCGAGGGCCAGGTGCTGGATGGCGGGCAGAGCTATGCGCTGACTTTCCCGCGTGAGCAATTGCCTTCCGGCTTTGCCCGCTACTTCTGGTCCGTCACGGCCACCAACAGCAAAACCTTCCGTGTGCTGCCCAACCGGCTCGACCGGTTTCTGCTGAACAATCAGTCGCCCCTGCAGTACAACGGCGATGGCTCCCTGACGCTCTATTTCGGACCGCAACAGCCCCAGGGCAGCGCCGAAAGCAATTGGTTGCCGACGGTGGCGGGCGAGCCGTTCCGGCTGATGCTGCGGTACTACGGCGCCAAGGGCGCGGTCGCCAGCGGTGAATACTTCCCACCGGCGCTGGTGCGGCTATGAGGCACTTATCCATGATTGGCAAGGACAGACCCATGAATGAATTGAAAATGCTGCTGGCGTCCTGCGCGCTGCTGGTGACCTGGCTTCCCTCGGCGCACAGCCAGCCGTTGCCGGGCGTGAAGGTGCCGGTAACGGTCGACAACTTCGCCCGTGCCGAGACGGACCGGTATTTCGCCATGACCATCAAGCGGGCAGGGGTGGGGCGTTTCTTCCACTGGCGCGAACTGGTGCCGGCAGGTGCCCAGACGGTCGTGCGTCCCAACCGTGACACCCTGTATTCGACCGCGGTCTTCGATCTGGATGCCGGCCCCGTGAGCGTCACCTTGCCCGATGCCGGCGAGCGTTATATCTCGTTGGCCGTGATCAACGAGGATCACCACGTCGTCGATGTGCAGTATCGCGCCGGGCAGTACAGCGTCAGCTGGGACCAGGCGGGCACGCGCTATGTCATGTTGGGTGTGCGGATTCTGTTCGACCCGACCAAGCCGTCGGACCCGGGCCAGGTCCACGCCCTGCAGGACGCGATCAGTGTGAGCCAGGCCAATGGGCCGGGACGCTTCGACGTGCCGCAGTGGGACGAGGCGAGCCAGGCCAGGATACGCGGTGCGTTGACGGTGCTTGGGCAGTCGCTTGCTGACTCGCGGGATATGTTCGGCAAGCCCGGTGAGGTCGACCCGATGCGTCATTTGATCGGCAGCGCGATCGCATGGGGAGGCAATCCGCAGCAGGACGCGTTTTACCAGACCGTCACGCCGGATCGTAACGATGGCCAGACTCCTTATCGGTTGGTGGTGGGCCAGGTGCCGGTGAGTGCTTTCTGGTCGATCAGTGTCTACGATGCCGAGGGGCGGTTTCGACCGAACGCGCGCGAGTCTTATACGCTCAACAGCCTGACTGCCAGGAAAGGTGAGGGTGGCCGGGTTTCGGTGCAGTTTGGTGGGTGTACTGACAGTAGCGACAATTGCCTGCCGATCATGGATGGCTGGAACTATATGGTTCGCTATTACTTGCCGGAGCCTTCGATCCTTGAAGGTCGCTGGCAGTTGCCAAAGGCGGAGCCGATTTTGTGATTGGGTAATGAAGGGGCCTCAGGGAGTCCTTGGTGTTGGTGTTGCGGCTGGGGGCTTATCCATTCCATGGGGTGATGCTGATGGCCCCTTCCGCCTTTACGGCGGGTCCCTTTTGTCTTGGCAAAAGGAACCAAAACCGCTCGCTCCTGCATACGGCCCTACGCTGCGCTCCGGGTTCCCTCCCTCCGGTGTCCTCCAGGGGCCTCGCGGCCTATGCCAACAAGCAGGTAGGAGCGGACTCGGTGGGAGCGGGCTTGCCCCGCGATAGGCCCCAGAGTCATGCACATCCAGGCGCAACGGCGAAGCGGGATCAGCGGCAGGCATGAATCTATCGGCAAGATTCAAAATCCATCGCGGGGCAAGCCCGCTCCCACCGGCGGGTGATGCCCACGGCCCGGCATTTTGTCGATCTCGGGGTAGGAGCAGCTTGCCCCGCGATAGGCCCCTGAGCCTTGCACATCCAGCTGCATCGCTGA
>Ga0247821_10001824_pt1 | contig 11870 bp, 10 predicted proteins | sample 13C_Glycerol_Day_FD_192481 | JGI IMG/M metagenome (GOLD analysis project Ga0247821, IMG submission 192481) | Soil microbial communities from agricultural site in Penn Yan, New York, United States - 13C_Glycerol_Day14 | ecosystem: Environmental > Terrestrial > Soil > Agricultural land | place... | reverse complement strand
GACCATCAAACCCCCGCCCGGCTGGCCCACCTGCCCACCATGGGACCCGCGCTACCCCAAGTGCAATCGCCGCTGACTAGGCTGGGGTCCAACACCTAGTACTTGTGAAAGGACCCCCCGTGAGTGTGGATGAGCTGACTGCCCAGGTCGAGCGTGCGCGCCAGGACTACGAAGCGCTGGTGGCGAAGGGGCTCAAGCTGGATCTGACGCGGGGGAAGCCGTCGCCGAAGCAGCTCGACGCGGCCAACGGGGTGCTCGGCCTGAGCGGTGAGCCGGTGGGCGCGGACGGCACGGACCTGCGCAACTACGGCGGGCTGAACGGCCTGCCCGAGGTGCGGGCGATCTTCGCCGCGGACCTGCAGGTTCCTGTGGAGCAGCTGCTCGCGGCCGGGAACTCGAGCCTCGAGCTGATGCACGACGCGGTCGTGTTCGCGCTGCTCGGCAAGGTGCCGGGCGCCGAGCAGCGGTGGGCCGACGTGGAGGGGCTGACGTTCCTGTGCCCGGTCCCGGGGTACGACCGGCACTTCGGGATCTGCGAGCGGTACGGCATCAAGATGGTCCCGGTGCCGATGACGCCCGAGGGCCCGGACATGGACGTGGTCGAGCGGCTGGTCGCCGAGGACGCCGCGATCAAGGGCATCTGGTGCGTGCCGAAGTACAGCAACCCGGACGGCACCGTGTACTCCGACGAGACGGTCCGGCGGCTGGCCGCGATGGAGACCGCGGCGCCGGACTTCCGGATCTTCTGGGACAACGCGTACGCCGTCCACCACCTGACCGACTCCCCCGCGCAGCTCGCCGACATCCTCGCGCTGAGCGCCGAGCACGGGCACCCGGACCGGCCGTTCGTGTTCGGCTCGAGCTCGAAGATCACCTTCGCCGGCGCCGGCGTCGCGTTCTTCGGGTCCTCGCCGGCGAACATCGAGTGGTGGCTCGGCCACACGGTCAAGCGGAGCATCGGCCCGGACAAGATCAACCAGCTGCGGCACGTGCAGTTCCTCCGCGACGCCGACGGCCTGCACGAGCACATGCGGACGCTGGCGGAGCTCATCCGGCCGAAGTTCGACGCGGTCGACAAGATCCTCACCGCCGAGCTCGGCGGCACCGGCCTGGCCTCCTGGACCGCTCCGGCCGGCGGCTACTTCGTCAGCCTGCAGGTCCCCGAGGGCTGCGCGCGCGAGGTGGTCGCGAAGGCGAAGGCCGCCGGGATCGCGATCACGCCCGCCGGCGCCACGCACCCGTACGGCGACGACCCGACCGACCAGACCATCCGGATCGCCCCGACGTACCCGGAGCTGCCCGAGGTCGAGACGGCCATTGCAGGCCTGGCCACCTGCGTCCGTCTGGTGGCGAGCGAGAAGCTGCTCGCCGACCAGGCCCGTCAGGCCTGAGGCAGGTCGAAGATCAGGCAGTTCGACGTCGCGTGGGCGAGGAGCTTGCCGCGTTCGTCGTACAGGTGCGCCTCGGCGACCGCCGTACGACGACCGCGGCTGATGATCCCGCCCTCGCAGCGGAGCAGGCCTGAGTCGATCGTGACCGGCCTGACGAAGCGGGTCATCAGGTCGAGCGACGTGTAGCCGACGCCGGGCGGCAGCGTCGAGTGGACGGTGCACCCGGCGGCGGTGTCGAGCAGGGTGGCAATCACGCCGCCGTGCACCGTGCCGAGCGGGTTGTAGTGGAACTCGGCCACCGGCATCAGGACCGTGACCTTGCCTTCCTCGACCTCGATGCCGGACCCGCCGACCAGGTGCAGGATCGGCGGCGCCGGGAGGTCCCCGTCGCGCATCGCCCGCAACATCTCCAGCCCCGACGACCGGCCGACCCGGGCCGCGGTCTGCGCCGGGTCCGACCACGAGAACGTGCGGCTCCGGGTCGCCTGCTGCGCCGCTTCCTGGGTCGCTTCCTGGGTCTCCGTCATGGACCGAGCCTCACACCGGCCACCTGGGTCTGTCAACGAGACCTAGACCTCACTACCATGACGGCATGAGTGGTACGACGTACAACGCGCTCGACTGGTCGGTGGCGAACTGCCCGATCGGCCGCGCCATGGAGATCATCGGCGAACGCTGGACGGTGGTCGTGCTGCGCGAGGTGTTCAACGGCATCCGCCGGTTCGACGACCTCCGGGTCCGCACCGACATCCCGCGGCAGGTGCTGTCCAACCGGCTCGCCACACTCGTCGAGCACGGCATCCTGCGGCGGACGCCGTACCGCGAACCGGGCGCGCGGCAGCGGTACGAGTACCGCCTCACCGAGCAAGGGCTCGACCTGTACCCGGTGCTGATCGCGATCCGCGACTGGGGCGACAAGTACCTGGCCGGCCCCGAGGGCTCGCCGCTGACGATCGAGCACCGCGACTGCGGCGCACCCGTCCACACCGAGATCCGCTGCGCGTCGGGTCATCGCGTGCCGTCACCGCGCGACGCCGTACCGCGACCGGGTCCGGGCGCACGCCGACGGACAAGCGCTTAAATTACTGGGATTTCCGGCCCTGCTGTCTCTCTGTGACCCGTCACTCGCTAGTCTTCTGCGGGTACTGGGGGAGGAAGAGTGAGGCAGTTCAACGCACCGCCCGGATGGCCCGACCCGCCGACCGCGCGCTGGCGACCACCGAAACGCTGGCAACCGCCCGAGTCGTGGCCGCCCGCACCGCCCGGCTGGGCGTTCTGGGTCGACGCGTCCGGCAAACGGGTTCGCGGTCCGATCGGCAGGTACGGCGGACCGGGCAGGATCAAGGTCGGCGCGATCGCGGCCGTACCGCTCGCGCTGATCACGCTGGTGCTGCTCAACCCGTTCGACGGCGGTGACGAGTCCGCGAGCACGGCGCCGGTGCGGACCTCGGAGCCCACGTCGGCGCCGACGAGCACACCGGTCACGGAGCCGACGACCACCGGGCCGACAGCGACGACGGAGCCGACGACTCCGCGCCGGACCGAGCCGAGCCCGGAACCGACGCCGACGCCGACGCCGTCAGCGGTACCGTCGGAGAGCCGGACGCCGAGCGTGACGCCGAAGCCGACCGAGCCGTCGTCGACGAGCTCGCGGACGGAGCCGACGCCGACCACGGTCCCGGTCACCACCGGGGCGGCCGTGTACCAGAGCTGCGCGGAGGCTCGCGCGGCAGGCGCGGCACCGCTGCACCGTGGGGATCCCGGCTACTCGGCGGCGCTCGACCGCAACGGCGACGGCGTGGCCTGCGACCGCGGCAACTCCTGACGCAGACCCTCGTTCCACAGCTCCTGCGTCTGGCTGATCCAGAAGGCGGCGAACAGCACGATCAGCGTGCCCTCGATCCACAGCACGGCATGCTCCCAGCCGAAGACCTTCTTCCAGCCGACCATCAGCAGCGGTACGACGACCATCGCCGCCGCGATCACGGAGTACCGGTTGGCCGGTGAGTGCCGGACCGCGTGCGTGCGCTGCTTGCGCCGGAACTGCTCGGCGTTCAGCAGGACGACCGCGACGATGCACCCGAACATCACGATCGCGGCCGCGTAGTGCGCGTCGCCGATGAACCCGGACCGGTCGACCAGGAACCAGGCCAGCCCGCCGCCGAAGATCAGCGCCGCGACCGCGAGACCGAGCACGTACATCGGCGTCCAGCCGGCGGGCTGCCGGATCCGGTCCCGGATGATGAAGACGGCGGCCAGCAGCAGGCACGGTACGCCGACCACGAAGACCGCGAGCATGTTGTTCGTGACGTTCGCGGCCGCGTCACCGAGCACGACCGGCACCGAGTGGCACCGGCCCTGCCCCGGCGTCGGCACCAGCGCGACGCCCGGAGCGAGGATGCCGGCCACATTGAGCAGGATGTCCTCCGGCTCGGTGTTGCCTTTCAGCACCACCATGCAGACGCCGATGGTGATCAGCGAGCCGACGAAGATCGCCCGCACCGGCGTGTAGTAGTACGCGCTGATCGAGGTCTGCAGGCAGTGCGGATCAGTCGTGGACCACTCGATCACCAGCGACACGGCGAGCAGGGCGATCATGGCCACCATCGCCATCCGCAGGTACCGATAGGTCTTGATGGCGTAACCACCCGGCACGGTCATCCACGGCCCCCTCGCGACGAGCTCCCTGGTGCCGTCAGTATGCGCCCGTTCACGGAACGACGCCGAGCAGACGGAGCGCCGCCTGTCAGCCGAGCCGGATGGACTTCTTGTTCATGAACTCCTCGATGCCGGCCGGGCCGAGTTCGCGGCCCAGGCCGGAGCGCTTGATGCCGCCGAACGGCAGGTCCGCCTGCGAGCCGCCGGCCCGGTTGAGGTACACCATGCCGGCGTCGATCCGGTCGGCGACGCGGCGGTTGCGGTCGGGGTCGGTACCCCAGACCGAGGCGCCGAGGCCGAAAGGCGTGTCGTTGGCAAGCTCTACCGCGTGGTCCTCGTCCCGTGCTTCGAAGACGATCGCGACCGGGCCGAAGATCTCCTCGTAGTACGCGTCCATCTCCGGCGTGACGTCGGTGAGCACGGTGGCCTCGAGGTAGGCGCCGGGGGTGATCCGGTTCCCGCCGGCGCGCAGCGTGGCGCCTTGCTCGACCGCCTTCGCGACCTGTGCGGCGACCTCGTCCGCGGCGGCGGCCGAGGCGAGCGGCGGGAGCTTGGTCGCGGGATCGGCCGGGTCGCCGGGCACGTAGTACTCCGTGACGCGCTTGGTCAGCCGGTCGACGTACTCGTCGTAGAGATCGGCGAGCACGATCATCCGCTTCGGCGCGTTGCAGGACTGCCCGCAGTTCCGCATCCGCGCGGTCGCGGTGGCGTTGACGGTCTCGTCCAGGTCGTCGGTGTCGAGGACGATCAGCGGGTCGGAGCCGCCGAGCTCGAGCACGGTCTTCTTCAGGTTCTTCCCGGCCTCGGCGGCGACCGCGATGCCGGCCTGTTCGCTGCCGGTCAGCGAGACGCCGGCGATCCGCGGGTCGGCGAGGATCGCCGGGATCTGCCGGCTCGAGGCGAACGTGTTCACGTACACGTCGGCCGGGACGCCGGCCGCGTGCAGGACCTCCTCGATCGCGCGCGCCGACCGCGGGCAGATCGAGGCGTGTTTGAGCAGGATCGTGTTCCCGAGCACCAGGTTCGGCGCGACGAACCGGGCGACCTGGTAGCACGGGAAGTTCCACGGCATGATCCCGAGCAGCGCGCCGATCGGCCCCTTGGTGATGACCGCCTGCCCGCCCTTGATGTCGATCGGCTCGTCGGCGAGCAACGCGGGTCCGTGCTCCGCGTAGTACCGGAAGATGTCGACGACGATCCCGACCTCGCCGAGGCCTTCGCTGACCCGCTTGCCCATCTCCAGCGTCATCGTCGCGGCGAGCTCGTCGGCCCGCTCGGCGAACAACTCCGCCGCCCGCGCGACGATCCCCGCCCGCGCCTGCACACCGCGCCGCCGCCAGTCCGGGTACGCCGCATGCACCCGCCCGATCGCCGCCCGCACCTCCTCCTGCGTCGAGTTCGCCACTTCCTCCACCAGCACCCCGCGCGCCGGATCGACAACCGAGTACATGGGCAACCTCCATCCAGAAGCTGAAGACGCCACCATACTGTATGCAATCCTGCTTTGAGCACCCATCAACCGTTTCGGACGCCGCGAACTGGTTGGTGGGTGCTCAAAGTCGCGGTGCAGCGCGCCGGGTCGTGTTGTGTCAGTTGTGTCTTGCGGGCATGCTCGTGGCTGCCCGTTGTCCCGCCTCTTTGATCGGATGCCCGCCCGTGTCTGAGCAACGGAAGTTTCGTCGTGTTGTGCAGTTGGTCGCCGTACTGGCTGCTGTTTCGGTGCCCTCGATGGCGCTTGCCGCGCCTGCGGCGCCGCCGGATCCGGTGAACGCCTGGCAGTATCCGCACTGGCCGCAGAAGCAGCCCTGGCAGGAGTCGGGGCCGGACTCGCGCGTCGCGAAGGCGCTGTCGAGCGGTCTGCCGGGGCCGATCGACCCGCAGAACTGGGAGAACCCGGACCACATGACGTGGGACGACTACGTCAAACCGCCGGGGACCAACTGGGCCGACCCAAAGGTCTTGGGATCCCAGCGCACCTTCAAGGGCGCGCTCGTGCTGCTCGACTACCCGAACCAGGACTTCGTGGTCACCCAGCCCAAGGGCTCGACCGTGTTCGGCAACCCGAGCGCCGCAGCCAACGGCGTACCGCGGGACCAGGTCGCGAGCTTCTACCACGACTTCCTCAACAAGCCCGAGCCGCTGAACCACGGCCACACGCTGCACGAGTACTGGATGGAGGACTCCGGCGGCCGGTACGGCGTGGACCTCACCGCGTTCGGCCCGTACCGGATGCCCGGCAAGTCGCACGAGTACGCGATGGAGTTCCAGGGCCCCACGGCCTGCCCCGCCGGCGACACCTGCGACCGCGACATCCGCACCGACGGCCGCGCCGCCTGGGTCGCCGACCAGGGGCCCGACGTACCGGCCGGCTACGACTTCGTGTTCTTCCTCAGCGCCGGCCAGGACGAGTCGTCCACCTGGCAGGAGTTCGGGATGATGAAGTTCCCGACCAAGGAGGACGTCACCGACGACTTCGGCCCACCGGACCCGGCGCTGCCGAACTGGTCCGACACCCGGTACGTCGACTGGACGTCGTGGGCCGCGGGCGCGTCGATCTGGCCGAACGCCGGCGGCGGCTCGTCGACCCAGGCGGAGAGCTCCGGGATGGCGGTGTTCGCGCACGAGTTCAGCCACATCCTCGGCATCGGCGACAACTACAACAATCCGTACGGCGTCCCGCCCCGGCGCGCGTACACGGGCATCTGGGAGATGCTCAGCCGGGGCAGCTTCAACGGCCCCGGCGGACCGCACAGCCGCTGGATGATCCCGGCCACCGGCGGCGCCTCGATGGGCGCGCAACACATGCTGCGCAACAAGATCAAGCTGCAGATGGTCGACGAGCAGAACGTGCTGCGGCTGTCCCGCGAGGCGCTCGCGTCGTCGGGGGTGGTGATCGCGAACGTGAAGGCCCGCAGCGTGAACCCGGGCGCGAAGGACCTGTCCGGGATCAACATCGAGCTCGGCGGCGCCGGCGATCTGGACGCGCCGTGCAGCACCGCCACCGACCCGATGTGCGACGGCCGCGGCTACCAGAACTACACGGTCGAGGTCGTCGACCGGATGGGCACCGACTCGTTCACGCCCGACGCCGGCGTCCTGCTCGCGAAGACCAAGAACCAGGACCGCGCGCCGTTCGAGTGGGTCATCGACGCCAACCCGCAGAACATCAACATGACCGACTATGTGCTGCCCGACGGCACGAAGGTCCCGATCACGATCGGCGACTACCGGCAGCTGTCCGACGCGCTGTTCCACGCCGGCACGAACTCCGGCAGCGAGTACGAGTACACCGACACCGCGAACCGTCTGCACTTCTACGTCACCAACGTGCACCGCGACCGCCAGGGCATCCTGTCCTACACCGTCGCCATCCGCTCCCTCGACGGGGCGGGCGCCCAGCAGCGCGGCGTACGGCTGCTGCCGGCCGTCGCGAAGCCGGACCGCAGCGGCGTCCAGACCTGCAGCTTCAGCCTCACCAACACCGGCAAGGCCGGTACGACGTCAGGCCCCGAGGACATCACGCAGTACGTGAAGGGCGACGTCTACCGCCTGTCCGCCAAGTCCGACGGCTGGCCGATCTCCCTGCCGAACGCACTCGCCACCGCGAACGCGGGCCAGCAGGTGACCGTCCCCGTCCACACCAAGGCCGGTGCCGGTCCGCTCGCCAAGATCACCCTGACCGCCACCTCCGAAAGCGATCCGACGAAGTCAGCGACCGCCACCTGCATCGCCGTCAAGCGCTGACCGCAGCGCGCCGGGCGTCCACGCCAGACCGACGCCCGGCGCCGCGTGCAGGTAGTCGATCACGCGCGTGAGCGCCCAGCCGTGGGCCTCGATCAGGCCGGTCGCGATCCAGCGCAGGTACGGCGCGGTGGGCGCGACCGGTTCGAGGTCCGCGGGTGTGTCGTGGGTGACGGTGAACATCGGTACGCCGTCACGCACCCCCAGGCGGACCACGGTCTCGTACCGGCCGGGGCCCATGGTGTGGATCGCGTCGACGTCGGGCAGCAGTGCCGCAACGTCACGCGCGAACTCGCCGCCGGGCTCGCGTCGCATCTCCTGCGCGGCGACGTCACCGACCTGGCCGGGTGTCAGCAGGTACGCGCGCGCGGCGACCTGGCCGGGCGCGGACGGGTCGTAGAAGGCGGAACCGCCGCCCCAGACCTTGGAGGCGCCGGCGAAGACCAGACCGCCGGGAATCAGGACACCTGCGGTGCGGGCGGGATCGGAGCGATCACGGCAACCGGGGTACACCCGGGCGCCACCGTGTGGCCGTCCGCCGGACAGGTAGCAGCGGAATCGTGCGAGGGCGAGGTTGGAGCCGTAGGCGACGTACCAGACGCGATCCACCGCACCTCCGTGAGCCGGCCACCAGCTGCCCGCTCACAATAGTTTGAAACTCACGTCAACTGAACAGCACGGTTCATCTTCCGTCAGTTAAACGTTCAGACTAAGGTGCCGGGAGGCTCCACCCGCCCCGACAAGGAGACCCGCATGCCAGACATCAATCGCCGGAGATTCCTGCAGCTGGCCGGTGCGTCGGCCGCGTTCGCCGCGATGGCGGACAGTATCGAGCAGGCCGCCGCGATCCCGGCGCACCGCCGCTTCGGCAGCATCCAGGACGTCGAGCACATCGTCGTGCTGATGCAGGAGAACCGGTCCTTCGACCACTACTTCGGCACCATGAACGGCGTCCGCGGTTTCGGTGACCCGCGGCCGGTCACGCTGCCGAGCGGGAAGCCGACGTTCTACCAGAAGAACGCGCTCGGCAAGGAGATCCTGCCGTTCCGGCCGGAGGCGGACAACCTCGGCCTGCAGTTCATCCAGGACCTCGCGCACAGCTGGCCGGACGCGCACCAGGCGTTCAACAACGGCAAGTACGACCAGTGGATCCCGGCGAAGAGCCCGACCACGATGGCGTACCTGACCCGCGAGGACATCCCGTTCCACTACGCGCTCGCGGACAAGTTCACGGTGTGCGACGCCTACCACACCTCGTTCATGGGCTCCACCGACCCGAACCGGTACTACATGTGGACCGGCTACACGGGCAACGACGGCACCGGCGGCGGCCCGGTCCTCGGCAACGACGAGGCCGGCTACGGCTGGACGACGTACCCGGAGCGGCTCGAACAGGCCGGTGTGTCCTGGAAGATCTACCAGGACATCGGCGACGGCCTGGACGCGAACGGCAGCTGGGGCTGGATCAACGACGCCTACCGCGGCAACTACGGCGACAACTCGCTGCTGTACTTCAACAGCTACCGCAACGCGCAGCCCGGGAACCCCTTGTACGACAAGGCGCGCACCGGCACGAACGCGAAGGCCGGCGAGAGCCTGTTCGCGCAGCTCGCCGCGGACGTGCAGAACGACCGGCTGCCGAAGATCTCCTGGATCGCGGCGCCGGAGGCGTTCACCGAGCACCCGAACTGGCCGGCCAACTACGGCGCCTGGTACATCTCGCAGGTCCTCGACGCGCTCACCGCGAATCCCGAGGTGTGGAGCAAGACCGCGCTGTTCATCACCTACGACGAGAACGACGGCTTCTTCGACCACGTCGTACCGCCGTACCCGCCGATGGACGCCAACCAGGGCCTGTCGACCGTCGACCCGAACCCGGACCTGTACACCGGCAGCAAGGCCGCGCACGGCCAGTACGGTCTCGGTCAGCGCGTCCCGATGCTGGTGGTGTCGCCGTGGAGCACCGGCGGCTACGCGTGCTCGGAGGTGTTCGACCACACGTCGATCATCCGGTTCATGGAGACCCGGTTCGGCGTCCACGAGCCGAACATCTCGCCATGGCGCCGCGCTATCTGCGGCGACCTGACCTCGGCCTTCGACTTCGGTACGTCGGCCACGCGCCCGGCGCAACTGCCGGACACCAGCGCCTATGAGCCGCCGGACAACAAGCGGCACCCGGACTACGTGCCGACGCCGCCCGCGGTCGGTCAGCTCCCGGCCCAGGAGCGCGGCTCCCGTCGTACCCGTCCGCTGCCGTACGCACCGGTCGTCGACGGGGCCGTTGCCGACGGCAAGTACCGGCTGACGTTCGGGTCCGGGGCACGCGCCGGCGCGCAGTTCCTGATCACGTCCGCGAACCGTACCGACGGTCCGTGGACGTACACCACCGAGGCCGGCAAGACGGTCGCCGACAGCTGGAACCCGACCTACTCGGGCGGCGTCACCGACCTCACGGTGCACGGCCCGAACGGCTTCCTCCGCACCTTCAAGGGCAAGCCCGCCACCGGCCTGGAGATCACCGCCCGCGAGAACCCGGCCACCGGCAACGTCGACCTCACCTTCACGTCCGACGCCGCCCGCACGGTCACCCTCACCAACTCCTACGGCGGCACGCCGAAGCAGATCGCCCTCCGCACGGGCAAGACCACCTACACCGTCACCACCACGAACCGCTGGTACGACGTCTCCGTCACGACCACCGCCGACACCACCTACCTGCGCCGCTTCGCCGGCCACGTCGAAACCGGCGCCGCGGGCGTGAGCGACCCCGCGATTAGGACCGTCTGACCCGGGAGCCGTTCGAGGGGTTCACCTCGCCGCTTGCCCCTTCACCCGCTGCATGCGACGGGTGGAGGGACAACGCGGGGGGTGAACCCCTGAAACGTCAGATGATCGGGGCTTCCGGCTTCGTGGTGTCGGCCGGGGTGTTGTCGTCGACCTGGTCGAGTTCGTCGACCGCGATGCGGCTGGTCCAGCGCTTGTCGGGGTCGGGTTGCGGGATGGAGTCCAGGAGGAGCTTCGTGTACGCGTGCGACGGTTCGTGCATCACCTCGGAGACCGGGCCGCGTTCGACGATCTGGCCCTTGGTGATGACCATGACCTCGCCGCCGAGGTAGTAGACCGTGGACAGGTCGTGGGTGATGAACAGCGTCGTCATGCCGTGCTCGCGCTGGAAGTCGAGCAGGATGTCCAGGAAGTGCCGGCGCACCTGGGCGTCCAGCATCGACACCGGCTCGTCGGCGATGATGAACGACGGCCGCAGCATGTGCACCCGGGCCAGCATGATGCGCTGCCGCTGACCGCCGGACAGCTGGTGCGGGTACCGCCCGAGCACGTTCTCCGGCTCCAGCCGGACGGCGCGCAGCGACTCCTCGATCAGCGCGAGACCGGCCTCCCGGGTGGACGCCAGCTTGAACTTCTTCACCGCCTTCCAGAGCACGCGATCGACCCGGTAGAACGGGTTGAAGATCGCGTACGGGTCCTGGAAGACCGGTTGCACGTCGCGCCGGTACTCGTCGTACTCGGCCCGGCTCAGCTTGAAGATGTCCTTCCCGCCGTACAGCACCGATCCGGCCGTGGGCTTCTGCAGGCCGAGCACGTTGCGGGCGATCGTGCTCTTCCCGCTGCCGCTCTGGCCGACCAGGCTGACGATCTGCGGCGGCGACGCGGCCAGCGTGAAGCTCACGTCGTCGACCGCGGTCACGTATCCTTCCGCGACCCCGCGGGCGTGGAACCGTTGCTGTACGCCGCGGAGTTCGAGTTCCGACTTCATGAGGCCCTCCGTCCGACCTGCGGGATCGAATCGATCAGCTGCCGGGTGTACGGGTCCTGCGGATCCTTGAACACCTGCCGTACGCCGCCCACCTCGACCAGCCGGCCCTCGTACATCACCGCGACCCGGTCGGCGAGCTGTGCGTGCACGCCCATGTCGTGCGAGATCACCATCAGCGTGACGCCGAAGTCGGTGCGCAGATCGGCGAGCGACTGCAGGATCACCCGCTGGATCGTCACGTCCAGCGCGGTGGTCGGCTCGTCGGCGATCACCAGGTCGGGCTCGAGCGCGACCGCGATCGCCATCAG
>Ga0247821_10001823_pt1 | contig 11875 bp, 8 predicted proteins | sample 13C_Glycerol_Day_FD_192481 | JGI IMG/M metagenome (GOLD analysis project Ga0247821, IMG submission 192481) | Soil microbial communities from agricultural site in Penn Yan, New York, United States - 13C_Glycerol_Day14 | ecosystem: Environmental > Terrestrial > Soil > Agricultural land | place... | reverse complement strand
GGCTATCTCGGTGTCGCGCACGCTCATGCGCTTGCCGGTACGCAGGTAGAACGGCACGCCGACCCAACGCCAGTTGTCGATCATGACCTTCAAGGCCACGAAGGTTTCCGTCTGGCTCTGCGGATCGACCCGCGGCTCTTCGCGGTAACCAGGCAACTGCTTGCGCCCTTGCTTGCCAGCGGTGTACTGGCCACGCACTGAATGCTTCAAGGCCATGGTTTTCGACCAGGGGCGAATGGCGCCGATCACTTTGGCTTTTTCGCTACGTACCGCATCGGCCCCGAACGCCGCGGGGGGCTCCATCGCCACCATCGCCAGCAGCTGGAACAGGTGATTGGGCACCATGTCACGCAGGGCCCCGGTGCTGTCATAGAAGGCGCCGCGACTTTCCACACCAACGGTTTCGGCGGCGGTGATCTGCACATGATCGATGTAGTGGTTGTTCCAGAACGCTTCGAAGATGCCGTTGGAGAAACGGCTGACGAGAATGTTCTGCACGGTTTCCTTGCCCAGGTAATGGTCGATACGGTAGATCTGTTTTTCGCTCATGACTTTGAGCAAACAGGCATTGAGCGCCTCGGCACTGGCCAGGTCGGAACCAAAGGGCTTTTCCACCACCACTCGACGAAACCCGTCGCTTTCATCGAGCAGCCCGGCGGCACCCAGTCGCTGTACGACTTCACTGAAGAAGCGTGGCGAGGTGGCCAGGTAGAACACTGCGTTGGCACTGGGGTTTTTCTCGATGCGCCGGGCAATGGCCTGGTAGGTAGCGTCGTCGAGGAAATCACCGGTCTGGTAGCCGATGCGTTTGGCCAGGCGGCCCCACAGTTTCTCATCCAGACACTTGTCACCCTGACTGGCCTTGTCGCGCTCGCGCATGAAGGCTTCCAGGCGCTGGGCGAACTCCGTGTCAGTGGCAGCATTGTGGTCGACCCCGACGATCCGCAGGTTTTTGTCCAGCAGTCCGTCGCGGCTCAAGTTGTAAAGGGCCGGCATCAACAGGCGCTTGACCAGGTCGCCATTGGCGCCAAACAGAAACAGGGTACAAGGTGGCGCAGTTTCGATCGCTGTAGTGCTCATTCGGTTTTCTTCTCGACGTGACCACCAAAGCCGAAGCGCATGGCCGAGAGCATCCGGTCGGCATAAGTGCCCTGTTGCTGGCGTGAACGAAAGCGTGCGAACAAGGCACTGGACAGCACTGGTACCGGGACCGCCTGTTCCACCGCAGCATCGATGGTCCAGCGCCCTTCGCCACTGTCCGCCACCGAACCGCTATAGCCACCCAACTGCGGGTCGGCCACCAACGCATCGGCGGTCAGGTCCAGCAGCCACGAGGTGACCACGCTGCCGCGGCGCCAGACTTCAGCAATTTCGGCCACATCCAGATCAAAGCGCTGCTCTGCCGGCAAGGCCTCGCTGCCCTTGCTCTTGAGGATGTCGAAGCCCTCGGCGTAGGCCTGCATCAAGCCGTACTCGATACCGTTGTGAATCATCTTCACATAGTGCCCGGCACCGGCCGGGCCCGCGTGGATATAGCCCTGCTCGGCGCGCCCGGCCGGGCCCTGGCGGCCACGGGTACGGGGAATATTGCCGACGCCGGGGGCCAGTGTGGCGAACAGTGGATCGAGGCGCTCGACCACGCTTTTCTCGCCGCCGATCATCATGCAGTAGCCGCGCTCCAGGCCCCAGACACCGCCGGAGGTGCCGACATCGATGTAGTGCAACTGACGTTTGGCCAGGTCTGCGGCGCGGCGGATGTCATCTTTGTAGAAGGTGTTGCCGCCATCGATGATGACATCGTCGGCGTCGAGCATGTCGGTCAGTTGGGCGATGGTCTGCTCGGTTGGTTCTCCGGCTGGCAGCATTACCCAGACCGCGCGTGGCTTTTTCAGCTTGGCCACCAGCGCGCCAAGGTCGTGCGCGCCGTTGGCACCTTGTTCCTCCAGGGTTTTCACAGCGTTGCGGTCGCGATCATGCACGACCGTGCTATGGCCGCCACGCATCAAGCGTCTTGCGATATTGCCGCCCATGCGGCCCAGCCCCACGATTCCCAGTTGCATGTGCCGATGCTCCCCTGACTGTTGAAAACGGACCGTTCAGGCCTTCAAGGTTAGTCCAGCCTGCGTGTGCTTGGTTCATCGACGAGCGGCAAGACAGTGCGAAACAAAAAAGTTCCCATCACGGGAAAAAGAATTCAGAATCGCGCCCGATCGAGCGGCTACGCTTGTAACAAACAACCGCCCTTCGCGAGGTATGCAATGGCCACCCTTCTACCGAAAATGCCGCCCCAGACCCTCTACGTGACGGTGCACCGGGATGAGTTGCGCCGCTTGCGCGAAGAGCGCGACCGCCTGCAGCAGCAAGTGGCGCAGTTGAGCCAGCAGTTGCAGCAAGCCCAGGCGGACACTCCAGCCACACACGCCTGAGCAATCTGCACAACGGCCTAGAGCGCTTTGCTCCAGAACTGCATGGCGCCATGGGCAGGGTCGAAGCAGGCGTGCTCGAATCCAAAGGTACGGTAGCTTCCCTGCGCGGCCGGATTACCTTCGAGCACTTCCAGCGTCAGCTTGCAGCAACCCCGCTGGCGGGCAATCTCCTCGACCTTGGCCAGCATCTTGTGACTGAGGCCTTTACCGCGGTGCGCGGGCACTACCGACACGTCATGGATATTCACCAGCGGTCGGCAGGCAAAGGTCGAAAATCCTTCGAAGCAGTTCACCAGCCCGGCAGGCTGACCATCGACAAAGGCCAGAACGCTGAAGGCATGCGGCCGTTTCGCCAGCTCTTCCGGTAACTGCGCCAACAACTGCGGATCCAGCGCCTGCCCCCCGCCCATCGGGTCACGCGCATAGTGATCGAGCACCACGCCAATCGCCTCGGCATGCAGCGGATTGCTGTAGCTGGCCTGCAGTACCAGTATCTGTTCGACGTCCATTGTCATCCCCAATTTCAAGAAAGAGTGCCGCCGGCCGTGGGCCCGACGCTGGGTTGATTCTACGGTATGCCCCTGAGCGAAAGTAAAGTGACCAGCGGGTCACATTTTCGCGTTATCTCTCCTACACTCAGTATTCGGCCACGAGATTGTCCGGAAAATACGACAGAAATAAGTCGAACTTTCTGAAATCGCAGTAGGTCAGCACGTTATGAGGCCGACGTTTCTGGACATCCGGGCGAGACCCGAACACCCCATTTCGCTTCACCACGCCGGCAGCGGGATCGCCGCCTCGCGTAGCGCTTGCGCGCACGGTTTACGGGCATGGACGCAAGGTTGCTTCACCCACAGAGAGACGCCTTTAGCAGACACACAATAAATGGGTGGCCACACCCGCAACATAGGGACGGAGAGAAGTATGATCAGTGCCGCTGTCGAACCTCATGTAGAGCATTTCACCCCGGATAACCGTGCGTCAGTGACCACGGACTTCAGCACGACAGCCAAGGCACCTGGCGCCGATTCCCGGCATAACCCGAACAAGCGCAAAGTCCTGTTCGTCACTTCGGAAATCGCCGACCTGGTCAAGACCGGCGGCCTGGGCGACGTTTCCGCTGCCCTGCCGCGAGCAATGCGCCATCTGCATGACGTACGCGTGTTGATTCCCGGTTACCCGCAGGTACTGGAGAGCGAAAACCCCATTCATCTGGTCGGTGAGCTGGGCGGTCATGCCGCCCTGCCGCCCTGCAAGATCGGGCGCATGGACCTGGCCGACGGCCTGGTCATTTATGTACTGATCTGCCCGGAGCTGTATCAGCGCGAAGGCACTCCCTATGGTGCCAACAACGGCCGGGACTGGCCGGACAATCACATCCGTTTCGCCCGCCTGGGCCTGGCCGCCGCCGAGATTGCCGCGGGTGAAGGCATGGTCCACTGGAAGCCCGATCTGGTGCACGCCCACGACTGGCCTGCGGGCCTGGCACCGGCCTACATGCACTGGCGCGGTCTGCAAACGCCGACCCTGTTCACCATTCACAACCTGGCCTATCAAGGCGTGGTCAGCCGCGCCTGCTGCCCGGAACTGGCGATCCCCGCCCATGCCCTGCAACAGGAAGGCATGGAGTTCTACGGCAAACTGTCGTTCCTCAAGGCCGGTCTTGCCTACTCCAGCCACATCACCACGGTCAGCGCCACTTACGCCCGGGAAATCACCACCCCGGCCTTCGGTTGCGGCCTCGATGGTTTCCTCGGCAGCAAAGCCCAGCAAGGCTTGCTCAGTGGCATTCCCAACGGCATCGACGAAAGCTGGGATTCGGCCAGCGACCCGCACCTGGCCCACCCCTTCAGCCTCAATGACTGGGACGGCAAGGCAGTCAACAGCCGTCAGGTGCGTGAACTGTTCGAACTCAAGCCCTCGACCGGACCGCTGTTTGCCGTGGTCTCCCGACTGGTCTACCAGAAGGGGCTGGACCTGACCTTGGGCGTGGCCGACTACATTGTCAGCCAGGGTGGCCAGATCGCAATCATCGGGCGTGGCGAGCCGGAAGAAGAACAGGCCATGCGCGAACTGGCCCTGCGCCACCCTGGCCAGGTTGGCGTGCGCATCGGCTTCAATGAAACCGATGCGCGGCGCATGTTTGCCGGCAGCGATTTCCTGCTGATGCCGTCGCGCTATGAGCCCTGCGGCCTGAGCCAGATGTATGCGCAACGCTTCGGCTCCTTGCCGGTAGCGCGCAACACCGGCGGGCTGGCCGACACCATCGAGAACGGCGTCACCGGTTTTCTGTTCGACGAATCCACCGTCGACAGTTACCGCGAAGCACTCTCCCGGGCCTTCTATGTATACGGCAAAAAGGACTTGCTGGGCGCCATGCGCTGCCTGGCGATGACCCAGCCGTTCAACTGGTGCCAGGCGGTGGAACCCTATGCACGGCTGTATGAGGAACTGGTTGAGCGGGCTCATGTAACGGGTCGCTGAGCACGAGGTGGCAGGTATGCCCTTGAGGTCAGATCAATTCGCGACCCACGGGGCCGTGATGCTCGATAGCAACACCGTGCGCTTCGCGTTGTGGGCACCCGATGCCCACAGCGTCGAGGTGTGCCTGCAACCCGACCGGCGCCTGCCCTTGCAGCGTGGTGCCGACGGCTGGTTTCGCGGGCGCTGGCCGGCTGCAGCGGGCAGTCGCTATTACTTTTGCATCGACGGCGAACAACAGGTTGTCGACCCGGCCTCGCGCTTTCAACCCGACGGCGTGCACGGCCCCAGCCAGGTCATCGACCCGGCGGTATACGCGTGGCAGCACAGCCATTGGCAAGGCCGGCCCTGGCACGAAGCGGTGATCTACGAGGTGCATGTTGGCCTCATGGGTGGCTACCGCAAAGTGGCCGAACAATTGCCGCGACTGGCCGCCCTTGGGGTGACCGCCATCGAATTGATGCCGCTGAGCCAGTTTCCCGGCGAACGTAACTGGGGCTATGACGGTGTGCTGCCCTTCGCGCCACAACACAGTTACGGCACCCCTGAGCAACTGTGCCAACTGATCGATCAGGCTCACAGTCACGGCCTGATGGTGCTGCTGGACGTGGTCTACAACCACTTCGGCCCGGACGGCAACTACCTCAATCACTATGCACGCGACTTCTTTCACCAGGAGCTGAGCACGCCCTGGGGCAACGCTATCGATTTTCGCCGCCGCCAGGTGCGCGATTTCTTTATCGAGAATGCTTTGATGTGGCTGCACGACTACCGCTTCGATGGCTTGCGCCTGGATGCGGTGCATGCCATTGATGATGCGGATTTTCTCTATGCGTTCAGCCAGCGTGTGCGGCGAACCATCGCCGCAGGCAGACACGTCTGGCTGACCATTGAAAATGAGCACAATCAGGCGAGTTTGCTCGAAGGCGTGTTCGACGGACAGTGGAACGATGACGGCCATAACGCCTTGCACGTGCTATTGACCGGGGAAGATGAGGGCTACTATGCCGACTTCTGTCAGGCGCCTGCGCACAAGCTGGCCAGATGCCTGAGTCAGGGTTTCGTCTTCCAGGGTGAACCTGATCGCAAGGGGCGCCCCCGCGGCGAACCCAGCGCTCACCTGCCACCCACCACGTTCATATTGTTCTTGCAGAACCATGACCAGGTGGGCAACCGTGCCCAGGGCGAGCGTTTGACCCGACTCTGCCCGCCCCAGGCGTTGCGCGCGGCCACCACCCTGCTGTTACTGTCACCCATGATCCCGTTGCTGTTCATGGGCGAAGAATGGGGCAGCGAGCAGCCCTTCCTGTTTTTTACCGACCATCACGACGCCCTGGCAGATGCCGTGCGCGAGGGACGACGCGCCGAGTTCGCAGGGTTCAGGGCTTTCGCCGACCCCGTGCAACGGGCGGCGATTCCCGATCCCAATGCCCTGGCCACGTTCAATGCTTCACGCCTGCAGGTGCCGGATGATCCGCAACAGCCCTGGCAAGCGTTCTATCAACAACTGTTGCAGGTGCGCCACCAGCACCTCAGCGCTCACCTGCAAGGCTGCCGCGCCCTGGGTGCCGAGGTGATTGCCGACAAGGCCCTGACCGCCCTTTGGCGACTAAGCGACGGTGGTGTCCTGCGCATCGACCTCAACCTCGGCGACAGCGCCGTACCATGCGTGCTACCCGACGCCGCTACGCACCTTTACGGTTGCAGCACCGAGCCGCTGGGCGGCGATCAACTACCGGCCTACACCACCCTGGTCAGCCTGCTACCCCCTCACATGTCGGAGCGTGCCCATGATTGATGCACCGCTGCAGCAACTGGCAGAACTGGCGGGCGTTGCCGTCGACTGGATCAACGCCAACGGCCGTGCGCAACGCGTCAGTGATCCAGCATTGCGGCGGGTGCTGGCCGGACTTGGCCATCCGGCCGACGACGCAGAGCAGGTGGCCGCCAGCATCAAGGCGCTTACCATTGCCCATGATGCCCGGCACTTGCCGCCACTGTTTACCGTCGATGTGCAGCAGGCCCTGGATCTGTCCGCCTATTTCCCCGCGGCCAGCCCGTGCCGGGTGCTGCAGGAAGATGGCGCAGTCCTGCAGCTGCAACTGGACGACCACAGTGCGCTGCCCCCCGGATTGCCCCTCGGCTACCACCAGGTGGACATCAACGGGCAGCATTTTCACCTGGCTGTGGCACCGGCCCGCAGCTTCAGCCTCGCGGATGCCCTCGACACCCCGACACCCCGTTGCTGGGGTATCAGCGCCCAACTCTACAGCCTGCGCCGTCACGGTGATGGCGGTTTCGGCGACTGCCTGGCTCTCGAACAACTGGCCCGCAGCGCCGCCGAACGTGGCGCCGACGCCCTGGCAATCAGCCCGTTGCACGCCATGTTCGCCAGCGACACTCGCCGCTACAGTCCGTACTCGCCGTCCAGCCGCCTGTTTCTCAACAGTCTGTACGCCAGCCCCTCGGCCCTGCTGGGCGAGCGTGTGGTGCGCATGGCCATCGAAACCCTGGGGTTGGAGGACAACCTGCAGCAACTTGAACAGTTGCCCCTGATCGACTGGCCCGAAGCTGCCGCAAGCCGCTACCAAGTGCTGTACTGCCTGTTTGAGGACTTCATCGACGGCGACCACCCGTTACTGGTCGATTTCGACAGCTACCGTGAACAAGCCGGCGACGCCCTGACCCAACACTGCCGTTTTGAAGCGCTGCTGGCCGAAGCCCAGGCACGCGGACTGGGCCAGGACTGGCGGCAGTGGCCGGCTGCCTGGCACGACCCGCACAGCCCGGAGGTGGCAGCCTTTGCCGAAGACCATCAGCAGCAGATCCAGTTTCACGCCTTCTGCCAGTGGTTGATTGAACGCAGCCTGCAACGCGCGCAGGACGCTGCCCGCAGCAATGGCATGGCCATCGGCCTGATCGCCGACCTTGCCGTGGGTGCCGACGGCGCCGGCAGCCAGGCGTGGACGCGTCAGGATGAACTGCTGGCCGGACTCAACGTCGGGGCGCCGCCCGATGTGCTCAATCGCTCCGGGCAGAACTGGGGGATCTGCGCCTTCTCGCCCGAAGGTTTACGTCGCAACGGCTACCGCGCGTTCATCGAAATGCTCCGGGCCAACTTTACCCACGCGGGCGGCTTGCGCATCGACCATGTCATGGGCCTGCAGCGCCTGTGGCTGATTCCCATGGGCGCACATGCCAGCGAAGGTGCCTACCTGCACTACCCGCTCGATGACTTGCTGCGCCTGCTGTGCCTGGAGTCAGTGCGCCACCGGGCGATTGTCCTCGGCGAAGACCTGGGAACCGTGCCCGAAGGCCTACGGGAAAAACTGGCCCAGCGGGCCATTCTGGGCATGCGCGTGCTGCAGTTCGAGCAAGATCCGCCCGGCCACTTCAAACCCATCCTCGACTGGCCCGACAATGCCCTGGCCACCACCAGCACCCACGACCTGCCGTCCCTGGCCGGTTGGCTGCAGGCCCGCGACATCGACTGGAGCCAGCGCCTTTCGCTGATTGACGCCATCACCGAACGGCACTGGCGCGACACCCGTCAACAGGAGCGCCAGGGTCTGCAACGCACGCTGGAACACAACTACGGCCCGCACGCCGACAGCGACAGCGTGATCGACGCCTGCATCCGCTACCTGGGCCATACCCGCGCGCCCTTGGTGCTGTTGCCCCTTGAAGACCTGCTGGGCGTTGACGAACAACCGAACCTGCCCGGTACTATCGAAAGCCACCCCAACTGGCGACGCCGCTTTGCCCTGCCGGCCACCACTTTGCTGGACGATGCCGATGCCGCGCGGCGCCTGGAGCTGCTGGCCCAAGCCCGGGAACAAGCCTGGGAGCGCGACCGTTGAAAGCCTTGAGTGCCACCCTGCGCCTGCAGTTTCACGCCGGCTTCACCCTCGACGATGCGCAGCCACTGGTGCCCTACTTCGCCCGCTTGGGAATCACCCACCTGTACGCCTCGCCGCTGCTGTGTGCTCGTCCCGGATCGCAGCACGGCTATGACGTGATCGACCCGACCCGGGTCAACCCCGAACTGGGCGGCGAAGCGGCATTGGCAAGACTGGTCGCGGCGTTGCGCCTGCATGGCATGGGCCTGATCCTCGACATCGTCTCCAACCACATGGCCGTTGGCAGTAACAACCCCTGGTGGCAGGACCTGTTGACCTGGGGCCGGCGCAGCCGCTACGGCAGCTTCTTCGACATTCAGTGGCATTCCGCCGACCCTTTGCTCGAAGGGCAGTTACTGCTGCCCTTTCTTGCCAACGACTACGGCGCAGCGTTGAAAGCGGGAGACCTTCAACTGTGTTTCCAGGCGCAAGAAGGCAGCTTTCATGTCCGCCACCATGAGCACCGTTTTCCCGTCAGCCCGACTGATTACGGACAAGTGCTGTGCCTGAGTGACAACACCGAGGTGCAAGCGCTGGGCATGCGCTTCGCCGCCTTGCACAGTGCCAGCCAGGCAGCCGACAAGGCCGTGCTGCTGCAACAGGAACTGGTAGCACTGGCCAGCAGGGCTGCCATCGGCACATTGCTCGAAGCCTTCGACGCCCGTACGCCAGCAGGATTCGAGCGCCTGCATGGCCTGCTCGAACATCAGGCCTATCGCCTGGCCAGCTGGCGCACCGCTGCCGATGACATCAATTGGCGACGCTTTTTCGATATCAATGAACTCGCCGGCCTGCGGGTCGAGCGCAACGAAGTGTTCGAAGCCACCCACCAGAAAATCTTCGAGTTGATTGCCAAGGGCCTGGTCGACGGTCTGCGTATTGATCATATCGATGGCCTGGCCGATCCGCGGGGTTATTGCCGCAAGCTGCGGCGCCGTGTCGATGCACTGCTGGCGCAGCGGCCTTTGAGCGCGGCGCTGGAACATATACCGATCTACGTCGAGAAGATTCTTGCCGGGAACGAGCACCTGCACCGTGACTGGGGTGTGGATGGCACCACCGGCTATGAATTCATGAACCAGGTCAGCTTGTTACAGCATGACCCGAGCGGCGAAGACCTTCTCAGCGAAGCCTGGAGCACCTTGAGCGAGCGCCCGGCTTTTGCCGAAGAAGTGCGCCTGGCCCGCCAGCAGGTCCTCGGCGGTAGCCTGGCCGGGGATTTCGAATCAGTCGCTCAGGCCTTGCTGCAAGTGGCCCGCGATGACCTGATGAGCCGTGACCTGACCCTGGGCACCATTCGCCGGGCACTGCAGGCACTGGTCGAACATTACCCGGTGTACCGTACGTATCTGAATGCCTGCGGCCGTCCAGGCGAGGATGCGCCCTTCTTTGAGCAAGCACTGGCAGGCGCCCGGCACAGCCTGAGTGAAGGCGACTGGCCGGTGCTCGACGCACTGCAGCGCTGGCTCGGCGGGCAACTCTGGCGCAGCCTGCCCCCTGGCCGGCCGCGCAAGCACTTGCGCCATGCCTGTATCCGCTTCCAGCAACTGACTGCACCAACCGCCGCCAAGGCCGTCGAAGACACCGCTTTTTACCGCTCGGCCGCACTGCTCTCACGCAACGACGTCGGCTTCGATACCGAGCGCTTCAGCGCGCCGGTCGAAGCCTTCCATCAGGCTTGCGAGCAGCGCCTGCACCAGTTCCCGCACAACCTGTTGTGTACCGCCACCCACGATCACAAGCGTGGCGAAGACAACCGCGCACGCCTGGCGGTTATCAGTGAACGCAGCCACTGGTTCGTCAGTCGCATCGAACATTGGCGTGAACTCGCCGCGCCCCTGCGCAGTGAGCTTGCCGACGGCATCGCACCGGGACCTGGCGATGAATGGATGCTCTACCAGACCGTGCTAGGCAGTTGGCCATTGGCCCTGGATGAACGCGATCCACTGGCACTGCAGGCCTATGCACAACGTCTGCAGCAATGGCAACGCAAGGCCCTGCGTGAAGCCAAGTTGCGCAGCAGCTGGAACGCGCCGAACGAAGCCTACGAGCAGGCCTGTCTGGCCTTCATCCAGGGCTTGCTGCAAGACCCACAGAATCAGCAGCTGCGTCACTCCCTGGCCCAGGCGGCGCACTCCATCGCCGCAGCAGGTGCGTTGAACAGCCTGGGCCAATGCCTGTTGCGCATGACCGTTCCCGGTGTGCCGGACCTGTACCAGGGCAATGAGTTCTGGGACTTCAGCCTGGTCGACCCGGACAACCGCCGCGCCGTGGACTATGCCGCGCGCCGCCTGGGACTGGATGAAAGCACCAATACCTCGCAACTGCTCCAGGATTGGCGCAGCGGTCGGGTCAAGCAGGCGCTGATCAGCCAGGTGCTCGAGCGCCGCCAGCAGTACCCCGAGCTGTTTGCCCAGGGCCAGTACCTGCCACTGCCGGTGCAGGGTAAACACGCCGCACAGGTACTGGCTTTCGCCCGAGTGACGGATACGGCGCGGGCGATTGTGATTGTGCCGCGCCTGGCCTGTGGCTTGCTTGCAGATACCCCGATTCCCTTGATCCCGGCGCAGACCTGGGACGATACCCGGCTGCTGTTGCCGTTTGCCTTGTCACCTGCCAATTGCTCGGGACTTTTTGCCAGCAGCGCAGTCACAGCCTCAAAGGAGCTGTTACTCAGCGCTGTACTCAAGGAATTTCCGGTCAACCTGTTGATTGATCATGCCTAAGCCATCAGGAGCGTCGAGATGAGTATTGAAGAAAAACGTGTCCGCGAATTCGCCTACCAGATCTGGGAATCGGAAGGAAAGCCCGAGGGCCAGGAATCCCGCCACTGGGAAATGGCGCGCAAGCTTGCCGAAGCCGAAGCTTTGGCGCCCAAGGCAACACCACGCAAGGCCAAGGCCAAGCCGGCGGTGCCGGTAGAACCAGCCAGCAAACCGACTACGACGAAAAAGCCAAGGACGACGAAGAAGCCGCCGGTTGCATGAATTTTTTCGCGGGGCAAGCCCGCTCCCACCGGAGGTGGGTGAATCCCGGTGGGAGCGGGCTTGTCCCGCGATAAACCAAGCC
>Ga0247821_10001821_pt1 | contig 11884 bp, 8 predicted proteins | sample 13C_Glycerol_Day_FD_192481 | JGI IMG/M metagenome (GOLD analysis project Ga0247821, IMG submission 192481) | Soil microbial communities from agricultural site in Penn Yan, New York, United States - 13C_Glycerol_Day14 | ecosystem: Environmental > Terrestrial > Soil > Agricultural land | place... | reverse complement strand
CCCCAGCCGGCCGCGGCGAACAGGCCGGCGGCCGCGCCCTCCCGCAGCCCCCATCCCCCGACGTTCAGCGGCAGCAGCATCGCCGCGAGCACCAGCATCGCGACCGGGAACAGCTGCGCCGGTGTGGCACTGACGCCGGTGATACGGGCCGCGACCACGAAGGTCAGCGCATGGCCCAGCACGACGATCACCGAGGCGGTCAGGACCTGCGGCCAGGCCGTGCGGGCCAGCAGCGCCGCCCGGGCGTCGGCCCTGAGAACGGCCGTCCAGCGATGGCCCCGCAGCGCGAGGCCGGTTCCGGCGAGCGCGACGCCGGCAGCGAGCAGAACGACGGGCCACCACCAGGGCAATCCCCAGGGCAGGGGCAGCAGCGCCACGAGCAGGACGGTGAGGGTCAGGTGCACCACGGGCCCGGTCGCCCGTTCCCAGGCCACCGACCGCATGCCCCGCGCCGGTTCGCCGGACGCCCGGCCGTGGCGGACCGCCCGGTGCACGTCACCGAGCACCCCGCCCGGCAGGGTCGAGTTGAGGAACTGCGAACCGTAGTAGGCCGCGATCGCGGTCCGCAGCGGCAGGCCGACGCCGAGCCCGGCGGCGACCACCCGCCAGCGCCAGGCACTGCACACGGTGGTGACGGCGCCGATCGCCAGGGCGGCGAGCACGGCGGGCGGGTTGAGGGCGGTCAGGCCGGCCAGGAACGGGCCGGCCCCCAGCCGCCACACGACGGCGCCGAGCACCAGCGCCCCGGCGAGCAGCCGGACCCGCGGCCACCACCGCGCGACCGCTGCGGCGTTGCCTTCCCGCTCGTCCGGACGGGGCGCGGCGATGGTCATCCGGCCCGGACCAGGGCGTCGGCGAGCAGGGCCGCGGTGGTCGACCAGCCGGCCAGGGTGCTGCGCCGGTCCGCGGCGGACCGTCGCCAGCCGGTGCGCCGCCCCGGCTCGGTCAACCAGCCGCGCAACGCGCCGGCCAGTGCGTCGACGTCGCCCACCGCCACCAGGCATCCCGGCCGGTCGCCAGCCCGATCGTGGCCCAGCGCGTGCGGGATGCCTCCGACGTCGGCCGCGACGACCGGGATCGCCCGGGCCAGCGCCTCGGTGATCACCATGCCGTAGGTCTCGGCCCGGGACGGGTGCACCAGCAGATCGGCCGATGCGTACGCCTGGTCCAGGGCCGGACCGGCCAGCGGACCGACGAACCGGAGCCGGTCGCGGAGACCGCCGGCATCGGCCCGGACCCGAGCGGTGAAGGCCGGGTCGACGTCGGCCGCGCCGGCCAGGGTGCAGGTCCAGTCCAGGTCGGTCAATCGGCGCAGGGCGGCGATGAGCAGGTCCTGGCCCTTGTGCGGGGCCAGGACCGCGACGGACAGCAACCGGCCGCCGGCGGCCGAACCGATCACGGCGCCGGCCGGGTCGACCCCGGGCTCGGCGACGGTCAGCCGGGTCGGGTCCAGGCCGCCGTCGCGCAGCCGGTCGCCGACCCACCGGCTGCTGGTGACGACGGCCGCGCACCGGCGCAGCAGGTCCCGTTCGTCATCGGTGCCCAACGGCATGTGCAGCAGCACCCCGACCTGCAACCGGGCGGTCTGCGGCGCGAGCACGGTCGTCGCGGCGGACGCGATCAGCCCGTCGATCAGCAGTGACGATCCCGCCGGCACACCACCCAGCAGGCGGTCGAGTCCATCCAGGTCGGCCGGGGACGGCGCCGGCCACGAACCGGGCACCGCCCGCTCGCACACCGACCAGCCCAGGCCGGGCAGCGCGTCCAGCACGCGGCGGTCGTAGCGGTTGCCGCCGCTGGGCCGGCCGGGGTCGTCGATGCCGGCCGGGACGACGGCGTGCACCCCGCGGGTCAGTCGGTCCACAGCGCACGCTCGTAACCGGCCCAGGCGACGTGGGATTCGTGCAGGGTGACGGTGAGCCGGGTCAGATTCCGGCCGCACGGGCCGAACGCGCCGTCGTGGATCCGGGCGGCGAGCCGATCGGCGATGGCCTTGGCCAGCACTTCCGTCGTGGTGTTCCGCCCGGTGAAGTCGGGATCGTCGTCCAGGTTGCGGTACCGGAAGTCGTCGACGATCCGGTGCAGTTCATCGGTGGCCAGGCCGATGTCGACCACGATGCCGTCGTCGTCGATGGTGGGCCCGGCGAAGGAGGCATCGACCACGAAGGTCGCGCCGTGCAGCCGCTGCGCCGGGCCGAAAACGTCGCCGCGCAGGCTGTGCGCGATCATCATGTGATCGCGGACGGTCACCGTGAACATCGTCTGCTATCCCTTGCCGTAGGTGATGACGTGGCAGAGCGCCGACCATTCGCCGGAGGCGAGCGCGGGCAGGACCCGCGGGAGCTCCGAAAAGGTGGATTCCCCGGACAGCAGGGCGTCGAACTTGTCGTCCCGGAGCAGGTCGAGGGCCAGCGCGAGCCGCTCGGCCATGGTCCGGTGACCGCGGCGGGCGGGCGCGACCGCCCCGACCTGGCTGGCCCGGACGGTCAGCCGGCCCGAATGGAAGGCCTCGCCGAGCGGCACCGACACGGCCCGATCGCCGTACCAGGACAGCTCGATCACCTCGCCCTCCGACCGCAGCAGACGCAGGGCCAGCGTCAACCCGTCGGCGGTGGCGCTGGCGTGGAACACCAGGTCCTGGCGGTCGGGCGCATCGTCCGGCAGCGCGAACGCGACCCCGAGCGCGTCGGCCACGGCGGCCCGGGCGGCGTCGACGTCGACCAGCGTCACCCGCGCGCCGGGCAGTCCCACGAGCACGGCGGCCAGGCAGCAGCCGACCATGCCGGCGCCGACCACGGTGATCCGGTCGCCGACCAGCGGCCGGGCATCCCAGCAGGCGTTGATCGCGGTCTCCACCGTGCCCGCCAGGACCGCGCGCGTCGCCGGCACCCCGGCGGGCACCACCGTGACCGCGGCGGCCGGGACCACGTAGGCACTCTGGTGCGGGTACAGGCAGAACACGGTCCGGCCCAGCAGTTGCGCGGGGCCGGCCTGCACGACCCCGACATTGAGGTAGCCGTACTTGACCGGTCCCGGGAAGTCACCGTCCTGGAACGGCGCGCGCATCCGGTCGTACTGGCCGGGCGGTACCCGGCCGGTGAACACCAGTGTCTCGGTGCCCCGGCTGATCCCGCTGTACAGGGCGCGGACCAGCACCTCGTCCGGGCCCGGATCGCGGACGGTGCTCGGCCGGATCTCGCCGACGCCGGGTTCGCGCACCCAGAACGCCGCCGCATCGATCATCTCCCGCCTCCCCTCCGACGAACCGAACCGGGCCGATGGACGTATTCCGTCACGGTAGGGCGAATTCGCCCGCGCCATTGGTAGATCCTGACGGTAGATACGGAGATCGGATGGGAACGGTTCGCCGGCGTCCGACCCGGCCCTCTCGTCGGCCCGGGTCGCCGGGCGGTGGTTCGATGCGCCTGTTGGCCGGTCAGGCGGCGACGGGCGTGATCGGCGGCCTTTTTCTGCTCGCCGTGCTCGCCCACACCGTCGGCCTCGGCCCGGCCGGCTGGGCGATCGGAGTGGCGTACCTGCTCGTGCTCGCCGGCGCGCTGATCCGCGCGGTGCGGCGGTCCGGGCGGACCCGGCTGGGTCCGGCGGACGCGGTGACCCTGACCCGCGCCGTGCTGGTCGGCGGGCTGACGGCGCTGGTCGCGGACTCGTTCGCCGTACCCGCGTCCGCGCCGGTGGCGGTGATGGTCGCCCTCGCCTCGCTGGCCCTGGCCTTGGACGCGGTGGACGGGAAGGTGGCCCGCCGGACCGGCACCGTCACCCCGGTCGGGGCCCGGTTCGACATGGAGGTCGACGCGTTCCTGGTGCTGGTGCTGGCGTCGTACGACGTCCGGCTGCTCGGTGGCTGGGTGCTGCTGATCGGGCTGGCGCGCTACGTGCTGATGGCCGCGGGATGGGTGTTGCCGTGGTTGAACGGGCCGACGCCGCCGCGGTTCTGGGCCAAGGTGGTCGCCGCCGTGCAGGGAATCGTGCTGACCGTCGTCGCGTCCGACCTGCTGCCCCGGCCGGCGGCGACGGGGCTGGCTCTCGTCGCGGTGGCGATGCTGGCCGAGTCCTTCGGGCGCCAGATCTGGTGGCTGTACCGGCACGCCCGGCCCGTCGTCCCCGCCGGTGCACGGTCGCTCCGTCGCCGCGTGGCGGCCGCAGTCACCACCGCGGCGGCGGTCGCCCTGGTGTGGTTCGCGCTGGTCGGGCCCGGCGATGCGGCCGGCTTCGCACCGATCGAGTTGCTGCGGATCCCGCTGGAGGCGCTGGTCGTGCTCGCCCTCCTCCTGGTGCTGCCGCGGCGGTGGGCGCGGCCGGCCGCGCTGGCGGTGGGTCTGGTGCTGGGTGTGCTGACGATCATCCGGCTGCTGGACGTCGGGTTCCGCACGGCGCTGGGCCGGCCGTTCAACCCGGTGTCCGACTGGGCATATTCCGCGTCGTTCGTCGAACTGCTCGGTGGGTCGCTGGGCCGGGGGGCCGCCGCCGCCATCGGCATCGCCCTGGCCGCGGGCGCGGTCGGGTTGTTGATCGCCGTGCCGCTGGCCGTCCGCCGGCTGACCCGGCTGGCGGGCCGGGATCGGGCGGTGACCTACCGGTTCGTAGGTGCGTTCGCCGCGATCTGGCTGGTCGCTGCGGTCGTTGGTCTGCAGGTCACCCCCGGAACGCCGCTGGCCGCCGCCGACGCCGCCGGCCTGGCCTACCGGGAGGCGACCATGGTCCGGGCGAACCTGGCCGATCGCGCGGTCTTCGCCGGGGAGCTGGCGGCGCCCGTCCCGATGGCCCAGACCGACCGAACGCCGCTGGCGGCGCTGGCCGGCCAGGATGTGCTGATCGTCTTCGTGGAGAGTTACGGCCGGGTGGCCGTGACGGACCCGCAGATCGCACCGGGGGTCACCGCCGTCCTCGACGAGGGTGGCGCCCGACTGGCGGCGGCCGGGTTCACCGCTCGGACCGCCTTCCTCACCTCGCCGACGTTCGGCGGGATCAGTTGGCTGGCGCACTCCACCCTGGAGTCGGGGCTGTGGGTGGACAGTCAACAGCGCTACGACCAGTTGATGGAAAGCAACCGGCCGACGCTGCTCCGGACGTTCGGTGCGGCGGGCTGGCGAACCGTGCTGGACGTGCCGGCGAATCGGCACGACTGGCCGGAGGCGACGACGTTCTACGGTGCGGACCAGGTGTACGACTCGCGCGATGTCGGTTACGCCGGGCCGGATTTCGGCTTCGCGACGATCCCGGACCAGTACACGCTCGCGTTCCTGCAGCGGACCGAGCTGGCGCCGGCGAACCGGCCACCGGTGTTCGCCGAGATCGACCTGCAGACCAGTCACACGCCCTGGGTGCCCCTTCCGTCCATGGTCGACTGGCGGGCCGTGGGGGACGGTGCCGTCTTCAGCGGCCAGCCCGAGCGGTCGCCGACCGTCGACGACGTGTGGGCCGATCCGGCTTCGGTGCGCGCCGCCTACGGGAAGACCATCGAATACAGCCTGTCGACATTGATCTCCTTCGTGCTGACCTACGGCGACGACAACCTGGTGGTGGTCGCGCTCGGCGATCATCAGCCGGCGTCGATCGTCAGCGGTGACGAGGCCGGACACGACGTCCCGGTGACGATCATCAGCCGCGACCCGTCGGTGGCCGCGGCGACCGCGGGCTGGGGCTGGCAGCCCGGATTGCACCCGTCGCCGGACGCGCCGGTATGGCGGATGGACGCGTTCCACGACCGGTTCCTGAACACCTTCGACGGGTAGCGGGCGGCCGACCGTTCGGGTGAACCGGCATTGGGCACATCGGCACCCGGTCGCGCAACGCGGGTTCAGTGGCAGGACATCAACCCAGCCGCATCGACCGGCCGATCAGGTCCTTCATGATCTCGGTGGTGCCGGCGTAGATCCGCTGCACCCGGGCATCGGCCCAGGCCCGGGTGATCCGGTGCTCGGTCATGTAGCCGAGCCCACCGTGCAGCTGCACGCAACTGTCGAGGACGCGCCACTGCAGCTCGGTGGTCCACCACTTGGCCTTGGCCGCGTCGACCGCATCCAGGCGTCCGGCATTGTGTTCGACGACGCAGCGGTCCACATACTGCCGGGCGACGTCGATCTCGGTGGCCATCTCGGCCATCCGGAACCGGATGTGCTGCAACGCGCCGATCGGACCCCCGAAGGCGGTCCGGCTCCGCACGTGCTCGACCGTCCAGTCCACTGCGATCGCCGCCCCGGCGACCGCGCCCGCGGCCACCGACAGCCGCTCCTGGGCCAAATTCGAGGTCAGCTGGACGAACCCCGATCCCTCCGGGCCGAGCCGGTTCGCCGCCGGCACCCGAGCGGCCGAGAAGAACAGTTCGGCGGTGTCCTGGGCGTGCAGACCCACCTTGTCCAGGTTCCGGCCCCGCTCGAAGCCGGGGGTATCCCGCTCGACGACCAGCAGGCTCAGCCCGCGATGGGGATCCTCACCGGTGCGCACCACGACGATCACCCGGTCGGCGTTGATCCCGTTGCTGATGAAGGTCTTCGCCCCGTCGACCACATAATGATCGCCGTCCCGGACGGCCTTGGTAGCGATGCCGGACAGGTCGGACCCGGCGCCCGGTTCGGTCATCGCGACCGCGGTGATCGACTCCCCGCTGACGATGCCGGGCAACCATCGGGCCCGTTGCTCGGCCGAGCCGCTGAGGAAGTACGGCAGGCAGATGTCGGCCTGCAGAGCGGCACCGGCCACGGCGTCGGCGATGCCGAGCCGGCACGACTCCTCCTGCAGGATCATGTTGAACCGGAAGTCGGTGACGCCGGCTCCGCCGAACTCTGCCGGCACCCCGAACCCGAAGACGCCCATCTCACCGAGGTCGGTGAACAGGCTTCGGGGCACAATCCCGGCCCGCGCCCACTCGGCATGGTGCGGGACGACGATCCGCTCCAGGCACTCGCGGATCGCCTGCCGGTAATCGTCATGGTCCTGATCGAAGATGACCCGCCGCATTGCGGTCCCCTCTCGCGAAACACTGTGATCTCATGCCCGGATGGCCGTGCCCGACCCGTCCTCGATTCTCACTCTGCCCGACGTCGCCGCCTGGGAGTCATGGCTGGCGGCGAATCATGCCCGCGCCACCGAGGCGTGGTTGCGGATCGGAAAGAAGGGCGCGGACCTGCCGTTGATCGGCATCGGCGACGCCCTGGACGGAGCGTTGTGTTGGGGGTGGATCGACGGGCAGCGCCGCGGCCTCGACGAGGTGTCGTTCCTGCAGCGGTATTGCCCGCGCCGCCCACGGAGCGCCTGGTCCCAGGTGAACGTCGCCAAGGTGGATGCGCTCATCGTCGCCGGCCGGATGCGGCCGCCGGGCATGGCACAGGTCGAGGCGGCCCGGGTGGACGGCCGGTGGGCGGCGGCCTACGAACGGCAGAGCACCGCGGAACCGCCGCCCGACCTGGTCGCCGCACTCGCCGCGAACCCGGCCGCGCAGGTTGCGTTCGACGCGATGAGCCGGACCGAGCGTTATCTGATCATCATGAACCTGGCCAAGGCTCGCACCCCGGGCTCCCGCGCTCGGGTGCTGGCGACCGCCATCGGCCGCCTCGTCGAGGGCTGAGGCATCACGTCGGCGTCGTCCTGCCGGGGGCACCACCACCGGATCAGCCGCAACGGTCACGGCGGGGACCGGCTCCCAGATGTGACCGGCGCCGGTGCGTCAGCGACGACCCCACTCGGGCGCCCCGAAGGCCTGCCCGGGCTTGCCGATTCCCACCTGGCGCAGCCCGGTGCCGTCCAGGTTGATCACCCACACCTGCAGATCGTTGTTGCCGGCCGCGTTGACGCGGTTGGACAGGAAGGCGATCTGCTTGCCGTCCGGCGACGCCGTCGGGTCCTGGTCGAACGCGGTGCCGTCGGTGACCGGCGTCAGCCCGGACCCGTCCGCCTTGATCTCCAGGATCTGCGCGGACTGTCCGCCGCCGCCGTCCTCGGTGGCCCGCCGGAAGATGATCGAGGTGCCGTCCACGCTCCAGATCGGATCGGTGTCGTTGGCCTTGGCGCCGGGGGTGGTGATCTGCTTGGGCGCGCCGCTGCCGTTGGCCGGTTGCACGTACAGCGCGCCGCCGTTCGCACCCTCGTCCTGAGTGCCCCAGAACGCCAGCGTCTTTCCGTCGGGCGAGTAGGTCGGATCGTCGAACGACTTGAGCCCGGTGTTGATCGTGCTGCGTAGCGTCCCGTCCACACCGATCAGCACGAGCTTGTTGCCATCGCCCCCGCGGCAGGCCACGGCGATCTCGGTCGGATCGGCCGGGTTCCAGGCCGGACGCTGCGGCCCCTGGCAGAAGTCGGCATCGGCGGCCAGCAGGGGCCGGTCACCGGAGCCGTCGGCGGCCATCATGTGCAGCGCGTTCTTGTCCCCGCCCTGCAGGTAGACGATGGAGCCGCGGTCCGGGGACATCGTGGGGTACTGGGAGCCGGGTGCCCCATCGGTGATCTTGTCGCCGACCGCCCCGGTGGTGGTGTCGACGATGTACATGTCCGGCTTCTCGTCGACGGCCCGGGTCACGATCAGATCGGTCACCGCCAGCGGCGTCGAATGCGGCACACCGGGGATCGCACCCCGGGAGCCGCTGACCGAGGTTGTCGAACTCGACGCGGTGGTCCGGGAGCTGGGGGACGCGGATGGGCTCGGCGATGCCGAGATCGGTGCCGGGCTGGACGACGCGGTCCTCGGTGTGGACGACACCGCCGAGGCGATCGCCGAGGACGGCGCGGCCGCCGTTCCCCCGACGCTCGCGCAGGACGTCAGCAACACGGTCGCCACCGCGAGCGAGGCGAGCGGGATTGCGCGCCCGCGCCCCCGGACCCGGCGACGGCGGGTGGAATCAGGGGCCCGCATGGCTGTAGGCCGTCCGTGCGACATGTCGCCATTCTGCCAGCCGGGATGATCACGCAGCCACACCTATTGGTCACGAATACGCCTCGCACCTGGGGCGATGCGCGAACAACGACCGAAGATGTGCCCATAGGGGCAACGCAGCGACGTCAAGTTGTTGACGGGCGGCCCGTGATGTACCTTCATCGAGCACCACCTCGGGGGATGCGCACTTGGGGCGCCTCGCCAGGTTCAATTCCTGGGTCCTCCACCACACGAAAGGCGCGACCCTCCCGGGGTCGCGCCTTTTTGCTCCCCCCGGGACCTTCGGTTCGGACCGACCGACGGCGGGTCGCGGGCATCGGCCGGTTCGCCGGCGGGACGCTCCGATCGGTTCCGATCAAGTCGACCCCGCGCTTCGTACGATCGGCCGATGGCGGCCGACTCCACAGACCCGACCGACTCCGGCGTCGACGTCGCCGAGCCCCCGGCCACGCCACCGGCCCGGCCGGACCGTCCGTCCTGGGTCCGCCGCTATCTCGATCGTTTCTGCTCCACCGGCCTGGTCGTCGCGCTGCTGTTCTACTGGATCTCGCTGACCCCGTCGCTGATCCCGCGGTCGTGGGTGTTCCAGGGCGTGATCACCGGTATCAGCGCCGTGGTCGGTTACGGCATCGGCGTGTTGGTGCACTGGACGTTCGTCAAGGCCGGGGTGCGAATCCGGTGGCCGGACCGGACTCGCCGGATCGGGTGGTGGTCACTGGCCGGCGCAACCGTGATCGTGGTGCCGACAGCCGTCGTCCTGGGCGTGTACTGGCAGGGTCAGGTCCGCGAGCTGTTCGGCATGCCGCCGGCCGGCGCGGTGCACGGCATCGCGATCGTGCTGACCGCCGCGGTCGTCGCGCTGCTCCTGCTGCAGTTGTTCCGCGGGCTGCGGTGGCTCACCCGCCGGCTCACCGGTTGGATCGACCGGGTGGTCCCCAAGCCGGTGGCCCGGCTGGCCAGCGTCGCGGTGGTCGCGGTGGTCGCGGTGCTGCTGGTCACCAACGTCCTGTGGACCGGCGTGCTGACCGTGCTCAACGACAGCTACTCCGCGGTCAACGCGCAGATCGATCCGGCCGTGGTCCAGCCGACCGAGCCGGAGCGGTCGGGCTCACCGGCGTCGGCCGAGTCCTGGGCATCGCTCGGTGCGGCGGGCCGGACGTTCGTCGCCGGCGGACCGTCGGTGGAGCAGATCCGGGCGTTCGCGACGCAGGGCACGGCGGTCGACCCGGCCGACGTCGAGGAGCCCATCCGGGTGTATGCCGGGCTGGACCCGAACGGCGACCTGGCCGCGACCGCCGACCGGGCGGTGACCGAACTGGACCGGACGAACGCCTGGGACCGGTCGATCCTGGTGGTCGCCACCACCACCGGCACCGGCTGGATCGACCCGGGCATGGCGGACTCGCTCGAATACATGCACGGTGGCGACACCGCGATCGTCACGATGCAGTACTCCTACCTGCCCTCGTGGATCAGCTTCGTCGGCGACCGGGACACCCCACCGGCCGCCGGCCAGGCACTGTTCGAGGCGGTGCACGACCGCTGGTCCGAGCTGCCGGTGAACGCCCGGCCACGCCTGGTGGTGCACGGCATCTCGCTCGGTTCCTACGGGGCCCAGGGCGCCTTCAGCGGGCTCCAGGACATCGCCGCCCGATCGGACGGCGCACTGTTCGTCGGCACCCCGAATTTCACGCCGGTCTGGCGCGAACTGACCGACACCCGCGACCCCGGCTCACCGGAGATCGCCCCGGTGATCGACGGGGGCGAGACCGCCCGTTGGGGAGTTCAGGTCCCGAATGGTGTCGACCTGTGGCAGCTGGGCGATACATGGAACGCACCGCGCGTGGTCTTCGTACAGCATGCCTCGGACGGGGTGGTGTGGTGGTCGCCGTCGCTCCTGTGGGCCAAACCCGACTGGCTCTCCGAGCCGCGCGGCCTGGACGTGGTCGGCAACGTCAACTGGTTCCCGGTGGTGACGTTCTGGCAGCTGACCGGTGACCTGTTCGTGGCCGCGGGACCCGACATCCCGCAGGGCCACGGGCACCAGTACCGACCGGAGTACGCGGACGCGCTGGCCGTGCTCTGGGCACCCACCGGCTGGTCCGACGCCGACACCGCCCGGCTCAAGAGCACCGTCGCGGACCGGCTGGCGGCCGACGGAATCTGAGCCACCCGCCCGGGCCTGAACTGGCGACGCTGAGTTCACCCTCGTTCACGTCTTGGTCTATCCAAGGCAGCACCGGATGGGGTACACCGTTCAGGTCCCTGTGAATTTCACCGGGGCGACGTGTGAAACCCCTGTGTGCTCAGGAGGCCATCGTGCGGTTGACCGGTCGTCGTCCATCCAAGATCGCCGTGCTGGCGATCGTCACCTGCCTGGCGCTGGTCGCGAGCATTGTCGTAGCCCCCGCCGCCGGGGCGACGGGTGACCGCGGGCACGGCGGCGGCGGGCACGGCAATTCTGCCGAAAAGGTGCTGATGTTCGCCGCCGACGGCATGCGGCAGGACAAGATCGAGCAGTACGTCAAGGAGAGTCGCTACAGCTTCACGGGTTTCGCGGAGCTACTACGAAGCGGCGCCAAGGCCAGAGACGACGGAATGCTCACCCAGGCGCCTCCCAACACCGGCGCCGGCTGGTACACGATGGCGACCGGTGCGTGGCCGGGGGTCGCCGGCTCGACCAACAACACGTTCCACAAGAATGGCGACGCCTTCACCAACCGCACCGCCGCCTTCGACCCCAACGTCCTCCAGGCCGAGACCATCGCCCAGTCCGCCGAGCGGGGCGGCAAGAAGGTCATCCAGCTGGAATGGGCCGGCGGCCGCAACGGAACGATCAACGGACCGACCCTGGACTACCGGACGACCCTGTCCGGGCGCGGCGTGGCAACCAACTACATCGCGCCCACCGACGACCCGACCTTCACCGCGTCGTTCGGGCTGCAGTTCGACCACCCGGCCGGGTTCGCCGGACAGCCGGCCTTCCCGGCCGCCGCC
>Ga0247821_10001816_pt1 | contig 11911 bp, 10 predicted proteins | sample 13C_Glycerol_Day_FD_192481 | JGI IMG/M metagenome (GOLD analysis project Ga0247821, IMG submission 192481) | Soil microbial communities from agricultural site in Penn Yan, New York, United States - 13C_Glycerol_Day14 | ecosystem: Environmental > Terrestrial > Soil > Agricultural land | place... | reverse complement strand
CAAGACAGTTGCTCCCACAGGAGGATCACAGTTCCCACATATTGTGGTGAACCTGTGGGAGCCGGCTTGCCGGCGATAGGGCCATAAGGTGAACTTGCTATCAGTTGTCACACACCTGCATTTGCACCATCCCACTTCCCAGGGTTAGGTTTCCTACATCGCCCCTTCAGGAAGCCTTCCCTTGGACTCCATCACCCAAGCCGTTCTAGGCGCCGCCCTCCAAGGCACGGTGCTCGGCCGCCTCCAGGGCCGTCGCTCACTCATCTACGGCGCCGCCCTGGGCACCGTGCCGGACCTCGATGTGGTCATCCGCTACGCCGACCCGGTATCGCAGATGACCTATCACCGGGGGTTCTCTCACTCGATCTTCGTCCTGACGGGCCTGGCCTTGCTGCTGGCCGTGCTGGTCGACCGGCTCGGCCGAACGCGCTGGCCCGCCAAGGGCTACACGCTGCCACGGCTGTTCCTGGCCTTCTGGCTGGTGCTGGTGACCCACCCGATCCTGGATGCCTTCACGGTCTACGGCACCCAGTTGTTCTGGCCGCTGCAGTCCACCCCGCTCAGTTGGGCGGCGGTGTTCATCATCGACCCGCTCTACACCGTGCCGCTGCTGGCGGCCGTGCTCTACACCGCGGTCAAGGGCGTGAACGGCAAGGCGCTGCGTTTCATGAGCCTGGCGCTGCTGTTCAGCACCGCCTATCTGGGCTTTGGCCTGGTCGGGCGCATGGCCGCCGAACAGCGCTTCCAGGCTGCCCTCGATCAACAAGGGGTCGCCACGAGCGAAGTGCGTGCCGTGCCGATAGCCTTCAACAGCCTGGTGTGGCGGGTGCTGGCCAAGACCCCGGATGGCTATTACTACGAAGGTGTCAGTAGCGGGTTCGACCGGGAGCCGCCGGAAATGCAGCGCCTGCCGTTGAACCTGGAGGCCGCCGACGAGATCAAGGGCGCCCCCTTGCTGCAGCGCCTGCGCTGGTTCACCGATGACTGGCTGCGCTACGACCAGATCGGCAATGCGCTGGTGGTCACCGACTTGCGCATGGGCATCCCCGGCAACTACACCTTCCGTTTCAACATGGCCCATCGCGACAGCCAGGGGCACTGGGTTGCCGAGACGCCGAGCCGCTGGGTGGGGGCGGGGGTCGGCCCGATGTTCGACCGCCACGACCTGGCCTTGATCTGGCGGCGCATCCTCGATCAGCAACCGCCACTGCCCTTGGCGGCCTGGACGACCCGGTACATGGGCCAGACCGCCGAGCCTGGGCGCTGACGTATGCGCTCGGCGGGGCTGGACCTGGTCAAGTGGGTGGCGATCCTGACCATGGTCGCCGATCATCTGCGGTTCCTGTGGCCGGACGCTGATAGCTTGTTCATTGTCGGACGGCTGGCTTTTCCGTTGTTCTGCCTGGCCATTGCCGCCAACGTGGCGCGCACCCAAGATATCCATGCACGTTATTTCGGCTGGATGTTCGCCTTCGCCCTCCTGTCCGAAGGGCCCTATAGCTGGCTGGACACAGACACACAGACGTTCAGCGTGATACCGACACTGGCGCTGGGCCTGCTGTTCGCCTGGGGCGTGCAGCATACCGCGCTGTGGGCTCGCCTGACCGGGCTTGCAGCCGCTTTGCTGGGGCTGCTGTGCAGCCAGCAGTTGATGTATGGCCTGCCAGGTGTGCTGCTGCCGGCGGGCTGGTTGCTGGCGCGCCGCCTGGGCGGATTGACCTGGTTGTTGCCCTGCGTGCTGGCGGTGGCGGCCAACCTGACCAACCCCTGGCTGCGCGGGCACCTTCTGGCGCTGCCCACCTTGCTGACGATGGCCGCTGCGCTACTGGCCATCCCCTGCGGTTGCCTGCTGCTGAGGCAAGACCATTGGCGTGTGCCTGCCGTGCGGCGCTGGGGCTACCTGTTCTACCCTGTGCATCTGCTGGTCATCAAAGCACTGATGTGAATCCTTGCAATGCCGCCGATTCGCACCCATCTAAGCGGGTCTTGATTACCTGCAGGAGCCCGTCATGGAACCCAACCGCTTCGGCGACATCGCCGCCTTCGTCAGCGCCGTGAAGGCCGGCAGCTTCACGGCCGCAGCGGCAAGCCTGGGGCTGACCCGCTCGGCCGTGGGCAAGAGCATCGCCCGCCTGGAAGCGCGCATGGCCGTGCGCCTGCTCAATCGCACCACGCGCAAACTCAGCCTGACCGACGAGGGCCTGGTGGCCTACGAGCGCTGGCGGCAGATTCTCGACGACCTCGACGAGGTGGAAAGCACCATGGCCCTGCGCCGTGGCAAGCCCACCGGAACCCTGCGCCTGACCGCGCCGCTGTCGTTCGGCCAACGCCATGTGCTGCCGATTCTCGATGACTACCTCAAGCAGTGGCCGGCGCTACGTGCCGACATTCGCTTCACCGACCGGTTCGTCGACCTGGTGGAAGAGGGCGTGGACGTCGCGGTGCGCATCGGCGTGCCCAAGGAAGACTCGCAGTTACTGACCCGCACGGTAGCCTGGCAGCAGTTTGTCACCTGCGCCTCGCCCGAATACCTGCGTCAGCACGGTGTGCCACAGGTGCCGGCGGACCTCTACGCGCATGACAAGATCACCTTCCTGTCGGGCGAAAAGTCGATGCCGTGGCGTTTCCACAGCGCCGAAGGGCTGCACCTGTGCGAAGAGCCCGGGCGGCTGAACATCGACAGCTCCGAGGCGATGCTCGACGGTGCCAGAGCCGGTTTCGGCCTGATTCACCTGCCTACCTACATCACCGGCGACGACCTGCGGGCCGGCACGCTGGTGGAGGTGCTGCACAGCTACAGGCCCCCTGCGGACCCGATCCGGGTGGTGTACCCCAGCAAGCGGCACCTGTCGCCGCGGGTACGCGGATTCATCGATCTGCTGGTGGCGACCTGGGAGCAAGGCGTGCCCTGGGAGGACTGATTGGGGACTGCACGGACCGTATGTGGGGCCTGAAGCCGGGTTTATCCCAGGCGAACCAGCGCGGAAACTGGCGTCACCGATAATCCATCTGGAGACCCCATGACAGCCCTGTCCGTACTGGATCTGGTCATGATCGGCGAGGGCAAGACCTTCGCCGACGCGATCGAAGAATCCCGCCAACTGGCTCGCCATGTCGAGCAGCTTGACTACAGCCGCTACTGGATCGCCGAGCACCATGACATGCCCGGCATCGGTTCGGCCGCCACGTCGCTTGTGATCAACGAGATCGCCAACGCCACGCAACAGATCCGTGTCGGTGCCGGCGGCATCATGCTGCCCAACCATGCACCGCTGGTGGTCGCCGAGCAGTTCGGCACCCTCGACACCCTGCACCCTGGCCGTATCGACCTGGGCCTTGGCCGCGCGCCCGGTACCTCCGGGCCGACCGTGCGCGCCTTGCGCGGCGCCGCCCCGGAGCGTGATTTTGCCCAGGACATCGCCGAACTGCGCGACTACCTGGCCGACAACGGCAAGCGCCAGGTGCGCGGCGTGCCTGGTACGCATGAAGTGCCGGTGTGGATCCTCGGCTCCAGCCTGTTTGGCGCCGACCTTGCTGCCAAGTTGGGCTTGCCTTATGCCTTCGCCTCGCACTTCGCCCCGCGGTTCTTGCTGCAGGCCATCGCCCATTACCGGGCGAATTTCCAGCCGTCCGCACAGCTGGCCAAGCCCTATGTGATGGTGGGGGTGAATCTGTTTGCCGCCGCCAGCGACGCTGAAGCCGATTACCATGCCAGCTCGCATCGCAAGTGGATGCTGGACCTGCACGTCGGCCGTTCTGGCCTGCTGCCCAGCCCCCAGGAAGGGTATGTCGAAAGCCTGCCAGCCCAGGAACGCGCGGTACTTGATCAAGTGATGGCCTGCACCATCGCCGGTGGTCCGGAGCGGGTAAGGGAAGGGCTGCGCTCGCTTCTGGCGCAGACGCGTGCCGATGAACTCATGATCGATTGCCGAATTCACGATCCGCTGGCACGTTTACGCTCGCATGCGTTCGCGGCCCAGGCCCTGAATTCATTGGGCTGAGAGGCCGGTGCGGGAGGGTTGGGTAGTTGCCCCGAGAAAATGTCAGTGGCATCTTTTGCATGAAAGGCTGATTCTGACAGGGCCGAGACTTGTCAGGTAATGCGAGTACAGCCGAGGCAACACGCAGCCAGTAACCGAGGATTCAGCGCATGTCCAACAGACAGACCGGAACCGTTAAATGGTTCAACGATGAAAAAGGCTTTGGCTTCATTACCCCGCAGGGTGGTGGTGACGACCTGTTCGTTCATTTCAAGGCCATCGAGTCAGAGGGTTTCAAGTCCCTGAAAGAAGGCCAGACTGTCAGCTTCGTTGCTGAAAAGGGGCAAAAGGGTATGCAGGCCGCTCAAGTACGTCTCGAGTAGTCGACAGCTTCAAGAGGAGGGGCCCTTGCGGGCCCTTTCTTGTTTTCGACTTTCCCGTCCTGAAACGGGCAGAAATGCCGGTAGCGCCTTTGCGCTGCCCCTGGCGTTTATCCCGCCGGCTGCATGAAGGGGTAATCCGTATACCCCTCAGCCCCGTTTGCATAGTCGAATTGCGGCCGGTGCTCATTCAAAGGGGCTTGTGCCTGGAGGCGCGCCACCAGGTCGGGGTTGGCAATATAACTGCGGCCGAATGCGGCGGCATCGATCTGCCCCCTTTGAATCAACGCTTCAGCCTTTTCGGCCGTGTATGCGCCTGCCGCCACTATCACTCCAGGATAGGCTGCCCGGATCGCCTCACGGAACGCGTCACGCAGCGGCTTGCCGCCAGCCCAGTCCGGCTCGGACAGGTGCAGGTAGGCGAGGTTGCGTTTGGCCAGCTCCTTGATCAGGTACAGCCCCGCCGCTTCCTGATCCTCGCCATTGTCCACGCCATTGAAGCCGCCCAGGGGGAACACGCGGATGCCCACACGTTCGGCGCTCCAGTTGGCAATCGCGGCGTCCACGGCTTCGAGGACGATACGAGCGCGATTCTCCACGCTGCCGCCGTAGCGATCGTCGCGCTGGTTGGCACTCGGGGTAAGGAATTGATGCAGCAGGTAGCCATGGGCCGCATGCAGCTCGATGAAGTCGAAACCCGCTTCGCGGGCATTGGCTGCAGCCTTGCCGAAGTCGGCGACGATGCCGGCGATTTCTGCTTCGCTCAGCGCCCGCGGCGCGGAGGTATCCACACGCACCAGGTTGTTTTGTTCGTCGCGCAGGGTGGTGCGGGCGTTGGCCGGCAGTGCCGAAGGCGCAACCGGTGGGTTGCCATCGGGCTGCAAGGACGAATGCGAAATCCGGCCGGTGTGCCAGACCTGTACCGCGCTGTGGCCACCTTCGGCGTGGATGCCCTGGTTGACTACTTTCCAGGCGGCGATCTGCTCGGCGCTGTGGATGCCAGGCGAGCCCGAGTAGCCTTTGGCCTGGAAGGAAATCTGCGTGGCTTCGGTGATGATCAGGCCGGCCGTGGCGCGCTGGCGATAGTACTCGGCCATCATCGGGGTGGGTACGTCGCCGGGTTCGAGGCTGCGCAGGCGGGTGAGGGGGGCCATGAACACGCGGTTGGGCAGGGTCAGGGGGCCGATCTGTAGCGGTTGGAAGAGTTTCATTGACGCTCCAAAGGTGGAAAACCGATGGCGCGCACGATACCGAGATGATTGGGGAAAGGGGGGACCGGGAGCCCGGCTTAGGGCTCCCCAATGGGTTGAGCTTACCGGCCTCATCGCCGGCAAGCCGGCTCCCACATGATCACCTTTTGCCTCGTGACCCCCTGTGGGAGCCGGCTTGCCGGCGATGAGGCCAGCCCAGTCAACCGATCAGCTACGCGCCAACCGCCCACCGACGAAATGCACCGCATCGTTGAACCCAGGCGTCGAGGCATGCCCCGGCGTCACCAGTGAGTCGATGAAGGCTTCATCTTCTGCCGTGATCTTCACCTCCAGCGCCCCGGCGTAGGTATCCCACTGCGCCTCGGTGCGCGGCCCGACGATCGCCGAGCTCACCAGTTGGCTGTTAATCACCCAGGCAATCGCGAACTCGACCATGCCCACGCCCTTGGCCTGCACATGCGCCTGAATCTGCTGGGCAATGGCCAGCGACTCCTGCCGCCATTCCACTTCCATGATGCGCTTGTCCTGGCGCGCGGCGCGGCTGCCGGCTTCGGGCGCCACGCCCGGTGCATACTTGCCGCTGAGCACGCCACGGGCCAGCGGGCTGAACGGCACCACGCCCAGGCCATGGCAGGCGGCAGCGGTGAGCTGTTCGGGCTCGGCCTGGCGGTTGACGATGTTGTACAGAGGCTGGCTCACTACCGGCTTGGCCACGCCCAGGCGTTCGGCGATGTTGCAGATCTCGGCGATGCGCCAGCCGCGGTAGTTGGACACGCCCCAGTAGCGGATCTTGCCCTGCTGCAACAGGTCACCGATGGCCCGTACCGTTTCTTCCAGCGGCACTTTGTGATCTTCACGGTGCAGGTAATAGATATCCAGGTAGTCCAGATCCATGCGCGTCAGCGTGGCGTCGATGCCATTGAAGATGTGCTTGCGCGACAACCCGCTGCGGTTGGGCAGGCCATCGGTCGGCCCCATGCCGACCTTGGACGCGACGATCCAGTCCTGGCGATGGCGTGCCACCGCCTCACCGACGATTTCCTCGGAACGGCCAGCGTTGTACACATCGGCGGTGTCGATGAAGTTGATGCCCTGGTCCCAGGCCTTGTCGATGATGCGCAACGAATCCTCGGTGCTGGTCTGTTCGCCGAACATCATGCTGCCAAGGGTGAGCGCGGAGACTTGCAGGCCGCTGTGGCCGAGGGGGCGGTAGATCATGCTGGAACATCCTGTGCACTGAGGTGGAAACGTCTGTTTTACACACAAGCGCCGTCCTTTTAAAGGGCGGCGCTTGTGGGTGGAACGGCGGCTTCAACCGATCAGTTCGAGGGCCTGCTGGCGGCTCAGCGGCCGCTTCATCCGTTGCGACAACAGCGCCATGGCATCGGAGTAGCCCTTGGCGATTACCGCCTCCACCTGCTCGCCCACGCACTGCAAGGCAATGAAGTCGCCTTGCTCCGGCGCCCCGACGAACACGATGTCGTCCCAGTGCTGCGCATGCCCCAGCACTTCATAGGTCCGCCCGTGCTGGTAGGTCCAGAAGAACGGCACGTCGGCATAGCGGCGCTGTTGCCCGAGCATGTTGGCCGCGGCGATCACCCCGTGTTGTTGCGCCAGGCGCCAGTGCTCGATGCGCACCGGGTGGCCGGCGAGCGGAAAACGGGCGATATCGCCGGCGGCCCACAAGCCGTCGGCAGCCCGCAGTTCGGCATCCACCTGCAACGCGCCATCGGCGTGCAACGGCACACCCTGGACGAAGGCCGTGGCGGGTTTGACCCCGGTGCCCAGCAGCACCAGTGCCGTAGGCAGCGTTTCGCCATTGGCCAGCAGCACGGCGTCTACCTGGCCCTCACCGCTGAAACGCACCACCTCGGTAGGGCCATGGAACACCACGCCCTTGCGTTCGTGCACCTCGCGGATGCAACGGCCGATACGTTCGCCCAGCTGTTTCTCCAGCGGCACCTGATGGCGGCTGACCACATGCACCTGGGCGCCATACTTGCGCAGGGCCGAGGCGGCCTCCAGGCCGATGAAGCCGTCGCCGACGATCACCACCGGTTGGCCCGGCTCGGTCGCATCGAGCAGGCGCGCGGCATCCTCACGCGAGCGCAGCGTCATCACGCCCGCCAGGTCGGCACCGGGGATGTCGGGGCGTTGCGGTTTGCCACCGGTGGCCAGCAATGCGGCGTCGTAGTCGATGCGCTGGCCGTCGGCCAGGGTGATCTGGCGCTTGCTCGCATCCAGCGTGCGCACCTTGCCGACGCGCCGTTCCAGTTGGCCCTGGCGCAACTGATCAGCCTCCAGCAGGGCCGGCACTTCGTCCACGGGCATTTGCCCCGCGATCACGAATTTGCTCAGTGCCGTGCGGTCGTAGGCAGGTTGGCGCTCCTGATCGAGCCAGATCAGCTTGCCGGCAAAGCCGTTCGCCAACAGCGTGGCAACTGCCGCCGAGCCCGCGGCACCGGCACCGATCACGACAAAGCAGCGGGCATCACTGTGGCGGGGTGAGTCGGCGCGTGCCAGCGGCTGATCATCGACCCAGACCTGGCCATCCTTCACCCATGCCTTGTAGCGGCGCAGGTCGACCAGCGCTGGCGGTTCGCACACGGCCCCTTCGTCGACGGCAAAGGCCGCCTTGTGCCAAGGGCACACCAACAGGCCGTTGCAGACCACGCCTTCTTCCAGCGGGGCACCGGCATGCGGGCAGTTGGCCTGGTAGGCATGCACCTGGTCGCCCTGGCGAATCAGGATCAGTTCTTCGTTGCCAGCCTGGACCCGCAGAGGACGCTTGGGATCGAGCTGTTCGAGGCGGGCCACGGCGTGCTGGGTCATGGAGGTTCTCCAAAGGGGGCTTTGGAACCATTTGACGCCTGGGCTTTGGAAGGGATGCGTTGACCTGACGATCGGCGATTGGGCCGGAACATGTACCGGTAGGGACACTGTGGGAGCGGGCTAGTCCCGCGAAGGAAACACCGCGGTGGATGGCCAGGGCTTCGCCCTGGTTCGCGGGACAAGCCCGCTCCCACGGGATTTCTGTGTTGCCTGCAATATCGGGTGTCGGCGAAAGGGCCGCAAAGCGGCCCTTTTTTACTTCAACTGGCCCGAACGGCCTTCAACGCACCCGCCCGGGTAACCCGCAGGGCCACCAGGCTACCCAGCACGATCAACGCTGCCAGCGAATACAGCGCCGCATCGGTCGAACCGGTCTGGTCCTTGATGAAGCCCACCAGGTACGGGCTGAGGAACCCAGCCATCTGCCCCACCGAGTTGATGATCGCCAGGCCCGCCACGGCGGCGCTGGCACTGAGCAGCGCGGTCGGCATCGGCCAGAACATCGGCAGGCCGGTGAGGGCGCCCATGGTGGCGATCGACAGGCCAAGGATGGCGATGGTCGGGTTGCCGGCGAAGTTCACCGCGATCAGCAGGCCGAGCGCGCCCATCAGCATCGGCACCACAAGGTGCCAGCGGCGCTCGTTGCGCAGGTCCGCCGAGCGGCCGCAAAGGATCATGAACACCCCGGCCAGCAGGTACGGAATGGCGCTCAGCCAGCCGATCAGCAGCGGGTTGTCGAAGCCCATGTTCTTGATGATCGACGGCAGCCAGAAGTTGATCGCGTAGACGCCGCTCTGGATACAGAAGTAGACGAAGCCGAAAGTCCAGATCAGCGGGTTGGTCAGCACGGCCAGCACGCTGTCGCCGGTGGTGCTGGGCTTGCTCGCAGCGTCGGCCGCAAGGTCGGCGGCAATCAGCTGGCGTTCGGCCGGGCTCAGCCAGGCGGCTTTCTGGTAGCCGTCGCTGAGCAGGCCGATGGCCAGGAAGCCCAGTACCACGGTCGGCACGCCCTGGATCAGGAACATCCACTGCCAGCCGGCCAGGCCGTGTTGCCCGGCAGCGAAGTGTTCGAGGATCCAGCCGGAGAACGGCCCACCCAGCAGGCCCGAAACCGGGATCGCCGACATGAACAGGGCCATGATGCGGCCACGGCGGTCAGCCGGGAACCAGCGCGAAAGGTACAGCACCACGCCCGGGAAGAACCCGGCCTCGGCGGCGCCGGTCAGCAGGCGCAGGGTATAGAACTCGGTGGGTGTGGTGACGAACAGCAGGCAGGTGGACAAACTGCCCCAGACGATCATCATCGCCGCGATCCAGCGCCGTGGGCCGAAGCGGTTGAGCGCCAGGTTGCTGGGCAGGCCGCAGAGCACATAGCCGATGAAGAAGATGCCGGCGCCAAGGCCATAGACGGTTTCGCTGAACTTCAGTGCATCGAGCATCTGCAGCTTGGCGAAGCCGACGTTGACGCGGTCCAGGTAGTTGAACAGGTAGCAGATGAAAATGAACGGAATCAAGCGCAGCGTGATGCGCCGGTACAGCGCATTGCGGGTGCTCTGGGTGCCTTGGTCAGGGGCAGGGCTGTGTGCCATGATCGTGATCTCTGTTGTTATGGTTGTCGCCGCGTCGCCTGTGCCGGCGCTCACCCTGACGAGTCTCGGGGAGTGCGACGCGCCTGTCTTTGTGCTTTTGCACAGCGTATCGTGCGGGCCGCTGTGCCTCAGAACAAAACCTAACACGCCATAGGATCGCTCAATGTTCGAACTGGACCATGACCTGGCGCAGGATATCGTCAATCGGGCGATGGCCATCTTGCCGTGCAACGTCAATGTCATGGACAGCCAGGGGCTGATCCTGGGCAGTGGCGAGCCGGAGCGCATCAACACTCGCCACGAGGGCGCCCAGCTGGTTCTGGCCAATGGCCGCATCGTCGAACTCGATGCCGATGCGGCCAAATGCCTCAAGGGCGTGCAGCCTGGGGTCAACCTGCCGTTGATGCTCGATGGTCGACTGATCGGCGTGCTCGGCCTGACCGGGGAGCCGCAGCAACTGCGCACCTATGGTGAACTGGTACGCATGACCGCCGAGATGCTCCTTGCCCAGCGCCACCTGCAGGTGGAGCAACAGTGGCGGCGCCAGCGCTGCGATGACCTGCTGGCCCTGCTGCTGGGCGGCACGGGTGATTCGCCGCGTTTGCTGGACGAGGCCCGGCAACTGGGGCTCAAGCCACAGCTGCCCCGCGTGCCCTGCCTGTTCGAACTGCGTGCCGGGCCGCCTAGCGAAACCTTGGCGGCCTGGTTGATGAACCGCTACCCCGACAGCTGGTGCGTCAGCCCCGCGCGGGATTCGCTGCTGTGGTGCCGCCCGGCCGGGCCGGTGCTGGACGAAGAACGGCTGGTCGAGCGCCTGCTGCGCAGCGGTTGGGAGGTCCAGCGTCTGGCCCTGGGTAACCCGGCGCAAAGCCTGGAGCAGCTGCGCCGAGGCTATCGGCGGGTGCGCGACCTGCTGGCCTACGGGCGCGAAGTGCTGCCCGATCAACAGCTGCTGAGCCTGGCCCGCTACCGCCTGCCGGCGCTGCTGTGGCGTCATCGCAACGAAGATGCGCTGGATGAGCTGCTGGAACCGCTGCAGCGCATCCGCGCCAAGGACGCCAGTGGGCAATTGATCGCCACCTTGCGCGCCTGGTGCGCACACGATGGCCAGAGCCAGGCCTGCGCCGATGCCCTGGGCATCCACCGCAACAGCCTGCGCTACCGCCTGGAACGCATCAATGAACTCAGCGAAGTCGACCCGTTGCGCCTGGAAGGGATGTTGAGCCTGTACCTGGGGCTGCAGTTGTTGCCGGCGGATTGAGCGGCGCTCAATGGCATTTGCCCAAACAACCGGCTGGGCATTTTGTGCATCCGACCGAGGCCGTCCAATCCGGTAGCTGTCAGCATGCCGCTATCTGCTCAGGAGAAGCCCCATGAAAATCGTCATCGCCCCCGACTCGTTCAAGGACAGCCTCGACGCCGCCGGTGTCGCCCGCGCCATCGCCGCAGGCCTGGCCGAGGCCCTACCGGAGGCTGAACTGATCGAGTGCCCGATGGCCGATGGCGGTGAAGGCACCATGGAGGCCATTGTCGCGGCCAGCCACGGCCAATTGCGCCGCCAGACCGTGCGCGGGCCGCTGGGGCAGAACGTGGAGGCCGGCTGGGGCTGGTTGGCCGAGAGCCGCTCGGCGATCATCGAGATGGCCCAGGCCAGTGGCATCCAGCTGGTGCCCAGCGGGCAGCGCGATGCCTGCCGCAGCAGCACCTGGGGCACCGGTGAGCTGATGGCGGCCGCCCTGGCTGCCGGCGCCCAGCGCATCGTCCTGGCGATTGGCGGCAGCGCCACCAACGACGGCGGCAGCGGCATGCTGCGCGCCCTGGGCCTGCGCTTGCTGGATGCCGACGACCAACCCCTGGAAGAGGGCGGCCTGGCCCTGGCCCGCCTGGCGCGCATCGATGCCGGCGACCTCGACCCACGG
>Ga0247821_10001814_pt1 | contig 11922 bp, 15 predicted proteins | sample 13C_Glycerol_Day_FD_192481 | JGI IMG/M metagenome (GOLD analysis project Ga0247821, IMG submission 192481) | Soil microbial communities from agricultural site in Penn Yan, New York, United States - 13C_Glycerol_Day14 | ecosystem: Environmental > Terrestrial > Soil > Agricultural land | place... | reverse complement strand
ATGGCGGCCGGGGCAGGGGCGTTGGGGGTGGAGCTGGGTGGCCCGGCGGTGTACCACGGCGAGTTGCACGAGCGCCCGCAACTGGGTCAAGGCCCGGTGGCCGATGCCGATGCCATCGAGCGCGGCTGGCGCCTGGTGTGCCAGGGCGTGTGGTTGTGGTTGTTGCTGTTGTGCCTGGGGGCAGAATTCTATGCTTGAACACGGCGGGCGCCTGCAGCGCGCCATCGAGCACTACGGCATCGCCCGGGAAGAGTGGCTGGACCTCTCCAGCGGTATCGCGCCCTGGGCATTCACTATTCCCGATATTCCTCTGCGCGCCTGGGCGCGCCTGCCTGAGACCGACGATGGCCTGGAGCAGGCTGCGGCGGCCTACTACGGTGCGGCGCCGCTGTTGCCGGTCGCCGGCTCCCAGGCGGCGATCCAGGCATTGCCGCAGTTGCGTGCGCTGGGCACGGTCGGTGTGTTGTCGCCGTGTTACGCCGAGCATGCCGAGGGCTGGCGTCGTGCCGGGCATCGCTTGCTCGAGCTGCAAGAGGAGCAGATCGAGCAGGCACTCGACAGCCTCGATGTGCTGGTGGTGGTCAACCCCAACAACCCCACCGGCCGCCTGGTGCCCGCCGAGCAACTGCTGGCCTGGCATGAGCGCCTGGCCCGGCGCGGCGGCTGGTTGCTGGTGGATGAAGCCTTCATGGACAACACCCCGGCGCACAGCATCGCTGCCCATACCGGGCGCCCCGGGCTGATCGTGCTGCGGTCGTTCGGCAAATTCTTTGGCCTGGCCGGTGTGCGCCTGGGCTTTGTGCTGGCCGAGGCGCCGTTGCTGCGGCGGCTTGCCGAGCTGCTCGGGCCCTGGACCGTCAGTGGGCCGACCCGCATTCTGGGGCAGGCCTGCCTGCTCGACAGCGCCGCGCACCGCAGCCAGATCGCGCGCTGTGCCGACGCCAGCCGGCGCCTGGCCAGTGTGATGAGCGCCGCAGGCTTTGCCCCTACGGGCGGCTGCGACCTGTTTCAGTACCGGGTCACCGAACACGCCGCCCGCCTGCATGAGTTCATGGCCCGGCGCGGCATTCTGCTGCGGCTGTTCACCGCCCCGGCCAGCCTGCGCTTTGGCCTGCCGGCCACGGACGAAGACTTCCAGCGTCTGCTTCAGGCCTTCAACGACTACAGCAAGGAACATCCATGAGTACCCTGATGGTGCAGGGCACCACCTCCGATGCCGGCAAAAGCACCCTGGTGACCGCGCTGTGCCGCTGGCTGTTGCGCCAGGGCGTGGCAGTGGTGCCGTTCAAACCCCAGAACATGGCGCTCAACAGTGCCGTGACCGCCGACGGTGGCGAGATTGGCCGGGCCCAGGCCGTGCAGGCCCAGGCCGCCAGGCTTGCGCCGCACACCGACATGAACCCGGTGTTGCTCAAGCCCAACAGCGATACCGGTGCCCAGGTGATTGTCCACGGCCGGGCAGTCACCAGCATGAATGCGGTGGCCTACCACGACTACAAGGTCATCGCCATGCAGGCGGTGCTCGATTCCCATCAGCGCTTGAGCGCCCAGTACCCGGTGGTGATGGTCGAAGGGGCGGGCTCGCCGGCAGAGATCAACCTGCGCGCCGGCGACATCGCCAACATGGGCTTTGCCGAGGCGGTGGATTGCCCGGTGATCCTGATTGCCGACATCAACCGTGGCGGTGTCTTCGCGCACCTGGTCGGCACCCTTGAACTGCTTTCGCCCAGCGAACAGGCCCGGGTCAAAGGCTTTGTCATCAATCGCTTTCGCGGTGATATCGCCCTGTTGCAGCCGGGCCTGGACTGGCTTGAGGCGCGCACCGGCAAGCCGGTGCTGGGCGTGCTGCCCTATGTGATGGACCTGCACCTGGAAGCCGAGGACGGTATCGACCAGCGCCAGGGTGACAAGGTCGCCCGTGCGCTCAAGGTGATCGTGCCGGTACTGCCGCGCATCAGTAACCACACCGATTTCGACCCCCTGCGCCTGCACCCGCAAGTGGACCTTCAGTTCATCGGCCCGGGCGATTCGATCCCGCCGGCCGACCTGATCATCCTCCCCGGCTCCAAGAGTGTGCGCGGTGACCTGGCGCAGTTGCGTGCCCGTGGCTGGGACCAGGCGATCAGCCGTCACCTGCGCTACGGCGGCAAGGTGCTGGGCATTTGTGGTGGCCTGCAGATGCTGGGCAGGCGCGTGGAAGATCCGCTGGGCCTCGAAGGGCCGGCAGGCAGCAGCGAAGGCCTGGGCCTGCTCGACTTCGTCACGGTGCTGGAAGCCGAAAAGCAGCTGCGCAACGTTTCCGGCACTTTGCAGCTGGAGCAGGTGCCCATCAGCGGCTATGAAATTCATGCGGGCGTCACCCGGGGCGCAGCCCTGGAGCGGTCTGCCGTGCAGTTGGCCGACGGTCGCAGCGATGGCGCGATCAGTGCCGACGGGCAGGTTCTGGCGACTTACCTGCACGGTCTGTTCGAGGACCCGCAGTCGTGCGCGGCGCTGCTGCGCTGGGCCGGGCTGCACGAGGTGGAGCACGTCGACTATCAGGCCCTGCGCGAAGGCGATATCGAGCGCCTGGCTGACCTGGTGGAGCAGCACCTGGATACCACGCACCTACGTCAACTCTGCGGACTGAACTGACATGCTCAACCTGATCCTCGGTGGCGCTCGCTCGGGCAAGAGCCGCTTGGCCGAACAACTGGCCGAGCGCAGTGGTTTGCCGGTGACCTACATCGCCACCAGCGAGCCGCTGGATGGCGAAATGAATGCCCGGGTGCAGTTGCACCGGGAACGCCGGCCCGCCAGCTGGGGCCTGATCGAGGAACCCCTGGCCCTGGCTGACGTGCTGCGAAGCAATGCCCGCGCCGACCGCTGCCTGCTGGTGGACTGCCTGACCCTGTGGCTGACCAATCTGCTGATGCTGGACAACCCCGAGCGCCTGGCCCGGGAACGTGCAGCGCTGCTCGAATGCCTGGCTGAACTGCCGGGGGAGATCATTCTGGTCAGTAACGAGAGCGGCCTGGGCGTTGTGCCGCTGGGCGAGCTGACCCGCCGCTACGTCGACGAAGCCGGCTGGTTGCACCAGGCCATCGCCGAGCGCTGCCAGCGCGTGGTGCTCACGGTTGCCGGCTTGCCCCTTACCCTCAAAGGAAATGCACCATGAGTCAGACCTGGTGGCTTGAAGCCTGCCGTCCCGTCGATCAAGCCGCTCGCGAGCAGGCGCTGGCACGCCAGCAACAGCTGACCAAGCCAGCCGGCTCGTTGGGGCGCCTGGAGCAGATCGCCGTGCAACTGGCCGGCTTGCAGGGCCAGCTCAAGCCGAGCCTGGACAAGGTGCACATCGCGATCTTCGCCGGTGACCATGGGGTGGTCGCCGAAGGTATCTCGGCCTATCCCCAGGCAGTGACCGGGCAGATGCTGCAGAACTTCGTCGGCGGAGGCGCGGCCATCAGCGTGTTGGCGCGCCAGCTCGATGCCCGGCTGGAGGTGGTGGACCTGGGCACCATCGACCCGGCGCTGACGCTGCCGGGCGTGCTGCACTTGCGGGTCGGGCCGGGTACGGCGAACTTCGCCAAGGCCCCGGCCATGACCCGCGAGCAAGCTGTGCAAGCGTTGCAGGGCGGGCGCGAGAGTGCCCAGCGCGCGGCGGCTGCGGGCGCGCAATTGTTCATTGGCGGTGAGATGGGCATCGGCAACACCACCGCGGCCAGCGCCCTGGCCTGCGCCTTGCTCGGCTGTTCGGCCATCGAGCTGAGTGGGCCGGGCACCGGGCTGGATGCCGCGGGTGTACGGCACAAGGCCGAGGTCATCGAACAGGCGCTGTTGCTGCATGGCGCCCTGGCGAATGATCCGTTCGAGGCATTGCTGCGCGTGGGCGGTTTTGAGATCGCAGCCCTGGTCGGTGCCTACCTGGGCTGTGCCCAGGCGGGTGTCGTGGTGCTGGTCGATGGCTTTATCTGCACGGTTGCCGCGCTGGTGGCGGTGAGGCTGAACCCTGCGTCCCGTGACTGGCTGTTTTTTGGTCATCGCGGCGCTGAACCCGGCCACCGGCGTGTGCTCGCTGAACTGGACGCCGAGCCCGTGCTGGAGCTGGGCTTGCGCCTGGGTGAAGGCAGCGGCGCAGCGTTGGCGGTGCCGGTGTTGCGCCTGGCCTGTGACCTGCACGGGCAAATGGCAACCTTCGCCGAAGCCGCCGTGGCGGACCGCCCGGCATGATCATTGACCTGTTGCGACACGGCGAAACCGAGCTGGGCGGCGGCCTGCGCGGCAGCCTGGACGACGCACTGACCGCCAAAGGCTGGGAGCAGATGCACGCGGCCGTTGCCGGCAAAGGGCCGTGGGATGCCCTGGTCAGCTCGCCCTTGCAGCGCTGTGCGCGGTTTGCCGACACCCTGGGTGGGCAATGGCAGTTGCCGGTGCAGTGGGCGCCGGGGTTGCAGGAGCTGCATTTCGGCGAGTGGGAAGGGCGCAGCGCCGCTGACCTGATGCTGACCCATGAGCAACAACTGGGGCAGTTCTGGGCTGATCCGTACAGCTACACGCCACCTGGAGGCGAGCCGGTCAGTGCGTTTGCCCAGCGCGTACAGGCAGCTGTCGCCCAGCTGCAGCGTGCCTATGCCGGCCAGCATGTGTTGCTGGTCACCCATGGCGGGGTGATGCGGCTGTTGCTGGCCCAGGCCCGTGGCCTGCCGCGCGAGCAGCTGTTGCAGGTCGAAGTCGGCCATGGTGCCTTGTGCCGGTTGCACGTGGATGCCGACGGCACCCTGCGCGAGGCGCACTGACATGCTGCCCTTCTGGATTGCCCTGCAGTTTCTCAGCAGCGTGCCGGTGCGCCTGCCGGGGATGCCCGCTCCCGAACAGATGGGCCGTTCGCTGCTCTGCTACCCGCTGGTAGGCCTGCTGTTCGGTGGGCTGCTGTGGGGGCTTAACACCTTGCTCGATGGCAGCCCCCTGTTGCTGCATGCCGCGCTGCTGCTCGGCGCCTGGGTGTTGCTCAGTGGCGCGTTGCACCTGGATGGCCTGGCCGACAGCGCCGATGCCTGGCTGGGCGGTTTTGGGGATCGCGAGCGCACCTTGCTCATCATGAAGGACCCGCGTAGCGGGCCGATAGCCGTGGTCACCCTGGTGCTGGTGCTGCTGCTCAAGTTCTGCGCCTTGCTGGCGTTGATCGAGCACGGGGAGGGGGTCCTGTTGCTGCTGGCGCCGTTGATCGGTCGGGCGGCGTTGCTTGGGCTGTTTCTCACCACCCCTTATGTGCGTGCCGGTGGCCTGGGGCAGGCGCTGGCCGATCACCTGCCACGCCGCAGTGCCGTATGGGTGCTGCTCGCCAGCGCAGGCGCGTGTGTGCTGGTGGCGGGGCTCAAGGGCGTGTGGGTCTTGGTGGCGGCGGCGCTGGCATTTTTCGCCGTGCGCCAGCTGCTGATCCGCCGCCTGGGCGGTACCACCGGCGACACGGCCGGGGCGTTGGTGGAGCTGCTAGAGCTGGTGGTGCTGATCACCCTGGCGCTGTAGCCGGGCAGGAAAAGCTTGCCGTCCAGGCGTTGCGGGTATATACACGCATTATGTTGACCAGTGAATGCATCTGCACCCATCTGCGTCGTGCGGCCCGTGGGGTCAGCCGACACTATGACGAAGCCCTTGAAGGCTTCGGGATCAATGTCGCGCAGTTTTCCCTGCTGCGGCACCTGCGCCGGCTCGATCAGCCCAGCATCTCGACCCTGGCCGAGGCCATGGGGCTGGACCGCAGCACCTTGGGCCGCAACCTCAAGGTGCTGGAAGCCGAAGGCCTGGTGGCGCTGGCTGAAGGACGGGACCTGCGCAATCGCCTGGTACTGCTGACCGAGCAGGGCGCCGCGCGCTTGCAGGCGGCAGAACCTGCCTGGGAGCAGGCCCAGGAATGCCTGGTCGAGACCCTGGGTGAAGGCCAGCGTGATGAACTGGTACGCCTGCTGGAGCTGTTGTCCTGAGCTTTTTACAACTATAAGCGGGTATATACCCGTAAAACCCTTGCGGCTTTCTGGAGAGAACAATAATGACATCGGTATGGCGAACCAGTGGTTGGATTCTCCTGGGGGCTGCGTTGATCCTGGCGCTCTCCCTGGGGGTGCGGCATGGCTTCGGCCTGTTCCTGGCGCCGATGAGCGCCGACTTTGGCTGGGGCCGTGAGGTATTCGCCTTTGCCATTGCCTTGCAGAACCTGATCTGGGGCCTGGCCCAGCCGTTTGCCGGGGCACTGGCCGATCGCCTGGGTGCGGCGAAGGTGGTGATCGTCGGCGGTATCCTCTATGCCACCGGGCTGGTGTTGATGGGGATGTCCGACTCGGCGCTGACCCTGTCGTTGAGTGCGGGCCTGTTGATCGGTATCGGCCTGTCCGGGACCTCATTCTCGGTGATTCTCGGTGTGGTCGGTCGTGCCGTGCCTGCTGAAAAGCGCAGTATGGCCATGGGCATCGCCAGTGCTGCCGGCTCCTTCGGCCAGTTCGCCATGCTGCCGGGCACCCTGGGCCTGATCGGCTGGCTGGGTTGGTCGGCGGCCTTGCTGGTGCTGGGCTTGCTGGTGGCGTTCATCGTGCCGTTGGTGGGCCTGTTGAAGGATCGACCGCTGCCCAGCCATGGTGCCGAGCAGACCCTCGGCCAGGCCCTGCGCGAGGCGTGTTCGCATTCAGGCTTCTGGCTGCTGTCCCTGGGCTTTTTTGTCTGCGGCTTCCAGGTGGTGTTCATTGGTGTGCACCTGCCGGCCTATCTGGTTGACCAGCACCTGCCGGCCACCATCGGTACCACGGTGCTGGCGCTGGTCGGCCTGTTCAATATCGTTGGCACCTACACCGCCGGCTGGCTGGGTGGGCGCATGTCCAAGCCGCGTCTGCTGACGGCGTTGTACCTGCTGCGCGCCGTGGTGATCGTGCTGTTCCTCTGGGCGCCGGTGACCCAGTACAGCGCCTACCTGTTCGGCATTGCCATGGGCCTGTTGTGGCTGTCGACCGTGCCGTTGACCAACGGCACGGTGGCGACCCTGTTCGGTGTGCGTAACCTGTCGATGCTCGGTGGCATCGTGTTCCTCTTCCATCAGCTGGGCGCATTCCTGGGAGGATGGCTGGGCGGTGTGGTGTACGACAAGACCGGCAATTACGACCTGGTCTGGCAGATCTCGATCTTGCTCAGCTTGCTGGCTGCGGCGCTTAACTGGCCGGTGCGCGAGCGCCCTGTCGCACGCCTGCAGGCGCAAGCGGCATGAGCCGGTTTGCCCTGCGCGGGCTGCTTGCCCTGGCAGCGCTGCTGCTGTTGGCGCTGGTCTGGTGGGGCTGGCATGAGGGCGGCCTGGCATTGATGCAGTTGGGCATGGGCGTGTGCTAGGAGTAATCTGGGGTTTCCACGCCGGTTCAAGGGAGAGAAGACGATGCGCGCACGCTGGATGTTGGTTCCACTGTTCACTCTGATGGCCGCAGCCTCTGCGCAGGCCGCCGACTGCCCGGCGCTGCTCAAGGGCAGCCTGCCGGAGTTGCGTGGCAAGGAGCAGATCGACCTGTGCCAACGCTTTGCCGGCAAGCCGCTGGTGGTGGTCAATACGGCCAGCTACTGTGGTTTCGCCCCGCAGTTCGAGGGCCTGGAAGGGGTCTACAAGACCTACCACGAACAGGGCCTGGAAATGCTGGGCGTACCGTCCAACGACTTCAAGCAGGAGGACGCCGACGCCGAGAAGACCGCCAAGGTCTGCTATGCCAACTACGGCGTTACCTTCACCATGACCAAGGCCCAGCCGGTACGCGGCAAAGACGCTACGCCACTGTTCAAGGCGCTGGCCGAGCAGAGCGTTGCGCCGAAGTGGAATTTCTACAAGTACGTGGTCGATCGTCAGGGCAAGGTGATCGCCAACTTCTCAAGCCTGACCAAGCCGGATGATCCGGAGTTCACGGCCGCTATCGAGAAAGCCATCGCTTCGCAGCCGTGAAGCGCGGTGTCAGTGGTGCGGATGAACGGTCCAGGCGACCAGCTTGAGCACGATCGGGCGCACCACCAGCACACAGGCAAAGGCGACCGGCATGGCCAGTTGGTAGGCCTTGAGCACATTGCCCAGGTAGTGATCGTCGATACCGCCGTTGGCGGCGGTGATCACGAAGCACATCAGCAGGGCCATGATCGCTGACATGTAAAAGGCAAACACATACGGGGTGGCGCGAACGCCAAGCTTGCGGCGGCTGCGGGTCTGTGTGGTCATGCTGGCTCCTTGTGAAGCGGTGGGCTGCGCAGCCTAACAAGCCTGCCGAGCGCTCGGGTAGACGAGGCAGGCTTAGGTCTTTATAAAGGGATTCTTACGAATACCGGACCGGACTGCATGAATCTGCTGGGCTCGATCAAGAGTTTCATCAAGGTGGTGGAAGCCGGCAGCATTGCCGGTGGTGCCCGGAGCCTGGGCTTGAGCGCGGCCGCCGTGAGCCAGAATATCGCGCGCCTGGAAGCGCACCTGGATGTCCGGCTGCTGTCGCGCACCACGCGCAGCATGGCGCTTACCCCCAGTGGCACGCTCTATTACGAGAAGGTCAAGCATATCGAACGCGACCTTGAGCTGGCACAGCTGGCGGTGACCACGCCTGAGTGCGAGCCCAAGGGCCGCTTGTGCATCGCTTCGTCGTCAGCCTTCGGGCGCCATGTGCTGGCCCCGCTGATTCCTGCTTTCAGCACCCGCTATCCGCAGCTTTCGATTGAGCTGATTACGAATGATCGGCGAGTCAATCATGTCCAGGAAGGCGTGGACGTCAGTATTCGTATCAAGCCCCAGCTTGAAGACGGGTTGCTGGCACGGCGGATCGCCCGGGTGCCCTTCATTTGTTGCGCCTCGAACGAATACCTTGCCCAAGCGGGATGGCCCGCAGCGCCCGAGCAACTGGCGGAACATCGCTGCCTGGTGTTCCGCTACCCGGTCGACGGACGTTTCTTGCGCTGGGGCTTTGTTCGCGATGGCCTGCGTTTTGATGCCGAGTTTGGCAATGTGCTGATCAGTGACGACATCGACGTGCTGACCCAGATGGCGGTCAACCATGGCGGTATCGCACGCCTGGCCGAGTTCGTCGCGCGTCCCTTCATCGAGCGCGGGCAGTTGGTGCCGCTGTTTGAATACTCCCAGCCGACGCGACCCTATGCGCATACCGAACCGATGGACATCTACCTGTGCGTGGCCGACCGCTTTGCCATGACCCCCAAGGTGCGGGTGTTCATGGACTATCTGCAGAGCAATCTTGCGCAAAGCTGGCCGTGTGAGCAGGCATGAAAAAACCGCCGATAACGGCGGTTCTTTTGTGTTGCCAGCGTTGAATCAGAAGCGGTAGGTGAGCGATGCACCGATACCGTGAGCGCTGTTCTCGTACTTGGCCTTGTAGGCACCCTTGCTCGGGCTTGCCAGGTCGACCTTGGTGTCTTCTTCCCACAGGTAGGAGTAGGCCAGGTCGATGGTCATGTCTTCGGTCGGGCTGTAGCCGGCGCCCAGGCTGAACACACTGCGGTCGCCCGTCGGGATGCGTGGCGAGCGGTCGTGGTTGTTGGTCGGCGACTGGTCGACGGTGAAGCCGGTGCGCAGTACCCACTCTTTGTTCAGCTTGTACGAAGCACCGATGGCGTGTGCCCAGGTGTCGTGCCAGTTCTGCTCTTCGCTGATGGTGCCGAATTGGCCGGCCAGCGGGGCAGGTACTTCGTTGTTGACGGTGATCGCTTCCAGGCGGCTCCAGCGGGTCCAGGTGCTGCCCGCGTAGAGGGTCCACTGGTCATCCAGCTCGTGGGTAACCGAGAAGTCTACCGATTCCGGGGTTTTGATCTTCAGTTCGGCGTCGAACTTGCTGCCGCTGAACGGGCCGATCAGGGCCGAGTTGACCTTGGTGTTGCCCTCGAGCTTGTAGTCGACCATCGAGTGGTAGGTCAGGCCCAGGCGAGTGCTGTCGGTCGCTTGTACCAGCACGCCGATGTTGTAACCGACGGCGGTGTCGTCACCCTTGATCTTCACTTCGCCGTCGTTGGAGCCCAGCGAACGTGGATTGAGGATGTTCGAGCTCAGTTCGCCCTTGATACGGTTGAAGGTCGGGCCGAAACCGATCGAGACCTTGTCGTTGAAGGCGTAGCTGACAGTAGGCTGGAAGGTGATGACTTCGACGTAGCTCTTCTTGGCCCAGTAGCGGCTCTGTGCTTCGTCTTCGTATTCGGTCATCAGGCCGAACGGGGCATAGACGCCGAAACCGACGGTCCAATGATCATCGATTGGCTTGACGTAGTAGCCCATGGGCACGCCAACGAAAGGCACCATGTCGCCATCGTTGCTGCCTGGGAAGGTACCGCTGCCCGAGATGTCGGACTTGGCGATGACGGCGGCGGCGCCGACAGTCACTTGTTCACGTTTGAGGCGCGACATACCGGCAGGGTTGCCGAATACGGTGCTGGCATCATCGGCAGAAGAAGAACGACCCGCGAAACCTGTGCCCATGCCGCTGACGCTTTGTTCGTTGAGGGCAAAGCCGCTGGCGAACAGTTGAGTCGAGGCGAGTGTGACGGCGAGGCTGAGAGAGGTTTTGAGCATTACTTTTTTCATTATTAGAACTCCTTGGGATCTCCGGGGCGGAAATTACCAACATTTCGCCCACAGCGCTATAGGCTGTATCGCAGGAGATAGAGCGGTTTTGTAGGACAATCCGACCAAAATGGCAGGTATTTTCTGATTGAGGTGTGCAGTGACTATCAGCAGGCCTGAAGAGTCACAGGAGCGATGCAGGTTTGCCATGCGCTGGTGAAATCGCGCAGGCGCCCCTGGGGGTGAAAGGTCTGGCGCCAGATGCGCGCAAGCCCGAGCAAGTCATCGGCAGGAGGAAGTTCTGGCGCCTGTTCTTCGATCAACATCCAGGCTATGGCGGTGGCGTAGCGCAGGTTTACCGTGAGTTCGAGGTGCGGGCCACTGAGGAAGGCATGCTGGCTGGCAAGGCCCCGGACCAGGCTGGCGAGGTCCGGGTCGCGGGCCAGGAATTGGTCCCAGAGCGATTGATGGCGCAGTTCGCCAATGCGGTACAAGCCGTGACCACGTCGATCATGCAGGGCAGAGCCAAGTGCGGACTGGCTGGCGGCAACACCGAGTAACAATGCTTCGGCGCTTGCGCAGTGACGGCCCAGGTAGATCAGGGTTGGGCGGATCACAAACTGGCTCAACTCGCTCGCGGCGATACCCATAATGCCCTCGAACTGGAATTTGGCCGGCGGACGCTGGAGCTTGGCAGCTGGTGAGTCGGTCAGGCCCGCCGGAAGCGACCTATGCCGCTTGAGTTGAAGTGTAGTGTCATATTCGTGCCGTAAAGGTCTGTTTTTAAAACATTTGCGGCTTTTAGTTATAAATCATATGCCCTGCAGCAATTAACAAAACCCTGGCAGGAGCGGGCTTGCCCCGCGATTGCGCGCTCAAAGCCGACACCGCTCGCGGGGCAAGTCCGCTCCTACGGGCGGGCATAAAAAAGCCCCGCGAGAGGGCGGGGCTTGAGCTGTTGCAGCGAAGCGCGGATCAGGCAACCAGGGCCTGGCGAGTGCGCTCGATGACCGCTTGAAGCGGCTCGGCTTCGCTGTACTGCTCGGGGTACAGGCGCTCGCTGTGACGGGCAATGCCGTGCTCATTGACCAGGGTGAAGCTGAAGCCGCCTTTGCGCGACGCCAGGATCAAGCAGTTCAGTGGGGCAAATGCCTGGGAGAGGGTGCGAATCGCAGCCTGAGTGTGGTGTGTATGAGTCATAGTTATTAGATGTTCCTGCAATAGACACGGTTTCGATCCGTGCACACTTAAAACGTTCCAGTAACGCTGGCATTTAGGCCTGGGCGATGAACCTGTCCGGAACAGGGCAGCCAGTTTTGGGCGCATTTATCATGTGGCGCTGGGGCTGACTGGTAGGTACGTCAGAGGGCAGGCTACAC
>Ga0247821_10001811_pt1 | contig 11929 bp, 9 predicted proteins | sample 13C_Glycerol_Day_FD_192481 | JGI IMG/M metagenome (GOLD analysis project Ga0247821, IMG submission 192481) | Soil microbial communities from agricultural site in Penn Yan, New York, United States - 13C_Glycerol_Day14 | ecosystem: Environmental > Terrestrial > Soil > Agricultural land | place... | reverse complement strand
CGGCGCAGGGCGGGGGTCGAGGCGCTGGTGATGCGCTGGTCGCCGGTTCCGGGCAGGCTCTGGAAGTCCATTTCCAGCCGCGTGCCGACCTTGTGCCCGCCGACCAGGCCGTCGGTGGTCAGCCAGAAGCGGGTCTGGCGGGCGTTGAAGTCCATCGCCGCGTCTTCTTCGGCCCCGCCGATCGGGATGGAGCCGGGCAGGTGATAGTCGCGCAGCAGGTCGCCGTTGGCGGGGTCGCCGCCGGAATAGCGGGACGCCATGGCGTCGGCCTTGACGAAGCCGCCGAACTTGACCGTGTGGTCGCCGATGCGGAAGCCTTCCTCGCGCGTGGTGGTCGAGACGGGGGCCGAGACAGGCCTCGCGGCGGGCCGAGCTTCCAGACGGATGATGTCCTGCGCCATCGCCTGGGATTGCGTCGTCTGCTGCGTGCGCGCGGCGGCGACTTCGGACTTCAGGCTGTTCAGCTCGGCCTCGAGCTGGGCGATGCGGGCCTCGAGGGCCGCATTGGCGTCCTGCGCCCAGACGGCGCCGGGCGCGAACAGGAGCGCAGCCGCAGCCGCGCCGCCGAGCAGGCGGAATCTTCCCATGTCATGTCCTCCCGGGTTCATCTGATGCGAACCTCGAGACCGCAGCTTTCCGTGCGAGGGCGGTTTGCGGCCATTAGCCATTGGTCTAGTTTCGACCAAAGTCGAGGCGCGGCATGGTGTCGTCACAGCGCGGCCTCGACCCGAAAAAGAACCGCGCGCGGGAAGGATTTTCATGGATCGCATCGTCGTCGCCGACGACCACCCTCTGTTTCGGGCGGCGTTGAGATCGGCCGTCGAAAAGGCCGCGCCCGGCGCCGTGATTGCGGAATGCGCCAGCCTGGCCGAGGTTCAGGCGGCCCTGGCCGAGGGCGCGACCGACCTCTTGCTGCTGGATCTCAAGCTGTCGGACAGCGAGGGCATGGCGGGCCTGAGCCGCGTCCGCGCCGAGCACCCGGCGGTCCCGGTCGCCGTGGTCTCGGCCAGCGAGGAGCCGCCGACCGTGAGGCGGGCGCTGGCTCTGGGCGCCGCCGGCTTCATCCCCAAGTCCGCCGCCCTGCCGGTCATGGTCGAGGCCATCGCCGCCATCCTGTCGGGCGACGGCTGGGCCCCGGACGTCGGCGCGCCCGGTCCCGAGGAAGGCGATCTGGAAGCCCGCATCGCCAGCCTGACCCCGTCACAACTGCGCATCCTCGAAGGCCTGAGAGCCGGGCGGCTGAACAAACAGATCGCCTTCGACCTTGGCGTCACCGAGGCGACCATCAAGGCCCACCTGACCAGCGTCTTCCGCAAGCTGGGCGTCCACAACCGCACCCAGGCGGTGATCCTGGCGCAGTCGATCGACCTCTAATCCCCTTCTCCCCTTGAGGGAGAAGGTGCCTCGCAGGGGCGGATGAGGGGTGTCAGCGCCTCATCTGAAGGTTATCGTCGGCGGTCCGTCAGGCTTTGAAAGGTCGCGCCGACACCCCTCATCCGAGCGCCTCCGGCGCCCACCTTCTCCCTCAAGGGGAGAAGGTTCTAACTCGACAGGAACGCCTTCAGCGCCGCCGGTTTGACCGGCTTGGGCAGCAGGGTCGCGCCCGCCGCCGTCGCCGTCTCCTTCAGCCCTTCGCGGGTGTCGGCGGTGACCAGGCCGATGCGGCGCAGGCCGCGCGCCCGCAGCGCGTCCACCACCGTCAACCCGTCCGCCCCGTCGCCCAGATGCAGGTCGACCAAGGCCGCGTCGAACGGCCCCGTGGCCGCGATCCCTTCGGCCACGGTGCGCGCCGTCGTCGCCTGGGCGCCCCAGCGGGTCAGCAGGGCCGTCAGGGCGTCGAGGATGGCGGGTTCATTGTCCACGCACAGCACCCGCAGCCCGGCCAGCGGCAACCGCGCGTCGCCCTCGACCGGAACGGCGGGCGCGACCTGAGCCTCGGCGCGCGGCGCGCTGACGCGGAAGGTGGTGCCGCGTCCCACGCGCGACGCCATCGATAGCGGGTGGCGCAACAGGTCCGACAGCTTCTGAACGATGGCCAGACCCAGACCCGCACCCGGCTCGTCGACGGGCGCGCCGGGCAGGCGGACGAACTCGCCGAAAACGCTCTCGCGATCGGCGTCCGGGATGCCGCGCCCGGTGTCGCAGACCAGCATCCGCACCGTCTCGCCGTCGCGCCGCGCCCCGACCAGCACCCGACCCCGGTCGGTGTAGCGGATGGCGTTGGCGGTCAGGTTCTGCAGCATGGAGCGCAACAGGTCGTGGTCCGAGGCGACCCAGAGGCCCGACGGCACGACCGTCAGCCGCAGCCCCTTGGCGCGGGCCATGGGGGCGAATTCGCGGCGCAGTTCGGCGAACAGGGCGTCCAGCGACAGGGGGGCCACGGCGGGCTGGACCCCGCCCGCCTCCAGCTTGGACAGGTTGAGCAGGGCGGTCAGCAGGCGGTGGGCGCTGTCGATGGAGCGGTCGGCGTTGGTCGCCAGTCCGCGCGCGGCGGACCCTGGCGCCAGGGCCTGTTCCTCCTTCAGCGCGGCGATGAACAGACGCGCCGCGTGCAGCGGCTGCAGCAGGTCATGGCTGGCGGCGGCGAGGAAGCGGGTCTTGGAGGCGGTGGCGTCTTCGGCCAGGCGGCGGGCCTCCTCCAGCCGTTCGGTGCGGTCGGCGACGCGGGCCTCCAGCCGCTCGTTGGCCTCCTCCAGATCGCGAGCGGCGCGGCGCAGGGCGGTGATGTCGGTATAGCTGGTGGCGTAGCCGCCGCCGGGGATGGGGGCGCCGGAGGAGCGCAGGATGCGGCCGTCGGGCTGCTCGCGCTCGTGGTCGTGCGGGATGCGGCGCGACAGGGCCTCCAGCCGCCGCTCGATCCAGGCCTCGATGTCGCCGGGGTCGGTCTCGCCGCGTTCGGCGTTCAGGCGATAGACGGCGGCGATGGGCAGGCCGACGTGGACGAAGCCGACGGGCAGATCGAACATTTCGACATAGCGCCGGTTCCAGGCGGTCAGGCGCAGGTCCTCGTCCACCACGCTGACGCCCTGGTCGATGTTGTCGAGCGTGGTCTGCAGCAGGTCGCGGTTGAACTGGACCGCCTGCGAGGCCTCGTCCAGCATCCGCACCACGTCCTCGGGCGCGCGGCCCCCGGCGGCCAGGGCGGCGGCGATGACGCGCCGGGCCGAGGCGGCCCCTACCGCCCCCGCCAGCATCCGCTCGGCGGCGCGGGCCAGACCCGCGTCGGCGGGGTCGGCGTCGCGTAAGCGTATCTCGGTCTCGCGCGCCCAGGCGGCGAAGGCGCGCTCGGCCCGCTCGTCGCCGATGAAGCGGGCGACCAGGGCCTTGAGGTCGCCGACCGAGGCCCCTGCGGAGGCCCCGCGTCCCTCCATCCAGTCCGGCCCCAGCCGGTCGACGAAGGCGCGGGCCTGAACCCGCTCGATCAGGCGCGGCGTCCCCAGTTTCGACACGGCGATGAAGACCGCCAGGTTCAGCGCCAGGCTGAGGAAGACCCCCGCCGCATAGGGATCGCTCAGTCCCAGCCTGGCCGGGACGTCGAGCCCGAAGCCGGGCGTCAGCTGCGGCCCCGCCAGCAGAGCCAGCCAGACCGTCATGCCGACCGCCAGTCCCGCCAGCGCCCCGCGCGCCCGCCCGCCGCGCCACAGCACCGCGCCGAACAGGGCGGGCGCCAGCTGGGCCAGGGCGGCGAACGACACCAGCCCCATGGCCGCCAGGCCGCTGGATTGGTCCATGGCCTGATAATAGACCCAGGCCATCAGCAGCAGGGCGACGATGGCCACGCGGCGGATGTTCAGAATGGCCCGCGCCATGTCGCCCGCGCGCTCGCCGCGCCGCCGCTGCTCGGCCGCCAATAACGGCAAGATGAGATTGTTGGACACCATGGCCGACAGGGCCACGGCCTCGACGATGACCATGGCGGTCGCGGCCGAGAACCCGCCGACGAAGACGATGGCCGTCAGGGTCGACTGGCCGCTGTTGAGCGGCAGGGCCAGCACCAGCAGGTCGGGATTGACGTGGGGCGCGAACAGGCCGCCCGCCGCCACCAGAGGCAGGACCGCCAGGCTGGTCAGCAGCAGATAGAGGGGGAAGATCCAGCGCGCGCGCCGCACCTGGGCCGGGTCGCCGCCCTCGACGAAGGCGACATGGAACTGACGCGGCAGGCAGAAGATGGCGAGCGTCGCCACCAGGGTGATGGCCCAGAAGCGCCCGTCCAGATCGGGCCAGCGCGCCAGATCGCCGAGGCTGGCCGTCACATCCGCCGAGGCCGGGGCGCGCATCAGAAGGATCAGGGCGAAGACGGCCACGGCCAGCAGGGCGGTCAGCTTGACGATGGACTCGATGCCGATGGCCTGGATCAGGCCGCGGTTGTGCTCGGTCAGGTCGGGACGGCGCGCGCCGAACAGGATGGCGAACCCGGCCAGCCCCCCCGCGATGATCACCGCCGGCCATCGACAGGGATTTCAGCTGCAGGGCGATGTAGGGCAGGGAGCCCAGGATGGCGACGGCGGCCACCGCCGCGCCCAGGGCCGGGCTCTTGCCGTAGCGCGACGAGATGAAGTCGGCCATCGAGCCGACGTTCTCGCGCCGGGCCGCGGCCGCGATCCTCTTCCACAGCGGGAACAGCACCGTCACCCCCAGCGCCGGGCCTACATAGATGGGCAGGTATTCCCAGGCCGACCGCGCCGCCGTCCCTACGGCCCCGTAATAGGTCCAGGAGGTGCAGTAGATGGCCAGCGACAGGGCGTAGAGCGACGGTCCCAGCGCCCCGCCGCGCGTCTTGATCGACGGCCGCTCGTACCACCAGGCGATGCCGAACAAGGCGGCCATGTAGGCGGCTGTCAGGGCCAGGGTCGCGAGGCTGAACATGACCGGCATCTGGGACGGAGCGGGGCTGTGGGGCAAGGGTGAAAAGGAGCGCTGCCATCTATCTTCCGTCATCCCGGACGGCCTGAAAGGCCGATCCGGGACCCAGGCGACGGCGACAGGCGGGACGGGGAGGCGGATGGCTCCGACGCCTGGGTCCCGGGTTCCGCTGCGCGGCCCCGGGATGACGGAGGATAGAAAAAGGGCGGCCCGACCGAAGCCGGACCGCCCCCACAGCTTGGCGAACTCTACGGCTTACGCGTTGATGTCGACGTCCTTGCCTTCCTTGACCAGCAGGAAGCCCAGCACGACGGTCGCGAGCGCCACCACGATCGGATACCACAGGCCGTAGTAGATATTGCCCGTGGCCGCGACCATGGCGAAGGCCGTGGTCGGCAGGAAGCCGCCGAACCAGCCGTTGCCGATGTGATAGGGCAGGGACATCGAGGTGTAGCGGATCTTGGTCGGGAACATCTCGACCAGGGCCGCCGCGATCGGCCCGTAGACCATGGTCACGTAGAAGCCGAGGATGAAGAGGATCAGCACCACCATCGGCTTGTTGACCAGGGCGCTGTCGGCCTTGGCGGGATAGCCGGCGGTGGTCAGGGCCTCGCCCAGACCGGTTTCCCAAGTCTTCTTCTGCGCGGCGAAGTCGGCGGTGGTCAGGGCGTCGCCGCGGAAGCTGGTGACGACCGCCTGATCGCCGATGCGGACCTCGGCCACCGTGCCGGCGGGCGCGGCGACATTGGTGTAGGTCACGCCGGCCTTGGCCAGATAGGACTTGGCCACGTCGCAGGAGTGGTTGAACACGGTCTTGCCCACGGGGTCGAACTGCAGGTGGCAGTCGGCCGGATCAGCATAGACCGTGACCGGGGCCGAGGCGGCCGCCGCCGCCAGACGCGGGTTGGCCGCTTCGGTCAGGGCGTTGAACAGCGGGAAGTAGGTGGCGGCGGCCAGCAGGCAGCCGGCCAGGATGATCGGCTTGCGCCCCACCTTGTCCGACAGCCAGCCCCAGAAGATGAAGAAGGGCGAGGCCAGCAGCAGGGCGACGGCCAGCATGATGTAGACCAGCGACGCCTCGACCCGCAGCACCCGCTCCAGGAAGAAGAGGGCGTAGAACTGGCCCGTGTACCAGATGACCGCCTGACCGGCCGTCAGACCGACCAGGGCGATCAGCACCAGCTTCAGGTTCGGCCACTTGGCGAAGCTGTCCTTCAGCGGCGTGGTCGAGCCCTTGCCCTCGGCCTTCATGCGCTTGAACGAGGGGCTCTCGGCCAGCTTCAGGCGGATCCACAGGGAGACGCCCAGCAGCAGGATCGAGACGATGAAGGGAATGCGCCAGCCCCAGTCGAGGAAGGCTTCCTCGCCGACGGCGAAGCGCACGCCCAGGATTACGGCCAGGCTGAGCACCAGGCCCGCCGTCGCCGTGATCTGGATGAAGGAGGTGTAGAAGCCGCGCTTGCCGTGCGGGGCGTGCTCGGCGACGTAGGTGGCGGCGCCGCCGTATTCACCGCCCAGCGCCAGACCCTGGATCAGGCGCATCAGCACCAGGATGATCGGCGCGGCGATGCCGATGGCCGCATAGGGCGGCAGGAGGCCGACCACGAAGGTCGACAGACCCATCAGCAGCATGGTGACGAGGAAGGTGTTCTTGCGTCCCCACAGGTCGCCCAGCCGCCCGAAGACGATGGCCCCGAACGGACGGACCGCAAACCCGGCGGCGAAGGCCATCAGGGCGAAGATATAGCCGGTGGTCTCGTTCACGCCCGAGAAGAACTGGGTGGTGATGATCGCGGCCAGCGAGCCGTAGAGATAGAAGTCGTACCATTCGATGACGGTGCCGACGGACGACGCCAGAATCACGAGCCGGTCGTTCTTGTCGACCGTGTGCTCCGCGCCCTCCGCCGCACTCATGGTGCGGTCGGTCATGGGCAGTCCCTTCCTGTAGGGTCGCAGTTCGCGACCGTTTCCTCGCGATCCTGTTGCCGGATCGTCGGGAGTGAGACTGACAGCAGGGCGAAGGATTTGCAGAGAGCGACTTTGGTCGAACGGCGACGTCTATGGCGCGGCCGGGGTGCGAATAATGATCCGGCGCGCGTTTCCGTGTTGTCGCGAGCGGCGACAGAGGCCACATGAAGGTTTGACGTCGCCGTTCGGCGGCCTGGCGCGAGAGGACATCAATGGCCCGTAAGCCCAACTACAGTTTCGAACGGCAGGAGCGCGAGCGCGCCGAAGCCAAGAAGGCCGAAGCCAAGGCCGCGGCCAAGGCCGCCAAGAAGGCCGCCAAGGCCGCGGGTCTGACCGAGGAAGACGCCGAGCCGTCCGAGGACTGACGGTCGCGGGGCTACAGGCCCATGCAGACGTATTTCAGCTCGAGGTAGTCCTCGATGCCGTGGCTCGAGCCCTCGCGACCCAGGCCGGATTGCTTGATCCCGCCAAAGGGCGCGACCTCGGTGGAGATCAGGCCGGTGTTGACGCCGATCATGCCGGTCTCCATCGCCTCGGCCACGCGCCAGACGCGGCCCATGTCGCGCGCGTAGAAGTATCCGGCCAGGCCGAAGATGGTGTCGTTGGCCAGGGCTATCCCTTCCTCTTCGGTCTCAAAGCGGACGACGCCGGAGACGGGGCCGAAGGTCTCCTCGCGGCACATCTTCATGTCCTGGGTCACGCCCGAGAGGACGGTCGGCTGGAAGAAGGTCATGCCCAGTTCGTGACGTCCGCCGCCGGTCAGCAGGGTCGCGCCCTTGGCGAGGGCGTCGGCGACGTGTTCCTCGACCTTCTTCACCGCCTTCTCGTCGATCAGGGGGCCGATCTGGACGCCCTCGTCCAGACCGTTGCCGACCTTCAGCGCCTGGCTGGCGCGGGTCAGCTTCTCGACGAATTCGTCGTGGACGGCGGCCTGGACATAGAAGCGGTTGGTGCAGACGCAGGTCTGGCCCGCGTTGCGATACTTGGAGGCGACGGCCCCCGCCACGGCCGCGTCCACGTCGGCGTCGTCGAAGACCAGGAAGGGGGCGTTGCCGCCCAGCTCCAGGCTCATCTTCTTGATGGTGTCGGACGACTGTTTCATCAGCAGGCGGCCGATTTCCGTGGACCCCGTGAAGCTGATCTTGCGCACGGCCTCGTTGGACGTCAGCTCGCCGCCGATGGCTGAGGCCGAGCCGGTCAGGACGTTGAACAGGCCGGGCGGCAGGCCCGCCTCCTCGGCCAGCACCGCCAGCGCCAGCGCCGACAGCGGCGTCTGGCTGGCCGGTTTCAGCACCACGGCGCAGCCAGCGGCCAGGGCCGGGCCGACCTTGCGGGTGATCATGGCGGCGGGGAAGTTCCACGGGGTGATGGCGCCCACCACACCGACCGGCTGGCGGATGGCGATCAGCCGCTTGCCTGCGTCATAGGTGGGGATGACCTCGCCATAGGTCCGCTTACCCTCCTCGGCGAACCATTCGATGAAGCTGGCGGCATAGGCGATCTCGCCCCTGGCCTCGGTCAGGCTCTTGCCCTGTTCGCGGGTCAGCAGACGGCCCAGGGCCTCCTGCTCGCTCATCATCAGGTCGAACCAGCGGCGAAGGATGTGGGCCCGCTCGCCCGCCGTCCTGGCGGCCCAGGGCTTCATCGCGGTTTCGGCGGCGGCCACGGCGCGGCGGGTTTCCTCCGCACCCATGTTCGGCACGCTGGCCAGAACCTCGCCCGTCGCCGGGTCGGTCACCTCGAAGGACGCGCCGTTGTCGGCGTCGATCCAGCGGCCGTCGACATAGGCCTGACGGCGAAGCAGGCGGGCGGGATCGGACATGGGCGGCTCCTGAGGCGAGGGAGCCGTCATAACGCGCCGCGAAGGCTGCGGCTGCAAGACGACGAAACGCCTACCCTAATGTCAGCCCCATGCGGACCAGGGCCGACAGGCTGTCGGCCTCCATCTTGGTCATGACCTTGGCGCGGAAGACCTCGACGGTGCGCGGGCTGATGTCCAGGTCCAGGGCGATGGCCTTGTTGGAATGACCGTGGATCAGGGCGTCGAAGACCTGACGCTCGCGCGGGGTCAGGCGGGTCAGGCGCTGTTCGGCGGCGGCGCGGGCCGCCTGTTCGTGGCCGACGTCGTTCAGGCGGGCCAGGCAGCCGCGCACGGTCTCGATCAGGCGGCGCGGATCGAAGGGCTTTTCGATGAAGTCGACGATGCCGGCCTTCATCATCTGCACCGCCATCGGCACGTCGGCATGGCCGGTGATGACGATGACGGGCCAGGCGTTGCCGCGCATCTGGGCCAGGCGGCGCACGACCTCGTCGCCCTCCATGTCGGGCATGCGCACGTCGGTGATGACGCAGGCGGTGGCGTCCTCGGGCAGGGCGCTGAAGAAGTCGACGCCGCTGGCGAAGCCGCGCGCCCGGATGCCTTCGCCGCGCAGCAGCATCAGCAGGGAGTCGCGGACGGCGGCGTCGTCGTCGATGATGAAGACGGAGTGGAGGCTCATGCGTTCTCGACGCCCGGTTCTCGGTTGAGGGTGAAGGAGAAGGCGGCGCCCCCCAGCGCGCTTCTCGAGACTTGCAGTCGTCCGCCGTGGCTTTCGACAATGGTGCGGGTGACCGACAGGCCCAGGCCCATGCCGCCGGTCTTGGTGGTGGTCAGCGGCTGGAAGATCCGTTCGATCTGGTCGTCGGCGATGCCGGGACCGTTGTCCTCGACGCTGATCCGGTAGTGGGCGTCCGAGGCGGGCCGGCCGACGATGACCACCTCGGGCGCGGCCTGGTCGCCGACGGCCTCGACCGCATTGCGGACCAGGTTGACCATGGCCTGCTGGAACTGGATGCGTTCGGCCTGGACGCGGTCGTTTGCGGCGTCGATCTCCATGCGGATGGCGACGCCCTTGCTGGAGCCGATCATCGTCAGGATGGGGCCCAGGTCCTCGACCATGGACGAGGCGCGCTCGCTGTCCAGACGGCGGGCCTCAGGCGACAGAAGCTCGCGCATCCGCCGGATGATCTTGCCCGCGCGCAGCAGCTGACCCTTGGCCAGTTCGACGGTGCGAAGGGCGCTGTCGCCCAGGGCTCCCGCCTTTTCCATGTCCACCTGGCTGGCGTGCAGATAGGTGGCGGCGGCGCTGAGGGGCTGGTTCAGTTCATGGGCCAGGGTGGCGGCCATCTCGCCGAGGGAGTTGAGGCGCCAGACCTTGTTCAGCTGGGCGTGCAGGTCGCGCGCCTGGGCGTCGGCGGCGTGCCAGCGGCTGAGGTCGGTCAGGCACAGGGCGATGTGTTCGCCGCCCGAAGATCCCGGCAGGATCCCGTACTGGATGCTGAGCGGGAAGGTCGCGCCGTCGGGGCGCAGGCCGTTCCAGTGGCTCTCCTTGGGTTCCAGCGGGCCGCCGGCCGCGCCGTCGTTCGCGATCGCGGCGACGTCGAAACCCGGCGCCAGTTCGGCGAAGGCGCGTCCGCGCGCGGCGTCTTCCGTCAGGTCGAACAGGGCGGCGGCGGCGGGGTTCAGTCGGCGGATCGCGCCGTCAGCCTCCAGCGTCACGACCGGGACCGAGGCCAGGGCGGTGTTGAGCATGGCCTCCTTGGCGGCCAGTCGCCGGGTCAGGTCGCGCGTTCGGTCGTCCAGCGCCCTCAGGCCCCAGCAGAGCTCGGCCAGAATCCATGTGACGCCCGCAAACAGGGCGGCGTTGGTCAGGGCGTCCGACAGGCTTTCGCGCGGCACCAGGGCCAGGTTGACCGCGATGGACAGGGCGACGGCCAGGGCCGTGGCCGAGCGGCGCGCCAGCATGGCGGTGATCACCACGGCGGGGACCATGGGCAGGTAATAGAACTGGCCCAGACCTTCGAGCAGGCTTCTGAAGACGACGGCTCCGGCCACGGCGACGATCGCCAGCAGCACTCCGCTCCAGCGTCGACGCGATATCGCGCCCGCAAAAGACATGAGGCTCTGCATCGCCGGTGGAATGGGGAACCCTCCTCACGCTTCTGGATCGCCTGACGTTGAAGCTGTGGAAGAGAAATCTACAGAATCTTGCCGCGAGGCGCCTTCTATACACTGGTCGAGTTTTCCGCAATTGCGGCTGTAACCTTGGTGTTTTGCGACTTTAGTGGAGATTGCGTTGATGTCGCCTGTTTGCATAGAGGCAAAAAAACGACCATTACTGTGAACATGGTTTCTAGGCGTTAACGATAAAATCCATCCCCTTAGGCCTAGGGCGCGAAGGCTTGACCGTGCTGACCGCCGTGGCTGCAAAACTATCCAGATGCGGGGTTATACGTAGTCCCTGATTTACAAAAATCTACGCTTGTTCGGCCAGATAGACCTCATAGTCACTGAGGTAACAATGCTCGAACCGAGTACCGTCCAGCGCCAGAACGGCGCGACCTTCATCCCGCTTCTCGCCGGTTTCGCCGCGCTGATGAGCGCGGGCGTCGCCCAGGCGCACGCCATCGCCACCCCTGATTTCAGCGCCCAGGTCGGCGTCGCCAGCGAATATGTCGGCAAGGGTCTGGGCAAGAGCGCCGGCGACCCCAGCCTCAACGGCACGGTCGAAGTCTCCAGCGGCGCCTTCTACGCCAACGTCTTCGCCTCCACCGCCAAGCTGTCGCAGGGCTCGGACGCCGAGATCGTCAGCGCCATCGGCTGGCGTCCCGAAGCGGCCGGCTACAAGTTCGACCTGTCGGTCGTGAACCGCGACCTGCCGGGCACCCGCGCCGGGGTCGACGCCAACTACTGGGAATATCAGGCCGACGCCTCGCGCAAGCTGGGCCCGGTCAACACCCGCCTGCGCGTCAACTACACGCCCGATGGTTTCGCCGCGACCCGGGAAGCCTGGTGGGTCGAACTGCAGGGCACGGTTTCGGTCGGTCCGAAGACCAAGGCCTCGGCCGCGATCGCCGACCGCACCGCCGACGGCGGCGCGGAATACGCCGCCTGGAACCTGGGCGTGAAGCACAAGCTGACCGACAAGCTGTCTCTGGATGTCCGCTGGTACGACACCGACAGCCACGCCTTGGGCGAGAACTACGACGGCCGCCTGGTGGGCGCGCTGACGTTCGCGCTCTGAGCCGATTGAACAGAAAGTTCCGGGGGGAAAGACCA
>Ga0247821_10001810_pt1 | contig 11930 bp, 10 predicted proteins | sample 13C_Glycerol_Day_FD_192481 | JGI IMG/M metagenome (GOLD analysis project Ga0247821, IMG submission 192481) | Soil microbial communities from agricultural site in Penn Yan, New York, United States - 13C_Glycerol_Day14 | ecosystem: Environmental > Terrestrial > Soil > Agricultural land | place... | reverse complement strand
GCATGAGGTCTGCATCGTTGCGCCTTGGTGGGTCCATCTCGCAAGCATGACACGCCGGCTGGTCGCAGCGCTTCCGACCTATTCGTTCGATGGCCCGGGCATGGTGCCCTTCGCGCGCGACGTTGACAATTTCTGGTATAAGCTCGCCCGGATCATTCTGACGGAGGCGTCCCCACAGCTGTATGTACGCCGAATGCGATGGGCGGGAGAGGTAATCGCCGGCCTCAGCGATGCGGGCGTCGAGGTTCCAGGTTTGGACCGCAGGACACTGCTGCGCGCCTGCAACGCCATCACCATCACCGAGACCGATGGCCTGGTCTACCTCCGGGCGTTCTTCGACCAGCTATGTTCCACATTCGGAATCGATCGCCGCAGCTGCGCAGCACTCCAAGAGCATCACGACGCTTTCTTCGAATGCTCGCAGAAGCGCATCGATAAACTCATCAAGGAAGGCGCTGAGGCGATTGCTGAATTGGCGATGTTCAGAAAGGTCTTTGCGAACCGCACTGGTGTCACCGTATCGACGATCCACGGGGTCAAGGGTGCCGAGTATGACGCAGTGATCGCCTTTGGCCTGTTAGAAGGGATGGTTCCCCACTTCAGTGATCCGAACCAAGCCGAGACGGCGAATAAGCTCATGTATGTGGTGTCGTCGCGGGCCAGAAAGAACCTACATCTGATCTCTGAACGCGGTCGCAGTCGAGGCTGGAGCGGAGATTATCAACCAACCGACGTACTTGCTGGATGTGCATTCCGGTACGACCAGTTTTCTTGACGGGAAAGAATCTGGCCGCAAATGACCGCTCCTGGCCGATTCTGCCCTTCATGAATAAAGCTTCGAGTGGGGATCTTTGACTATTTCACCTTGGAAAAGCGTATTGGTGAGGATTCCGATCAAAAATCGAGGCCTCAGACCTTAGTAGTCAGAGGTGATGGCCATCACCGCGACCCTTAACTTATTCTCTCTGCAACCCGACTGCAGGTCGGATCCGGCGCCCGGCTCGGCACTTTTAGAACAACGCCAAATCAAGAGTTAGCTTGACTAAAAAGAAAATTCAAAACGAGAAGTGTCCACAGTTTATGGAATGTGGACAGTTCTCAGGCAGGGATTTATGAATAGTCAATGGATTTCGACATTTTCCACAGTTGCCAACGCTCGCAGCCTGCACGGAATTGGCTTAGACGAAGCTGCTGTACCCAACGCGCCAAGTGGTGATATCACGATCGCGGGCGGTGATGTGGACTGCTGCATGGTTCACAGTGTCGTGACAATCCACAAGGCAGCGCGTCAGTACTGGGCTATTGGCTTCTCAATCAAACCGGACAAAGATAAGAAACGTTGCCTGCAATCATCCAACCCCCAAATTTCTAGCTTCTAGCCCACGCTGTCGGCGTGCTCGCAGATCGCCGGAATTTTATACTGAATCTGAGCAACTGATGTCTGACCTGGGCTGAGTAGGGCAAAAATTCCGGATGGAAGCGGCTAACAAGGGTTTTGACACACTCTGGGCCGACAGCTGCCTTCCACGAACGGCAGCTTTGGCTGAAATGGGCCGATTATCGCCGGTTGCCAGCACCCACTGCGGATACCGCTGATGCTCGATAAATGTAGTTAGTCAAGCGATCACAGGGATAGCTTTGTTGCAGGCATACTCTCATATGCGCTTGGCATCCAATGGTAAATCGTTGGCATCGCCTGACAATTGTTCCACCTCGCCTTCTGTCATATTTACCCGAAGACTACCGATAGGCATCACGATAACGTGCAAGGGTGGGGTATGAGTGAAAAGCAGGGTGATGGCGTAAGTCGCCGCAAGTTTCTGAGGAATGCCGGAGTGGTCGGTGCAGCGGGGGCGGCAATTTCGGCCGGAGCGGTGTCCACCGGTACGGTGATGGCCGCCGACAAGCTCGGCGCCAAGTGCGATGACTGCGATTACGATGTAGTGGTCATCGGCGGTGGCTTTGCCGGCGTGACGGCAGCGCGGGATAGCATGAAAAACGGCTACAAGACGCTGATTCTGGAAGCCCGCAACCGACTTGGCGGACGTACGTTCAGCAGTGAGTTCGCGGGCCACAAGGTCGAGCTGGGTGGCACCTGGATCCACTGGACACAGCCCTTCGTCTGGTCTGAAGTGCAGCGCTATGGCCTGAAACTCAAAGAAACCCCGGAGCCGTTCGCTGAAGAACAACAGACGGTGCGCATCCTTCACGAAGGCAAGTCAGTCGAGCCTACGCTCGAGGAGCTTATCGGCATTTCGAAAGCGATCAAGGCCTACTTCGCCGATACACCCAAGCTCTGGGAGCGCCCCTTCGACGCCAAGTACACGTGGAAGCAACTGCTGGCCGTCGATGGCATGACTGGCGCTGATCGCTTTGCCCAATTGAAGCTCACGCCGCTGGAACGCAGCTTCGTTGATGCTTATGTTGCTGGTATCGCCCATACCACCAGCGATCGCACTTCGTACCTTGAAATCGCCCGCTGGTGGGCGCTACCGGGGGGGAGCATGACCGCTTTCGTCGATGCGTGCGGTCGCTACAGTTTCAAGGACGGCACAATCAGTCTGATCAACGCCATGATCAACGATGGCAAGCCGCAGGTGCGTCTCTCCGTGCCAGTTGCCAAAGTCGAGGAGCAGGGCAACCGGGTGTTGGTCATCACCGAGGGCGGAGAAGTGATCCGCGCGGCCTCGGTGATCGTGGCTGTGCCGATGAACGTTTTGCCGCGCATCGCCTTCAGCCCGGCACTGGATCCGGCGCTGGTCCAGGCGGCGAAGGAAAAGCACACCGGCAGCGGAGTCAAGGTCTTCGTCCGCACCAAGGGCAAGCTCCCAGGAGATGGCAAACGCCTCGGTGTCGCCGGCTCCAGTCATCCGATCAATGTGTTGGCAACGTATGCGAAGGCGGAAGATCACACGATTTTCGTCGGCTTCGGCGCGGACCCCGAAAAGCTCGACATTCAGGACCGGGACGCGGTGCAAGCGGCGGTCAGCGCTTTCTATCCCGACCTGGAAGTCGAATCGTGCTACGGCTATGAGTGGACTCTGGATCCGTATGCTCGCGGGACCTATTGCAGCTACAAGCCGAACTGGCTGGGCAAGTACTACGACCACTTCCAGAAGGATCGCGGCAGGGTGGTGTTTGGACAGGGGGATCATGGCGAAGGATGGCGCGGCTTCATTGACGGCGCTATCAGTGCCGGCAGCCAGGCGGCGCTTCGCACGCACAAATTGTTGGGCTAAATGCTTTGCCGGCGGGAAGCTATGGCAACCGCCGGCTTTTTTTACGGATTTTTCTGCTGGCGAAACTCCCGTGGCGTCACTCCGACCCAGCGCCGGAACGCCCGTGTGAAAGAGCTGGCTTCGTTATAGCCCAACTTCTGGGCAATATCGGTCAGGCTGAATGAGGACTCGCGAACGAGGTCAATGGCTAGTGCCTGACGTATCTCCTCCACTAGCTCAGCAAATTCTACTTCTAGCTCCTGCAACCGCCGCTGAAGTGTTCGCTTGCTCATGCACAGGTGACGGGCGACCTGATCCATATTAATTTTCCCGCTGCTGACGTTGGCTTCAATCACCAGGCCGATGCGGGTAGTTAAATCGGTATCTGCCAGGCGCCGACGGCGCTCTGCCTCCAGCCACGGCAACAACGCCTGGAACAAACGCGGGTCGGCAGTCACCAAGGGTTGGTCGAGTATCTCCCCTGGCCAAACCATGACATTGATTGTCTGATCGAAACGCAACGGACAGTCGAACGCTGAGCGGTGCAAGCTGATATCTGTCGGTTGCGGATGTGCAAAGTCGACACGCAGCGGCGTGAAACGCTCGCCAGTGACTTCGCGCAGCAGGGCGTACAGCGCTCCAAGCGCGAGTTCGGCGTCCTGGCGCCGATTCAGGACGCTGGGGTCGGTGATCTGATAGCTGATGTCCAGACGTCCAGCATTCAGACGCCAGTCCAGTTCGCTAGCCTGGGCATGCACGACCAGGTAGCGGCTAGCGCATGCGAGCATGGCACGTACGTCCGGTGCGCTGCGTGCTGCATGACCGACGCCGCCCATCAGGCTGGTATTGGCGCTGGTGCCAAGTCGACGCAGGCCCATGCGTAAACCAAGACTGGGATCGCTGTGGGCGGCGGCGACTTCCAGCAAGGCGTTGTATTGCCTCAGCGGGATCGTGGCGTCCGGTTGTTGGAGTATCGCCTCGTCGAGGCCAATAGCCGCCAGGTAGGGGCGGAATATGTCGGCGTGTTGCTGTAGCAACGCTTCGGCATAAACGGTGTGTTTGAGGCGGGACATACAAGTGCGCTCCTAGCCTGGTGGTTCGTTGTTGTTCGCTTGAATTCAGAGTGTGCGCGGAACGACGACATGCAGAATTTGCCATCGCAATCCTAACAAGGTGATCCACAGCCCACCCCCCTCTTTAAGTAGGGCGCGGGAAAAATGGCGCTGTATGAATAGTCTCTGGCACCCACGGACAATTCGACGGGACACTGGCCAGCCTATGGTCTGGTCAAGCTGGCGATAGTCATGCCGGCAACCATCAGCACTGGAGATCAATATGAGAAGCTCGTTGTCATGCCTGACGCTGCTGAGCATTCTGTTGGCCAGCCCGTTGGCCCAAGCCGCGGCGCCGAACATTGTCGTAATCCTGTTCGACAACCTGGGATATGGCGAACTTGGAGTCTATGGCGGCGGCGCGTTACGCGGGGCCGAGACGCCGCGCATCGACCAGTTGGCCGAGGAAGGCATGCGCTTCACTAATTTCAACGTCGAAGCGCAATGCACACCGTCAAGGTCGGCCCTGATGACCGGGCGCTTTTCGATCCGATCCGGGACCTACAAAGTCCCACGAGCCGGCCAGCCGGATGGCCTGACCCAGTGGGAAGTCACGCTGCCGGAACTGCTGGCGGACAAGGGCTACGCGACGGGAATCTGGGGCAAGTGGCATCTGGGCAGCAGCGAGGCGCGCTTGCCGACCCGTCAGGGCTTCGATGAGTGGTACGGCGTGCCACGCACCTACGACGAGGCCATGTGGTCGGCTTCAGATGAGACCAGCGACCTGACGCCGGCCATTGGTCATAAGCAAGGCTGGGACGAAAATTTGGCGCCGGCGCAATTTATTTACGAAGCGCGCAAGGGGGAGGCGGCACGTCCGGTCAAGAGGATCGATCTCAATACCCGGCGTACCATGGATGAAGAAATCGCCACGCGAGCCACGGAGTTCATCAGTCGCAACGCCCAGGCCGGCAAGCCTTTCTTTGCCTATGTGTCGTTCTCGCAACCGCACATGCCCACTCAACCCAATCCTGCTTTCGCCGGCAAAACCGGCAACGGCTCATGGGCGGATGTCCTCGCTGAAATCGATTATCGCACCGGCCAGGTTCTCGATGCCCTGAAGGCGGCCGGTGTCGACCAGAACACCCTTGTGGTGCTGGCTAGCGACAACGGCGGCGAGGCCACCTATCCGTGGCAAGGCGCCAACGGCCCTTGGCGCGGCACTTACTTCACCGCCATGGAGGCGGGCCTGCGTGCGCCGTTCATCTTGCACTGGCCCGGTCATGTATCGAGCGGCAAGGTCAGCAACGAGGTGGTTCACATCGTCGATCTCTACACCACCCTGGCCCATGCAGGAGGTGCACAAGTGCCCACCGACCGCGCCGTGGACGGCGTCGACCAGATGGCATTCTTCACCGGTAAACAGCCGAACTCCAACCGCGAAGGTTTCCCGGCTTATGTCGCCGAGCGTCTGTCGGCGGTCAAGTGGCGTAACTGGAAGATGCACTTCTTCCTCCAGGACAACATGTACGATCCACCGCAGCAGCTGCCGTTGCCGCGACTGTACAACCTGCTCACCGACCTGCGCGAAGAGCACAACGTGGCTGTGGAAAATACCTGGGTGTTCCAACCGATGATGAGCATCATGGGGGCATTCAAGGCGAGCTTGGCCAAGTACCCACCAATCGAAAGCGGCACACCTGATCCTTATTCACCGGCACCCTGATGGCCTTGGCGTTTCCGGGCGCCGATTGGCGCCCAATGGCAAAACTCTGGCGTTGGCCAGCGATTAGTCGATCCCCGCCGAATGTCACTTTAGGTTCACCACAAACACCCTTCTGGGGAATCTAAAGATGCGTTACCTAATTCAACCGATTGCCGGTCTCTCGTTACTGGCGCTCAGTCACGCCATCCAGGCCGCCGACTGCGATGTCAGCGCAGGGCAACAGACGTTCCAGACCAAATGCGGCGCCTGCCATACCCTCGACGCCGATCATGTCGGCCCGCGCCTGGCGGGTGTGGTCGGTCGACCAATCGGATCGATCCCGGGCTTCAAATATTCGAAAGACCTGGCCGGGGCGAACAACACCTGGACAGTTGAGCAGCTCGATCGCTGGCTGGCATCTCCCGCCAACATGTTTCCTGACACGGCAATGGCGTTTGGTGGCCTGCGCAATGCCAGTGAGCGCCAGACCGTACTGTGTTACCTGCAAGCGCACGGTTGACTTGATCGGGCGTGCAAGCTCACGCCCTCGATATGTGACGTACCACAATAATAAGGAAAATAAACTGTGCATATCACGCCACTCAAGCGCCGCCTGTTGGCAGTTGCCGTCGCGGCGGCGACGGCTCCGGCCTGCGCCGCCACCTTCGACATCGGTGAACTCCACGGGCAGTTCGACTCAGCGCTGTCAATTGGCGCCAGTTGGGCCATGGCCGACCCCGAATCCAAATTGATCGGAGCCGAGAATGGAGGCACTGGTTTCTCCACTTCCGGTGACGACGGTCGCCAGAACTTCAAGAAAGGAGAAACCTATTCGAAAATCTTCAAGGGTATCCATGAGCTCGAACTATCGCACGGCGACACTCGTGCTTTCGTGCGCGGTAAATACTGGTACGACTTCGAGCTGCAGGACGAACACCGTCCCTTCAAGGAAATCAGCGACGATGGACGTGTCATGTCCTCGCGTTCTTCAGGTACGCAATTGCTCGATGCGTTCGTCGCGCAGCGCTATGAGATTGCCGAACGTCCAGGCGAAGTTCGTCTGGGTAAGCAGGTGGTGAGTTGGGGGGAGAGCCTGTTCATCGGCAACTCGATCAACGCGATCAACCCGTTGGACGTCTCTGCGCTGTTGCGGCCTGGCTCGGAACTCAAGGAGGGCCTGATTCCCGTCAACATGCTGTATTTCTCCCAAAGCCTGACCGAAAGCCTGAGCGTCGAAGGCTTCTACCAGTTGCAATGGAAGCCTTATGCGTTACCTAACTGCGGCACCTTCTTCGGCGCTGACCCGGTGCCCAAAGGATGTGACCGTAATCTCAACGCCGGCATGGCCGATATCGCGGCGCTGGAGCCGATCGCCGCCAATGCCGGGCTGGGTTTTGACATTCTCGATCGCAGCATCAGCAACGAGGGCATCATCCTCCCGCGTGACAAGGATAACGAGGCACGTGATAGCGGACAATTCGGTCTGGCCCTGCGCTGGCTCGGCGATGGCGTGGAGTACGGCGCTTATTACATCAATTACCACTCGCGTAAACCCAAGTTTTCCCTGCGCACCGCCGATGGCGTGGTCAATTTCATCCAGAACGACCCGGCCTTCGCTGCATTACCGCCGGATCAGCAGTTCGCCCTGGGCCTGGCCACTGGTGCTGGCAACACCCACTACTTCATTGACTACCCCGAAGACATCCACCTGTATGGGTTGAGCTTCGCCACGGAGTTGCCCACGGGTACGGCGTGGAGCGGCGAGATCAGCTATAGACCTAACGAGCCTCTGTCCATCAACACCGCCGATCTCTCCGGTGGTGCCCTGAACCCAGTCTTCGATGCGCTCACCGGCAGCATCATCGAGCCGACCGTTCCCAGCGAAGAAGGGCAGGTGGTGCAGGGCTGGAAGCGCAAGGAAGTGACTCAGATGCAGACGACTTTTCTGCACCTGTTCGACCCGATGCTGGGTGCTGATTCACTGAGTCTTGCGGTAGAGATCGGCTTGACCCATATCGGCGGTCTTGAGGCGCTGGATAAGCAGCGTTATGGACGCGACTCGGTGTTCGGCGACCTGTCCCAGGGTGGCCGTCACGGCTACTACACGGAAAATTCCTGGGGCTACCGAGCCTTTAGTGCCATCAAGTACACCAACGTATTCGCCGGGGTCAACCTCACCCCCAACCTGGCCTGGTCGCATGATGTCGATGGCTACGGCCCGACCTTTAACGAAGGTTCCAAGGCCGTGAGCATTGGCCTCGATGCCGACTACCGCAACACTTACACCGTCAGCCTGAGTTACACCGACTATTTTGGCGGCGACTTCAACACCGATATTGATCGCGACAACCTGTCGCTCAGCGTCGGCGTCACCTTTTGATCCTGGAGCCTTATCGTCATGAACGCACAAGCACTGATCACAAGCGCCACCCTTTCGCTGATGCTGCTGGCCACCAGCACCATGGCCGCTGTTTCGCCACAGCAGGCTGACCAGCTCGGCACAACACTGACACCCCTCGGCGCTCAGAAAGAAGGTAATGCCAACGGCAGCATCCCGGCCTGGACCGGCGGGCTGCCGAAGAACGCCGGGCAGGTGGGAGCCAACGGCTTCCTGGCAGACCCTTTCGTCAGCGAGAAACCACTATTTATCATCACCGCAAAGAATGCCGAGCAGTACAAGGACAAGCTCAGCGCCGGGCAGTTAGCGTTGTTCAAACGCTATCCAGAAAGTTATCGAATACCGGTCTATCCGACTCATCGTTCGGCGACCGTTCCGCTCGATATCATAAAGCTGGCGAAGGAGAGTGCTCTGCACGTCACCTCCACCGAGAATGGCAATAACCTGACCAACTTCTCCAGCAGCGGCTACTACGCCTTTCCTATCCCGAGCAACGGTGTCGAGGTGGTCTGGAACCACATCACACGATACTTCGGCGGCAGCTTCCAGCGCAGTTTCATTCAAGCCACACCGCAGGTAAACGGTGACTACACGCCGGTGCGCTTCGAGGAAGAGCAAGTATTTCCCCGGCAAGTGGTCGACCTGCCTGCCGAGGATGCGCAGAATCTGTTGTATTACTACAAGCAGCGGGTGACTTCGCCGGCACGACTGGCAGGTACGGTGGCGCTAGTGCATGAGACCATCGACCAGGTGAAGGAACCCCGTCTTGCCTGGGTGTATAACGCAGGCCAGCGTCGCGTGCGCCGTGCCCCGCAACTAGCTTATGACGGGCCGGGCACCGCCTCAGATGGCCTGCGCACGGCGGACAACCTCGACATGTTCAACGGCGCACCGGATCGTTATGACTGGAAACTGATCGGCAAGAAGGAAATGTACATCCCGTATAACAGCTACCGCCTGGAATCAACCGCGCTGAAGTACGAAGATATCGTTAAGGCCGGCCACCTCAATCCTGACCACACCCGTTATGAGCTGCACCGTGTGTGGGAGATCGAGGCAACCCTCAAGCCGGGCCAGCGCCATATCTATGGAAAACGACATATGTACCTTGATGAAGACACCTGGCAACTCGCCGAGGTGGATCACTTCGATCAGAAAGGCCAACTGTGGCGAGTTGCCGAGGGGCATGCACTGTATCGATATGACGAACAGGCTAGCTACTTTGCCGCGGAAACCTTGTACGACCTGATATCGGGTCGCTACATGGTGGTGGGGTTGCGCAATGAGGAGCCGCGTAACACACAATATGGTCTGACGGCAAAAAAGTTTGATTACACGCCGGCAGCACTACGCACCGACGGGCTTCGCTGATCGTCCTTTTGGAACACCTGACCAGATGGAGGTGGGTGGTAACTTCGGTGACTGCCCGCGCTCGTCGACAACCTCCGCGTTACTTGATTTCAAAGTACTGCATTTAACAGTTATCTGCTTGCAAGAGGGTTCACGGTGTCTAGAAAATCCAGGGCGATTCAGTGTTACGCCAGGCCTTTGCCCGCAGCGGGGCGCCGAATTCGTCGTACAGTGGACATTCCTTGCGGCGCGGCTTCGCTACCTGGGCCAGCCGCAACCAGTGGAGTAACAAAGCGCTGATGGACTATGTTGGCTGGCGCGACGTGCAATCTGCTGCCCGCTACATCGAGGCGGACGCGCCGTTCGGAGAGTGGGCACGCCGCTAATTCCCCTTGCTGCTGCGGTATCAACTCTCGCGTTTCTGGCTTAGTGACGCAAGCGCTTGACCGACGCCGGATGTTCGATGATCGGCGTATGTTTTTGCTGTTCGTTGACCAACGCTTCGCCCCGACCGATAGCGAAGAAGTTGCGCAGGGCATGGCCAGCGGCGAGACCGAACAATGGAATGGTCACGAGCGACCACAACATGAACTGCGCGCCAGCTTGCAGGGGGCCTGCGATCAGCAGCGGCGACATGGCCAACACCGAAGCCGTTAGGTAGGTCAGCAACCAGCACCCTTTGCGCCACAGTCGGGAGAGACTATGACGGTATTTTTTTCGGTAGCGAATGCGGTGTGAGGCGCTGTCAAACTCTACGTAAACGCGGGACAACACATAATCTTTGAGTCGTTTGTCCGGGTCACGCAGTTCAATGAGGTAAGCAATGTCCTGGGCCGGGATCGTACGGGTTCCGGCGAGGGCGTAGTAGCCCCTTTCGATAGCCAGAGGCTGCAGTTTCTTGGAGGTGTCTGTTTCGCACAGGTCATGGAGAAACTCTTTGGCGAAGCGGTACTCGTCGCGCAGCCGACTATGCGTGCCAAGTGTGAACTCATAAATGACCCTAGCGCCGCCGATGACGGCAGCAATGGCGGTAGCGGCTTTGAAGATGTTCTCCATATCCATGAGACTGATCCTTAAATCATATAGAACCGGCACGCGATGCTGCGGTAATTGGGAATAGCGTAGGGGAGGGGAGGGGAGGATAAAGGCGTCGTGATGAGCAGTCCAGGCTGTTCCTGCTGCTGTTCGCAACCACCTTCTTCAACTTCAGCATGATCTGCATGATCGTCGGGCCGCTCACCAGTGAGTCAATTCCACCGGCATTGATTTCTACCGCGACCGGGCTGGTGGTGGGTATCGGTGAAGTATTTGCTGGCGGTGTCGCCCCCGCACTGGCCGGCTACATCGCTCAGCACTACGGTATTGAAAAGACCCTTTACCTGGCCCTGGCCGGGGCCGTGCTGGGATTGCTGGTGGCGGTCTGCTTGCGGGAAACTGCAGCGGCAAGCACGCAACTGAGGCAGCAGAAGTCGACGGAGCCGCTCTGAGCGTGTGGAATGTATATAAGGTCTGGGGCAGTACTCCACCACCCCTTATTACCCTGAATATCTAGAGAGCAACTATGAAAGCCGCCATTGTGGATTCGTTCGACTTGCCACCTCGCTACGGTGACATTGAGGCCCCGCGTGCCGGGGCTGGCGAAGTACTTGTGCATGTTCATGCGGCGGCGCTAAGCCAGTTGGTCCGCGCTCAGGCATCCGGCAAGCATTACAGTGTGGGCAAGTCCCTGCCCGTGGTGCCGGGTGCCGACGGCGTCGGAAGCCTGGAAGACGGCACGCGCGTGTATTTCGCCTTTCCTCGTGCACCGATAGGGGCAATGGCACAAACAGTGGCGGTGGACGCACGCTATTGCGTGCCGGTTCCCGACAGCGTCGACAACATCACTGCTGCAGCCATCGCCAATCCGGGGATGTCGTCCTGGGCCGCGTTGCAGGAACGTGCGCATTTCAAGCCTGGCGAGCGGGTGCTGATTAACGGTGCCGCCGGCACTTCAGGTCGTTTGGCCATTCAGGTGGCCAAACATCTGGGCGCCTCGCGGGTCGTTGTGACGGCACGAAACCCGGCAGTGGAGCAAGAACTGCGCGATCTGGGGGCCGATGCGTTCATTCGCCTCGACCAACCTGCCGATCAATTGACCCACGCGCTGCGTGAAGAAATTCAGGGCCGAGGAACTGACATTGTCCTGGATTATCTATGGGGGCCCCCTG
>Ga0247821_10001807_pt1 | contig 11935 bp, 13 predicted proteins | sample 13C_Glycerol_Day_FD_192481 | JGI IMG/M metagenome (GOLD analysis project Ga0247821, IMG submission 192481) | Soil microbial communities from agricultural site in Penn Yan, New York, United States - 13C_Glycerol_Day14 | ecosystem: Environmental > Terrestrial > Soil > Agricultural land | place... | reverse complement strand
TCGCGCGCGGCTGTTCGCCTCGGCATCGCGCGCAAAATCCCTGTACCATTGCCCGCTTGCCTTTGGTCTAAACGACACTGCGAGCCAAGTTTCTGTAATGAGCGATCTTTCCGCACACACCCCGATTGTGCTGCAGTACTGATGCAAAAAGCCCGAAACCCTACTTCTGTAAGGGCTTCGGGCTTTTTTTTGCTTTACATCCAGCGGCGATTCTTGGCGCTAGAGGGCATGGTTTGGCGTATGGTTTGCCCCATTTTTGCCCCATGCCTCCTGACTAATGAAGCATCTGAGCTGATCCATTGAGCGCAAGAAGCGGTTAGTCAGCGACTGACTAAAAGAGATTTGCAATGGAGGGGGTAGACTGACAGACACCACCAACCTTACGCTAGAGGCGTCACACTCTTTTGCCATTATAAAGCTTCACTACTAACACTTATATACAAGGACAGAATATGACTGCGCATCTAGATGAAGCTGAGAAGCAAATACTTGGGGCTCTCCTGGTGGATTTCAATGAGCAAGAACTGGGCGCCAATGAGCTGAAGAAAGGCTATAAAGGGCCAAAACTTACTGAGCTTAACCAAGCTATTTGTACCGACGACGATATTACGCAAACCGATTTCGACATCGCATTCAAAGACCTCGAGAAGAAAAAACTTATAAAAACCGGCCCCCTTCGTGCTTACGAAAATCAACCAGGCTCTAATATTTTCATTGCGGGCATGTACAGCTTACGAGAATATGTAGGACTGACCGAGCTGGGGTACAAAACCGCGAGAAAAGCGCCCAATCGACCAGCTAATTCCCAGCGAATTGTAAACAACGTTCACATTTCAGGCGGGCAATTCACCAACATGCAACTTGCTGCTGGGGAAACTATTACACAGAGATTAGACTCCACTTCTGGCGCAGACGGTGACATTCTGGTCAAACTAATTGAGATATTGGAAAAGCAAGGTCAAATCGTCTCAACAGATCAACGTAACGAGCTCATTGCGGCAATACACCAGGCCAAAGAAGGTAATGGCAAGACAGCTAAGTCTTTGCTTGAAAAAGTTTGCGGCCCCGCTTGGGACTCCGCCCAACCTGTAATGTGGCCGATTCTTGGCGAATTACTGAAGCAAAGCTTGGGCTTATAATGCCCCAATCTGAGATAGCTAAATCAGAAGGGCTCTTGAGTTTTCGGAGCCCGACAAAACTAAATAAGATACATAACTGATAGCTCTACTCAACGCGCACAGACCTCCCGCACCCGGTTATTAATACGTTCAGGACTCTCCATCCCCTCAATCGAGAGTACGGAAGCACTGCCGACCCACCGCCTCCTACCGTTTCGACCGCTGCATTTATGTTGAACAGATATCAGTCTATCCAGGTCACCGACTGAGAGACAGGGAAGATATCGTCAGTAAACTCGTCAAGTTCTAGTCAGACGTCCAAGACACCGCCGCTAGAAAAGCTGCCCGAGCATATCAGGCACCCAATTCAGGACCACTAACTCGCCAGTGACTTCGGACTTACCGTGTCGCTGATTGGTTGTGGTGTACCGAATATCCAGCGATTCGAAATGAAAACCCTCAAATACGCGGCGAATGTCCGGGTGGTCGTTGATGCTGACCATCACCTTGCCCTTACAGCGTCGCATGAACGCGGCCATGAGTTCATAGTTTTCGAAGGGAAAGTCGACCCCATACCCTGCGGTCTTCCAGTACGGCGGATCCATATAGTGGAAGGTGTGCGCTCGATCGTAACGCTCGGCGCACTCCAACCAGGTGAGATTTTCGACATAGGTCCCCGCGAGCCGCTGCCAGGCAGCCGACAGGTTTTCCTCGATCCGTAGCAGGTTGATGGCCGGACCAGTTGTCGCGGTACCGAAAGTCTGTCCAGTCACCTTGCCGCCGAACGCATGCTGCTGCAGGTAGAAGAACCGGGCGGCGCGCTGGATATCGGTGAGGGTTTCAGGGCGTGTCATCTTCTGCCATTCGAAGATCTGCCGCGAGCTGAGCGCCCATTTGAACTGGCGCACGAACTCTTCCAGGTGGTTCTGCACCACCCGATAGAGCGTCACCAGGTCGCCGTTAAGATCGTTGAGCACTTCCACCGGCGCGGGCTGCGGACGCATGAAAAACAGTGCAGCACCACCGGCGAAGACCTCGACGTAGCATTCATGAGGGGGAAAGAGAGGGATCAAGCGGTCGGCCAGGCGGCGTTTGCCACCCATCCAGGGGATGATAGGAGTCGTCATTTGAGAGCAAGTCTTTACTGTATGGATAAACAGGTGTTAGGCTCGCCGCGCTTTGTGCACGGAGCAGGAGCCTCGGCTGGACTTGCAGGAAGGGTCTGCGGGTTCGGCGGGCTGAGCGGATGTTGACGCATCCACTCGGCCCGCTCCTTTTCACTTCAGCGTGCGAGAGCGCGCACGTAGGCCTGACAGGCCTTCAGGGCGATCAATCCTTGGTCGCCGTAATCGGTGATGCCGACAATTCGTCGAGCATGCGTTGGGTCAAGGTCGGCTCGTATGGCTCCATGAACCACGCCGCCGCTGCCGGTGGCGGCTGGCATCCCACAGCCACTACCCTGGGCGGGGGTGGCGAGTAGGACTGACAGCCGCAGATCAGCAGTAGCAAGGCGGTCACGCAGACGGGCTTGAGTCTGTTGGGCATCACGCAATTCCTGATAGTGGGTCTGATCATTCGCCTGCAGGCGATCCTCCAGCGCTCGGCGCCGGTCCTGTTCAGCCTCCTGCCAATCGATCACAGCCGAGGCGGCAAGCTCTCGATCAGTGGTGTAGGCACTGGCTTGGTCGGCCAGCTCCTTTTCGTAGTGGTTGGCCTGCCACGACCAGGCGCCTCGGGCACCGGCGTATGCCCCTAGCAACAGCAAAAAGGCCACCTCCCGCCAGCCGAGAGCACTCATTGCAGGACTTCCAAGGCGCGGTGATACAGCTTCTGGCGGTCTTCCCAGCCATTAAGGCCGCCATTGATACGGCGGGTGATCTTTTCGAAGTCGCCCTGGTCAGCCAAGGTGTTGAGCCCCCTGCTCTGCCAGAACCACCCCGCAGACATCGAGGCGTACACCGGCTGCTCGAGCAGCTCAGGGGTGACAAGCAATCGGCTATCGCCGAACAAGGCTTCGCTGCAGGCTTCATAGTTGTCATGCCCGGTCACCTGAATCAGGCCGCGACCACGGTACTTCTGCCCGTCGCCGTCGGCTTCGGGGGTGTTGCCCAAGCGCTGGGCAAGCTTGCCGGTGTCGTACTTGGCCAAGTAGGCATCACCGCCCAGCTCGCGGACGTAGCGGAGCTGGCCTGATTCGTGACCGATCTGCGCGATGAAGGCGGCCATGCGCAGGCGGGTGATGATGGCGTACTTGCCCATGCTGGCGTTCAGAGCAGGAACAAAAACGCCAGCTTTTGCGCTGGCGTTGGGGAGGATCTGCAGCAGTTGCTGCGAGGAAATAACCATTATGTTGCTCTCCATTTCTTGCCATTAAATTGATGGCATTTTTTGTTACATAATCGTGCAGAGGGGAACCCAAATGACCTCTACGCTTATCGGTTCATCCTCAAAGGAGCTCTCTAATGTCTGGTGGAATTTTTCATGTAGATTTTCACGCAAGCACCGGAGATTACGGTGACGGGTTGGTGGTCGTTAAGAATGGGACTGCAAATGGAGGGGACGCTAACTATCTTTACCAAGGAGAAGTCCCCAACGCTTCAGGCTCCTTCCAAAGTAAGTTCAAGGTTTCCAAATGGCGGGAAGGGAATACGAACGTAGTTGGTATCGACAACTACACGCTGGATGCCACAGGAAAAGTCGACTACGAGAAAGGCACCATTGAGCTAGCGGGTACCGTTGTTGGAGCACCACACCTCTCAGTTAAACTGATTGGCAAGAAGATCCGAGACGTGGTTTAAGAACTCCGGCCCCGAGTGCCCCTTGGGGCCGGACCTCATAACTGCACCACTTCCAGTGGTTTGGCTTGTTTCTTTTTTTTACCCTTGGCGGTGGCTTTACCCTTCTTTCCACCGTTGCATTCAACCGTGGTGGTCCAGCCAGACGGGGTAAACACCTGTTCGACGGAGTCCACCAGGTACTCGCCATCAAGGCCGGGCTTGAAGCCTTGGGCGCTGATCATGCGTTCGGCAAACAGGTCAGTTCGCCCGACCATTTCCAGGCGCACACCGGCGGTGCTGCGATTGAACGCGGCCAAGCGGGCCTTGGCTGCCTGCTGGGCGGCGGATTTGTTCGGGTAGATATGGCGGTCGGTGTGTACCGGCGGCAAGCCATCAGGGGATTCGTCGTTGTTGAGGTCGACCACCTGTAGCGTTCCCGACTTCTTGTCCTGGTGCTTGGTCTGCACGGCTTTGTGGGCGGTCTTGTCACCGAGGCGGAACTGATAGCGACTCACGTCCTGGCGGGTGATGGTGACCGTGCCCAGAGCCTTGCCACTGGCGCTCTGCCCACCCTGACGCGGCATGACCAGCAGCTTGCCGTCACCGACCTTGGCGGTACAGTCGTACTGCCTGGCCAGGCGCGTGATGAAGTTGAAGTCCGACTCGTTGAACTGATCGATGCGCGGCACCTGCCGGCTGAACTCCTCCAACTTTTGCTGAATATGCGGCATCAATTCACTGGCCAAGCGTGCGGGGTCTTTCACATCCCCGTTAACCGTGACCGCAAGACTGGGGGAGAAGGTGAATTGCTGGTCGACCTTCGGCGGCTCCGGCTTGCCCTGCTCGGTCGCCTTGGCGGCAACAGGCAGTGCCACCGCCGGTGGCGGAACAGCAGCGACGAGCGAGCGAACAACATCACCCATGCCGCTGGACTTGTCCGAGGATTCGCCCTGCACGCCTTTCAGCACCTCTGGCTTGCTGCGCTCGATGACCTTGGCCACCATAGGAGCAGCCACCCCCGATTGCTGGGAAGCGCCTTCCAGGGCACGCATGGCCATACCCAAATCGGCCTGAGATAGCTGCGTCGGCGCCTGGGCGCGCTCTGCGGGCTTGTGGACCGTGTCGAGCGATAACGTCGGTGAGAAGCCCTTTCCAAGGCCGCCCCCAGTGCCCTCGAATCCGCCCACCCCTTCGAACAGATCACGGCGTGCGATGGCGGGCAGTTGGGCATGCCGCCGCTCGATCTCCTCGGGGCTCATTGCATCAAGTTCCGCCGCCGACACCGCCGCAGGCCGAACGACCTTCGGCGCCGGTATAGCTGGCACGACAGTGGCGACACCGACAGGCGATGCCTGCAGGGTTGTCGGTGCCTTCTCCGGCGCGGCTTCCTTGCCACTGTCCGCGATTTGCTCCGGCTTTTCCTCCTCGCCAAACCACGACTTACCCAGCATGCTGCCCAGGCCCTGGCCACCCATACCACCGATAAAGGCGCCCACAACACCGCCGATGGCCGTGCCGATTACCGGCACCACCGAACCAATCGCGGCCCCCGCTGCAGCACCTGCCAGCGAGCCCGCAAGCCCTCCGGCAGCGCCGCCATAACCCTCGGCCTTTTCATTGCGGGTCTTGGCGTTCACAAAGGTATCAATGCCCATGATGCTGGCATCGAGAATGCTCGCACCCGGCACGCCCTTGGCAAACTTGCTGACCTTGCCCATGGTACCGAGCGCTTTGCCGAACATACCCGGGGATGGAACCGGAGCCACGACCGGTCGAGGCATGGCAGGTCGTGATGCAGCTGGCCGGGAGCCCGATGGTCGCTGCCGATTACCGCTGGCTCCACGCCCTTGCTGTCGGCGGCGCGCCGAACGTCGACCGCCGGATTGCGATCCCCCCACCGATGCACCGCCCATGGCGTCAGCGTTGACCACGAATACCCGCTGCGGTGCGCCACCGCGCCCGCCGTCAGCGTCATTGCTGGCCCCCAGCAGGCCACCCAACGTCTTGATTCCCGTTTGCCCAGCATTGCCTGCCAAGGCGTCAGGCCCGCCACGACCGAGCAACGCACCGCGCCCGATGTTGACGACTCCACGGGCCACCTTGAAGGCGTTGGCCGCTGTCAGCAGCGCCATCAGCGCGGCGCCGACAGCAGTGATGCCCAGCACGACTGACTGCGAGCCATCCGACAAACTGGTAAACCCTTGGGCCACCGTCTTGATGCCCTTGGCCACCAGGTCGGTAGCCGGGCGGATGGCATCGCCGATACTGCGCATCGCATCGTTAACCGCCTGCCCGGTCTCAGCCCACATCTGCGCCGAAGACTCGCGGCGCTCAGCCAGGTTCTTGTCGAGGATCCCCGAGGCGTTCTTCGAGTCCTGTTTCAGCTGCTCATACAGCCCCCGGTTGGCCGCGTAGGCTGTCAGCGCCGCTTTGACCTGCATGTCAGCGAAGATATCGCCGGTACGCAGGGATTGCTCCAGGGCGTTAAGCATCGCCTTGGCTTTCTCAGGATCAGTTTCCTTGCTGATCTTGGCCTGGGCTTCGGCCATCTTCGCGGCCTTGGCCGGGTCGGTGGCCTGGATGTACTTCATCGCCAGGGCGAAGCTGGATTCCAGCGTGGACATACCATTCTGGATGCCGGTGTTAAGCGACGCCTGATAGTCGATGCCAGCGTCCTGGTACGCCTTGACCACATCCCCCGAACCGATTTTCTCCATCCAGTTCTTGAGGTTGTTGGCCGCTTCATCCGAGCCGCCAGCGGTCTTCATCTGCACCTGCAGCATGGCGCCCAACCACCACTTGTACTCCTCGCCCAGCGCCATCTTCACGGCGCCTTCAGCGATGCGCCGTTTCTTCTCGCGGTCCCAGACGTCCTTTGTGCCGTCGATGTACACGTAGCGCTCGATAGGGTCCATCTTCAACGCCGCGCCTTTTTTGGCCGACAGACGCCTTGCCTGGTCGAGCTCTTGGACCTTCTCCGACGCGATCAACTTCTTGTCAGTCCGCTCCATCCATTCCTTCGCGAGCGGCTTACCAACCAGGGCCTCGAAGCCGGTCCGCTTCATCGGCTTAACCTTGTCGAAGTCCCACACATTGGTGGTGCCCTCGACCAGGGCGAACCGCCGCATCGCGCCGTCGATGTCCAAAGCATCACCCCCCGCGCCCCCTTCGCCCGAGGAGCTGGCCGAGCTGGCTGCGTCGCTATTCGATGCGTCCTGGGGAAGATCTTCAATTTGTTCAGCACCGCACTCCGGGGCTGGCAAGCTCGTAGGCTCATCTACCGATGGGGCACGGGGAAGCTCGCCGAGGGGCGGTGGGGCTGGTGGGCGCGACTTAACATCCAAACCGAGGGCCTTCGCAGCCGCCCTGGTCGCAGCTCGCTGGTCACCGTCGTGCATCAGGATGCAAAAAACGTCGAAAGCGTCGTTCTTGTGACCATTGGCAAGCGGATCGGAGCTGTGATGCGAATAGAGCTTGCCATCTATGATGGTCACTCCCGGATCACCACTGCTGCTGTGCGGACAAAGCCACTTGTCACCTCTACGCTCGTAGCCATGGGCCTCGATCAGCGTTGCGATGTCGTGACTCCGAACTCCTTGACCACTGGTTGCAGCTCGCCAATGTCTGCGATGACCGCAATACCGATTTGATGCTGGCAACCCGCGCCATGCTGGACGGCACAGCGCCGACATGGAGCAAAGCTGCAAGCGATCTTCTTGCTGAGCGCCGCCGTCAGATTGAGCTGAAGGGCTACAACTCGGAGCACGACGACCATTACGGCTGTGGCGAGCTGACCGCGTATGCAGTGGTGCATGCGCTTCTGGCTACTGGAACCATGCGCGACTGGCCCCATCTCGATGCCATCTGTACCTGGAAGGTCAAAGACGACGAACCACGCCGCATGCTGATCAAGGCTGCCGCGCTAATATTGGCCGCCCTGGAAAGCATGGATCGCCAGCTGGCCCGCGAGGTGCCCCATGGCTAAAGAACGCCCCATCCTGCTCAACGACGCCATGGTCCTCGCCGTGTTGGACGACCGGAAGACGGTCACCCGCCGAGCCGTCAAAGGTGACCAGATCCCGCGATTGACCTACCCCGATCACAGTGAGCCGTGGGTCGCTGTTGGTCAGCATGATCGGCGCTATGGCTTTGTTGTCTACGGCCAAACCGAAGAGTCCTGCGCTGCCAAACTGGGCAAGTTTGGCGCCTGCCCATTCGGCCAGCCAGGTGATCGGCTGTGGGTGCGCGAGAGCTGGCAAGATGTTCACCCTGCGCAGGTAGCGGACGGCCGCTACTCACAACCAGGTCGAGCCGGCATCCCCGGCCCTCCCGGCGTCGCCTATCGGACTATCTATCGAGCTGACGGGCCTTACCCACAAATCTACTACACCCATGAGCACCCTTACCGCGCCCTGCAACAAGACCCTTCCCATGGCCATTCGTGGCCAGCAGAAAACGGGTTTACAGGATGGAGGCCAAGCATCCACATGCCGCGCTGGGCCTGCCGGATTCTGCTGGAGGTCACCGATGTGCGGGTCGAGCGCCTGCAGGACATAACCCCGAGCCAGTGCATCGCTGAGGGTGCATTTCGGGAGGAAGACAAGGCACTTGGCCGAGGTCAAGAGGCCGTAACCGCGTTCGCCGAACTTTGGCGCACCACAGGCGGCGACTGGGATGCAAACCCATGGGTTTGGGTAGTCGAGTTCAAGAGGATTGAACCATGACCCACCAACCAACTACCAGGCCACGCATGGCCACCCACAGCCTTGACCTGCCAGCAATGTGTGACATCTGTGGCAAAGCGCGCTCGACCCGCAACCACGCTAGCTGCAGCAAGATCCGGCAGCAGCGGAAGAACATCGAGTGGCAATCCTACATGGCCAACGTGGCCGCCAAGAAAGCATTGGGGAGACGCGCATGAGCCTACCGCGCTGGGTAATGATCAAACGCGCCGCCGAACTGACCGGATACAGCGAAGACGCCATCCGCCACAAAGTGAAGGATGGCACCTGGGCACAAGGCCGAATCTGGCGTAAAGCCCCAGACGGTCGCATCGCAATCAACATGGCAGAGTATGACAAGTGGGCCGAGAGCGCATCGCAAGTGGCCTAGAGGCCGAGCTGGCCAAGCACACGGGCATTGAGATTCACGGCGGTAACCTGCGGATCGTCTTCATGTGGCGCCGCATCCGCTGCCGTGAGTCTCTCGGCCTACAGGTGACCAAAGCCAACATCAAGCATGCCGCCCTACTCAGGGCGGCAATCCTTCATGAGATCAAGCTGGGGACCTTTGAATATGGCCGCCACTTTCCCGACTCAAAGCACGCCGCGAACTACAGCAGCGCCAAAGATGAACGATTGGGCATCCTGGTAGAGCGTTACAAGCCGCTTAAGGCAGTGGACATCACTCCTATGACCGAGGAAAAGTATGGCTATGCCTTGGACATCTGTGTCGAGCTGGTTGGCAAGGACCGCCTCGCTGGCATCCTGCTACCCGAGGACATTCAAGCGCTTCGCGCTCAATTGATCGAGACCCGGGCGCCGTCCACGGCCAACCATTACCTTGCTACATTCTCCGGCTTCCTCACCTGGTGCGAGAGCAATGGTTACTGCAGGAGCGGACTCGCTGCGGCATGCACCCGGTTTGCCATGAGCGAAAAGGAGCCTGATCCGCTCACCCACGATGAACTCGACCAGCTCCTCACAAAAGGCTGCCTACACCCACAAGACAAGGCGGCGATCACGCTTGCCGTCTACACCGGCCTACGCCCCGGCGAATTGTGCGCACTGGCCGTGGAAGATATCGACCTGACGACAGGCAGGATCGATATCACTCGGGCCATCACCGCCACCGGCACCTTCAAGGTCCCCAAAACCGGCAAGCCGCGAACCGTACTGCTGATGCAGCCAGCGATTGAGGCCTGCGAGGTACTGATGGGCATTGTCGCTGGACACCCGAAGCGGCAGATCCGGGTGTACCAGAACCGCCATGAATGGCGGGACGAGTCCGTCACCCCCCTCCTATCACCTGGAACCCAGGCGAGGAAACGGATGATCAACGCTTGGTTCGTATCAACCGCCTGGAACACGAAGTGGGCTGCAATCCAGCGCCGCGCCGGGATCCGGGCAAGGCGACCGTATCAGACCCGGCACACCTATGCATGCTGGTGCCTTACGGCGCGAGGCAACCTCGCATTCATTGCCAAGCAGATGGGGCACAAGGATTTCACGATGCTCGTGGAGGTCTACGCAAAGTGGATGGATGACGAGTCCCCGGCCGAGCTGAACCGTATTTGGGATGGGATACAGAGAAGGGCAGCAGGCGAGGAAAAAGAATGCACCCGCTCCGGATTTTAGGGTCCACCAGGTAGCCGTCGCGGCTCTGCCGCTCGGCTACCTGGTGGAGGATTTTGGACGAAAGGCGAGCCTTGTCTTTAATTTACTCATCTGTCAATAACATTTGTCAAGATGCTACAACTACCCTTGGAGCAGTGACGACCAATTCCACATTTCCAATCGCACTCGGCGTCAATAAAGCAGTAGCAGCCACCTCACCTTTAAGCTTTGTAAGCTTTTTCCTACAAGGTTTTGGGAGATTGGCATCACAAGTTTTTCACACACACTCAGAAGGATTGTGTTTACACTCCAGATAGACCTGTTCTGTTAAACGGAACACTTAAGGTCTGGAGGAGTCGTAATAAGGGTCGCAAATCTTGCGCGATGCAGAACGCTCACGTAGAATTCCGGCCCCATTTCTGGGAAGAAATAGGTTAAAGCGCAATGGATGCTTTCAGCAGCAAAGCGCTATCAGGAGGCACAATATGTGGAACGCGGTCCTAAAACGCAGAAAAATGCGCGCTATTGGTAGCGTTGTTGACCTGCTACCGCTGGGCGATTACTCGGAATACATGCCTACCGAGCCGCAGTCCGTGCGCATCACTCGATACTGGAAATCGACTGGCCAATACGTAGGGAAAGCAATTGAGCAGTACGACACGAACACGAGGCGTAGCAGGCTTGAGTCGGATTGCCACCCGGCCTGAAGAGGGGGTTAAGCCCTCCCCCAGCGAGCTCGCACAGGTCTTCAGCGACCTGAAAAGCGGCAAGACTCTCTCAGACGACCAGCATGAGATGCTCGAGAAAGCGTTGAATGTGGCCGCGAAGAGAGAGCCTGCCATGGTCGCTCAAGTCGCATTCCAGCAAGAGGTCTACAGCGGCCCACTGCCACACTACGACCAACTCAACGGCTACGATGAAGAGACCCGAAGGGCTATCGTAGATATGGCCGTTCGAGAGCAATCTCACTCCCATAATATGTACCTAACCGGACTTAACGGGGCGATTCAAAAAGATCGCCGAGGACAATATTGTGCGCTGGTTGTAGCAGTAGTAGGACTGGGCGCTGCTGCCTGGATCTCTCAGTACAGCCCAACGGCTGCTGCAGTGATCGGCGGCATCGACTTGATCGGACTCGTGAGCGTTTTCATGGTGCCCCGCATCGCGGAGCAGCGTGCAGCACAAGCAGCTGAGAAAGAGTCGTCACCTCAACCGCCCAGCGAAAAAAAGCGACCTCGCGGCGGGAAAAAGTAACACAGACCAAGCCGACTAAAGAGGTCGGCTTTTTTTCGCCCGCTCCGCACCGTTGTCATCTAGCAAATCCTAACCAAGCATTGCTTCACAACAAGCGTGACGCGGCACATCTGTATGCTGGTACCTAACCCATCGTGTTAACCTTGCGTCATCGCGAAGCTGATTGGATATGTGGCCCAGCTCAATGGTCACGACCCGCTTAGAAATAGATACGGTATAGCCTGTACGCCCTATCCAAATCGAAGCAGAATGCCCCAATTTTGCCCCACACATATGTGACCAATGCCCTAACCACCTGATGAATAAAGCAATTTCCGATTTCTCAGCACACACCCCGATGATGCAGCAGTACTGGAAGCTGAAAAACCAGCATCCGGATCAACTGATGTTCTACCGCATGGGCGACTTCTACGAAATCTTCTATGAAGATGCGAAGAAGGCCGCAAAACTC
>Ga0247821_10001804_pt1 | contig 11944 bp, 11 predicted proteins | sample 13C_Glycerol_Day_FD_192481 | JGI IMG/M metagenome (GOLD analysis project Ga0247821, IMG submission 192481) | Soil microbial communities from agricultural site in Penn Yan, New York, United States - 13C_Glycerol_Day14 | ecosystem: Environmental > Terrestrial > Soil > Agricultural land | place... | reverse complement strand
GTTGCATGTCGAGGCTTTCCAGGCGGCCGAAGATATCGCGACTGGCGCGCTGCAGGGCTTCGGCGGCTTCGGTCAGGTAGAGTTTTTTACCGACATACTCGAACAGCGGTTGACCCACCAGCTCTTCGAGCTGACGGATCTGTAGACTAACGGCGGGTTGCGTCAGGTTCATCTCCTCCGCCGCTCGGCTATAGGAACGCAAATCACAGACCTCATTGAAGATCTGCAATTGACGCAATGTCATACGCATCAATGACTTACGCATTTTTTTCTCGTCCCGGCAAAACCTTGTAACAGCACTATAAGCTTTTGCTAATGCACGCCCTAATAAATATTGATTTTTGTTTATTCAGAGACAGCGCTAGGGTAAAGATGCGACTGGCCAGCGACGATTGGTCACGCGCCGACCGGCGGTGCCGGATCGTTTGTTCTAGCGGCCTTGGGAATACTCCAGTGATAAAAAAAATCCTGATCGCCAACAGGGGTGAAATTGCAGTTCGGATCGTGCGTGCCTGCGCCGAGATGGGCATTCGCTCCGTGGCGATCTACTCCGACGCCGACCGCCATGCCTTGCACGTTAAACGTGCTGATGAGGCCCATAGCATTGGTGCTGAGCCTCTGGCCGGCTACCTCAACCCGCGCAAGCTGGTGAACCTGGCTGTGGAAACCGGTTGTGATGCCTTGCATCCCGGTTATGGCTTTCTGTCTGAGAACGCTGAACTTGCGGACATATGCGCCGAACGTGGGATCAAGTTCATTGGCCCTGCTGCTGAAGTCATTCGCCGTATGGGCGACAAGACTGAAGCTCGTCGCAGCATGATCAAGGCCGGTGTCCCGGTGACCCCTGGCACTGAAGGCAACGTTGCCGACATCCACGAAGCCCTCGAGGAAGGTGATCGCATCGGTTATCCGGTGATGCTCAAGGCCACCTCCGGTGGTGGCGGGCGTGGCATTCGTCGCTGCAATAGTCGCGAGGAGCTGGAGCAGGCATTCCCGCGGGTGATTTCCGAAGCGACCAAGGCCTTCGGTTCGGCGGAAGTGTTCCTGGAAAAATGTATCGTCAACCCGAAACATATCGAGGCGCAGATCCTCGGTGACAGCTTTGGTAACGTTGTGCACCTATTCGAGCGTGACTGCTCGATCCAGCGCCGCAACCAGAAGCTGATCGAAATTGCCCCAAGCCCGCAGCTGACCCCTGAACAGCGCGCCTATATCGGTGATTTGTCGGTGCGCGCAGCCAAGGCCGTGGGTTACGAGAACGCCGGTACCGTGGAGTTCCTGCTCGCCGATGGCGAGGTGTACTTCATGGAGATGAACACCCGGGTGCAGGTGGAGCACACCATCACCGAGGAAATCACCGGTATCGACATTGTTCGTGAGCAGATCCGCATTGCTTCGGGCCTGCCGCTGTCGGTCAAGCAAGAAGACATCCAGCACCGCGGCTTTGCCCTGCAGTTTCGGATCAACGCTGAAGATCCAAAGAACAACTTTTTGCCCAGCTTCGGCAAGATCACCCGTTACTACGCACCCGGTGGCCCCGGCGTACGTACCGACACAGCGATCTACACCGGCTACACCATTCCGCCGTTCTATGACTCCATGTGCCTGAAACTGGTGGTCTGGGCGCTGACCTGGGAAGAAGCCATGGACCGCGGCCTGCGGGCCCTGGACGACATGCGCGTGCAAGGGGTGAAAACCACGGCCGCTTATTACCAGGAAATCCTGCGCAACCCAGAGTTCCGCAGCGGTCAGTTCAATACCAGCTTCGTTGAAAGCCATCCGGAACTGACCAACTACTCGATCAAGCGCAAACCCGAAGAGCTGGCCCTGGCCATCGCTGCCGCCATTGCCGCCCACGCAGGCCTGTGAGGAATTCCATAATGTCCAAGAAAATCTTTGTTACCGACACAATCCTGCGCGACGCCCACCAGTCCCTGCTGGCCACCCGCATGCGCACCGAAGACATGCTGCCTATTTGTGACAAGCTCGACAAAGTCGGCTACTGGTCGCTGGAAGTCTGGGGCGGTGCGACCTTCGACGCTTGCGTGCGCTTCCTCAAGGAAGACCCGTGGGAGCGCCTGCGTAAACTGCGCGCAGCCCTGCCTAACACGCGTCTGCAAATGCTTCTGCGCGGGCAAAACCTGCTCGGCTATCGCCACTACAGCGATGACGTGGTCAAGGCTTTCGTGGCCAAGGCCGCCGTCAACGGTATCGACGTGTTCCGTATCTTCGACGCCATGAACGACGTGCGTAACCTGCGCGTTGCCATTGAAGCTGTTAAGGCTGCTGGCAAGCACGCTCAGGGCACTATTGCTTACACCACCAGCCCAGTGCACACCATCGACGCTTTCGTGGCTCAAGCCAAACAGATGGAAGCCATGGGTTGCGACTCGGTGGCAATCAAAGACATGGCTGGTCTGCTGACTCCTTACGCCACCGGCGAACTGGTCAAGGCACTTAAGGCTGAACAGTCGCTGCCAGTGTTCATTCACTCGCACGATACCGCTGGCCTGGCTGCCATGTGCCAGATGAAGGCCATCGAGAATGGCGCCGATCATATCGACACCGCCATCTCCAGCTTCGCCTGGGGCACCAGCCATCCTGGTACCGAATCGATGGTTGCGGCGCTCAAGGGCAGTGAGTTTGACACTGGCCTGGATCTGGAATTGCTGCAGGAAATCGGCCTGTACTTCTACGCCGTACGCAAAAAGTATCACCAGTTCGAAAGCGAGTTCACCGCGGTCGACACCCGCGTGCAAGTAAACCAGGTCCCTGGCGGGATGATTTCCAACCTGGCCAACCAGCTCAAGGAGCAGGGCGCACTCAATCGCATGAACGAAGTGCTGGCCGAGATCCCGCGGGTCCGTGAAGACCTCGGTTTCCCGCCGCTGGTGACCCCGACTTCGCAGATCGTCGGTACCCAGGCGTTCTTCAACGTACTGGCTGGCGAGCGCTACAAGACCATCACCAACGAGGTGAAGCTGTACCTGCAGGGCGGTTACGGCAAAGCCCCGGGTGTGGTCGATGAACAACTGCGTCGCCAGGCCATCGGCAGCGAAGAGGTGATCGATGTGCGTCCGGCGGACCTGCTCAAGCCGGAAATGACCAAGTTGCGTGCTGACATCGGCAACCTGGCTAAATCGGAAGAAGACGTGCTGACCTTCGCCATGTTCCCGGACATCGGGCGCAAGTTCCTCGAGGAGCGCGAAGCCGGCACCCTGACCCCTGAAGTACTGCTGCCAATTCCGGAAGCGGGCGCCGTGGCTTCGGCCAGTGGCGAAGGCGTACCGACCGAGTTCGTGATCGACGTTCACGGCGAAACCTATCGCGTCGACATCACCGGTGTTGGCGTCAAGGCCGAAGGCAAGCGCCACTTCTACCTGTCCATCGACGGCATGCCGGAAGAAGTGGTGTTCGAGCCGCTCAACGAATTCGTCGGCGGTGGCAGCAGCAAGCGCAAGCAAGCCAGTGCACCGGGCCACGTCAGCACCACCATGCCGGGCAACATCGTTGATGTACTGGTCAAGGAAGGTGACATGGTCAAGGCCGGTCAGCCAGTGCTGATCACCGAGGCGATGAAGATGGAGACCGAAGTACAGGCGGCGATCGCCGGCAAGGTCACTGCCATCCATGTGGCCAAGGGCGACCGGGTCAACCCGGGTGAAATCCTGATCGAGATCGAGGGCTGATTTTCAGGCCCTCATCTACAAGCGGTTAACCTCTGGGGAGCATTTGCTCCCCTTTTTTTGCCCATGTACATGCATTTAAATGCAGAAATAGGGAAAATCTTCAAAAGTATGTGCATTTTAATGCATATGCAGACGGTCGGTGGCAGGACGTCATGTCCCTGAACTTCGCGCAGCCAGCAAACGGTTTTCTGAGCCCCTGCGAACTCGTACTACAAAGCACTGCAAGCGCTGGGTATCGACACCGTCGCGACTGCAGAACTAGCCCTGGAAGAGGCAGCCAAGCCGAGCTTGTGGATGAAGCGCTTTGATCGCCAGGTCAGCTGAACTTCAGGCTGAAGTGCGGCAAGCCTCCAGCGTACTGCGTTGCCCCCCTGGTCGTTGATTATCAGCACTTAGCCAGCGCTCAAACCCCGCTGCAATCGTCGGCCACTCATCATCTGTTATCGAGAACCATGCCGTGTCGCGGTTGCGGTCCTTGATCACCATGTGTTTGCGCAATACCCCTTCGAAGGTGAAGCCAAACCGCAATGCAGCCCGTTTCGAGCGGGCATTGTCGTTATTGCACTTCCACTCCAGGCGGCGGTTACCCAATTCGAATGCCCGCTTGCCGAGCAAGTACACAGCTTCAGTGCCCTTGGGCGTACGCTGCATAGCGGCACCGAAGGCGATGTGGCCGATCTCGATACGGCCTTGCTCGGGAACGATCGACATCAGACTGAGGATGCCTTGGGTCTGGCCGTTTGCCAGGTCAATGACGCTGTAGAACAACGGGTCGCTGCTGGCTGCATTGCTGTCGAGCCAGTGATCGAAGTCTTCGCGCTCAGCGAACGGGCCGTAAGCCAGGTAATCCCAGAGTTTTGGGTCGGCTTCAGGGCCTTGGAACACCTGCCAGAGGTCTTCCCGGTCTCGTCGAGGATCGAGTTTCTCCAAACGAACGAAACGTCCGACTAAGGCTGTAGGTTGGGGGCGTTTGGCCGGGTGCCAGTTTAACGATGCGCTCATAAGGTGGCTCCTGGGCTTACAGCGGTTTGCGAAACTGAATGAAGCCAGGCCGTTCGGCGACCTGTTCGTAGAGACTGATCGCGGTGGCATTGGTTTCATGCGTCAGCCAATGAACCTTGGCGCAGCCTGCTTCGCGAGCGGTGTCGTAAACATACTCGATCAGTTGGCGGCCAACTCCCAGACCACGTTGTTCGCTCTGCACGTAAAGGTCTTGGAGGTAGCAGGAGTTTTCGATGCTCCAGTTCGAACGATGATAGATCCAATGGACCATGCCCACCGCCTTGCCGTCGACCCAGGCCAGGGCAGCGTTGGTCGGCTCGTTGGCATCAAGCATACGCTGCCAGGCCACGGCGCTTACTTCATCGGCAATTCGGGTTTCGTAAAAGCGTTGATAGGCCTGCCACAGTGGCAGCCAGGCGCTATGGTCGTCGGCGGTGACTCGGCGGATGGTAACGGTAGACATGGGCGATTCCTTCAAGGTTGGCGCATCAACGCGGCCAGTTGGTTGTCCAGTGGATCGGTGCTGTTGGCCAGGCTCGTGCGTACGCCTTCAATGTCGATGGCCGAACGGTTCTGGCTGAGTTTGCGTGTGCCTTGCAGACGCTCAATGGGAAGGGCAAAGCCGACGATGGCCCTGAGCATCCCGGCCATGTAGTCGGCAGGCGCTTCCTCCACCGACCAGGGTTTGGCCTGGCGCTGTTCATGGTGGTCGCTCAGACGCCTGACGATATCCAACAGGCGCTCGGCATCGTGAAACACCTCGGCTTTGCCCCAGGCGTGTACGGCCAGGTAGTTCCAGGTGGGTACGGTGCGCGGGTCCTCAACCTTGCTTGGATAATAGCCAGCGCTGACATAAGCGTCGGGTCCGGCAAATACCACCAGGGCCTCGGCGCCGTTGGCCAATTCCTGCCATTGGCGGTTGGCACGGGCAAAGTGTCCATAGAGCGTGCCATTGCTGCCTTGGCTACGATCCAGCAGCAGCGGCAGGTGACTGGCTTGCAAACCCTGTTCGCCGTGGGTGACCAGCACGGCCAGGCGGGTTTGTTCAATCTGCTGCTGCAGCTGGGAAAGATCGGTTTCCTTGTAGCTCGAAGGTGTGAACATGAGGATTGTCCTTGGCGAATGGCTCAATCCTAGGCAGGCTATTGGTCTATGGTAAGAGCCATTTCCAGCTAATTTGATAGGTCCATTGTCATGAGCGTGCGTCCTTTCACCCTGCCATTCGACCCCACCGGTATTGTTCTTGATCGTCGCCAGGGTTTGAGCCGCCAGCTCTACCAGGCATTGCGCATACGGGTATTGGATGGCCGCTTGAGCAGCGGCACACGATTGCCGGCCACACGTGACATGGCCGCTGCATTGGCCCTGTCACGCAACAGCGTGGTGCGTGCCTATGACCAGCTGTATGCCGAAGGTTTTATCGAGAGTCGGGTGGGGGACGGGACTTATGTAAGTCAACTGCCGAAACTATCCACAAAAGTATCCACAGGGTTATCCCTGGGTTTTTCCACAGGGTTATCCACAAAATCGGTTGAAACCACTGAGATTTTATCCAGTAAAGTTATCCACAGTGGTCCCTTGGAGCGCCTGGAAAAGCACCACTTGCCTGCGCCAAAAAGCGGTCCGCCGCGGGCTTTTCGTGTCGGTTTACCAGCGCTTGATCTGTTCCCTTTCGACGTCTGGGCCAAGCTGCAGGCAGGATTTTGGCGCAACCCGGATGCCGCGGTGCTGGGTTATGGAGACCCTGCAGGTGAACCGCAACTTCGCGAGCTGATTGCTGCCTATTTGCGTCGATCACGCGGGCTTTCCTGCACCGCTGAACAAATTGTGATCACCAGTGGCGCACAGCAGGCAATTAGCCTTTGTGCACAGTTGCTGCTGGAGCCGGGTGATGTGGTGGCTGTGGAAAACCCCGGCTATCGCGCGGCCGGTAATGCCTTCGCCCTGACCGGCGCACAAGTGCGAGGTATTGCAGTCGACAATGAGGGCCTGGACTGCGCTGCATTGCATGACGTGGCGGATTGTCGCTTGAGTTACGTAACCCCTGCGCACCAGTACCCCACTGGAGTCACCATGAGCCTGGCGCGGCGTCTGGCGTTGCTGGATTGGGCACAGCGCAAGGATGGCTGGATCATCGAGGACGACTACGACGGTGAATACCGCTACAGCGGAGCGCCGCTGGCGCCGTTGGCGGCCCTGGATCGCAGTGGGAGGGTGCTGTACATCGGCACCTTCGGCAAGATCGCCTTTCCTGCGTTGCGTCTGGGCTATCTGGTGCTGCCGCAACAGTTGGTACAGGCCTTCTCTCGTTGTCGAGCATTGGCGGTCAGGCATTCAGAAGTAGGCACCCAAGCGGTAATGGCGCAATTTATGGCCCAAGGTCATTTTCAGCGACACATTCGTCGTGTACGTCGCGCTGCGTTGAATCGGCGCAACACGTTGCAGGCAGGCTGGCCTGTGGATATCTCAGGCCTCGGACCGATGCCTGAAGTGGCGGCGGGGCTGCATGTGAAGGTTGACGTCGACAGTTATGAGCGTGAGCAGGAACTGATCGCTCGAGCTGAAGCCGTTGGCGTCGAGCTCAATGCGTTAAGCGACTACTGGTTACCAGACTCGACCACCCCTGTGGATAACCGTGCGGGATTGGTGCTGGGCTTCGCCGCAGTGGGCGAAGCGCAGATTGCCGAGGCCCTGGCACGCTTGCGGCGTGCCTGGGGTTGAAGTGGCTTATGCTCGGACGCGTTCGAAACCTTCCAGTACATTCACCGCATTGATCCCGATTTCCTCGACGGCGTAACCGCCTTCCATGACAAACAGGGTTGGTTTGCCCAGACGCGCAATGCGTTCGCCCATCTGCAGGTAGTCGGGGCTGTCCAGCTTGAACTGGGAGATCGGGTCGTCCTTGAAGGTATCAACGCCAAGCGATACCACCACCACATCTGGTGCATAGGCGGCGATGCGCTGGCAGGCTTGCTCCAGGGCGTTGCTCCAGGTTGGCCAGTCACTGCCGGCCGGTAATGGATAGTTGATGTTGTATCCCAGACCTTCTCCTTCGCCTAGTTCGTCGGCATAGCCGAGGAAGAACGGGAATTCGGCCTGCGGGTCGCCATGGATGGACGCGAACAGTACGTCGCTGCGCTGGTAGAAGATTTCCTGGGTGCCGTTGCCGTGGTGATAATCGACGTCAAGGATGGCTACTTTGCTGTGCCCTTGGTCGAGGAAAGCCTGGGCGGCAATTGCGGCGTTGTTCAGGTAGCAGTAACCACCCATAACATCGCTGGCGGCATGGTGTCCTGGTGGGCGGCACAGGGCAAAGGCGCTATGGGCGCCTGCTTGCACGGCGGCCTGGGCGGTCAGTGCTACTTGCGCTGCGCTGTAGGCTGCCTGCCAGGTACCTGCGGTAATCGGCGCTCCGGCGTCGAAGCTGTAATAGCCCAGTTCGCCATGCAGGCCAGTTGGTTTGACGCTACGCAAGGTACGTGCTGGCCAGGTGAAGGGCAGCAAGTCGCCGTCATGACCAAGGCTGGCCCAGCGCTGCCAGGCACCTTCAAAGAAATTCAGGTAGTCGGCGCTGTGCACCCGTAGCAATGGCGCACGGCCAAAATCTGCGGGACCTTGCACAGGCCCCAGTTCCCGGCTTTTGACCCGCTCCAGCACATGGTCGGCACGCGACGGCATTTCAAAGCATGGCATCAATTGCCCGTCGATCAGTTCACAGCGGCCGTGGTGCAGGCGATGGTCATCAGAATAAATGGTCAGCATTTTTTTGTTCTCTGGGAGTTCACTGGCGTGGGGTCCATTGTTGATGGACCGGCTCCGGTTCAGAACGACGTAAACGGCCAAAAGGGGATCGATGTGGCCAGCTTGGCTGTCCGGATTTCGCCCTCAGGCGCGGAAATGGCTTGGGGCGACACCGCTCCAGCGCAGAAAGGCGTGGCGGAAGCTGGCGGTTTCACTAAAGCCTAATGCTTCGGCAATTTGATAGATCGGCAACTGGTCCTCGGCCAGTAATTGCTTGGCCCGCTCGAAGCGCAGCTCATCGAGCAGTTGCTGGTAGCTGCTGCCCAATTCCTGCAGGTGGCGACGCAGGGTGCGTGAAGAGCAGTTCATCTGCTTTGCCAGGCCTTCCAGGCCAGGTGCAGCGTGCAGTTGCTCAAGCAGCAGCTGCCGGATTCGCCCCAGCCACGCCTGGCGCCCGGTGAACTCCAGGTTCTGCCGACGGCAGCGTTCACTCATGGCTCTATGGGTGATTTGATCGGCCAAGGGTAGCGGCGCGTCTAGCCAGCGGCGTTCGAAGGCAAAGGCGTTGTCGCTGGCCTCGAAGTGCAAAGGGCAGTTAAAGGTGTCTGTATACAGTGCCTGGTAATCCGGGGCTGTATGGACAAAACGTGACGCCAGCAGCGGTAGCGATTGGCCGAGCAAGTCATCGCAGATGACTTTCAGCGAGGTCAGGCAAAACTCGGCATTGAATGCTGCCAGGTGAGGGGCCTCGCGATAATTGCTGGCGCTGAACCATATGCGCTCGCCATCTTCGATCAGGCGCAACTGAAAAAGTGTTCCCAAGAGTGCTGGGTATTGCATCGCCAGGCGCAAAGCGTCACCTAAGGTGGCACTGGAAAGCAGGGCGTAACCGAGCATGCCGTAGCAGGAAACATGCATGCGTTTGCCCAGCGCCAAGCCCACATCACGGCGGCGCGCCACGGCATTGGCACACACCAGCAACTCCTGGCGTGTGGTGATGCGCGAGTCGGCGCGGCCCAGGTCCGCCGGGCTTATACCACTCCCTTCGAGCAGCGCTGCAGCGTCTACCTCATCGTCCTGAAAGGCTTGCAGAACCAGAGACACGGCGTTGAGGGTAGTGAGGTGCGAGTGGAGCATGGAGGGCTTCCTGCTAAAGGGCTGCCTGAAAGCGAGCAATATGTGTGCCTTGCCGCGATCAGCGCAGCTCTCCACAGAGGTCCAGTTCAATCAGGTGGCGCACTTCTTCGGTTGGCAAGCCTGCCCCGAGCAGTAGCTGCAATTTGCCGAACGCTGCTTCGCGGGTCATGCCGCCACCCGACAACACGCCGACCTGCCGTAGGCGACTGCCAGCTTCGTAGACATCCAGCTCGACCCCACCTTCGTGGCATTGGGTGATCGCTACCACCACGATGCCCTTTGCTTGCGCCTGGGCCAGGGCGTTGAGAAAGTCTGCGTTATCCGCGGGGCCGGTACCGTTGCCAAAACATTCCAGGATCAAACCTTGGGCACCGCTGTCGAGCGCGGCTCGCAAGAGTGCGGCGCCGAAGCCTGGTACCAATGGCAGTACCGCGACTGTCGCGGGCTGTCTTACCTGTCGATAGTCGAGCTCTTTTGGCAGCACCTTCACCTGGGGTGCACCACCGAAGCGCTTGAGCGTGACGAAAGGGTGCCGACCGAAGCTGCGCACCTTGGCGGTGCGATTGGGTTCGAGCAGTTCGCCGTGAAAATACAGCTGCACGCCAGGCGCCAGGCCTTGGGCCAATGCCTGCAAGGCGCCGGCAAGGTTCTCCCAGGCATCACTGTCGGTAACACCGGCTGGCAGCATGGAGCCTGTGAACAGCACAGGTGCCTGCAAGCCAAGGAGTTGGAAGCTCATGGCGGCGGCACTGTAGGCCAGGGTGTCGGTGCCGTGCAGGACCAATACCGCATCGCAGCCTTGCACATCGACGGCGTCGAGGATTGCCTGGTGCAGGCGCTGCCAGTACTGGGGCGTCATATTGGCGCTGTCGATCAGCGGCTGCATTTCACGAAATTGCCACTGTGGTAGTGCAGCCAGCCCGGTCAGTTGCTCGCGCATCCGCTGCTCGAAGCCTGAAGCCGGTGTCAGGCCATTGGCGCTGGCTTGCATGCCGATGGTGCCACCGGTGTACAACACCATAATGTTGCGAGCGGGGTGTGCGGTTGCCATGTGCTGTCTCCGTGGGTCGGCCAAGGTTTGGCTAGCCACACTACGTCATCAGTGGTGAGGCTGTCAGCGTTGCGGTGTCAGCTATTGCGCGGTGTTTGCATCGCAGGCAAGGCCAGCTCCCACAGAAACAGCGGTACGGTTAATGGGGAGTGAAGATCCGTTGCACACCAACGCCATCAAGCACTGCATCGATCAGCGCATGCGCCGCCTCGATATGCTGGCCGGCACCCGAGACGAGGGAGCGGTCGTTGTGCGTGAGATGATCAAGCGCATCGCTCACCGTGGCTTCGGCACAACGCAGCAGTTGGCAAGCGTGAAGCAAAGCTTCTTCGGCGGGTATGCCTTCGCGGACGTTGAACATGAGGTTGGTGCCGAACGGAGTGTTGGCGGTGGTTGCGTGAGAAAGGTCGAGAATGGGTGGATCGGGGACGATCTTTTTCATGGTTAGCCTCTATGTAAAAGTGAAGCAACCAGACTTCGCTGCTAAACGAAGGGTGGCAGCTGTACGCGGGTTAGCAGACCGGTCACAGAGGAACCCGGCGCACCCGAAGGCGCCCCACGTACAACCGCCATTTCAGCGGTGTGCCGTCGACCTCATATGAATGTTCCGGACTGCTAAATCCGATCGTTGGATTTTCCAACGACGGCAGCAGCCTAGGCCCATGAAGGGCCTGGTACAACAGAGCAACGGCGCCGAAAGTATGATTCAGAACGGTCCTACAGAAAACACCTACAGTCTCGCGATTTGTCGCTGCTTTTTGTGGGGCCGGGGGAGCAACTGTCTGAACTGGCCTCTTGTAGCCGCTGCCGTGAGGCTGCGATCGGGCGTGAAGCGGCCGCAAGACCAGGTCACCGCGATTCGCCAGGTCCAACGAGGTGCCCGAGTTGCGACTGCTCTGCAGTCGATCGCAGCCTCGTACCTCGGCAGCGGCTACAGCAAGTGCTGCCGCTGATGGCGCAAAAAAAAAGGGCCCGGGGAGTGATCCCTGGGCCCTCAAAAGGTGAGAGGTGTCTAGTCCCTCGACCTGGTGAGCGTTTTACAGCATCGGTTACGCTTTGAGCGGAACCAGACGCGGAGCAATCATGTTTTCCGGACGCAGGATGTCGTTGAGCATCTCTTCGTCCAGCAGGCCTTCCTCGCGAACCAGTTCCAGCACACCACGGCCACTTTCCAGGGCGATGGCGGCGATACGGGTGGCGTTTTCGTAGCCGATGTAAGGGTTCAGGGCGGTGACCAGGCCGATCGAGTGTTCGACCAGTTCACGGCAGCGCTGTTCGTTGGCGGTGATGCCGACGATGCAGTGCTCGCGCAGCATGTCCATGG
>Ga0247821_10001803_pt1 | contig 11947 bp, 11 predicted proteins | sample 13C_Glycerol_Day_FD_192481 | JGI IMG/M metagenome (GOLD analysis project Ga0247821, IMG submission 192481) | Soil microbial communities from agricultural site in Penn Yan, New York, United States - 13C_Glycerol_Day14 | ecosystem: Environmental > Terrestrial > Soil > Agricultural land | place... | reverse complement strand
GCCGCTGGGCCGCTGGAGCCGCTGGGCCGCTGGAGCCGCTGGGCCGCTGGAGATCGTGCCCACGGTTGCCGGCGTGGCCGGACCAGCGACGCGCGCCGCCAGCCGCCGCAGTGCCCCCCGCGAATGCGCGGGCCGGCCCGAGATCGCCGCGGCCCGAGGCCGTGTCCCACCGGCCACCGTCGCGGCATGCTCAACCATAATCGGCGCCGCGGTCCGTCCCGGCCTGGCATGCCGTTGGAGTCGTTTGTCGATGCCCCCGCCCTCTCCAGATCCTCTGCTGGCCGCGCTGCGCGGCGCAACGCGTGAACGCCACGCGCGCATCGAGTCGCTGCTGCGCCTCGACGCGCCCATGCCGCTGGCGCGCTACGGCGCCATCCTGCGCGGCTTCCACGAGTTCCTTGCGCGCTGGGAGGCCGCGGTCCATGCCGCCCTGCCGGAGCGGCTGCAGGGCTGGTTCGACGCGCGCCGCCGCGGGAGCTTCACGGCCCAGGACCTCGCCTGGCTCGGGACGCCGTCCTCGCCGCCGCGGGCCGAGGATGCGCGGCGCGCCGTGGACGGGCTGCCGCTGGCCGGCCTCGCGGCGCTGTTCGGCTCGATGTACGTGATCGAGGGCTCGGCGCTCGGCGGACAGGTCATCGCGCCGCGCCTGGAGCGGGAGCTGGGCCTGGCGCCGGGCCGCGGCGCGAGCTATTTCCACGGCTACGGCGAGCACACCGGCGCGATGTGGCGCGAGTTCCGCCAGCGCGCCGCCGCCGAGGTCGGCTGCGGCGCCGAGGCCGTCGACGCGGCCTGCCGCGCGGCCGAGCGGACCTTCGACGCCCTGCTGGACACCTTCGCGCCGATCGCCGCATGAGCGCCCTCGCCTTCGACCTCGACCACTGCGCCAGCGAGCCGATCCGCGTGCCCGGCGCGATCCAGCCGCACGGCTGGCTGGCCGTGCTCGACGCCGCCGACGGCCGCCTGGTGGCCTACAGCCAGAACTGGGCCGGAGTGCTCGGCGTGTCGGCGGAGCAGGCGGAGAACGCACTCGCCGACGCGCTCCTCGCGATGGGGCTGCCGCGCGACGGCCTGGTGGACGGCGAGGGGCCGATCTCGCGCGGCGCCGTCATGCTGGCCGGGCGGCGCCTGCACGTGGCGGCACACCGGCTCGGCGACCGCGTGCACCTGGAGTTCGAGCCCGCCGTCGACGACCCCGGCACGCGCGCGCCGATCTACACGCTGGCGCGGCACCTGCTGCCGCGCATGCAGCGCACCGGCTCGGTCGAGAGCCTGTGCGCCGTGGTGGCCGAGGAGATGAAGCGCCTCACCGGCTTCGGCCGCTGCCTCGTGTACCGCTTCGACGCCGAGGGCCACGGCGAGGTGCTGGCCGAGGCCCTCGACCCCGGGTACGACTCCTACGCCGGACACCGCTTTCCGGCCGCCGACATCCCGGCGCAGGCGCGCGAGCTGTACCGGCTCAACCACATCCGCCTGATTCCCGACGCCCACTACGCGCCGGTGCCGGTGCGCTTCGTCGCCGGCCACGGGGCCGACGGCCCGCTCGACCTGTCGCAGGCCGGCCTGCGCAGCGTCTCGCCGATCCACCTCGAGTACATGCGCAACATGGGCACGCTGGCGTCCATGTCGGTGTCCATCATGGTGGACGGCGCGCTGTGGGGGCTGGTGTCCTGCCACGACCACGCGCCGCGCACGCTGCACTACCCGACGCGCATGGCCTGCGAGCACCTCGGCCAGCTGCTGTCGCTGCAGATCGAGGCCAAGGAGGAGAACGAACGCGTCGCCGAGGAGGGCCGGCTGCGCCAGCTGACACTCGCCATGGTCGCCCACCTGGCCGACAGCGACGCCACGCTGCAGCGCCTGGTCGACGATCCCGGCCCGCTGCTGAGGCTGACCCGTGCCACCGGCGCCGCCGTGATCCTCAACGAGCACTGCTGGACCGCGGGCGACGTGCCCGCGGCCGACGCGCTGGCCCAGCTGGGGCCCTGGCTCGCCGGCCGCATCGAGGAGCAGAGCCACACCGACCGCCTGGCGTCGATGCTGCCGGCCTTCGCCGGCCAGCTGCATGTCGCGGCGGGCGTGCTGGTGATCTCGATCTCACGCCTGCATCGCCACTACATCGTCTGGTTCCGGCCCGAGATCGTGCAGACCATCGACTGGGCCGGCGACCCGCGCAAGGAGCCGCAGCCCGGTCACGACGGCCGCCTGCATCCGCGCCGCAGCTTCGCCACCTGGCGCGAGGAGCTCGGCGGCCGCTGCCTGCCGTGGAAGGCCGCCGAGGTGAACGCGGCGCTCGAGCTGCGCCAGGCGCTGATCGGCATCGTGCTGCGCCGCGCCGAGGAGCTGGCCGAGGTGGCCACCGAGCTGGGCCGCGTCAACAAGGAGCTCGAGGCCTTCTCGTACACGGTCTCGCATGACCTTCGCGCGCCGATGCGCCACATCGCCGGCTTCGTCGACCTGGTGCGCGACCTCGAGGGCGCCAAGCTGGGCGAACGCTCGCAGCGCTATCTGAGCCACGTGAAGGAGGCTTCGGCTCACGCCGGCCAGCTGGTCGACGCGCTGCTCGACTTCTCGCGCATGGGCCGCTCCGGGCTGAAGCACACCACGGTCGACGCCGAACAGATGATCGACGACCTGATCGACGAGCTGGCCAGCCATCACCGCGACCGGCGCATCGAGTGGCAGATCGAGCGGCCGCTGCCCGCGCTGTGGGGCGACGCGGTGCTGCTGCAGATGGCCGTGCGCAACCTGCTGTCCAACGCCGTCAAGTACAGCCGTCCGCGCGAAGTGGCGCGCATCACCGTGCGCGGCACGCGCGACGCGCAGGGCGAGGGCCTGGAGATCGTCGACAACGGCGTCGGCTTCCAGATGAAGTACGTCGGCAAGCTGTTCGGCGTGTTCCAGCGCCTGCACGCGTCGGAGGCCTTCGAGGGCACCGGCATCGGGCTGGCCAGCGTGCGCCGCATCGTCGAGCGGCACGGCGGCCGCGTCGACGCCTGGGGCGAGCCCGACCGGGGCGCGCGCTTCAACATCGTGCTGCCGCGCCGCGACGCGGCGCCCGAACCTTCCCCGCCTCCACAAGAATGAGTTCCATGCTGAAGCCCATCCTGCTCGTCGAGGACGACGCCCGCGACCTCGAGCTCACGCTGGTCGCCCTCGAGCGCAGCCAGCTCGCCAACGAAGTGGTCGTCGTGCGCGACGGCGCGATGGCGCTCGACTACCTCAACCGCGAAGGCGAGTACGTCGGCCGCGCCGCCGGCAACCCGGCCGTGATCCTGCTCGACCTCAAGCTGCCCAAGGTCAACGGCCTCGAGGTGCTGCGCGCGGTGCGCACGACCGAGCAGCTCAAGAGCGTCCCCGTGGTCATGCTGACCTCCTCGCAGGAGGAGTCCGACGTCTTGCAGAGCTACGCGCTGGGCGTGAACGCCTACGTGGTCAAGCCGGTCGACTTCAAGCAGTTCGTGGCGGCGATCGCCGACCTCGGGGTGTTCTGGGCGGTGCTCAACGAGCCGCCGCCGGGTTCGCTGAAGGCCAGCCGCCGCTATGAGTAGGGCGGCGGCCGACGCGACTTCCGGGCGCCGGCGGCTGGAGATCCTGCTGCTGGAGGACTCGACCTTCGATGCCGAGCTGCTGCAGGCCTCGCTGGAGACGGCGCACACCGCGGCCCGCTTCACCTGGGTCAAGGACGAGGCGGGCTTCGTTGAGGCGCTGGGCGCGCGCCGCTTCGACCTGATCCTCTCGGACTACCAGCTGCCCGGCTTCTCCGGCGCCGAGGCGCTGCTGCACGCGCGGGACGCCGCGCCCGACACGCCCTTCATCTTCGTCTCCGGCGTGATCGGCGAGGAGAACGCGGTCGAGCTGCTGAAGAACGGCGCCACCGACTGCGTCATCAAGGGGCGGCTGTCGTGCCTGCCGGTGGCGATCGAGCGCGCGCTGCGCGAGGTGCGCCAGCGCGAGGCGCAGCGCGCCGCCGAAGCGCAGCTGCGCGAGGCCGACGCGCTGTACGCCAGGGTGGTCGACTCGCTGCACGACTATGCGGTGCTGCTGCTCGATCCGGCCGGCCGCATCCGCCAGTGGAACCGCGCCGCCGGGGCGATCTTCGGGCACGCGCTGGAGGCCGTGCGCGGCGCCTCGGCCGACATCCTGCTCACCCCCGAGGACCGCACCGGCGGCGTGCTGGCCGGCAAGCTGGACGCGGCGCGCACCGACGGCTCGGCGCGCGACGACCGCTGGCTGATGCGCTCGGACGGCACGCGGCTGCGCGCCGAGAGCGTGATCACACCGCTCTACGGCGCCGCGGGCGCGCACACCGGCTACTCGCAGATCGTGCGCGACGTGACGCAGGCCTTCCACGCCTCGCAGGCACTGCGCCAGGCCAAGGAGGAGGCCGAGCGGACCAACGAGCTGAAGGACCAGTTCCTTGCGGTGCTGTCGCACGAGCTGCGCTCGCCGCTCAGCTCGATCACCGGCTGGGCCGACATCCTGGAGCGCCACGGCAGCAAGGACGCGGTGCTCGCCAAGGCCGCGGCGGTGATCCGCCGCAACGCGCGCCTGCAGGCCCGCATGATCGACGACCTGCTCGACATGAGCGCGGTCGTGGCCGGCAAGCTCGTGCTCAACCTGGCCGCCGCCGACCTCGCGGCGATCGCCGGCGAGGCCGTGCTGTCGCACCTGCACCTCGCGCAGTCCAAGGGCGTGGCCCTGAGCGCGCGCCAGGGCGGGCCGGTGTGGGTCCAGGGCGACGCCCAGCGCCTGAGCCAGGTGGTCACGAACCTGGTGGGCAACGCGCTGAAGTTCACCGACGCCGGCGGCCGCGTCGAGGTCGAGACGCTCGTCGACGGCGGGCACGCCGTGCTGCGCGTGTGCGACAACGGCCGGGGCATCTCCACGTCCTTCCTGCCCTACGTGTTCGACCGGCTGCGCCAGGAGGACGGCTCCTCGACGCGGCGCGCCGGCGGCCTGGGCCTGGGTCTCGCGATCGCGCGGGCCATCGTCGAGCTGCACCACGGCCGCGTGCGCGCGGAGAGCGACGGCCCGGACCGCGGCGCCCGCTTCGAGGTGACGCTGCCGCTGCTGTCGAGCGCGCCGAGCCCCGCCGCGGCCCCGGTGCCCGAACGGCCGTTTGTGCAGGACCTCGACCTGGACGGCCTCCACGTGCTGCTGGTCGACGACGAGGAGGACGCGCGCGAGGTCGGCCAGGTGGCGCTGACCAGCCTCGGGGCGCGCGTGCGGCTCGCCTCCAGCGCGAGCGAGGCGCTTGCGCTGCTGGGCGCGGAGCGCTTCGACGTGCTGGTGTCCGACATCGGCATGCCTGAGATGGACGGCCTGTCGCTGATCCGCGCGACCCGCCGCCTGCCCGGCTGCGGCGCCGGCGAGCTGGCCGCCGTGGCGCTGACCGCCTTCGCACGCCTGCCGGACCGGCAGGCCGGGCTGGGCGCCGGCTTCCAGGCCTACGTGGCCAAGCCGATCGCGCTGCACCGCCTGGCGGAGGCGATCCACCAGGCGCAGGCGGCCAGCCAGGCGAGCGCCGGGCGCTGAGGCGGTTGCTGCGCGGCGTCGGCGGCGCCACGGCAGGCCGTCGCCGTCGCGCGGCGAGCCCCCGCGCCGCTACGGCGGGGCGCTGGGCCGGCGCCGCCCTAGAGGCCTTTGCTGCCGCGCGAAGCGGGACGCCGACTCGGCGTCCGGCGTGATCGCGCCGGCGCCGGCCGGCAGCTCGGCGCCGGGCAGCGGCATCGCGATCACCGGCTGGCGCGGCGCCTCGATGCGCCCGCTGCGCTGCTCGCGCTCGAGCCGCCAGCGGTCGAAGTCCTCGGCGAAGCGCGTGCGCCGGAAGTCGCGGTAGTCCTCGTCGAGCCGCCGCAGCTGCTCGTGCCGCCAGCGCTCGAAGTACTGATCGTGGTCGCGCTGCAGGTAGTGCAGCATCTCGGCGCCCCAGTCGTCGGGGTCGCAACTGTCATGGCGCAGCCGGCGGCCGGCTTCGGGATCGGTGTACATGGCGCTCCTTTCGCGAGGACGGGCGCTCCGGTCGAGCAAGGCACATTCCCGATGGACGCCGGCGGTCGGGCAGAAGCGGGGCACACTCGCGGCAGCCGGTCCGGTCGCTGCACCGCCGTGTCGCCCGTGCCGCTCGCGTTCCCGTGCCTCGAACCCTCGCCACGCCCATGCTGTTCGCCAATCCTCATGCCCGGCGCGAGCCCTACCCGGACGCCTTGCGCGGGCTGCTCAACCTCGAGCGTGCCCGCGAGTGCCGGCGCTGGCTCGCCCGCTGGGACCAGATCGCCACCCCGACGCCGCTGCGGTCCCTGCCCGGGCTGGCGCGGCGGCTCGGGGTCGGTGGCATCGACCTGAAGGACGAGTCGCTGCGCTCGCCGCTCGGCAGCTTCAAGGCGCTGGGCGCGCCGGTCGCGCTGCTGCGCTGGGTCCGCGGACTGCACCCGGGGCGCGACCTCGATCCGGCGGCGCTGCTCGCCGGCCGGCACGCGGCCGAGCTGGCGGAGCGGGTGGTGATCAGTGCCACCGACGGCAACCACGGCCGCGCGCTCGCGGCGGCGGCGCGCAGCCTCGGCTGCCGCTGCGTGATCGTGCTGCACGCGCACGTCAGCGAGGAGCGCGAGGCGGCCATCGCGGCGCTGGGCGCGCGCATCGTGCGCGTGGCCGGCGACTACGACGCCTCGGTGCGCGAGGCGGCGCGGCTGGCTCACGAGCACGACTGGCAGGTGGTGTCCGACACCTCCTGGGAAGGCTACGAGGCCATCCCGCGCGACGTGATGCAGGGCTACGCGGTGATCGTCGACGAGCTGCTCGACGCCGAACCGGCCGACGCGCCCTGCCCCTGGACCCACGTGTTCGTGCAGGCCGGCGTCGGCGGACTGCCGGCCGGGATCGTCAGCGCGTTCTGGGAGCGCTACGGCAGCGCCCGGCCGGTCTTCGTGGTGGTCGAACCCGAGCAGGCCGACTGCCTGCTGCAGAGTGCGCGGCTCGGCCGGCCGGCGCGGGCCTCCGGACGCGTCGACTCGGTGATGGCCGGACTGGCCTGCGGCGAGGCCTCGCCGCTGGCCTGGCGCGTGCTGGAGCCGGCGGTCGACTTCTTCGTCGGCGTCGCCGATCCGGCCGCCGTGCAGGCCATGCGGACGCTGGCCGCCGGCGAAGCAGGCGACGTGCCGGTCCTGGCCGGCGAATCGGGCGCAGCGGGCCTCGCCGGCCTGGCGGTGCTGGCGGCCGACACGGACGGCGTCCGCCGCGTCGGCCTCGACGCGCGCTCGCGCGTGCTGCTGCTCAACACCGAGGGCGCCACCGCGCCGGCGCTGTACGCCTCGCTCACCGGCCGCGGGGCCGGCGCGGTGCTCGCGGCGCAGGCGCGCTGGCTGACGGGCGCGGCCGGCGGCGGCCCTGCCGCATGACGACCGCACGACCGAGCGCGGAGCGACGCCGATGACCGCCGCCGACCGACACGCCCGGGACTACCGCTCGGAGGCCGTCGCCCGCCTGCGCGGCGACCTCGCGCTCGCGCTGCGCGCCGCCGCGCACCACGGGCTGGCCGAGGGCGTCTGCAACCACTTCAGCGTCGAGCTGCCGGACCGCTCGGGGCGCTTCCTGCTCAACCCGCGCGGCCTGCTGTGGAGCGAGGTGCGCCCCGACGACGTGGTGCTGGTCGACGCCGCGGGGAACCGGCTGGCCGGCCGCCACGAGATCGAGCCGACCGCGATGTTCATTCACGCCGCGATCCATCGCCTGTGCGGCCAGGCCTGCGTGCTGCACACCCACATGCCCTGCGCCAGCGCGCTGACGCTGACCGCCGAGCGCGCGCTCGACACCACGCTGTCCCAGAACGCGATGCGCTTCCACGGCCGCGTCGCCGTCGACGCGCACTACAACGGCCTGGCGCTCGACGCCGCGGAAGGCGAGCGCATCGCGCGCACGATGCGGGGCGCCGACGTCGCCTTCCTCGGCAACCACGGCGTGGTGGTGTGCGGCGCCCGCATCGACCACGCCTACGACGACCTCTACTACCTCGAGCGCGCCTGCGCGGCGGAGGTGCTGGCGCGCTCGACCGGGCGGCCGCTCGTGCCGGTCGATGCCGCGCTGGCGGCCCAGGTCGGCCGGCAGATGCAGGGCGAGCGGCTGCAGTCGGAGCTGTTCTTCGAGGCGCTACGGCGCACCGTCTGAGCGCACCGCCGGCCTCTGCGCGCCGCCTCTGCGCGCCGCCTCTGCGCGGCCGCCTCAGCGGGCGGCCTCAGCGCGCCGGCCTCAGCGCGCCGGCCTCAGCGCGCCGGTACCCGCGCCACCTGCCCGCGCCGCCAGGCCGCCGGCGGCTGGCCGAACTCGCGGCGGAACGCGCGGCTGAAGGCGGTGTCGGTCTGATAGCCGACGTCCTCCGCGATGCGCGCCAGCGGCGCGTTGCTGCGGCTGAGCAGATTGGCCGCCAGCACCATCCGCCACTGGGTCAGGTACTGCATCGGCGAGCTGCCGACCAGCTGCTGGAAGCGCTCCGCCAGCACCGAGCGCGACGTGCCGGCCTCGCGCGCCAGCTCCTCCACCGTCCAGGCGTAGGCGGGGCGCACGTGCAGCTCCTTCAGCGCCGCGCCGACGATGCGGTCGCCGACGCCCGCCAGCCAGCCGGTGCGCCCGTCGCTCTGCTGGTGCATGTACATCCGCAGCACCTCGATGAACAGCACCTCGGCCAGCTTGGCCAGCACGCCCGCGCCGCCCGGGCGCGGCGAGCGCGCCTCGCCGAGCGCATAGCGCAGCGAGGCCTCGAGCCACGCGCCGGCGTCCGAGCCGCGCACGTTGACCCGCACCAGCGACGGCAGGCCCGCGAGCAGCATGCGCGCCAGCCGCGCGTCGCAGGCCAGGTAGCCGCACACCAGGCGCGTCGTCGGGCCGCCGCCGCCGTAGGCGAGCTGGCGCGGGCGGCGCGCCAGCACGGCGTCGAGCCGCGCCCCGCTGGCCGGCTGCAGGCCGGGCTGCGAGGTCATGCGATGCGCGTCGCCCTGCGGGAACAGGATCGCGTCGCCGGCCACCAGGTGCAGCGCCGGCTGGCCGGCCAGCTCCACCCAGCACTCGCCCTCGGTGATCAGGTGGAAGATCACCACCCGCTCGGCGCCCGGTTCCAGCAGCGGCGCGGCGGCGTCGGCGCGCGGCGACTGGTAGCACCAGGGGGCGGTGAAGCGCGCGTTGATGAAGATCGCGCCGACCAGGCGCACCACGCGCAGCGTCTCCGACAGCGCGTCCATCGGCTCAGCCGGCGTCCACCACCTCGATGCGCAGCTCCAGCGGCAACGCGTCGCGCGCCGCCTGGCTGACCGGCGAGCAGCGCTGGCTGTGCTCGACGAGCGCGCGCAGGCGCTCGGGCGCCACCCCGGCGGCGCCGACCCGCACCTCCAGCCGCAGCTCGGCCGGGCCGGCGGGGACGAGGCTTCCGTCGGGCTCGGCCAGGCCGAACACGCCACGCGCGTCGGAGCGGCTGCAGGCGCGCACCTCCAGCGTGTCGAGGGCGATGCCCTCGGCCGCCGCGGCCATGGCCAGGCGCGTGACGGCGCAGGAGGCGAGCCCGGCGCGGAACAGCCAGCCCGGCGTCGGCCGGTCGTCGCGGCCGCCGAACTCGGCCGGCATGTCGGTCGTGAACTCGCTGCCGTCGGCGTGGCGCGTGACGACGCGCAGGCCGCCCGCCCAGTGCGCGGTGGCGGGCGCGTCGTCGTGCAGGCCCGCCTGCGGGCGACGCTTCAGCGTCGCCTCCACCCGCCGCAGTGCCGAGGCGATGTCGTGCGTTGCCATGCCGTGCTCCCCTGCGCGACCCGCCGCGTGCGGCATTGTGGGCGGGCCGGGCCCCGCGCGGCGAGGAAACCCGCCGGCCGACGCGGCGGCCGCCGGTGCGGTCCGCCGCGGACGATCGGGCAGTTCCGGGCGACGCGCGGGCAGGACGCGAGGCGCCGGCAGGATCACAGTGCGCCGCGGGACGAGCCGAACGCGGCCCGCCCAGCACCTGCCAAGACCGGCCGGAGACCCCGGCCCACGAGGAGAACCCCAGCATGAACGCACCGACCGACTTCGCCGCCCTCAAGAGCCGCCAGCAGACCGCCTGGGCCAGCGGCGACTACGCCGTCATCGGCACCACCCTGCAAATCGTGGGCGAGCAGCTCGCCGAGGCCTGCGACCTGCGCTGGGACGAGCGCGTGCTCGACGTGGCCGCCGGCAACGGCAACGCCACCCTGGCCGCGGCGCGCCGCGGCTGCCGCGTCGTCTCGACCGACTACGTGCCCGGCCTGCTCGACCGCGGCGCCGAGCGGGCGCGGGCCGAGCGGCTCGAGGTGGACTTCCGCGTCGCCGATGCCGAGGCCCTGCCCTTCGAGGACGCGAGCTTCGACGCCGTGCTGTCCACCTTCGGCGTGATGTTTGCGCCCGACCAGCCGCGCGCCGCGGCGGAGATGGCGCGCGTCTGCCGGCCCGGCGGCCGCATCGGCCTGGCCAACTGGACGCCCGACAGCCTGGTCGGCCGCATGTTCAAGGCGATCGGCAAGCAGATCCCGCCGCCGCCCGGCGTGCAGTCGCCCGCGCTGTGGGGCAGCGAGGCGCAGCTGCGCACGCTGTTCGGCGACCGCGCCGCCGCGATCGCGGTCACGCCCTGCGTCTTCAAGTTCCGCTACCGCTCGGCGGCCCACTTCATCGAGGTGTTCCGCACCTGGTACGGGCCGGTGCACAAGGCCTTCGCGGCGCTGCCGCCCGAGAAGGGCCAGGAGCTGGAGCGCGACCTGACCGAGCTGCTGGAGAGCCTGAACCAGGGCGGCAGCGGCGCGCTGGTGGTGCCGAGCGAGTACCTGGAGGTGGTGGTCACCCGGCGCTGAGGCGCGTGACGCGGCGTCGACCGCCGCTTCCCGGGCGGCGCGTGCGGGGTCGCTTCTCCGAGGGCGGGCCGCTCCCGGCGGCCTGCCCCGCGGGTCGCCTCGACGGCCCGGGCGCCGCATCCGTCGCAGGCGTCTCGATGCTGCGGGCCGCTCGAGCCGTCGAAATCCGTCGGTGATGACGAGCGGGATGCGGGTCGCCGTGGGGGTCCATTCCGCCGCGGACTGGAAGTTAGGCGTCGCCTTCCCCTACCGGCCGCCTCGCACATGAATCACAGTGCGGTCATTGCCACCCCTCCTTCGGAGACCGCCATGACCGCACCCGTCGTCCTCATCACCGGCGCCCTCACCGGCATCGGCCGCACCACCGCCCTGTCCTTCGCCCGCCAGGGCGCCCGCCTGGTCGTCTCCGGCCGGCGCGACGAGAAGGGCCAGGCGCTGGCCGCCGAGCTGCGCGCGCTCGGCGCCGAGGCGGAGTACGTCCGCGCCGACGTGCGCGTCGAGGCCGAGGTCCGCGCGCTGGTCGAGCGCACGGTCGAGCGCTTCGGGCGCCTGGACGTGGCGGTCAACAACGCCGGCACCGAAGGGCAGCTGGCGCCGCTGGCCGAACAATCGGAGGACAACTACCGCGCCACCTTCGACACCAACGTCCTCGGCACCGTGTTCGCGTTGAAGCACGAGATGCGGGTGATGACCGCGCAGGGCAGCGGCTCGATCGTCAACCTCTCCTCGGTGGCCGGCCACGTCGGCATGGCCGGTGCGGCGATCTACGTCGCCAGCAAGCACGCCGTCGAGGGCCTGACGAAGAGTGCGGCGCTGGAAGGCGCGGCCGTCGGCGTGCGCGTGAACGCGGTGGCGCCGGGCCCGGTGGCGACCGACATGCTGGACCGCTTCACCGGGGGCGACGCGCAGGGCCTGCTGTCGACGATCCCCGCCCGCCGCGCGGCGACGACGGAGGAGATCGCCGAGACCATCCTGTTCCTGGCGGGCGACAAGGCACGCTACCTGACCGGACAGAGCCTCACGGTCGACGGCGGCTACACGGCGCAGTAGGCGGCGCCACGCGGCAGCGGCGGCACAAGCCGGGCCGCCCACCGCGTGCCGCGGGCCGC
>Ga0247821_10001795_pt1 | contig 11974 bp, 10 predicted proteins | sample 13C_Glycerol_Day_FD_192481 | JGI IMG/M metagenome (GOLD analysis project Ga0247821, IMG submission 192481) | Soil microbial communities from agricultural site in Penn Yan, New York, United States - 13C_Glycerol_Day14 | ecosystem: Environmental > Terrestrial > Soil > Agricultural land | place... | reverse complement strand
GACGTGTTGAACCCCGGCGCAGCGCTACAGTCAGTTGTTGTACATCACTGAAGGGAGCTGCCCATGGACTTTATCCGCATCATCATCGCCATTCTGCTGCCGCCGCTGGGCGTCTTCCTGCAGGTCGGCTTCGGCGGCGCCTTCTGGCTCAACATTCTGCTGACGCTGCTGGGGTACATCCCGGGGATCGTGCATGCGGTGTACATCATCGCCAAACGGTGATGCCTGATCGCAAGCCTGCTCCTTGTGGGCAGGCTTGCCCGGTACGGACTAGCGTCAAGAGGGTTTGAAGCCGGGCTTGCCGTTGGCGGCGCGCCACTCCTTGACTTCTTGAACAACACTTTCTGGAGTGAGGTCTGCATCGTTTTCCGGGTAATACATCAGGTCGGAGCCGGACGGGTGCTCTGATACTCGCTCAAATTCAATAACATCTTTGATGTTATCTTCTTCGGTTTTCTCTGCGCCATTGAAAATGGCGCGAACCAATTCAAGAAATTCTCTTTCGGTATAGTCTGAGTATATTTTATTGCTCATTTTTTGATCCGCTTGAGTGGGTTTCTATATGGTTTTTAGGTGTGACGATTCGCAGGTTGTCCATATCATAAACAGCACCTCTGTTTGAGATGTAGATTTGATGGTGTACTTCGTACTTTTTCCTACCGCCAACCCTCTCCTGAAGAGGCACAAAAGGGGCTTTGCCACTTTTAACTAGGGCTAGGTTGAGTCTGTTAAAGCTATTGGAAATTACCGGGTCGGCCGCTATCGCTTTCCAAAGTGCTCTTCTGAATGCATTGAAGCTACTGAACGCTTTTCCGCGTAGCTGCTTCGCGATTTGTTCAGGTATAGGCGGCCCTGCTGGATGCGATGCAGCGTCTAAAAACGATCCTGAAACAACCTGCCCATTTCCGCTCGCTACACCGGGATCGTTCCGGCGGTCGCGGAAAACGACATAGACGTCGTCAAGCCCAGATTCAATCGGGAAAACGATAATGTAGTCATCGAAATGCTGACCATCAACCGTGGGAAATGTTTCAATCTGTGGCTGGAGCGGGGTAACGGAGGCCCCTGTGTATGAAGGTGTTTCAAACGGAGTAATCGGGCTGACGGTTGAACTGTCGCCTGACGTATGAACGGGTGTCCAGGTGAGATTTTTCTCAGGCTTCTCTGCGGTTGTGAAATCGTACCTGCCCGATTCTGGATTCAGGTGCGCGGTAACTCTTCGTACAGAAGATGATTGAGGGGAGTTGCTGGAGTCTAAGCGTGTAATCTGCAGCCAGTGTAGGCTTGAGGTTTTCAGTCGCCTCTATTACTAGATTGAACGCGGACTCTAGTCTTCGTTCATGAGTAATTTGTTGGGCGTGCCGGAGGTAGTGATCCCGTGATATACCCGGTCGAACGCTGTAGCCACCACCCCCATAAGGTGAGTGGGTCTCGAGTTTATAGGGGTTTATCTCAATTTCAGACAAAATTATGGGGTTTGAACTTCCCTGTGCCATACAGTTTCTCCTTTGACTGTAGGTCGCAGATTAAAAGTTCAAGCCAGTAGCGCTGCTTTATATAGTTATTATTTTAATGTCTGCTGGGTGATCAATGGGTAATCAACCGTTCAGCACCCGCCGATAAAACTTCCACTCCTCCTCCAGCGCATGCGCCAGATTGGCCGCCGTGCGAAATCCATGGCGTTCCGAAGGGTAGAAATGCCCTTCGGCACGGATGCCATTGGCCTTGAGCGCAGCCAGCATCGAACGGGTCTGTTCAGGGACCACCACGGCATCCAGTTCGCCCTGGAAGAAGATCACCGGCACCTTGATCTGCGCCGCGTGCAGCAACGGTGTGCGTTGCCGGTAGCGTTCGGCGTCCTTGAGCGGGTCGCCGATCAGCCAGTCCAGGTAGTCACCCTCGAACTTGTGTGTGGCCCGCGCCAGGGCCTGGGGATCGCTGACGCCGTAGAGGCTGGCGCCGGCACGGAAGACGTTGTGGAACGCCAGGGCGCAAAGTGTGGTGTAGCCACCAGCGCTGCCGCCGCGAATAAAGGCCTGGGCCGGGTCGATCAGCCCGCGTTCGGCCAGGTAACTGACCACCGCGCAGGCATCTTCGACATCAATCTCGCCCCAGCGCAGGTGCAGGGCCTGGCGGTACGCGCGGCCATAGCCGCTGCTGCCCCGGTAGTTCAGGTCGGCCACGGCGAAGCCGCGCTGGGTCCAGTACTGGATGCGAGGGTCGAGCGCCGGGTAGCAGGCCGAGGTCGGGCCACCGTGTACAAACACCACCAGCGGTGGGCGTTCTGCCGCGCCGATGGCCGGGTAGAAAAAACCGTGTGCGATGCCGTCGCCACTGCTGTAACGCAGGGACTGCGGCTGGCTGATGCGTTCGGCCGGCAACGGCGGTACGCCACCGGCCAACACTTGCACCTGGTGGTTGTGGCGGTTGATGGCAATGACGGCGGGTGGGCTGACCGGTGAGGCGGCAATGGCGTAGAGGTGGTCCTGATCCAGGTCCAGACAGCGCAGGCGGCTGTAGCCGATCTCGATGTTTTCTGCCGTGCCATCGACATGGCGCACACCCAGGCGACTGAAGCCGTCTTCAAACCAGGTCGCCAGGTAATGCTGCTCAGCCACGGGCAGCCAGGTGCTGGCACCCAGTTGCCAGGGCGCTGCGGCATGGTCGGCCTGCGCGGCAGGCAACGCCGACCAGCCCTGTGCGGTTTCGCCCCAGGGTTGCCAGTAGCCATTGTGATCAGACAGGCAATACAGGCGGCCACGATCATCGAAACGAGGTTGCTGCAGCGATTGCGCCGGCCCGAGGTCGCCAGCGATGCAATGTGGCGGCGTCCATTGCCCGTCACTCGCGCGCTCGCAGCAGAACAGGCGGGTGGCGGTCCAGGGTTGCTCGGGGCGACTCCACTCGACCCAGGCCAGTCGCGTGCCATCGGCGCTGAGCGTGGGCGATGCATAGAAGTCCGCACCTTCGGCCAGCACCTCGCGCTGGCTGGCGCTGATGGCCACCAGGCGATGCTCGACCTGCGCGGCGGTATGGGTTTCTTCCACGACCAGCACTTGCCCGTTGGCCCAGCGCAGGTCGCCATAGCGGCATTGCCCCTGGGTGAGCGGTTGGGGCAATCCACCGGTCAGGTCCTGGGTGTAGAGCTGCTGGTCGGCCTCGTTGACGAACACCAGGCCGCTGTCGCTCAGGCAGAAACTGCCGCCGCCGTATTCATACACCCGGCTGCGTACGCTGAAGCCATCGGGGGTCAGGCAATGGGCCTGGTCATTGCGCCAGTGCCAAATCCTGCAGGCACCATCGCGGGGGCGAAATTCGTTCCAGAACAGGCCCTGAGGCCCAACCCGCAACTCGGCGAAGTCGGTGCCGGCGGCTACCGCCTGCTCGGCACTGAACCGCTCAACCACGGGCGATGACACGGGAGTTACGCTCATTGCGGAAAGTCAGCTCGTCGATGTTCAACTGGGCGTGCTCGGCTTCCTCGCGCGCCTTGAGGATGATGCCGTGTTCGGCCGATTTGGCGCACACCGGGTCGGCATTGCTGGCATCGCCGGTGAGCATGAAGGCCTGGCAGCGACAGCCGCCGAAGTCCTTTTCCTTTTCATCACAGGAGCGGCACGGCTCGGGCATCCAGTCGTAACCGCGAAAACGGTTGAAGCCGAAGGAGTCGTACCAGATGTGCTGCATGCTGTGATCGCGCACGTTGGGGAATTGCACCGGCAGCTGGCGGGCGCCGTGGCAGGGCAAGGCCGTGCCGTCGGGAGTGACGGTGAGGAACACGCTGCCCCAGCCGTTCATGCAGGCTTTTGGGCGTTCTTCGTAATAGTCCGGGGTGACGAAGATCAGCTTGCACGGGTTGCCGGCGGCAGCGAGCTTTTCCCGGTACTCGTTGGTGATGCGTTCGGCGCGTTCGAGCTGCGCGCGCGTCGGCAGCAGGCCGACCCGGTTCAGGTGCGCCCAGCCATAGAACTGGCAGGTGGCCAGCTCGACAAAGTCGGCTTCAAGGGCAATGCACAGCTCGATGATGCGGTCGATCTTGTCGATGTTGTGCCGGTGGGTGACGAAGTTCAGCACCATCGGATAGCCGTGGGCCTTTACCGCCCGGGCCATTTCCAGCTTTTGCGCGAAGGCCTTCTTCGAGCCGGCCAGCAGGTTGTTGACCTGCTCGTCGCTGGCCTGGAAGCTGATCTGGATATGGTCCAGGCCGGCTTCCTTGAAGGCTGCGATCTTCTGCTCGGTCAAGCCGATGCCGGAGGTGATCAGGTTGGTGTAGTAGCCCAGGCGCCGACCTTCGCCGATCAGCTCGGCCAGGTCCTGGCGCACCAGCGGCTCGCCGCCGGAAAAGCCCAGCTGCGCCGCACCCATCTCCCGGGCCTCGGCCATGACCTTGAACCATTGCTCGGTGCTCAGCTCCTGGCCCTGGGCGGCGAAGTCCAGGGGGTTGGAACAGTACGGGCATTGCAGCGGGCAGCGGTAGGTCAGCTCGGCGAGCAGCCACAGCGGCAGGCCGACTTCCGGCTTGGCCGGTACTTCACTCAAGGACGATCCAGTGTTCGGCACGGGCGACCTCCATGAATTGCTCGATGTCGTCACCGAGCTCGGGTACACCAGGAAACTGCTTGTCGAGCTCGGCAATGATCGCCGCCACATCCCGCTGGCCGTCGATCAGCCCGCCGATCAGCGCGGCACTCTCGTTGAGCTTGATCATGCCCTCGGGATAGAGCAGCACATGGGCCTTTTGCGCCGGTTCGTACTGGAAGCGGTAGCCCGGGCGCCATTTCGGGATTTGCGCGCGATCGAAACTCATAGGGCGATTCCTTTGTGCCAGACCCGCTCACTGGTGACACTGTGATAGGGCGGGCGGTTCAGTTCATAGGCCATGCTCATGGCGTCGAGCATGCTCCAGAGAATGTCGAGCTTGAACTGCAGGATCTCCAGCATGCGCTGCTGGCCCTCAACTGTAGTGTAGTGCTGCAGGGTGATCGCCAGCCCGTGCTCCACATCGCGGCGGGCCTGGCCCAGACGGGTGCGGAAGTACGCGTAGCCGGCCGGGTCGATCCAGGGATAGTGCTGCGGCCAGCTGTCCAGGCGGGACTGGTGGATCTGCGGGGCGAACAGCTCGGTCAGCGAGCTGCTGGCCGCCTCTTGCCAACTGGCACGGCGGGCAAAGTTGACGTAGGCGTCGACCGCGAAGCGCACACCGGGTAGTACCAGCTCCTGGGAGCGCAGCTGGTCCGGGTCCAGGCCAACCGCCTGGCCCAGGCGCAGCCAGGCCTCGATGCCGCCGTCTTCACCGGGCGCGCCGTCATGGTCGAGCAGGCGCTGAATCCACTCGCGGCGGACTTCGCGGTCCGGGCAGTTGGCCAGGATCGCAGCGTCCTTCATCGGGATGTTCACCTGGTAATAGAACCGGTTGGCGACCCAGCCCTGGATCTGCTCGCGGCTGGCGCGGCCCTCATACATCGCTACATGGTAGGGGTGATGGATGTGGTAGTACGCACCCTTGGCGCGCAGGGCCTGCTCGAATTCGGCAGGGGACATCGGCGTTGTGTCGCTCATTTAGCGGACTCCTGTAATGCGATATCGCGGCATGATGCGCCACCTGTAGGAGCGGGCTTGCCCCGCGAAGCATGTACCGTGGCTCATGGCACCGGCTTTTGCCGGTGTTCGCGGGACCAGCCCGCTCCTGCAGCGCCCTACAGCTCGATGCTCATGCCGTCGAAGGCCACTTCGACGCCGCGTCGGTCCAGCTCGGCGCGCTCGGCCGAGTCTTCATCGAGGATCGGGTTGGTGTTGTTGATGTGGATAAGTACCTTGCGCTGCGCAGGGAAGCCTTCCAGTACCTCGAGCATGCCGCCCGGGCCGTTCTGGGCCAGGTGGCCCATCTCCCGACCGGTACGGGTGCCGACACCGCGGCGCTGCATCTCATCATCTTCCCAGAGGGTGCCGTCGACCAGCAGGCAGTCGGCCTCGCGCATCATCTGCAGCAGGTTGTCGTCGACCTGGCCCAGGCCTGGGGCATAGAAGAGTTTGCCGCCGGTGCGCAGGTCTTCGACCATCAGCCCGAGGTTGTCGCCCGGGTGCGGGTCGAAGCGGTGGGGCGAGTAGGGCGGCGCCGCGCTGCGCAGGGGGAAGGGCGTGAAACGCAGGTTAGGGCAGGCGTCGATGACGAAGCTGCCTTCAAGCTCGATGCGGTTCCACTCAAGCCCACCGTTCCAGTGACTGAGCATGGTGAACAGGGGGAAGCCGGTGGTCAGGTCTTGATGGACCATCTCGGTGCACCAGACCTGATGCGGGCAGCCTTCGCGCAGGCTCAAGAGGCCCGTGGTGTGGTCGATCTGGCTGTCGAGCAGGACGATGGCGTCGATACCGCTGTCGCGCAGGGCACGGGCCGGCTGCATCGGGGCAAAACTCTGCAGTTGCGCACGGATATCCGGCGATGCGTTGCACAGTACCCAGTGGACGCCGTCGTCAGAGAGGGCGATCGACGACTGGGTCCGCGCCGTGGCGCGCAAGGTACCTTCGCGAAAGCCTTTGCAGTTCACGCAGTTGCAGTTCCACTGCGGAAACCCGCCACCGGCGGCAGAACCTAAAATCTGGATGTACATGGCCACTCCTGCCGCGTCTTGAAATAAAAACGCCCCGGCTGACCGAGGCGTTGTACCGCAAGCAGACTCAGCGGCTTGCGAAATACATGGTCACTTCAAAGCCAATACGCAGGTCAGTGTAAGCAGGTTTGGTCCACATGGAATTACTCCTTCCGGATAGGTCTGGGGTTTGGCAGCTACTTACTTAGTCCACCCTCCGGGTGAGGGGTTCCAATAGCCGGGATTGCGCTATCTTACTAAAAAATACGGACTGAATGGTTAAACCTGCGATAAACGCTGTTACATGTTCGGTAATAATGGGCGCTTGGTGTGCCAGTCGCGGGTGGGCGCGGGACCATTGGCCAGGCATAGCCAACCGCCAGTGGCTTGCTGCAAGTCCGCGGCCAATCGCTGCAGTTGGTCTTCACCGGTGGCGAGTATGGCCGCCTGCAAATCCTCCAGTCGTGCGCCCGGCTGCCCCGCCAGGTGCGCCTGCCAGGCCCACTCGGCCACCTCGTTATTGCTCATCGTCGCTTCTTCCCATTGCTCGGCCAGGGCCTGACGAGTCTCGGCCGTGCAGTTCCGCTTCGCAGGCAGCGCGGCGAGAAAGGCCTCGATATGGCCGAGGATCTGCGCATGGCTGGCGCTGGGAGACTGCACGCCAAACAGCAGGCCACTGCAGCCGTGCACCTGACGGAAGGCGCTGAACACGGCATAACCCAATTGCAGTTCGACGCGCAGGCGCTGGTAGAACGGGCCCTGGACCTGCTGCGCCAGTAGCCGCGCGCAGGCTTCATCGCTCGTCGGCACCGGGCAGAACAGCAGCAGTGCCTGCTCACTGGCAGGCGGCGGCAGCATCTGCCAGCGGCGAACGGGAGCGACGGTCACGGCACGCTGCGCACCCGGCTGTCCGGGGACTGCCTGCAACACACGATTGAGCGCCTGTTGCATGAGCTCATCGAAGCCGGTAGCCAGGGCCTGCCAAGTGGCGTGTGTCCACAAGGCATCCAGATCGCTTTGGCTGAGTGCACAGGCGGGTAAAGGCCCCTGATGCTGGCTAACGAGCTGCTCCGGCAGTTGCTTGATCAAGGCACGGATCGGCATCGAATCAGGCTCGGCGATTGCCTTGGTGAGCCAACTGCTGGCCTGAGGCACGGGCAGCACGGCCATCACTTCCTGGATCACCACAATGACGGCCGCCGGCACTCCTGAGCAGCGCAGTTGCCAGAACTCGCCAGTGGTGTCGAACTGCAGTTGCACCGCAGCCCTGGCCGCACGCTCGCGCAGCGGCTGCAAGGCGCGGTCGAGGACATGCCACAAAGGCTCGCGCAAGGCCGACGTGAGCTGCCAGCGCAGGTACACCACGCCATGCTGGCGCACGGAAGGCAGTATCGGACTCCAGGTCAAACCCTCGGGTGGCGTGCACGCTGTGGTGTCGGGACGTTGCGGGTTGAGCAGCGGTTCGGGGGCGGGCAGTTGCCATGCTTCGTGGCACGGCGGCGAGGTGTCTTGCAGCAGTGTGTCGAGCAAGGCGCGCAAGGCTGTTCGGCCTTGCTCGGTGAGTACGCAGTAGGGTTGCGCGGTGCTGTCGCGGCGGGCGAGGTCGAGCGCTGTCGCGGCCTGGGCACGGCAGCGCTGCAGCCCCGCATATTCTTCATTCAGCGCGGCCCAGTCGGCGTCACGGAAAAACCTTAGCCAGTCGTTCAGCAAGGCTTCGGCGTTTTCGGCGATGGCCGCATCGCTGAGCGTCAGGCGCGTGTGCAGCAGCGCCTGGCCGGCAAAGCAGTACAGCGTCGAGCATTCAATGGCGTGTGCCCAGCCGCGTTCGCGCAGTGCTGCGAGTACGCCGCCGGGCCGGGTATCGGCCAGCCAGGTGGTGAGAAAGTCGATGGCCTGCTCCGTGCCGGCAGGCAGATTCTCCACAGCCTGCAACAGCTCCAGTTGAGCCCCGTTCAGCGTCGCCTCCCATGCAGGGTCGACAAGCGGCGGTGGCGGTTGCTGAAGCACCTTCTGACCTGCCGCTAGCTGGCTTGCTACGCGGGTCGCCATTGTTTCCAGCGCGTCGAGGCTTTGCGGCCCGCACAGGCTCAAGGTCATCTGACCGGCCTGGTAGTAGCGCTGGTGAAAGCCCTGCAGCGCCGCCTGAAAATCGGCACTGTGGATCGGCAGGCTGTAGCGGTTTCCTGCCTGGAAACCGCTCAAGGGATGGCGCTTGGAAACGGCCTGCAAACGTGCGAACTGCGCCTGGGCCTGGGCATTGCGTGACCAGGCGATGAACTCGGCATGGATGACTTCGCGTTCACGCGCCTGGGCTTGCAGGTCGAACGAGGGCCGGGCCAGCATCTCGCACAAGCGCTCCAGCCCCCCGGCAAATGCCGCCTGGGGCACCTCGAAAAAGTAATCGGTGGTGCGCTCGCGGGTGCTGGCGTTCACCTGGCCGCCATGGCGTTGCACGTAGCGCATCAGGCCATCATCGAGGCCGAAGCGCTCGTTGCCGAGAAACAGCAGGTGTTCAAGAAAGTGTGCGAGGCCGGCATAGGCGCGTGGCGCGTCATGACTGCCTGCCATGACCCGCACTGCCGCGGCACAGCGCTTTAGCTGCGGCGCATGGCGCAGGGTGACCTGCAGGCCATTGTCGAGGGTGAGATGTCGAAGGGAGGTGGGCATGACGGTTCCGTTGCAGCACGAACCGTCATGCTAGCGGATTATCCGTGGCGCGGCGCGTAGAGCTCCGGCCGCAGGTCGTGCAGGTAAGGCGTGCTGGCGCGGCCTTCGTGTACCCGTTGCAGCTCGAGGTCGGCCTGCAGCAGGGCAGTGTCGCGACCGGCCATGGCCAGAATGCTGCCGTCGGGGCCGATGATGCTGCTTTGCCCGCAGTAGTGGATTTCGTCTTCGGCACCGCAGTAGTTGGCGTAGACCAGGTAGCACTGGTTCTCGTAGGCGCGGGCGCGCACGGTGACCTGGGCAACGAAGTCGTAGGGCACCATGTTCGCCGTTGGCACCAGGATCAGTTCGGCACCGGCCAGGGCCAGGCGCCGGGCATTTTCCGGGAACTCGATGTCGTAGCAGATCAGCATGCCCAGGCGCCAGCCGTTGAGTTCCACCACCGGGAAGTGGTCGGGACCGGGGCTGAACATCGCCCGGTCCAGGCCACCGAACAGGTGGGTCTTGCGGTAGTTGCACAGGCTGCTGCCGTGGGCGTCGATCAACTGCACGGCGTTGTAGACCCGGCCGTCATCGGCAAGTTCGGGGTAGCCGTAGGCGATGGCGATGCGGTTGCTCTGGGCAATCTCTACCACGGCCATCGCCGAAGGCCCATCGTCGGCCTCGGCCAGGCGCGCCACCGCTTCACTGCCGATGTTGTAGCCGGTCAGGAACATTTCCGGGCAGACCAGCAGCTCGACCCCGCGCGCGGCGGCCAGCTGAGCCTGCTGGTGCAGGCGCTCGAGATTTCCCGGTACATCCAGTGGCTGTGGGGCACCTTGATACAGGCCGATGCGCATGACGATTCTCCGTTCAGTCGGCCAGGGCGATGGGGCCGATCTCGTGGAACACATCGCCTGGGCCCGGGTTGTCTGGATGGGTATGACCCCCGAAGTGAGTCATGATACCCCACACCGCATTGAGCGACGTTTGCACGGCCCCTTCGACCCAGGCCGGGGTCCAGGACACATCGTCACCGGCGATGAAAATGCCGCGTTGTTCGGCGGGCAGGTCCTGTTGCATGAAGTGGGCATACATGCGCTGGTTGTAGCGGTAGTGACCGGGCAGGGCACCTTTGAAGGCGCCAAGGAAATGCGGGTCGGCTTCCCACGACACGGTGATCGGGTCGCCAATGATGTGCCCGGCGATGTCGACTTTCGGGTAGATCTTCTTCAGGGCATCCAGGGCCAGCTTCACGCGCTTTTCCACCGGGTGCGGGAGCATTTTCAGGGCGTCGCTCATCCACGAATACGACAGGCAGATCACCCCCGGCTTGTCGTCGCCGTTGTCGAACAGATAGGTGCCGCGGGTCAGGCGGTCGGTCAGGGTCATGCTCATCAGGTCACGGCCGGTTTCCTGGTCCTTGTCCTTCCAGAACGGGCGGTCGACCATCACGAAGGTTTTCGACGACTGCATGTAGCGGGTGCGATCCAGGGCCATCCACATCTTCTGCGAGAACAGCGATTCCTCACATTCGATCTGGGTGGTCAGCAGCCAGCTCTGGCAGGTCGTGAGTACGGCGGCGTAGTGGCGGGTATCGCCCCAGTTGTCGGTGACAGCCAGTCGCCCGTCGGCATCGCGGGCGATGCTCTTGACCCCCGGGCGCGGCGCGCCACGGTGCAACGAACTGAGGCTGGTACCTGCCGGCCAGTGGGCGCAGCGCTCGGGCACATGGCGCCAGATGCCTAGGGGCACCTGCTCGACACCCCCCACCACCAGGTGCTGGTGATCGTCGCAATTGGTCATCACCACGCGGAAGATTTCCAGCATCGAGTTGGGGAAATCCGAGTCCCAGCCGCCGGTGCCGAAGCCCACCTGGCCGAAGACTTCCCGGTGCAGGAAGCTGAGCTTGGCGAAGGCCTTGGAGGTGGCGACAAAATCGTAGAAGGTGCGGTCGTCCCACAGTGGGACCAGGGTGTCCCACAGCGCTTTGAGGCGCGGCACATCGCGGTCGCGAATGGCCTGCTGGATATCGCCGAAGCGCGCACCGTCTTCCAGGGCATCGGCCCAGGCGTCGGCCACTTCCTGGAACAGCTTGGGCAGGTCGGCGAGTTTTTCGGCGTAGTGGGTCTGGCCTTCCAGGTCAATGACCGTACTGCCCGATGCCGGGGTCAGCGGGTTGGGGAAGGGTTTGGTTTCCAGGCCCAGCTTGTCCACGTAGTGGTAGAAGGCCGTGGACGACACCGGAAAGCGCATGCCACCCAGTTCGGCGATGATCCCGTCGGTGCCTTCAAAGGCCTGGGAGCGCAGGCGCCCGCCCATCTTCGAGGCTTCGTACACCACCGGCTTGAGGCCCAGCTTCATCAGTTCGTAGGCGGCCACCAGGCCGGCGATACCGGCGCCGACAATCGCCACTTCTTCGCCGTGGCGTTCGCTCGGAATACTGCCCAGGCCCGCCGGATGCTCGATCCAGTCGTCGAAGGCGAACGGAAAGTCCGGGCCGAAGATGGTGATGGGTTGCTTGCCGTCGGCGGGGTGGCGATTGTTCTTGTTCATGGGGGACCTTGCCAGGGCTGCGCGGGGTGCGGAGCTTGAGTATAGGAAAACGCTGGCGGTCAGTTTAGAGGGCGGGGATTACGTAATTAAGATGCAGAGTGTCGTCTATTTGATCTATCTGTGGTCGATATGACGAATATATAAATCAAAATGACGACAGTAGGAGCGGGCTTGCCCCGCGATAGCGC
>Ga0247821_10001794_pt1 | contig 11980 bp, 11 predicted proteins | sample 13C_Glycerol_Day_FD_192481 | JGI IMG/M metagenome (GOLD analysis project Ga0247821, IMG submission 192481) | Soil microbial communities from agricultural site in Penn Yan, New York, United States - 13C_Glycerol_Day14 | ecosystem: Environmental > Terrestrial > Soil > Agricultural land | place... | reverse complement strand
CAAATTGCCCACCCCTCGCCACTTCAGCAAGAAAACCAGTACAACAAACATGCTGAACCTCAAGCACCCCGAAGCGGCGTCTTCACCCGCCTGGCGCGTGGGCTTCCTGCTGCTGGAGAACTTCTCCATGGCCAGCTTCACCGTGGCCATGGATGTGCTGGTCACCGCCAACCTGCTGCAGAACAACCTGTTCAGCATCACCCCGCTGTCGCTGGGCAGCGAACGGGTCACCAGCGACCTGGGCCTTGAGATCTATGCAACGCCGTTCGAGCGACCGGCACTGGACCTGCTGGTGGTCTGCGGCGGCCTGCGCACGCCGCTCAAATACCCCGAACTGGACAAGCTGCTGGCCGATGCCGCCGACCACGGGCTGGCCCTGGGCGGGCTATGGAACGGCGCCTACTTTCTCGGCCGCGCCGGGGTGCTGGACGGCTACAGCTGCACCATCCACCCGGAGCAACGGGCGAGCCTGGCCGAGCGCAGCCCGCAGAGCAGCATCACCCCGGCCAGTTTCGTCCTCGACCGCGACCGCCTGACCGCCGCCAGCCCCAACGGTGCGCTGGAGATGATGCTGGCGCTGCTCAAGCTGCAACAGGGCGAAGCCCTGGCGGCAGGCGTCGAGGAAATCCTGGCGTTCTCCGGGGCACGCTTTCGCCGGGTCGACAGCAGCTCGAAAAAGTCCATGAGCGTACCGCTGCGCACCATCGTCGAGCTGATGGAGAACAACCTCGAAGAAACTCTGAGCCTGGACCAGCTGGCCACCTACAGCGGTCGCTCGCGACGCCAGATCGACCGCCTGTTCCAGGCCCAGCTGGGCACCTCGCCGAGCCGCTACTACATGGAACTGCGCATCACCAAGAGCCGGCGCCTGCTGCAGTATTCCGACCTGCCGCTGATGGATGTGGCCATCGCCTGCGGCTTCGTCTCGGTCTCGCATTTCAGCAAGTGCTACAGCGCCTACTTCGGTTATCCGCCTTCACGCGAGCAACGGCTGGGCGAGTAACCGCGGCGGCGGCCGCCGTTCAGGCTCAGGCCGCCCTCCACCACCAGCACCAGCACCGCCAGCCAGATGGCGATGTAGGTCGGCCATTGCGCCGGGGCGATGCTTTCACCCAGAAGGATCGCGGCCAGCACCAGCAGCACCGGCTCTACATAGACCAGCAGGCCGAACAGGGTCAGGTTCAGGCGCGGCCCCGACAGAGCCTGCAGTGCCAGGGCCGAAGCGCTGATCGCCCCCAGGCCCAGCACCAGCCAGGGCAAGGTCGAACCACTGCCGGCCACCTCAAGCACCACGCCGCCCTTGAGCACCAGCCACAGGCTGACCGGCAGGCTCAAGGTCATGTCGAACCACAGGCCGCCCATGTTGTTGCTGTCGCTGACCCGGCGCAGCCAGAAATACAACGGGTACCCCAGCCCCACCGCCAGCACCGGCCAGGTAATGGCCTTGGCAATGGCGACCTGGTTGATGATGCCCACGGCCGCCACCGCGCAGGCCAGCAGTTGCAGGCGGCTGATGCTGTCGTTGAAGGCCAGGCGGCCGAGCACCACCATGGTCAGCGGCATGATGAAGTAGCCCAGCGACACATCCAGGCCGTAGCCATTGACCGGCGCCCACATGAACAGCCACAGCTGGACCCCGAGCAGGGCCGCCGACAGCAGGCGCACGGCCCAGAACAGGCGCTCGCGCAGCAACCGCGCAAACAGCCGGCGCACTTCGTGCCAGTGCCCGCTGGCGATCACCATCAGGGTCAGGCAGGGCACGGTCAGGAGGATCCGCCAGCCGTAGATTTCCTCGCCATCCAGCGGCGCGAGCAGGCTGGTGTAGGCGTACATCACGGCGAACAGCACCGACGCCAGGACATTGAGCAGTACGCCGAGGCTAGCGTTGGATGAGGTGTGGGAGTCCATGTCGGCGTTCTTCTTGTGAGGGAGCGATGCGTGGTAATTTATTGCATCGCTGCTGAGAAGTGCCCTCGTTTTTACCTGCCTGGATGAGAAAATCTTGCACGCAAAACCTGCACTCGACGACTTCGACCTCGCCCTGCTCGATGCCCTGCAGCAGGACAACAGCGTACCGCTACGCACCCTGGCCGAGCAGGTGCACCTGTCCACGGCATCGGTGCAGCGGCGTATCCAGCGGCTGAAGAAGGCCGGATTCATCCAGGCCAGTACGGCGGTGATCGACCCGGAAAAGGTCGGCCAGGTGATCACCCTGATGGTCGAGGTGCACGCCGACCGTACCCAGTCGGCGGACCTTGAGCTGATGAAGCAGACCTTCTCCGGGCCCGAGATCCAGCAGTGCTACTACGTCACCGGCGATGCCGACTTCATGCTGGTGCTGACGGTGGCGAGCATGAGCCAGTACCAGGCCCTGACCCAGCGGTTGTTCCACGATAACCCCAATGTGAAATGGTTCAGGACCATCGTGGTGCTGGAGCGGGTGAAGTCGACCCTGCAGGTGCCTGTGCTGACGACAGTCTCCTGACTAGATTCCGCCATGCCCTGGCCTGGCCAGTGGGTCGAGGGTCCGGAACAGACACTCGAAATACGGCCTTGCCGTTTCCCAGGGATCGTTGCGCTGCTTCATTTCGATCAACACGGCGCCAACGTCCACCAGGTTGGGCGGAGGCTCCTGGCGCCAGTGGCTGACAAAGGCGTTGTGGGTATCGCGCTCAGAGTGGGCATTGGCATTCTGGCCCACATAGTTGTAGAACTGCTCAATGCTGCCCGGTGCTTCGTACGGCGTGCCTTCGCACAACTTGCCACTGGCTGAGGTGCGGGACAGGTGGGCCGTCGAGTAGCTGTCCTGAACCAGGTGCAGCAACGAGCCAAAGGCGAAGTCCTTGAACTCCCGGGCGAACGCCGGCTCCCCCTTGAAAAACAACAACTGCACCGTTTCCCCGCGGCCGAAGTAGTCAAGCAAGGTCGGCGACCCCAGGCTCATACGCTGGCTCGCCTGGACCATGTCGGTACCGCGGTCGAACTCGCCGGTGGTGATGCGCCAAGTGAACTCGACCCACATCATGATCTTGTCGCGGGTGTGCCCGGCACGCTCATCAGGCCGGGAGGCCATGGCATGCAGGAACTGCAGGTCACCGAAGTGCGAACGCAACAACAAGGCATACTGCTCGGCCTGCCCTGGATCGTATTGAAAGTACACCGGGTTCTTCGGTTTACTGGCATCACGCTGCCCGGCCTTGAAGATATCGGCCCAGCACACCGGTTCGATGGGTAACTGAATGTAACGATTGGCGCAGCCTGCCAGCGTGGTGCGCTTGAGAATGAACGGTGGGTTGTCGTTCCAGCGTACCCCGGCCAGCACGGCAGGCGGGGCGTTAACAGGCACCAGGTTGTCCGGGCAGACGCCACTTTTGCATTGGAACATCAGCGCGGTGATGGTTTCGTGCACCGGGTGCGAATACTTGTCCACGGCCCATGCGCCGATATCGTTCATGCGCCGGTACCAACCGCTGTTGTCCGCTGCGACGATCAATTCGTTGCCATGCTTGATCTGCGGTTGTAGCTGAAAGGCCTGTGCCGTGGGTATGCACAGCACGACCGCTGCCAGGAACACCGGTAACCCCCACTTCATGTGCGAACTCCTTTCAAACTACACATTGAGCAACGATGTGCATGGAGTCTATACCGACGCTGACAGCGGTCAAATCAAGGCCCTACGGGGTTGTAGGAGCGGGCTTGCCCCGCGATACGGTGGTGCGGTCAATCGCGGGGCGAGCCCGCTCCTACAGCTTGTTCAAGCGCCTGGCGCAGTGCGTCGGCTGAGCCAAACTCACGCTCTGCCACCACCTGCCCCTTGTCCAGTTGCAGCCACAGCACCTTGTCCTCGGCACCGGCATAACGGCTGGCCACACTGCCCTCGCGATCGAGCAACACGCGGTAGCTGTAGTCACGCATGGCCGGAATGGCGAACATCTTTGAAATCAGTGCCGGCATGCGCTGGATGTCGGCGACGAACACCGCACCCCGAGCCTCCAGGTAGCCCTTGGGTCGCTCGGCCAGGGCCGCCTTGACCAGCTTGGCGCCGTCCATGTTGCGCGCCACCAGCAGGATACGGGTCTGCTCGTTGAGGCTGTAGGCCTGGTCATACTGGTCGAGCAAGGTCCAGGGTTTGAGGTGCTCGCCGACCTGGGCAGCACTGGTCAGCAGCGGCGCAAGGCTCAACAGCAGGGCAATGGCGTATTTCACAGGTTACCTCGTTGCAGGTGTGGGATTGCCCATTCTAACGCGCCAGCCGCCGAGCACCCCATAGGCGATCAGTCCGATCAGCAATCCCCAGAATGCGCCGCCGACTCCCATGAAATTGATGTTGGCCGCTGCAGCCAGAAAGGTAATCAGCGACGCCTCGCGGGTCCGGGGTTCGGCCATCGCACTGGCCAGGCTGGCACCGATCGTACCCAGCAGCGCGAGCCCCGCCAGGGTGGTGATGAACGCCGCCGGAAGCGCCATGAACACCGCCGCCAGCGTTACCCCGAAGACCCCGACCAGGAGGTAGCAGACACCAGCGGCGATGCCGGCGATCCAGCGCTTGCCAGGGTCTTCATGCGCTTGCTTGCCGGTACAGATCGCCGCGGTAATCGCGGCGATATTGAAGGCATGGGAACCAAAGGGTGCCATCAGCAGCGAACCCAGCCCGGTAATGGTGACAATCGGATTGGCACTGACCTTGAAGCCGTCATTGCGCAGCACCAGCATGCCGGGCATGTACTGGCCGGTCAGGGTGATCAGGAACAGCGGCAGCGCCACGCTGAGCAACGCATTGAGCGAGAACGCCGGGGTGGTGAACACGGGGCTCGCCAGCTCCAGCGCCAATCCGGAAAAATCCACCCGCCCCTGCGCCAGCAGAAACGCCAGCCCCAGCAGCAGAATCCCGACCACCGCGTAGCGTGCGCTGAAGCGCTTGAACACCAGGTACGCCACGATCAACAGGCCACTTTGCAGTGGATCGACACTCACGCCGCCGAACGCGCCGATACCGAATTGCAGGAGGATGCCGGCCAGCAGGCCCGCCGCGATCCCGGGCGGAATCAGCCGGATGACTTTCTCGAATGCACCCGACAACCCCAGCAGCACGAAGGCGGCCGCCGAGATCATGTAGGCACCCACCGCCTCGGCATAAGGCGTGCTGCCCAGGGCCACGACCAGGAAGGCAGCAGCCGGTGTCGACCAGGCGGTGATGACCGGCTGGCGGCTGGCCCAACTGAGCAACAGCCCGGTGACGCCCACGCCGATCGACACCGACCACACCCAGGACGCCGTAAGTTGCGGGCTCAAGCCCGCGACCCTGGCCGCCTGGAACACCAGGATGAAGGTGCCGCCGTAGTTGACGATGACCGAGACCAGACCGGCAATCAGCGGGTGCACAAGATCGCTCGGGCGTAGCGTTGAGGTAGACATGACTGACGTTTCCTTCCAGTGGAGAGCGTGACGGAAACGCGAGTCTACGAATAAACTGGCCTGCCTGATCCGGCCAGTTTACCCACCGACGGCAGACCACATGGCAATCGCGTTCGAGCTTGAAACCCTGAAAATACGCCTCAACGATGCCGAGTTCGCGCGCCTGGACCTGCACCAGCGGATCCAGCGCGCCCTGCGCGCGCTGATCCTCGACGGGGCCCTCGCCCCCGGGGTGAAGCTGCCGGCGACCCGTGCGCTGGCAGCCAGGCTCGGGGTGGCCCGCGATACCGTCGAGAACGCGTATGTGCAGCTGCAGCGCGATGGCTACATCCTGCGCCGCAAAGGCTCGGGCAGCTATGTGTCCGACGCGCTGGGCAACCAATTGCGCGGCGCCACGCGCCGGCGCAGCAAGACCCGGGACCACCAGCCCGATACCCCGGCAGCGGGCCAGGGGCTGAGCCTGCGCGGGCGGATGATCTTCGACAGCGGTGGCGTCGCCGACCAGACCACCATCAAGGCGTTCGCCACGGGCCTGCCGGAAACCCGCTCCTTCCCCACCGCCGTGTGGGAGCGCCTGCAACGCCAGGCGATGAAGGACTACCGTGGCAATGTCCTGCTGCACGGCGACCCCCAGGGCGCCGAGCCGCTACGCAAGGCCATCGCGGTGTACCTGAACCTGGAGCGTGGGGCCCGGGTCGCCCCCGAGCAGGTGCTGGTGTTGAGCAGCACGCGCCAGGCGCTGTTCCTCTGCGCGCAGCTGCTGGTCGATGCGGGCAAGCCGATCCTGCTGGAAAACCCCGGCTACTTCGGTGCCAGGAAGGCGTTCGAAGCCGCCGAAGCGCGGATCGTGCCCATCGACGTCGACGCCCAGGGCATCCGAACCGACCTGCTGCGTGCCGACCGCAGTGGCGCCTCGTGTGTGTACCTCACCCCGTCGCACCAGTACCCCACCGGCGCCACCCTGACCCTGGAGCGCCGGCTCGAGCTGATCAACTGGGCAGCAGAGCATCGCAAGTGGATCATCGAGGACGACTACGACAGCGAGTTTCACTACGACGGCCTGCCCACTGCCTGCGTCCAGGGCCTGGACCCGCAGCAGCGCACGTTGTACATCGGCACCTTCAGCAAGACCCTGTTTCCAGGACTGCGCATGGGCTACATGGTGCTGCCGCCGGAACTGGTCAGACCCTTCAGCCACGCACGCAGCATCGTCGACGGGCACACGCCGCAGATCCTCCAGCTGACCCTGGCGCGTTTCATGGAGGACGGCCACTACAACGCCCATGTACGGGCCATGCGCAAACTCTACGGGCAACGCCGCCGCTACCTGCTCGACGCCATCGCCAGGCACTTGCCCGGCATCGTCACGGCCCTGCGCCCGCCGGGCGGTCTGCAGATACCCTGCCTGCTGGAACCAGGCTGGTCCGAATCGCACACCATCGACCTGGCCGCCAGGGCCGGCGTGCTGTTGCCGGGTCTCAGCCGTCTGTACCAGGGCGAGCACAAGTGCCAGGGCTGGCTGCTGGGCTACGCCTCGCTGAGCGAACGGGAGATCGAAGCGGCCATGCTGCGGCTGTCCGCAGCCGTGCGGACACCTGCAACGGCAGACCAGCCCCTGCCCACAGGCTACTTCGCAAGGGACTGAGCCGCACCGCCCGCCTGTCCTGGCAACTCTGCCAGCAATTGCTGGATCACCTGTTCCTGGGTGTCATACGCCCCTTCGCCAAAGTGCACGTAGCGCACCTGGCCGTGGGCATCGACGAAGTAGTGCGCCGGCCAGAACTGGTTGGAGAAGGCATTCCAGATCGTGTAGCGGTTGTCGATGGCCACCGGGTACTCGATGCCGAGCTTTTTCACCTGCTCGCGGACGTTGCCGATATCGTTTTCATAGTCGTACTCCGGAGTATGCACGCCGATCACCACCAGGCCCTTGTCGGCATAGCGCCTGGCCCACTGGTTGACGTACGGCAGGCTGCGCCGGCAGTTGATGCAGTCGTAGGTCCAGAAATCCACCAGCACTACCTTGCCCTTGAGCGCCTCGCGGTCCAGCGGCGGTGAGTTGAGCCATTGCACCGCGCCGCTGAGCTCGGGCATCGGCCCCAGGCTGTCCAGTTGCGAGGAGCCTGCGAACAGCCGGCCGCCCAGGCCCAGCGTGACCACTGCAAGGGCCAGCGCGGCGGCGATAGCGGCCCTGCGCCGCGCCGGGCTCAGGCGGCGCAGGGCGCCGCCCAAAGGTGTGAACAATGCCATGACGTTCTCTCTCCTTGAGGCCGCTTAACCGCCTTCGTGGCAGGCACCGGTGGCGTAGGTCTGGTATTTCACGCTATGGGGCTGGCCGTGGGAGTCCAGGTAGTCCATCTGCGCGGTGACGATCCCGCACTGGCTGGCGTTGTCGTCATGGATAGCCACCACCTTCTTCACATCCAGGTGCTGGCCGTAATGGTAGCTGGGTACCGTTTGTGCAGTGTCGGCGAAGGCACTGAAGGCGCCCAGGCCAAGGGTGGCGAACAGGCCGATGCGGGCCAGGGTCTTGAAGTTCATCTCGCGTCTCCCGGGTGAGGCTTCACCCTTTTGCCGGGGAGGAACAGCCCTTCCCGTTGCCACCTATTTGAGGCGCCCCAGGTATCGGCGATGTGTCCGGATCAGCGCGCATTGCTTCAGCAGGTATCTGTCGCCGCAGCAGATACACTGCAATACAAACCCCGGCAGGCAAGCGCCACCGGGCTCTGTACACTGGCGCCAGAGCGCTTGAACAGGAGCCGGGCATGGATCATGTCGATCATGTGCTGATCGTCGACGACGATCGCGAAATCAGAGAGCTGGTAGGCAACTACCTGAAAAAGAACGGGCTGCGCACCACCATCGTCGCCGATGGCCGGCAGATGCGTGCCTTTCTCGAATCCAATGTGGTCGACCTGATCGTGCTCGACATCATGATGCCCGGCGACGACGGCCTGCTGCTGTGCCGCGAGCTGCGCGCCGGCAAGCACAAGGCCACGCCGGTGCTGATGCTGACCGCCCGCAACGATGAAACCGACCGCATCATCGGCCTGGAGATGGGCGCCGACGACTACCTGACCAAACCCTTCTCGGCCCGCGAACTGCTGGCACGGATCAACGCCGTGCTGCGCCGCACGCGCATGCTGCCGCCGAACCTGACCATCAGCGAAAGCAGCCGGCTGATCGCCTTTGGCCAATGGCGCCTGGACACCACCGCGCGGCACCTGCTCGATGCCGAGGGCACCCTGGTGGCCCTGAGCGGCGCCGAGTACCGCTTGCTGCGGGTCTTTCTCGACCACCCGCAGCGGGTGCTCAGCCGCGAACAGTTGCTCAACCTGACCCAGGGCCGCGAGGCGGACATCTTCGACCGCTCCATCGACCTGCTGGTCAGCCGCCTGCGCCAGCGCCTGCTGGATGACGCCCGCGAGCCTGCCTATATCAAGACGGTGCGCAGCGAAGGCTATGTGTTCTCGCTGCCGGTGCAACTGGTCGAGTCGCCCTCATGAAGCTGCAATTGCGCTGGCCGCACACCCTGGCCTCGCGCCTGGCTCTGATCTTCTTCACCGGCCTGGTAATGGCCTACGGCTTGTCGTTCAGCTTCCAGTTCTACGAGCGCTATGTCAGTTCCCGCTCGATGATGCTGGGCAACCTGGAGCTGGACGTGTCCACTTCGGTTGCCATCCTCGACCGCTTGCCGGCCGCCGAGCGCGCAGCCTGGCTGCCACGGCTGGAGCGGCGCAACTACCGCTATCGCCTGGACACCGGCAAACCGGGCCGGCCCCTGAACCTGGCCGATGCGCCGATGGCCGCGCAGTCCATCGACAAGGCCATCGGCAACCAGTACCAGCTGGACTACCAGAGCATTCCAGGCCCGCGCCCGCACTTTCAGGTGCATTTGCGCCTGGCCGATGGCAACCCGCTGACCGTGGATGTCACCCCGGCGTCGGTGCCGCTGTCGACCTGGCTGCCAGTGGTCTTGTTGATCCAGCTGGCGTTGTTGCTGCTGTGTACCTGGCTCGCCGTGAAGACGGCCATCGGCCCCTTGACCCGCCTGGCCCACGCGGTGGACAGCCTCGACCCCAACGCCCCGGGCCCGGAACTGGATGAAAGCGGGCCGCGGGAGGTGCGTTACGCGGCGGTGGCGTTCAACTCGCTGCAATCGCGCATCACCGCTTACCTCAAGGAGCGCATGCAACTGCTGGCGGCCATCTCCCACGACCTGCAGACCCCGATCACACGGATGAAGCTGCGGGTCGAGGTGATGGACGCCTCCACGGAAAAAGACAAACTCTGGAGCGACCTGGAAGCCATGGAACACCTGGTGCGCGAAGGCGTGGCCTATGCCCGCAGCATCGACGGCAGCACCGAGGCCAGTTGCCGGGTGCAGCTGGACGCCTTTCTCGACAGCCTGGTGCTCGACTACCAGGACAGCGGCCAGCAGGTTGCGCTGGGTGCCACCACTGGCGCGGTGATCGACACCCGCCCCCACGCCTTGCGCCGGGTGCTGGTGAACCTGATCGACAACGCCCTGAAGTTCGCCGGAGCCGCGCAGCTGGAGGTCCAGCACGGCGCCAACCACAGCACCGTGATCCGCGTGCTGGACAACGGCCCCGGTATTCCCGCCGACGAGCTGGATGAAGTGCTCAAACCCTTCTACCGGGTCGAAGGCTCGCGCAACCGCAACACCGGTGGCACGGGCCTGGGGCTGGCCATCGCCCAGCAACTGACCCAGGCCATCGGCGGTACCCTGACCCTGAGCAACCGCGAGGGCGGCGGCCTGTGTGCACAGATCGAGCTGCGTCGGGTCTCCCCCTGAGCGCAGTTGTACACGTCGATACATAACCGCCAACGGCCGACACACTGCAGATAAACGCCCCTGCAAGACTCCCGGACAGACCAGGCGACGGCACCCCGTCGTCGCCCTTTGCCTGTGGAGTCCCCCATGAAACTCACCGCCTTGCCTTCGGGCTGGAAGCTGTTCGGCCTCCTCGCCCTGCTGACCCTGGCCATGACCGCGCTGACCCTGGCCGCCCATCCGCTGGGTTCCGACGGCCTGCGCAGCGCCATTCGTGCCACGGCACGCAGTTCGTATGCACTGTTTCTGCTGACCTTCCTGGCCTCTTCGCTGGCGATTCTGCTGCCCGGCGACACGACCCGCAGGCTGCTGCGCGAGCGGCGCTACCTGGGCCTGGCGTTCGCCTTTTCCCATACTGTGCACGGGGTTCTGATCTACCAGTATGCCCAGCACTTTCCGGCGTTGTTCTGGGCCGGGCGTACCGTGACCTCAAGCCTGCCCGGCACCTTCGGTTATGTGTTCATCCTGTTGCTGACCCTGACTTCGTTCAAGGCACCGATGCGCTGGCTCGGAGGCACGGCCTGGAAGCGTCTGCACAGCACGGGGGTCTGGGTCATTGCGCTGGTGTTCTGCCTGTCGTTTTTCAAGCGCATTCCCATGGGAAGCTGGTATGTGCTGGGGTTCTCGATGATGTTCGCGGCCATTGTTCTCAAGCTCATTGCGAAACTGGCCCGGCGCATGCGGCGTCAGGTTGTGGTCGGTCGTGGAGTTGGCCTTGAGGGGTGAGTGCATATCCATTTGCCAAGGGGCGCTGAATCACCTTTCCGCCCTTACGGCGGGCTACTTTGTCTTGGCAAAGTGGCCAAACCGTGCGTCCTTGCATCCGGCCCTTCGCTTCAGCATTGCTCCCGCCGGGACGAATCGCGTCGTCTGGGCTGGCGATGCATGAAAAGCAAAAGCCGAGTCCGCGCTTCGCTCTGCTTTCGCTCTAGCTTCTAAACGCGCGATATTCCAGACGCCATCAATCGTCCCTTCAGGAGGCCGAGTGGAACCCTTGCGTAGTGGGGTGACGGCCATGGATGGCCGGCGAGCGCCGTAGGGCCAGGGACGGCCCTTCGGCGCGCCCCCGCGGGAGCAAGGGTGTAACGAGGGTACCCGTAGCGAAGCGAAGGGCCGGATGCAGGGACAGGGGTTTTGCCCACTTTTGCCCTCAAAAGTGGGTCGCCGTAAAGGCGAAACCAGCCAGCGGGGCCGCCGCAGGGAATGGATATGCTCATCGTCCTCAGCGCCAACGCTACGGTCCAGGCATCAGCGAGATTATCCATTCGCGATGGTGACGCGAATTCACCTTTCCGCCCTTACGGCGGGCCACTTTGTCTTGGCAAAGTGGCGCAAACCGTGCGTCCCTGCATCCGGCCCTTCGCTTCGCTCCGGGTCCCTTCCCTCCGGCATTGCTCCCACCGGGACGCACCGAAGGGCCATCCATGGCCCTGCGGTGCTTGCAGGCCATCCATGGCCTGCACCCGGCTACGCAATGCCTCCACTCAGCCTCCTGAAGGGACGAATCGCGTCGTCTGGGCTGGCGATGTATGAACAGCAAAAGCAAAAGCGAAATGCTGAGCCCGAGCTTCGCTCTGCTTTTGCTCTTGCTTCTAAGCGCGATATTCCAGGCGCCATCAATTGTCCCTTCAGGAGGCCGAGTGGAACCCTTGCGTAGTGGGGCGACGGCCATGGATGGCCGGCGAGCGCCGTAGGGCCAGGGACGGCCCT
>Ga0247821_10001793_pt1 | contig 11982 bp, 12 predicted proteins | sample 13C_Glycerol_Day_FD_192481 | JGI IMG/M metagenome (GOLD analysis project Ga0247821, IMG submission 192481) | Soil microbial communities from agricultural site in Penn Yan, New York, United States - 13C_Glycerol_Day14 | ecosystem: Environmental > Terrestrial > Soil > Agricultural land | place... | reverse complement strand
CCAGGTCAGCCTGACCGTCAGCGCGCAGCCGGGCACCGGTATTGTCTTCTCGGTACGCGACAGCGGTATCGGGATTGCCGCCGACCAGCAACAGAGCATTTTCGAGGCCTTCCATCAGGCCGATGGCACCACCAACCGGCGCTATGGCGGCACCGGCCTGGGGCTGTCGATTTCCCGCGACCTGGCACAGCTGCTGGGCGGGCAGATCAGCGTCGACAGCAGCGAAGGCAAGGGCAGTGTGTTCAGCCTGATCCTGCCGGAACACTATGAGCCGGTGGACAGCCAGGCTCCGGCGGTGATCATCAACCAGCCGCTGGTGTCGATGCGCGAGCCCGAGCCGCAGGCGCCTGCCAGCGTGGCCGTCGCTGTGCGCCGGGCTCCGGCCTTTGCCGATGACCGCGAGCTGGCACCCTTCAGCAACCGCTGCATTCTGGTGATCGAGGACGAGCCCAACTTTGCCCGCATCCTCTTCGACCTGGCGCATGAATTGGGATACAGCTGCCTGGTCGCCCAGGCGGCCGACGAAGGCTTCGAGCTGGCGGCCACCTTCATCCCCGATGCGATCCTGCTGGACATGCGCCTTCCGGACCACTCCGGCCTGACAGTGCTGCAGCGGCTCAAGGAGCAAGCCAGCACCCGGCACATTCCGGTGCATATCATTTCTGTTGAAGACCGGATGGAGGCGGCCATGCACATGGGCGCGGTCGGGTATGCCGTCAAGCCCGCCAGCCGCGACGAGCTCAAGGCGGTGTTCGCCCGCCTCGAGGCCAAGCTGACGCAGAAGCTCAAGCACATCCTGCTGGTCGAAGACGACGACTTGCAGCGCGAAAGCATCGCCCGCCTGATCGGCGACGACGACATCGAGATCACCGCCGTCGGCATGGCCCAGCAAGCACTGGAACTGCTGCGCGAGAACATCTACGACTGCATGATCATCGACCTCAAGCTGCCCGACATGCTCGGCAACGAGCTGCTCAAGCGCATGTCGGCCGAGGACATCCGCGCCTTCCCGCCGGTGATCGTCTACACCGGGCGCAACCTGACCCGGGACGAAGAGGCGGATCTGCTCAAGTACTCACGCTCGATCATCATCAAGGGCGCACGTTCGCCGGAGCGCCTGCTCGATGAAGTGACATTGTTTCTGCACAAAGTCGAGTCGACGCTGTCCCATGAACGGCAGCGCATGCTCAAGACGGCGCGCAGCCGCGACAAGGTCTTTGAAGGGCGCAAGTTGTTGCTGGTCGATGACGATGTACGCAACATCTTTGCCCTGACCAGTGCCTTGGAACACAAGGGCGCAATCGTCGAGATCGCCCGCAACGGCCGCGAAGCCATCGAGCGACTGGAGCAGCATGCCGACGTCGACCTGGTGCTGATGGATGTGATGATGCCGGAGATGGACGGTTATGAAGCCACCCGCTTGATTCGCAAGGACCCGCGCTGGCGCAAGCTGCCCATCATAGCGGTCACCGCCAAGGCGATGAAGGACGACCAGGAGCGTTGCCTGCAAGCGGGGGCCAACGATTACCTGGCCAAGCCTATCGAACTTGACCGGCTGTTCTCGCTGATCCGTGTCTGGCTGCCGCAACTGGAGCGAATTTGACTATCGAACGTAACACCGACATTGAAATACGGCTGTTGATCGAGGCGATCTACCTCAAGTACAGCTATGACTTTCGCGACTACTCCGGCGCCTCGATCAAGCGCCGGATCCAGCATGCCCTGCGCCAGTTCGACTGCAAGACAGTCTCGGCGCTGCAGGAGCGGGTGCTGCACGACCCGGGCATGTTCATGCAGTTGCTGCAGTTCCTGACCATTCCGGTCAGCGAGATGTTTCGCGATCCCGAGCACTTCCTCGCCCTGCGCCGGGAAGTGGTGCCGCTGCTGCGCACCTGGCCGTCGCTGAAGATCTGGATCGCCGGCTGCAGCACGGGCGAGGAGGTCTATTCGATGGCGATCCTGCTGCGCGAAGAGGGCCTGCTGGAGCGCACCATCATCTATGCCACCGATATCAACCCGAATTCCCTGGAAAAGGCCAAGCAGGGCATCTATTCGATACAGAACATGCACGCCTATGCCGAAAACTACCGCAAGGCCGGCGGGAGCCGTGACTTCAGCGAGTACTACACCTCGGCCTACGGCAACGCCATCGTCGACAGCAGCCTGCGCGACAACGTGACCTTCGCCGACCACAGCCTGGCCACCGACAGCGTGTTTTCCGAAACCCAGCTGATCTCTTGTCGGAATGTACTCATCTACTTCAACAAGACCTTGCAGGATCGCGCCTTCGGCCTGTTCCACGAGTCGTTGTGCCACCGCGGCTTTCTGGTACTGGGGAGCAAGGAATCGCTGGACTTTTCGGCCTACGCCGACCGCTTCGAGGCGCTGGTCAAGCCTGAACGGATCTACCGCAAATCATGAACGGCATCCAGGCGATCACCCTGGGCGCCTCGGCCGGCGGCGTCAGCGCTATGCTGCATGTGTTCCATTGCTTGCCGGCCGATTTCCGGATTCCAGTGGTGTGCGTGCTGCATCTGCCCGATGACCGTCACAGCCACCTGGCCGAGGTATTCAGCCGCAGGCTCAAGCGCCCTGTATGCGAGGCCCGGGACAAGCAGGCACTGGCCCCGGGCATGATTTATTTCGCCGGTCCCGGCTACCACTTGTCGGTGGAGCAGGACCGCAGTTTTTCCCTGAGCCAGGAGGAACGTGTGTATTTTTCCCGGCCGTCGATCGACGTGTTGTTCGAGTCCGCCGCCGACGCCTATGGCCCGGCGCTGCTGGGTGTGCTGCTGACCGGCGCCAACGAGGACGGCGCCGCAGGGTTGGCGCGAATCAAGCGCCTGGGCGGGCACACCATTGTCCAGGACCCCCGGGAAGCGCAGGTCGCGACCATGCCGCAAGCGGCGCTGGCCTTGCACCGTCCTGACCATATACTGCCTTTGAATGGCATCGGGCAATTGCTCGCCAAGCTGGAGCCCACTGAATGCTGAGCCATATACAAGCCAAGCTGCTGATCGTCGACGACCTGCCGGAAAACCTGCTGGCACTGGAGGCACTGGTCAAGGGCAGCGACTGTGAAGTGCATCAGGCGCAATCGGCCGACCAGGCGTTGTCGCTGCTGCTCGAACATGAGTTCGCCCTGGCCATTCTCGATGTACAGATGCCGGGCATGAACGGTTTTGAGCTGGCCGAACTGATGCGCGGCATGGAGAAGACCAAGAACATCCCGATCGTGTTTGTCAGCGCCGCCGGGCGTGAGATGAACTATGCCTTCAAGGGCTACGAAAGCGGGGCGGTGGACTTCTTGCACAAGCCGCTCGACCCCCACGCGGTCAAGAGCAAGGTGGCCGTGTTCATCGACCTGTTCCGCCAGCGCAAGGCGCTCAAGCAACAGCTGGAGGCCATAGAGCGCAGCCGCGAAGAGCAGGCGCAACTGCTGGCCCAGTTGCAGATTACCCGGGGCGAGCTTGAGCACGCGGTGCGGATGCGCGATGACTTCATGTCGATTGTCTCCCATGAGGTGCGCACACCGCTCAACGGCCTGATCCTGGAGACCCAGCTGCGCAAGATGCACCTGGCCCGCGACAATGCCGATGCCTTTACCCTGGACAAGATGCGCGCCATGGTCGAGCGTGACGAGCGCCAGATCAACAGCCTGATCCGCTTGATCGAGGACATGCTCGATGTGTCACGGATACGCACCGGCAAGCTGTCGATCCGCCCCGGCACGTTCGACTTGTCGCAGTTGGTCGGTGGCCTGATCGAGAATTTCGCCGCCCAGGCCATCGCTGCCCAGTCGTCTATCGACTTCAGCGCCGAGGCGCCGTTGAGCGGTGTCTGGGACGAATTTCGGATCGAGCAGGTCGTGGCGAACCTGTTGACCAATGCCTTGCGCTACGGGGCGAAAAACCCGGTGCAGGTGCGCACGTTCGAGCAGCAGGGCATGGCCTGCGTCGAGGTCAAGGACCAGGGCATCGGCATCAGCGAGCAGAACCAGCAGCGCATCTTCCAGCAATTCGAGCGCGTGGCGTCCAGCCAGAGCAGTGCGGGGCTGGGCTTGGGGTTGTACATCTCCGAGCAGATCGTGCTGGCCCATGGCGGCAGCATTGGTGTACACAGTATCGAGGGGCAGGGCGCGACCTTTACCGTTCGCCTGCCGCTGACCCGGCTGCGACAAGAAACAGACCAGCAGCAGGCAACCTCGGCGTAAGGCCGGGGTCGTAGTTTGAACTTATTGAAAAACAAGGCGTTGGCATGAGTGAAGATGCGCAGGATGTGGTGCTGGTCGTTGAAGACGACGACACCATTCGTATGGTTCTGAGGGATTACCTGTCGGGTGAGGGTTACCATGTGCTGGTGGCCGAAGACGGTGAGCAAGCGTTCGAAATCCTCGCCAGCAAACCGCACCTGGACCTGATCGTCACCGATTTTCGCCTGCCGGGCGGGATCTCCGGCGTGCAGATCGCTGAGCCTGCCCTGAAGCTGCGACCGGACCTGAAGGTGATTTTCATCAGCGGCTACCCGGCAGAGATCCGCGAATCGGGCAGCCCTATCGCCTTCAAGGCGCCCATCCTGGCCAAGCCCTTTGACCTCGATACCCTGCGCGACCAGATCCAGGCGTTGTTGCGCTAGGGCCCGGCGAGGGCTCAGGCCATTGAGTTGAGGCTGTCACCGCGCAAGGTTCGTTCGATCCCGCCCATCAGCATGCTTTCCATCAAGGCCAGGCCCTGGGCCTGCGGCAACTGCGAGGCCTGCAGCCAGCCGGGCAGGCTGTTGAGCAGGTTGGCGATGACATGCGCCGAGGCTTCCAGTGCCTTGCCACGCAAGGTGGCCTTGGGCACGAGCAGCCGCAGCAGCGCGGTTTCATATTGCTGGCGCAGTTGGCCGATGCGCGCCTGCTGATCCGGGCTCAAGCAGCATTGATCCCGCTCGGCCAGGCGAAACTGCAGGGGGCGCTCGGCATGCAGCGCCCAGTGCGCGGCAATCACTTGCGCCAGGGTTTGCTGGTGTGCACGGCGCCCCTGGTTGAGGGCGGCCAGCAGTTCTTCGTACAGCTCCTCGATCAGGTCGTACAGCAGGTCCTGCTTGCTGGGGAAGTGGTGGTACAACGACCCCGCAGTCAGGCCCAGGTGGCTGGCCAGCTCACGCATGCTGACCTGGCCAAACCCTTTCTCGGCAAAGAGCGTCAAGGCCCTGTCACGCCGCTCTTCAAAGCTCGTACAGCGCAAAGCGGCGTCCATGGTCAGGCCCTCAGTAGGTGTAGAAACCGCGACCGCTCTTGCGACCCAGGTAGCCGGCGGCGACCATTTCCTTGAGCAGGGGGGCAGGGCGGTACTTGCTGTCGTTGTAGCCCTCATGGAAGGCTTCCATGATGGCCAGCAGGGTGTCCAGGCCGATCAGGTCGCCCAGGGCCAGCGGGCCGATTGGCTGGTTGCAGCCAAGGCGCATGCCGGTGTCGATATCCTCGGCACTGGCCAGGCCTTCCTGCAGCACGAAGATCGCCTCGTTGATCATCGGCACCAGGATGCGGTTGACCACGAAGCCTGGACGGTTGCCGGCGGTGATCGGCGTCTTGCCGACCCGCTCGGTCAGCGCCAGGGCCTTGGCGTAGGTGGCGTCGCTGGTCTGCAGACCGCGGATGATCTCCACCAGGGCCATCATCGGCACCGGGTTGAAGAAATGCACACCGACAAAGCGCTCAGGGTTGCTGATGGCCGCGCCCAGCTGGGTGATCGACAGCGACGAGGTATTGGTGGCGATTACGCAGTCGCTGCTGACACTCTCGGCGATCTGCTTGAGGATGCGCAGCTTGAGGTCGAGGTTTTCAGTCGCCGCTTCGATCACCAACTGCGCCGAGGCCAGCTGGGCGTAGTCGGTGCTGGTGCGGATACGCGCCACTGCCGCCTGGGCGTCTTCAGCGCTCAGGGTCTGCTTGCTGACCTGGCGCTCCAGGTTCTTGCGCAGGGTGGCCACGCCGCGCTCCAGCGCAGCGTCGGACACATCGATCAGGGTCACCTGGTAACCGGCTGCCGCACACACCTGGGCAATCCCGTTGCCCATGGTGCCCGCGCCGATCACCGCAATGTTTTCAATACTCACTGTGATGATTCCTTGGTTCAGACGCGTTCAAAGACGACAGCGATGCCCTGGCCGCCACCGATGCACATGGTCGCCAGCGCGTAGCGGCCTTCAATGCGTTGCAGCTCGTGGATGGCCTTGGTGGCGATGATCGCGCCGGTAGCGCCCACCGGGTGACCCAGGGAAATGCCGGAGCCGTTGGGGTTGACCTTCTCGGGGTCGAAGCCCAGCTCGCCGGAAACGGCGCAGGCCTGTGCGGCGAAGGCTTCGTTGGACTCGATGACGTCCAGGTCGGCAACGCTGATACCGGCCTTCTCCAGCACCTTGCGGGTGGCAGGTACCGGGCCCAGGCCCATCAGCTCAGGTTCGACGCCAGCGTGGGCGTAGGCCACCAGGCGGGCCAGCGGACGCAGGCCGTGACGCTTGACGAAATCACCGGTGGCCAGCACCAGGGCGCCGGCGCCATCGTTCAGGCCGCTGGCGTTGCCGGCGGTGACGGTGCCGTCTTTCTTGAACGCAGGCTTCATGCCGGCCAGTTGCTCGGCGGTCACTTCGCCGCGGACATGCTCGTCGACCTCAAAGCGTACGGTGCCTTTGCGGCCCGGGATATCAATCGGCACGATCTGGCTGGCGAAGCGGCCTTCGGCGATGGCACGGGCGGCGCGCTGCTGGCTGACCAGGGCCAGGTCATCCTGCATTTGCCGGGTGATGCCATTGCGCTCGGCGACGTTCTCGGCGGTGATGCCCATGTGGAAGCCGGCGAAGGGGTCATGCAGCACGCCGAGCATGTAGTCGACGCCTTTGAGGTCGCCCATGCGCGCACCCCAGCGGGCTTGTGGCAGCAGGTACGGGCCACGGCTCATGGATTCGGCGCCAGCGGCGACAACGGCTTCGGCTTCACCCAGCAGCAGGCTCTGGGCTGCCGAGACAATGGCTTGCAGGCCCGAGCCGCACAGGCGGTTGACGTTGAACGCCGGGGTTTCCTTGGGCACGCCGGCATTCATCGCCGCCACTCGGGCGAGGTAGGCATCGCGAGCTTCGGTCGGGATCACGGTGCCCATGACCACATGGCCGATCTGCTCAGGCGCCACACCGGCGCGCTCGATGGCGGCGCGGGTCACGGTGCTGGCCAGGTCCGCCAGCGGCAGGTCCTTGAGGGTGCCGCCGAAACTGCCGATTGCCGAGCGCACGGCGCTGACGACGTAGATTTCTGGGGTATTCATGATCGACTCCATAGGCGAAAGCGTGGCGGGGCATAGGCAGGCTCTGCCAGAATGCACACCGGGCCAGGTTCAGGTAGTCATCGAGTCTAGGCAAAGGCTGCAGCCGGGCCTATGCCTTAACTGCTCAGTGAAACTGGTATTTTTTGCCATACCCTTGCGGAATCCGCCATGCGGGAAAACGATACAGTCGCGGTCTATTTCGTCCATTCCATGCTCCATTCCCTGCGCGACCAGCCGCTGCGGGGCGAGGCACTGTTGCGTGAAGCCGGAATCGATCCCGGCGTCCTTGGCACGCCCGGCGCACGGGTGCAGGCGTCGGCGTTTGCGCGGCTGTGGCTGCTGTTGATCCAGGACCTCAATGACGAGTTTTTCAACCTCGACAGCCACGGCATGCCGGTGGGCAGTTTTGCCCTGATCTGCCGGGGGCTGATCCAGGAGCCGACCCTGGAAAAAGCCTTGCGCCAGTGCCTGAGCAATTTTGCGCTGTTTCTGCGGGACATGCGCGCGAGCGTGACCCTCAAGGGCGGGCGGGCCGTGATCAGCCTGCGCTCGAACATCGACGACCCGGTCGCCCGGGTGTATGCCGAAGAAACCTTCCTGGCGCTGGTCATCAGCCTGCTGTGCTGGCTGGGCGGGCAACGCCTGGTGATCGACCGCACCGCGCTGGCCGACCGGCGTCCGGCGCAGGATGACGATCCGCTGCTGTGGGGGCCGAACCTGCAACTGGGCGCCGGGTGCACGGAGATCGAATTTGCCGCCGACTACCTGCGCCTGCCGGTGATCCAGGACCTGGCCGGGCTCAAGACCTTCTTGCGCAGCGCTCCCCAGTGGCTGGTGATCCGCTACCGCAACCAGAACGGCCAGGTGGCCCAGGTCTACCGATACCTGCGCGAGCGCGAGCAGGGCCAGTGGCCGACACTGGTCGCCATGGCCAAGCGCCAGGGCCTGAGCGCCAGCAGCTTTCGCAGGCTGCTGGAACGGGAGGGACGCTCGTTCCAGCAGATCAAGGATGAGGTGCGCCGGGCCACGGCCTTTGAGTGCCTGCGCGAGACGGACATGAGCATTGCCGAGATCGCCGAGCGCACCGGTTTTCAGGAATCCAGCGCGTTTCACCGGGCCTTCAAGAAGTGGACCGGTGAAAGCCCTGGCAGTTATCGCCTGCGCATGGCGGCCTCGCGCTAGGGCCGGGACTCAGCGCAGTGTGTGCAGCAGTGCCTTGAGGTAGTCCTGCCCGGCCTGATCCAGCGCAAATACCGGCCGGCGTGGTTCACCCACCTCAAGCCCGGTCATGGCCAGGCCTGCCTTGATGGTGGCGGGCAATCCCCCCTTGAGGATGAAATCCAGCAGCGGCAACTGGCGGTAGAACACGGCCCTGGCGGTTTTCAGATCGCCCGCCAGCACCGCCTGGTACAGCTGCTGATTGAGGTCGGGAATCAGGTTCGCCGCTGCCGTGCACCAGCCGCTGGCACCGGCCACGAACGCCTCCAGGGCCAGGGGGTTGCAGCCGTTGTAGAACGGCACCTGGCCTTCGCCCAGCAGTTGCAGTTTGTGCATGCGCTGAATGTCGCCGGTACTCTCCTTGACCATGGTCACGTTGTCGACTTCGCGCACGATCTTGAGGATCAGCTCCACCGACATGTCCGTGCCGCTGGTGGCCGGGTTGTTGTAGAGCATGATCGGCACGTCGATGCTGGCGCCGATGGCGCGGTAGTGCTGGATGATCTCGGCTTCGCTGAGTTTCCAGTAGGCGGCCGGCAGCACCATCACCGCATCGGCACCGTGAGCCTGGGCAAAGCGCGCACGGCGGATGGCGCCGGCGGTGGTGAGGTCCGAGACGCTGACGATGGTGGGGACGCGCCCGGCAATGTGCGCCAGGCTGAACTCGGCGACCTGCTGCCACTCAAGGTCGCTGAGGTAGGCGCCTTCACCGGTGCTGCCCAGCGGGGCGATGGCGTGTACGCCGCCGGCAATCAGGCGGTCGATGGATGTGCCCAGGGCGGGCAGGTCGAGCTGCTCGCCGTCGTGGCTGAACGGGGTGATGGTGTAGCCGATGATGCCGTGAAAAGTCGTGGACATGATGAACTCCGCAAGTAAGGCAATTAGGGCGAAAAGGGCAGCAATCAGTTCATGCAGTCGGCATGCACCCGCAGGCACTGGCGCGCATAGTAGTTGAAGGCGGCGCTGTGGCGTTTCGGGCGCGAGATCCAGTCATGGGCTTCGCGGCCCAGTGCCGGTTCGATCGGCTTGACTTCGCCGGCGGCCATGGCCAGCAGTTGCAGCTTGGCGGCGCGCTCGATCAATTGGGCGATCACACAGGCTTCCTCGATGCTGGCGCCGGTGGAGAGCTGGCCGTGGTGCGAGAGCAGGATGGCGCGCTTGTCGCCCAGGGCCGCGCTGATGATCTCGCCTTCTTCGTTGCCCACCGGTACGCCCGGCCAGGCTTGAAGAAACGCGCAATCTTCATAGAGCGGGCACAGGTCCATGTGCGACACCTGCAGCGGCACTTCGAGCATCGACAGGGCGGCGACGTGGGTGGGGTGGGTATGGATGATGCAGTTCACGTCCGGACGCGCCCGGTACACCCAGCTGTGGAAGCGGTTGGCCGGGTTGGGCATGCCGCTGCCTTCGAGTACTTCAAGGTCTTCGTTGACCAGCAGCAGATTGCTGGCGGTGATTTCGTCAAAGCCCAGGCCCAGTTGCTGGGTGTAGAAGGTACCAGGCTGCGGACCCCGGGCGCTGATTTGCCCGGCAAGGCCCGAGTCGTGGCCGTTGTCGAACAGAATTCGGCAGGTCAGGGCCAGCTTTTCACGCACAGTCCACGTATTATCGGCAAGCGAGCCTTGCATCTGTGTGAGGGCCTGCTTGATCAGCTGGTCCTTGGGCAATGCCATTGTCTTGGCCATGGGGATATCCTCAATGGTGGGAAAAATGTCAGCGCTGGGTTGCCCGGTTACTTGGAAGGTGGCGGGCGACTCGGCGCGATGACACAAACAAGGCTAAATGACACAATGTGTCATTAGCAAGAAAAAACTTGCCCGTGGCATTGGGAAAATCGCGTCGCATGTCTATCCGATTGAAATTACTAAGAAAAAAACTAGGGATTACCCTGGAGGTGCTGGCCGAGAAGTCCGGCATGACCAAGAGCTACCTGTCCAAGGTGGAACGGGGCCTGAACACGCCCTCGATCGCCGCTGCGTTGAAACTGGCGCGTGCGCTCAGCGTCAATGTCGAGGAGCTGTTTGCCGAGGATGAGCCAGGCCAGTCGCGTTACAGCCTGGTGCGCAGTGGCGAGCGCCAGGCGCTGTCGGGCAGTGCCCAGGGCCCGGGCTATGCGGTGCTGGCCAGCCATATCGGCAGCCGCAGCTTGCTGCCCTTTATCATCAGCCCGCCGCGGGATTTCAGCGACTCGACCTTCAAGGAGCACCTTGGCGAGGAGTTCCTGTTTGTGCATGAAGGGCAGGTGGAAGTCGACTTCATGAACGAGCGGGTCATCCTCGAACGGGGCGATGCGCTGTACTTCAACGCCCAGACCCCCCATCGCCTGCGCTCGCTCGGCGAGGTGCAGGCGCAGTTGCTGGTGGTGGTCCACGATGCCGAAGGGCCGTGATGAGCAGCGCCTCGCGGTTCTGGCGTGACCCCGCGCTGCCGTTCATCGAGGCGCGCAGGGTCGAGGATGGGCGCAAGGTCTGTTATGCACCGCATTCCCACGAGGGCTTCTCCATCGGCGCCATCACCGGCGGGCGCAGCACCTATGTGAGCGGTGAAAGCCATCAGTTGGTGTCGGCGGGCACAGTCGTGATGATGAACCCGGGCGTGGTGCATATCTGCAATCCCATTGACGGTGAGCCCTGGTCGTACCTGATGCTGTACGTCGATTCGAGTTGGTTGCAGGCGCTGGGCTTCCAGCCCTTCGAGGCGATCAGCAGCCGCTCGCAATCCCTGTACCAGGCCTTGTGCCAATTGTTCGAGACGCTGCTGGACGATCACGGCAGCAGCGCCGGCAAAGCGGCGGCGCTGCGGATGTTCTTCGGCGCGCTGATCCAGCAGTTTGGTGCCGGCAGCCCGGGGGCGGGGCCTGGCAATCCGCGTGTGCTGGCCGCTGCCGCCTTTATCCGTGAACACTGCACCCAGCCGTTGCGCCTGGAGGACATCGGTCAGGCTGCCGGCCTGTCGACGTCGTACCTGATCCGCGCCTTCAAGCAGCATTTTGGCCTGACGCCCCACGGCTACCTGCTCGACCAGCGCGTGCAGTACGCCCGCGCACAACTACGGCGCGGTCGCTTGATCGCCGAGGTCGCACTTGAAGCCGGCTTTGCCGACCAGGCGCACCTGCAACGCGCCTTCAAGCGCCACCTGGCCGCGACGCCAGGGCACTATCGCTCAGCTCACTAGCAAGTAGAGCGCACTCGCCACCAGCAACCCGGCCAGAACGCGGTTGAACACCCGAACCCGACGAGGGTTGCCCAGGTAATGGCTGATCACGCTGCCGGCCCAGGCCCAGCTGGCGATCGACAGGTAGCAGATGACGAAGTAGATCGCCGTGAACTGCCACAGCAAGGCCGTCTCACCTTCGCCGACATACGCACCGACACCGGCCACACAGGCCAGCCAGGCCTTGGGGTTGAGCCACTGCAAGGTCGCACCGGCAAGCATCGACGGGGCGCCTGCGTCGCCAGTG
>Ga0247821_10001792_pt1 | contig 11984 bp, 7 predicted proteins | sample 13C_Glycerol_Day_FD_192481 | JGI IMG/M metagenome (GOLD analysis project Ga0247821, IMG submission 192481) | Soil microbial communities from agricultural site in Penn Yan, New York, United States - 13C_Glycerol_Day14 | ecosystem: Environmental > Terrestrial > Soil > Agricultural land | place... | reverse complement strand
GCATTCCCCTGGCGCTGAAAAGGGCCCGTGGCCTGTATGTCGAAGATGTCGAAGGGCGTCAGTTCATCGACTGCCTGGCCGGTGCCGGGACCCTGGCGCTGGGCCACAACCACCCGGTGGTGATCGAGGCGATCCAGCGGGTGCTGGCTGATGAACTGCCCTTGCATACCCTCGATCTCACCACGCCGGTCAAGGATCAGTTCGTTCAGGACCTGTTCAGCCTGTTGCCGCAGGCCTTGCGCGACGAAGCGAAAATCCAGTTCTGCGGCCCGACCGGCACCGATGCGGTAGAGGCGGCCCTGAAACTGGTACGCACCGCCACCGGACGCAGCACGGTACTGTCGTTTCAGGGCGCCTATCACGGCATGTCCCAGGGCGCGTTAAGCCTGATGGGCAGCCTGGCGCCGAAAAAACCGCTGGCCGGGCTGCTGAACAATGGCGTGCAGTTTCTGCCGTATCCCTATGACTACCGTTGCCCGTTTGGCTTGGGGGGAGCGGCTGGGGTCCAGGTCAATCTGCACTACCTGGAGAACCTGCTGAACGATCCGGAAGGTGGTGTGCAATTGCCGGCTGCCGTGATCGTCGAGGCTGTGCAGGGTGAAGGCGGGGTGATTCCGGCGGACCTGGAGTGGTTGCGTGGTGTGCGGCGGATCACCGAGAAGGCCGGGGTGGCCTTGATCGTCGATGAGATCCAGAGCGGTTTTGCCCGCACCGGCAAGATGTTTGCCTTCGAGCACGCGGGCATCGTGCCGGATGTGGTGGTCATGTCCAAAGCCATCGGCGGTAGCCTGCCCCTGGCGGTGGTGGTTTACCGCCAGTGGCTGGATACCTGGCAGCCGGGGGCGCACGCCGGGACGTTCCGCGGCAACCAGATGGCCATGGCGGCCGGTTCGGCGGTGATGAACTACATCAAGGATCATCACCTGTGCGCGCATGCTCAGGCCATGGGCGAGCGCTTGAGCGGGCACCTGCGCCGGTTGCAGCAGGATTTCCCGCAGTTGGGCGACATTCGCGGTCGTGGCCTGATGCTCGGGGTCGAGCTGGTCGATCCGGTCGGCCCCAAGGATTTCCAGGGCCACCCGCCGGCGTGCCCGCAACTGGCGCCGCTGGTTCAGCGCGAGTGCCTCAAGCGGGGGCTGATTCTTGAATTGGGCGGTCGCCACGGGGCCGTTGTGCGCTTTCTGCCGCCGCTGGTGATTACCGCCGAGCAGGTCGACGAAGTGGCGGCACGCTTCGGCCGGGCGCTGGCAGCCGCTGTTAGCAATTTCTGATCAGCCAATCGCGGGGCAAGCCCGCTCCCACAGGGTTGTGAATAGCCGGTGGGAGCGGGCTTGCCCCGCGATCAATGCATCAGGCAAAGCCGGCTTTAAGGTGGATACAGGTAGGACAATGACGATATCGCGACGTGGATTCATAGCGGGCCTGGCCGTGGCGGGGGCAGCGGTGCCTGCGGCCTATTACACGCACAAGGAGCTGACCCATGACCCCGAGGACGATGTCGTCACGCCGGGGGAGGCCAGTGTCGAACTGGCCGATGTCGCCGGCCAGCAGTTGGCGGATCAGCTACGAGGGGTTTGGGATCTGCGCGTGTATGGCCGTCAGGCCGGGATTGCCGGTCTGCCGGCGCACGGGCTGCAGATGTACCTCGACGTTGCGACCAAGGGCCGCGGACTGCGTGGCTTTGTCGATGAAAAGCACCGCCTCGAGGGGCCGGGGCCTGTGGCTTTCCGGGTGGTGGGTGACCTGGTAGGCGCGTCCAGTGCTCAGGTGCGTTGGCGCCTGTTGAGCAATCAAGGCGGCAGCGGTTATGAGTGCATTGCCAGCCTCGATGAAGTCTGGGGCAGCTTCGGCAATGCCGGCAGCGGCACCTTGAGCGGTCGTCTGCAGCCACTGGATCGTTCCATGGCCTTGCCGCTGCTGGACAGCCACTTTGTCGCGGTCAAGCGCCTGTTCCCCGAAGCCCGTGAACGCCTGCCCTATACGCCGCAATTACAGGCCTGGTTGATCAGCGCCGAGCACCGTCTGTTTCACCAGCTCTGGCATGCCAGCCGGGACAAGTGGCACGACCTTTCCGAAGACAAGCGAGGGGCGTTGCGCGGTCTGGGCTGGCAACCGGGGCCGCGGGAGCATGAGCGCGATGCCCGCGGTGTGCGCAAGCACCGCAACGGTTCGGGTGTCGATTTTCTGTTCATGCACCGGCACATGCTCGGCACCGCTCGCTCCCTGCAGGACCTGCCGTCCTGGACGCATTTCCCTTTGCCCAGGCCCAATGTCGAACAGGACCGTCAGGGCTTTGCCCGCTATTTTGATAACCATGATGGCTATTGTGTGCCGCCTACCTGGCTGGCGCCGGACGATGATGCCTATGGTCAGTGGGTGTCGGCGATCAAGGCCGGCGAAACGTTTTGCAGTAACTTCCAGGTCTGGGAGTCGCAGTACCAGGACCCGCTCTACCTGTCGAAGCTGAGTCTCGGTGCACTCGGCTCGGAGCTGGAGATGAACCTGCATGACTGGCTGCACATGTGCTGGGCCTCGGTGCCTCGCGACCCGGTCAATGGCGCGCCGGTGCCTTTTGCCCGCGATCCGGCCGATTTTGCTACCCGCTGGTTCGGCGCGGAAAACGACTTTCTGGGTGACCCGTTTTCTTCGCATGTGAGCCCGGTGTTCTGGGGCTTCCATGGCTGGATCGACGACCGCATCGAAGACTGGTATCGCGCCCATGAGCGGTACAACCCGGGGCAGGTGCGCAGGCTTGAGGTCAACGGGGTGAAATGGTTCGCGCCGGGGCGCTGGGTCGAGGTCGAGGATCCCTGGCTGGGGCCGGTGACTCACGGTTGCAGCACGGTGCCCGGGACCTTTGCGGGTAAGTCAGTGGAAATGGATGTGGAAACCATGAAGCTGGCGCTGCGTATCACCTTCGGTGAAGACGACAGAATTGGTGAATTGATCCGCCGTGTGCCGCAACGGCCATGGTATGCGCGGCATCTGTCGTTGCGGGGCATTGTTTCCTGAGTGTTTGATCTCGGACCGGTGGGAGCGGGCTTGCCCCGCGATAATGCGCTTATCGAGGCACCTGCCAGCCTCCACCCAGCGCCTTGTACAACGCCACACTGCCTTGCAACCGGGCCAGCCGCAACTGCGCTTGCTGGTCTTGGGCCTGGTATAGCGTGCGCTGCGTCTCCAGTACGGTCAGCAAGGTTTCCGCTCCTGCCCGGTAGCGGCTTTCCGACAGCGTAAAGGCTGTACGCGCCTGCTCGACTTCCTGATCCTGCCACTGGCGCTGGTCGTCTACGCCGTTAATAGCGTTGAGGGCTTTTTCGACGTCGGCAAAGCCGGCCACGATGCTGCTGCGGTAGTTCTGCAACAGCTCCTCCTGCCGGGCCCGGGCCTTGTCCCGCTCGGCACGCAGACGCCCGTTGTTGAAGATCGGTGCAGCCAGGCCGGCACTTAAGGTGTAGTAGGGGCTGCGCAGGATCTGGGCAAAGGTATCGGCGCCCGAGCCCAGGTCAGCGCCGAGGGTCAGGCTGGGCAGCATCGCCGCACGTGCCACCTGGACATTGGCTTGCGCCGCTGCCAGGCGTGCCTCGGCGGCGGAAATGTCGGGACGGCGACTGAGCAACTCGCTTGGCACACCGCTACCAATCTCCGGCCAGCGCACGCCGTCGAGGGACTCCTGGAGCGGCGCCAGCGACTGCACCGGTTCGCCCAGCAAAGTCGCCAGGGTGATACGGGCCTCCTGCAGTTGTTGTTCGAACAATGGCACCTGGCGTGCCTGACCGGCGACCAGGCTGCGTTGCTGGGCCAGTTCCAGAGCCGTGGCCGAACCGGCGTCGTAGCGGGTCTGCACCAGGCGCAGTACATCCTGGGCATTGGCCAGGTTGAGCTGGGCAATGCGCACCTGCTCGGCCAGTGCCAGGCTCTGCAGGTAGCTGTTGGCAACGCCGCTGAGCAGGGTCAGTTCAACCGTTTGCCGGTCGTAGCGGCTGGCATCCAGATCAAACAGAGCGCTGTCATGGGCAGCGGCCTTGCCGCCCCAGAAGTCGATTTCATAGCTGGCGCTCAGGCGCGTATTGAATGAGGTGCTGGTGCGTTCCCGGTCGCTGGCGTCGAGCTGGTCGAAACCATCGCCACGTAGCAGGCGCTGGCGGCTGGCGTCCAGGCCGAACTTGACCTCTGGTAGCAGCGGGGCGCCGGCGATGACTGCTGAAGCCTGGGCCTGGCGGACCCTGGCGGCGGCCGCGGCGAGGTCGAAACTGTTTTGCCGCGCGTGTTCGATCAATTGATTGAGCGTGGCGCTGGAGAACTGCTGCCACCAGTCCTGTTGCGGCAGCGTCCGATCGAGTGTGGCGGCGTGGCTTTGCCAGGCATCCGGCGCTTGCAGTCCACTTTGTGGCGGTGTGGGGGCATTGCTGCAAGCGGCGATGAACAGGCAGATGGACAACACACTGAGACGGCTGGGCAGGTTCATTGATTATTCGCTGGTAAGGGCTTTGACCGGGTCGAGGCGGGCGGCTTTGCGCGCCGGCATGAAGCCGAACACCACCCCGGTGACCACTGCGCAGGCAAAGGCGCCGAGCACGGCCGCCAGGGAAAAGGCCACGGCGATGTTGCCAAGCAGCAGCGCACCGCCAATCAGCAAGGCCAGGGCAATGCCGGTAAGGCCACCGACCATCGACAGCAGCACCGCCTCGCTGAGGAACTGGCGCAGGATGTCGCGCTGGCGGGCTCCGGTGGCCATGCGGATGCCGATCTCGCGGGTGCGCTCGCGCACGGTCATCAGCATGATGTTCATCACGCCGATGCCACCGACCAGTAGTGAGATTGCCGCGATCGAGCCGAGCATCAGCGACAGGGTGTTCTGGGTGCGCGCCTCAGCCTGGATCAGCGCGGCGTCGTTGCTCAACTCGTAATCGCGTTTGCCGTGGTGCAGCTTGAGCATCAGTCTGTCGATGGCCGCTTCGGTTTCGGCTACCCGCCGCGAGTCGGCAGCGGCGATGGTCACGTATTCCGGGTCGCGACTGCCGAACAGGCGGATGGCCGCTGCCGAGTAGGGCACCACAATGCGCTCGTCGCTGTCCTGATCGCCAGAGCTGGCGCCTTTACCCTGGAGAAGGCCGACCACCAGGAAGGGCACGTTTTCCACCAGGATATACTGGCCGATCGGGTCGACCTGGGTGCCGAACAGCTTCTGCTTGACCTTCTGGCCAATAACCGCGACGGCGGCCGCGGCTTGCTCGTCGGCTTCGGTGAAGAAGCTGCCTTCAACGACCGGCCAGTTGAAGATCTCGGAAAAGTGGGTGTTATTGCCGCCGACATAGAACTCCTGGTTGTTGTTGCCGTAGCGCACCATCAATTGGTTGCCGATCACCGGCATGATCATCTTCACCTGGGGCAGGCTACCCACGGCGGCGACGTCGTCCAGGGTGATAATGCCGGCGGGTTCGCGCAGGGTCGGCGCAGTACCCCCGAGGTAGAGGATATTCGAGCCGAACGCAGCCATCTGCGCCATGACCTGGCGCTTGCTGCCTTCGCCGACCGCCAGCATGACCACCACCGAGGCCACGCCGATGACGATACCGAGCAAGGTCAGGGCGGTGCGAAAACGGTTGATCCACATGATCCGCCAGGCCGCCTGCAACGCTTCGAGCAGTTCGCCTTTCCAGGCGCCGCTGTGGGTGGCGCCCTGATCCAGGCGTTGGCGCAGGTCTTCAGCCTGCAGGCCTGGGATGTCAGTGGCGGAGCTGGCGTGTTCGTTGGCCGAGTCGCTGAGGATCAGGCCGTCGCGAATCTCGATGACGCGCTTGGCCCGGGCAGCGACCTCGCGATCATGGGTGATCAGGATCACCACATGCCCCTGGCTGGCCAATTCATCGAGCAAGGCCATGACTTCGGCGCCGCTCTGGCTGTCCAGGGCTCCGGTGGGTTCGTCGGCGAGGATGATGTGGCCGCCGTTCATCAAGGCGCGGGCAATCGACACCCGCTGTTGCTGGCCACCTGAGAGCTGGTGCGGGCGGTTGCCCGTACGGCTGGCAAGCCCCAGGCGTTCAAGCAGGGCGGTGGCGCGGGCATGCCGCTCGGCGGCGGGGGTGCCGGCATAGATGGCCGGCATCTCGACGTTCTCCTGGGCTGAACCCGAGGCAATCAAGTGGTAACCCTGGAACACGAAACCGAAAGCCTCGCGGCGCAACCAGGCCAGCTCGTCGCTGTCCAGCCCGGCGACGTCCTTGCCAGCGAACAGGTAGTCGCCGGAAGTGGGGCGATCCAGGCAGCCGAGTATGTTCATCAAGGTCGATTTGCCGGAACCGGAGGCACCGACGATAGCGACAAATTCGCCCGGGTGGATCGCCAGGCTGATGCCTCGCACCACTTCAACCTTCGGGGTGTCGACCCCGCCGTAGGATTTGCGGATATCACGCAGTTCGATCAGCGGCGTGCTCATTCAACCTCCGCTGGCAGCAGGTGCACCGATCAGCAAGCGGTCGCCTTCGTCCAGTCCTTCAAGCACCTGCACCCGCAAACGGTCGCTCAGTCCGGTACGCACCTGACGTTGCTCGACCTTGCCATTGACGTCGAGCACCTGGGCAATGCGCATGTTTTCAGCACTACCGTCTTCGTCCAGTGCTGCCACGGGTACGGTCAGTACTTTGCTGGCGCGGCCGGCGACGAAGAACACCTGGGTGGTCATTTCCGCCATCAGCGCGTTGTCGGGGTTGTCGACGTCCAGCAGCACGGTGTACAGCACCACTTTGCTGCCGGTGCTGCCGGCACTGGCGCTGGCCGGGCTGCCGCCACCCTGGGTGGATTGATCCAGGGGCTTGGGCGGTATCGGCAAAATCTGCCGCACACTGCTGGTCCAGCGCCGCTTGCCACCCGCCAAGGTGGTGAAGTAGGCCGACATGCCCGGTTTGACATGGCCGATATCGGCTTCGGAGACCTGAGCCCAGACCGTCATCGGAGACAGCTTGGCGATGCGCAGGATCAGCGGCGTTTGCTGTTGGGCATTGAGGGTCTGGCCTTCACGCGCATCCACGGCAACCACCGTGCCGGACATGGGCGCGTAGATGCGCGTGTAGCCCAGTTCGGCCTCATCGCTGCGCAGGCTGGCCTGGGCCTGGCGGATCTGGGCACGGTACATGTCGATGCGCGCCTGGGTGACTTTGAGCTGGGCCTGGGCGCTTTGTATGTCTTCTTCGCGGGTAGCGCCTCCGGCAGCCAGGTTGCGCTGGCGTTTGTATTGTTGCTCGGCGAGCTGATACTGGGCTTGCTGCTCAGCGAGCTGGGCCTTGAGGTTGTCGATCGAGAAGCGCCCGGCATCGAGCCTGGCCTGCTGGGTCGAGGGATCGATTTCCACCAGCAATTGACCTTCCTTGACCGGGTCGCCAACTTCCACATGCAGTTTGCGGATCTGTCCCGAGGCCTGGGCGCCAACGTCGACATAACGTCTAGGTTGCAAGGTACCCAGAGCGGTGACACTGCTTTCGATATCGCCGCGGGTGACCGTCACGGTGCTGAGCGGGTCGCCGCCAGCAGGCAGGGCTTTCCAGGCGAGCAAAGCGCCCAGGCCAAGCAGGCCGAAGCCGCAGAGCAACACGCGGCGGGTTGTTGAAGGACGTCTCATGTGGGGTTCCAGCCAAAGGGTTGGGCCGTGACTCATGCAGGCAAACAAGACAGGCATGGCAAGCTCCCAGATAGACGAGGGGCTTGCTGAAGAATTTACCCATGCCTGCTTTGGCTGACAGTCATCTCGGTCCGAAGGATCCGGCTTGCTGCGAATAATTATAATTTGTATTATTCCAATCTGCCATCATTCAAATCCGCGCTCATCCAGAGTCAGGAAAACCCCGCAATGTCGCGGCCAGGTGCTGTGTTGGAAAACTACTATCGCGAACTGGTGAGTTTCCTCTGTGCCCGCCTGGGTAATCGTCAGGCGGCTGAAGACGTCGCCCATGATGCCTACACCCGGGTGCTGGAACGCACCGACGACAGTGCCATCGAACACCCTCGTGCCTTTCTCTACCGAACTGCCCTGAATCTGGTTATCGATGGCCACCGTCGGGGGCTGTTGCGTCAGGCCGAGCCATTGGAAGTGCTCGACAGCGACGAGCGCTTTTTTTCCCCGGCGCCGTCCCAGGATATGGAACTGCACCAGCGCCTGGAACTGATGCAACGTGCGCTAGCCGAATTGAGCGCGCCTTGTCGCGACAGTTTCTTGCTGCGCAAGCTCGAAGGCCTGTCGCATCCGGAAATAGCCGAACGTCTGGGTATTTCCCGCAGCCTGGTGGAAAAACACATCGTCAATGCGATGAAGCATTGCCGTGTGCGTATGCGTCAGTGGGAATCCTGAGGCGCAGGGCTTAACGAGGAATGTGAAAATTCCGTTGTAACCGCGCTTGATTTCTGCGGATTTCCCTACAACTATCAATGCAGACCCATATTTGGCGAAGTGCCCGCCATCAGCCTGAAGTTGATTTACTGGCGCAATATGGTCAAGGAACGCCTCTAACGCTCTTTTGCCTTGGTCATAGACGATGCCAAACAAATCACTGCGGATCCTGATCGCCGATGAGCATCCGATGCAATTGCTGCAGTTGGAGAAAATGCTCAACGGCATGGGTTACTATCGCATCGCCCCGGTCGAATCCTTCGAAGACCTGCAGCGTCTGGTACAAGGCGCATTGCAGCCGTTCAATCTGTTGGTCGGCAATATCGATCTGGCCAGCCATGTTGGCGTCGACCTGGAGCGCTTTTGCCGGGTTAACAGTCAGATTCAGCACGCTCTGCTTTACCAGTCCCAGCACCTGACGGTGCCCGCCATACCCAGCAGCCAGCGTGAAGCGGTAAATGTCAGCCTGCCCAAAGTGCCCGACAACGAAACCCTGCAGACATTCATGGCAATCATCGATATGCCGAAAGTCATCGGGCAACTGCCGGGTGTGGCTGTGCGCACGTCCCATCCGGAGTTTGTACCGCGACGGATGGGCTACGCCCCCTCGGTGTTTTCCCGCCAATCCTGAGTTGCACCTTTCGCCAGCCCACCCCTGGAGTGTGATTTGCTATCCTTCGGCGTTCGCCCGGGCGCGCCGGTAAGCGCGCCGATGCCCATCGAATGACGGATGCCCCCTATGACAGCCACCACGCCTGCGCCAGCGATACGCCTTTCGCGCAGTGATCACAAGACCCTGAGCCTGGCGGCATTGGGCGGCGCGCTGGAAATCTATGATTTCATCATCTTCGTGTTTTTCGCCCTGACCCTCAGCCAGTTGTTCTTTCCGCCGCAGATGCCCGAGTGGCTGCGTTTGCTGCAGAGCTTCGGCATCTTTGTCACCGGTTATCTGGCCAGGCCGCTGGGCGGGATCCTGATGGCGCATTTCGCCGATCACCTGGGGCGCAAGCAGGTTTTCAGCCTGAGCATTCTGATGATGGCCTTGCCATGCCTGCTGATCGGCGTGATGCCGACCTATGCCGAAATCGGCTACTTCGCGCCACTGATTCTGCTGGCGCTGCGTATCTTCCAGGGCGCAGCGGTGGGCGGTGAGGTGCCCAGTGCCTGGGTATTCGTCGCCGAACACGCGCCAATTGGTCGGCGAGGTTACGCCTTGGGCTTTCTCCAGGCCGGGCTGACCTTCGGTTATCTGCTGGGTGCCTTGACGGCCACGTTGCTGGCGCAACTGTTCACCCCACAAGAGATTCTCGACTATGCCTGGCGCTTCCCGTTCTTGCTGGGCGGGGTGTTCGGTGTAATCGGTGTTTGGCTGCGCCGCTGGTTGAGCGAGACGCCGGTGTTCCTGGCCTTGCGCGAGCGCCGCGAGCAGCCGGTGGCTTTCCCGCTGCGCACGGTGCTGAGTGAGCATCGGCGGGCGCTGGCGCCGGCCGTATTACTGACCTGCGTGCTGACCTCGGCAGTGGTGGTGCTGGTGGTGATCACCCCGACGGTGATGCAGCAGCGCTTTGGTATGAGCGCCGGGCATACCTTTGCGTTGAGCAGCATGGGTATTGTCTTCCTGAATATCGGTTGCGTGCTGGCCGGCCTGCTGGTCGACCGTATCGGAGCCTGGCGGGCGCTGATGATCTACAGCGTGCTGCTGCCGCTGGGTGTGGGCGCTCTATATGCAAGCCTGGTAAGTGGCTGGCAATGGCCGGGGCTGGCCTATGCCCTGGCAGGATTGGCCTGTGGCGTGGTGGGGGTGGTGCCGTCGGTGATGGTCGGGCTGTTCCCGGCATCGATTCGCGTATCGGGTATTTCCTTTACCTACAACATCGCCTATGCGCTGTGGGCGAGTACCACGCCGCTGATGCTCATCGCTTTGATGCCGTGGAGTCCGTGGGTATGCGTGGGGTTCAGCTTGATCATGGGAACGGTGGGGCTTCTGACGGCGGTTTATTTTGCAGCTAGGGAGCCATTGCGCTGCGAGGATGAGGCTGCGCACGGTGCGCTTAATGTGTTGTGACATTGATGTCCGGTGCTTCGGGCACTGATCGGGCAGCCTTCCAGGGGCAGGGCAATTGGATTAACCAAGTTGCCAAACGACTGAATAAAAAGCCCCCTGGCCATCACGGCGAGGGGGCTTTTTGTTGACATCGGTGGAAGGGGCTTGCCTTCCGAATCGATGTGTCTACAGTCGGCCATCGCGGGGCAAGCCCGCTCCTACATGTTCGGGTAAGTCGGGCCGCCGGCGCCTTCCGGCGTCACCCAGGTGATGTTCTGCGAAGGGTCCTTGATGTCACAGGTCTTGCAGTGCACGCAGTTCTGGGCGTTGATCTGGAAGCGTTTGCTGCCGTCTTCCTGGGTCACCACTTCATACACGCCCGCCGGGCAGTAACGCTGGGCCGGTTCGTCGTACAGTGGCAGGTTGGTGCCGATCGGAATGCCAGCATCAGCGAGCTTCAGGTGGCAGGGCTGCTCCTCTTCATGGTTGGTGCTGGAGAGGAATACCGAGCTGAGTTTGTCGAAGCTCAGTTTACCGTCCGGTTTCGGGTAGTCGATCTTCGCGGAGTCGGCAGCCAGCTTCAGGCAGGCGTAGTCCGGCTTGGTGTCGTGCAGGGTGAATGGCAGCTTGCCACCGAACCAGTTCTGATCGACATAGTTGAAGGCGGCGCCGAGCATCGGTCCGAACTTGTGCATGGCCGGGCCGAAGTTACGGCTGGAGAACAGCTCTTCATACAGCCAGCTGGCCTTGAAGGCCTCGACGTAGCTGTTGAGTTGATCGCCGCCTTCAGCACCAGCCAGCAGGGCTTCGGCCACGGCGTCGGCCGCAAGCATGCCGGACTTCATCGCAGTATGGCTGCCCTTGATCTTGGCCACGTTCATGGTGCCCAGGTCACAGCCGATCAAGGCGCCACCGGCGAAGACCATTTTCGGCAGCGAGTTCAGGCCGCCTTTGGCCAGGGCGCGGGCGCCGTAGCTGATGCGCTTGCCGCCTTCGAGGTACTGGCTGATCACCGGATGGTGCTTGAGGCGCTGGAATTCGTCGAACGGCGACAGGAACGGGTTGCTGTAGGACAGGTCGACGATCAGGCCAACCACCACCTGGTTGTTTTCCAGGTGATAAAGGAACGAGCCGCCAGTGTTCTCTTTGGCCATGACATCCAGCGGCCAGCCAGCGGTGTGCACAACCAGGCCTTGTTCATGCTTGGCCGGATCGATTTCCCAGATTTCCTTGAGGCCGATGCCGTAGTGCTGGACATCGGAGTCGCTGTCGAGATTGAAGCGTTTGATCAGTTGCTTGCCGATGTGGCCACGGCAGCCTTCGGCAAACAGGGTGTATTTGCCGCGCAGCTCCATACCCGGAGTGTACAGGCCGTCTTTCGGGTTGCCTTCACGGTCGACACCCAGGTCGCCGGTAATGATCCCGCGGACCACGCCGTTCTCGTCGAACAGGGCTTCCTGGGCGGCGAAGCCCGGGTAGATCTCGACGCCCAGGTTCTCGGCCTGCTGGGCCAGCCAGCGGCACAGGTTGCCCAGGGAGATGATGTAGTTGCCTTCG
>Ga0247821_10001790_pt1 | contig 11989 bp, 17 predicted proteins | sample 13C_Glycerol_Day_FD_192481 | JGI IMG/M metagenome (GOLD analysis project Ga0247821, IMG submission 192481) | Soil microbial communities from agricultural site in Penn Yan, New York, United States - 13C_Glycerol_Day14 | ecosystem: Environmental > Terrestrial > Soil > Agricultural land | place... | reverse complement strand
GTAAAGCCCACTTTCGGCCGTGAGTGAAGGTGTCTCATGCAGGTTGTTTGACTTTCTGTTCATACTCCATCCACCTACGTAACCGCTGGTGGAGCGTTGGCCAAACGTTTCTGCGGGTAACCGGCCGTGCGGCCGGGTTCCGTCAGTCGCGGTCTATGCAGTCGCCGAGCGTGCGAGCGGCCTGGCCGAGGGTGGCCACATGGAGGGCGGCGGAACGGAGCCCTAAGCCGAGGTCGCCGATGAGTGCGGCCTGGGCGGCGAGGAGGGCCTGCTCGCACTGCTGCCAGGCGGCCGTGTCGGGGGCGAGGCAGTCCTGCCGCTGGCGGACGCGGTCGGCGAGGTCGCCGATGGCGCCCCGCAGGTCGCTGTTGAGGCGCCGGCAGTCGTCGATGGTCGGCAGGATGCCGGTCGCGCGCTCGGCTTCGTCGATGAGTGCCTCGTAGCGCTGGTGTGGGATGGCCGCCTGCTCCGTAGGGTGGGTCATGTCGACGCTCCGTTCGTCGGCTGCTCCCGGGGTTGCGTGTGGCGCGGCCCCGGGGGCTTGTACGTGCAATTGCAGGCTAGCCCGACTTGTATCGGCCTGTCTCGCGACGTCTCGATACGTAGCCCGAAGTGCTGCCTTGTGGTGGCCTGTCTAGCTTCGGATCATGGCCACAGACCCGAACGCGGAGATCGACTACGAAGGGCCCGTCACGCCGTACCGGCAGTTGGCGCAGATCCTGCGGGCCCGGATTGCGCGCGGGGACTGGGCTGAGGGGCGGCCGATCGCGTCGGAGAACCGGCTGGTGCAGGAGTACGGGCTGGCCCGGTCGACGGTGCGGCGGGCGATCGCCTTGCTGGCCGAGGAGGGCGACGTGTGGACGGTGCAGGGCCGCGGCACCTACGTGGGCCAGCCGCCCGCCGAGAGCTCATAGCCCGGTGTCAGACCCCCGACCTAGACTGATCGGCATGTCCCCCACTCCCCCGCCTGATGGCGTGCGGTCGGCTGCGGAACTGAACGCGGCGATCCGCGCACTGTGGTCGCATCCGGCTGCGCGGCTGACGGACGAGCAGCGGGAGGAGTACCGGCGGCTGCTGGCCGAGCTGGAGCGCGTCAAGCAGGGGGACGTGACGACCGCGGCGTGACAGCCGTCCGCCCCACCGCCTGGTGCATCACGCCAGGCAGCGGGGCGGTTTCTGAGTGGCTGCACGCGCCTACAGACGCGAACAGAATGAGCACAGGCTACTGCTCGCCACTGACAACGCCGGGCGCGTCGACAGGCGGTACTCGTCGACGGGCGCGTCGGCCTCCTCGCCGAGCACGTCATCGAAGTCGTCGTCGGGCTGCGGGTCGGTTGGCTGCTCGTCGCTCATGCCGCCAGGATGGCAGACGGTCACGCCACGTCCGGCCAGGTCGTCAACGCCGTGCCCGTCTCCTCGTCGACGAGGGCGACCCGCGCGCCCGGGAGTTCGCCCCACGAACCGATCCAGGTGGCGACCTGCGAGCGGGCCACGGCCTCACTCGCCCACCAGCCATGCATCATCGGCCGGCCGCCGGCGGCGAGGGTGAGGTGGTAGCGCTCGGAGTCCATGGGGGCAGGGTAAGCGGGCGCCGGAGGCCGCGCGTAATATCGAACACGTGAACGACATGTCGCCCGCTGAGCGTCTCGCCAAACTCCGCACACTGGAGGAGTGGCTCGCCTGGCAACTCGGCCAGACCCGGCAGAGGATTCGCGACCTGGAGCAGACGCCCCCGGAGGGGTACGCCCTCGAGCCCAAGCAGCATCCCAAGCACCCGCAGCCTGCACTCATCCACCTCGCCAGCTGCACGATGCCCCAGCGCGACACCAGTCCGATCGACGCGGCAGACGCCCGCCTCGGATTGACGAAGGGTGGCGACGACATAGCCGGCTGTGAGTTCTGCGCGCCCGGCAAAGCGCTCGGGCTGGAGAGCTGAGGGCAGCCGCAAAGCCTCCCGTGGGGAGCCGGGAGGAGCGGCGGGCCCCGCCGTCTTCAGGGGACGGCAGGGCCCGCGAGGGCCTCCACCTGGGGGTGGGAGGGACCTGCGTGCGCACCACCATGCACCACAAACCAGCCAGCGGAACAGATGGCGGCTGGAAGTAATCGGGCCGAACATGCGAGCGCCCGCCAGGACGGGGGTGCCTGACGGGCGTGCGGTCAGTTTGGCACGGAGGCGGTCACGTCCGTCCGAGATGCCGGTAGATGGTGGGCCGGCTGACGCCGAACTCGTCTGCGATCTGCTGCACGGTGTACTTGCGCTTACCGTCTGCGCCCAGCTCGTCGTACATCTCCTGGGCCAGCCTGATCTGACGGGTCTTGAGCTTCGGCTTCTGCCCTCCGGTCCGGCCGCGGGCGCGCGCTGCAGCGAGACCGTCCAGGGTCCGCTCAGAGTTCAGCGATGCCTCGAACTCGGCGACAGCGCCGACCATGTTGAAGACCATGCGCCCGGACGCTGTCGACGTGTCGACGCCGAGGTTCAGTACGACGAGGCCGACGCCGGCCGTCCTGAACGTGGCTTCCAGGTCAATCAGGTTGGCGAGACTACGGCCCAGGCGGTCGAGCTTGGTCACGACTACCGTGTCCCCCTCCCTCATCTGCTCCAGGAGGCGGTCCAGCTCGGGGCGGGACGCGAGCTTGCCGCTCTTCTTCTCCACGAAGAGTCGGTCGCATCCAGCTTCGGTGAGTGCGTCGTGCTGCGCTTCAGGGTGCTGGTCTCGTGTGGACACGCGTCCGTAGCCGAGTCTCATGGATGACAGTGTACGAGAACGGGGTAGATCGTTACATAGATGCGGACACGAGTTATGTGACAACGTCAGTGCAGGGCGGGCGAGTTCGCCGCCTATCTCTCACAGACGTTCGTTTGCGGACACAGCAGAACGCCCCCACCGCCGAAGCGGTGGGGGCGTTGTCAGTCTTCGTCGTCGGGTGGCCAGTCGGGTTCGCGGAACGGGCGCGGCGACAGCCAGAACGGCTGGTCGGCTTCGTCGTCATCCATGGGGCCTCACTTGGTGCTGCTGCTGTCCTTCTTCTTGCCCTTCACCCACTTGGCGACGATGGCGACGGTCCCGCTGTCGAGGGCGGCGAGCATCTTCATCGCAGCGACGTCCTCGGCTTCGACGCTCAGGCCGGCCTCGGCGAGTGCCGCGTTGAGGGTGGCCTCGTCGACGGGATCGGATGCCGGGGCCGGTGCGGGGGGCGTCTCCTTCACGGGCGGCGGCTTGGGCGGCGATGGCCTGGGGGGAGGTTGGTGCATGCCGAGTTCGACGAGGCTGGCCATATCGGCGCCACCGTCCTGGCGGCGCCGCTCCAGCGGGCGCGGATCGAGTGCAGGCATGTCACACTCCAGTTCGGTTGTACTCGTCCACCCTGTCCGGCGGGGCTGGGGGCTCGATGCCGTGCTGCCGCATCTGCGAGGTCAGATCGCCGACGTATCCGGCGAACGCGCGCACCAGCGACCGCAGCGACCTCACCTCCTCGCGGGTCGCCGTCAGGTCTTCCCGCAACTCCTTCTTGATCGCATCGAACGCGGCCCGGTCCTCCGCCCTCTGCGACGGCTCAGCCTGAATCGCAGCCGCTGTCCGCCCGCCGCGGTATGTGAAGTATCCCGTCACGATCGTGCCGAGCACTGCGACCGCCGCGCCCACCATCCCCATCCATCCGTTCACCCGGGTCTCCCCTCGACCACCGGGCCGGGCAGATCGGATGATCCGGACTCAGGTGGGACTCGTGATGCGCACCAGATCACCCCGCAGTGCGACGTCATGTACCAGACGAAAATCCACAGCCCGCGGCCGTAGTGGTCGAACAGGCCCGCCCAGCCGTAGGCGAACGCCCACAGCGCCGGCGGGACGGATGCGGCGACGAACCCCCAGCGGTCGCGGCCGAACCACAGCCACGCCGAGGTGAACGTGACCAGGCCGGCGAGGATCCACACCCAGGCCCAACAGTGCAGGGGCGCGTACCGGGTGAGGATGTGCAGGCCGGTCTGCTGCGGCGGTTCGACGATCATGCCGACGCCCCAGCAGACCTTGCCGACGCCCATGAAGACGAGGAAGGGGCCGCGGCGGCCGAGGTGCCCGCTGAACCAGCGGGGCGCCCGGCGCTGCACTCAGGCCCCCGCCGGCCCGGACTTGACGGGGCTCGACTGCTCGAGAGCGGTCGTGGCGAGCGGGGGCGTCACGATGAACCGCTCGACGACGGCGAGGGCAGCGGCGATGGTGGCCATCCACAGGGCCTGGCGGTCGGCAGACCAGTCGAGGCCAAGGCCGACGAACAGCGACATGATGGCCTGCGCAGTCTGGAGTATCGCGGCAGCCCAGGCGCCGTTCTTCGCGACGAACGCGATGATGATGGCGACGACGCCGGCGGCGATGGCGTTGATGGCGGTCTGCACGCCGTCGGAGACGTCGAGTTCGTAGCCGAGGAGCTTGACGCCGGCCGCGATGAGGCCGAGCAGGAGGGCCGGTTCTCTTCCGAGGAGCATGAGGGTTCTCTTTCTCTGGCGGCCGGCGAGTCAGTCGGCGAGTCGGTTGGCGAGGAGGTCGGCGACCTTTTCGGCGAGTGCATCCAGGTCGACGCCGCCGACGGCGAGGCTGTCGACCTTCGCCTTCACCTCGGCGACGTCTGCGGTCAGCTCCCGAACACCCTTCAGAGTGAGGCCGAGGAAGCTCGACACGGCCCACTCTTGGGTCGGGTCGTCGAGCGACTTCGCGCCGTTCGCCCCCGTGACGACCTGGCGGCCGATCTTCTTGATGTCGTCCGCGGTGAGGGCCACGGCTTCCTCCTGCTGGCTGGGTGCGGTCGGGTTCTTCCATTCCGGGTCGGCGGTGACGATCCCCGTGGGGTAGGCGGGGTAGCCGTAGCCGTAGACGTAGGTGTCACGGCGGGCGCGCTTCTTCAGATAGACGCCGTCACCCTCGGCGGAACCGGAGCTGTTGGTGTTGCCCTCGACGGTGTAGATGAAGTCGGCGTCGTAGGCGTAGACCAGGCCGGTGTGCGATCCGCCGCCCGCTCCGAAGAAGACCTGCGCGCCGATCCCGGGATAGTCGGAGAACCGGTTCGCGTTCTTCCACCAGGCGACGCCGAGCGCGCACGATGCGGTGACGGGGTAACTGCCCTTCGGCATGCCAGCCTCCTGGAAGCACCAGGAGTCGAAGGTGGCGCACCACGCCTGGTTCTGACTCCACTCCAGGCCGGGCACGGCGGGGCTGTACTTCTGCAGGTTGTTCCAGTGGCCGCCGGAGTAGCCCTCCTGGTAGCCGACCTGGGATTTGGCGACGCGGATGACGTCGCCTGCGGTGCCGCTCACTGTCCCTCCAGGGGCCGGTCGGGCTCGCCGGTCAGAACGTCGCGTCCTGTCGTGGCGGGCAGGTCGGCCGCTGCTCCGGGGTCTCCGGCCGCTTCGGCGTACTGGTCCTCGATGTCGCTCACGACGCCCTCCTCGGGGCATGAAAAAAGCCCCGGTAGGGGCGCGGGCTGGCGGAACGGGGCTGGTCAGGCGGCAGGGTTGGTGATTCGCATGCCGTCCAGCCAGACCTTGGAGACGCCGGACCCTGCTTCGGTCGGCACGGAGAAGCTGAGCTTCCCGTCGGTGGCGACCGTGACGCGGGTCCCGTAGTGCGACGAGTTGTACGTGGTGAAGCCGCGGCCGGACGCGGGCCGATAGCCGGAATTGAACGTGAACGCCAGCGTGGTCGTCGCGGCGGGGAGGCTGGAGATGGCGATGGCGCCCTCGTACTCCCACACCTCCGTGCCGAGCATCGACAGCTTGCGCATGCGCGGGGCCGGGGTGGAGGCCGAGAAGCCTCCCGCGTAGGAGCCGATGCTGGACAGGTTTGTCCACGCCATCGTCTCGACGATGTTCATCAGCTGCCAGGCCGTGCCGTCGTAGAAGTAGAGGCCGTTGACGTCCTGCAGCCAGGACACCATGCCCTCAACGGGCGCGGTCGCCCCGGTCAGAGCCGCGGCCCGGGCCGAAGCGGATGCGAACCGCATCACGCTGCGCTGCACGATCGCGTTGGCGATGTTCCGGGCAAGCGTCTCGGCGTTCGGGGCGTCGGTCAGGGCCGCTACCGTAACGCCCTGCCCGTAGTCGTCGGTGCCTGCCATCAGGCGATCCTCCTCAAGGTCAGCCACGAGTTGGCGCGCACGACGGTGGCCGTGGCGGAGGTTGCGTTCTGCGCCCAGGCCAGCGAGATCTGCCCGCTTCCAGTGACGATCGCCGTCCCCACCGGACGGCAGGTGACGACCGTTCCAGATCCGATGCAGGCGACCGGCAGCGTGGACACCGAGAAGTCGGTGAGGCCGCCCCAGCGGGTGGTGGCCGCTTGGGTGGTGTTGCTGGAGTCGGAGCCGCCGGGCCACCAGCCGCCCGTTGTCGAGCCAGGCGCGAACCAGCCGAGTTTCAGGTCGGCCGCGTTGTCGCCGTCGTAGAGGAGGAACGAGTCCACCGTGTAGGTGCCCGCGACGACGTTGATGCTGAGGTGCGGGTCGGCTGCGAGCGTCGTCGTCGACGCCCGTGACGTGTTCGCGGTCTTTCGGACGGTCACTGTGCTGCCCAGGGCGAACGATCCGTTGCTGCCACGCCCCCAGGCAAGCCAGTTCCCGGTGCTGCCCTGGGTGATGTAGATGAGGTCGCCAACAGTGGGCTGCAGGTAGGTCTCCATGCAGCGGATGGAGGGGATGGTGCCGGTGTCGGCGTCGACGGTTCCGTCCGCGTTGACGGCGCTGACGGTGGCCATCTGCCAGTCGGCGCCGCGCACATTGGGGTCCTCCGCGCCGGCGCGCCTGGACTGTTCCTTGAGCGCCCAGGCCAGGTCGCGGTGGACGCCCTGCCCTGACCGGGTCACAGGCGCCGTCACGAGTCCTCCTTCGCCGAGATCGTCGAGATCGGGAAGTCGCCGTCATCGAGGGGCACGGTGAAGGAGGCCGGCTGCTGGAGTTCGCGGGTGCCGTCCGGGTGCGTGATGCGCAGGACGTCGCCCGCCTCGAGCGCCGGATTCGGCAGGCTGGAGATGTCGCCGGACGCGTTCGGGGCTTTGGCCTGTGCGAGGAGCAGCGTCGCCGCCGCCGTGCAGGCACCCGTTGTCGTCAGCGTCGGCGAACTGTAGAACCGCGGCCGGCGCCCGAACGGGCCGCCCCAATAGGTCGGCGACGACGTGTCGCTGTCCGTGACCAGGGAGCGCACCGGGGCTACGTTGTCCGCGGTGTTCTCGCCCCGCGCCAGGACCCCGTTGAAGACGTTGCTGCTGCTCATGCCGCGGTTGGCGCGGATGTAGACGCCGGACTCCCCGGCCGAGATCTCCCACACTGGTGTCGTGGTGAGGATGTCGGGCAGAGTTGCGAGGGTGACCGTGCCGTCGGGGGTGAAGTACACCTCGGCGCCGGCCGCGGCGGCGATCTCCTTGCAGGCGGTCCACGGGTCTGCCTCGATGTCGAAGATGCGGCGCCCGATCGCGGCGTCGACGATCGTTGAGACGACCTGGACGTCGGGGAGAGAGCGGGCGACCAGCGCGGTGACAGCCGACACGACCGTCCCGGACGACGTCCAGGCGTCCGTGAATTTGTCGTCCTGGATGACGGCCGCCAAGTCCTTGCCCTGCAGGGTCACGGGGCCGTCGTTGACGTCTCCCGCCACGTCATCCAGGCGGAACACGCCCAATGGCACCAGTTCGTTGCTGCCGTCGCCGTAGTAGACGCCGCGGCTGATCCGCAATCGGGCCCCGTAGGTCGCCAGCTGGTCGGCGGGCGTGCGCGGGATCAGTGCCGGATCGGCAACAGTGACCGAGCAGGTGCGGCGGATCGCCTGCGAGCGGTCGACCTGCACCGACCCGCCCGTGTGCTCCACATCCAGGACGCGGCCGTCGGTGAGGAACAGCTTGACCTCGGTGGCCACTTGGTGTGACTCGGCGAGACGGGCGAGGAAGCGGTCGGATACGGGATACACCGCACCCCCTACTTGCGTTGGTCGAGGAGCACGGCTTCCCACGTCGCATACGCGTCCAGGACGGCCTGCCAGGTCGCGAACCCGGAGAGGACGTCCTGCCAGGTGCGATCTGACGAGCCGTTGACGCCGGTGGTGATCGGGCGGTCCGCTTCGGTCAGCGGCAGCGTCCACTCCCGCCACTCCTCCATCGCCACAGGGCTCACCCGCGGCCGGGCCACCGGGCCGACGCTGACGTACACGTCGTCCTCGCCCATCCCCGGCGCCGCCTGCCACAGCAGCACGTTCCCGGAGCTCAGCAGCCAGCGCAGGTTTTTGCGCTCGTCATCGGAGCGGGTCCAGACGACGAGGCTCCCCTCCTGGCCGCCTCGGCTGTCGGTCAGCGTGACCACGTTCTGCCGGCCGCGAATCTTGTGTGCGGTCCCCTGGATCGGATCGGACCAGTCCGGCGCGGTCTTGACCATGACCTGCAGGTTCCGTTGCGGGTTCCCCGGGTCCTTCAACCAGCACAGATTCACGTCGGGGACGTCGAGGGTGAACACCGACGAGTTGCGGGTCGAGGACAGCACCCCGGCCGCCGTGTAGATCTCGATGTAGTAGTAGATCGGCACGTCGAGGGGCGCTTCGTGGTCCTCGATGATGAGTAGATCGGAGGTGATCGGGTCCTTGTCGTACAGGCCGGACGGGCCGCGGATCTGCGTGCGGGTACCGTCAGCCGTCACCCGGTAAACGGTGATCAGGGCGCCAACGGTCAGTTCCCGCAGCGTCAGCGTGGCGTAGGCGCCGTCATCGTGGTCGGTGACCGCGACAAGCGGCAGCACCTGCCACAGCGCTGCAGCGTCCATCCATAGGGACGACGAGGCCGAGCTTGCAACGCCCACCACCTCGATTGCAGCCTTCGCCGCGGTGGCGGGGGCTATCGAGTCCGTGGTCATCGCGAACCAGGAGCCACCCGGCAGCGAATAGGCCGTGCCTGTAGACGCGCCGAGGTCCGCGTTCGACGCGTTGTACCAGCGGACCTTCACTGTGATCGACGAGTATGTGCCCGTGTTCAGCTTGCAGACGATCAGCGCCCGAAAGTTCAGCCCCACCGGGGACGGCACCGTGAAAATGCCGCTGCGCCACGTCGACGAGGTGGCCGTGGCCGTGGCCACCGCGAGACTGTAGCTGCCGATCCAGAACGCGGTTCCCCACGGCGTCGACCGGGCCGCCGTGGCCACGCCACTCGTGACGGTCCAGCCGCCCGCCGACTGCTCGAAGCTGCCGTTGGCGTAGGGGACGACAGACCCGGCAACGATCTTCGGCGCGATCGTGATCACGGCCGTGTCGACCCGCAGCACCTGGGCGGCCGTCGCACCGTCCAGGCCGACAGCGAGACTCGCCGTCGCCGCCCCAGCAGGCGCGATATCCGACACCAGCTGCCGGTAGGCGCCGGTGCCCGGAGCCGCCAGGACCGATCTGGTGGCCTGGATCTGGGTGCCGGCGCCGTCGTAGAAACGCAGCTCCACCCACGCCGTGCTGCCGGACGTCGGCGGGCTCAGGTAGATGTACCCCAGGTATTCGGCACCCGGTGTGACGCCCGGTCGGTCGACCATGCGCATCGCCGCGTTCGCGGATGCGGTCACGGTCATCGTGGCCATGTGGCCGCCGGCGTAGTACCAGTCGACCGGCCACGCCATCATCGGCACCGACCGGGATACCGTGCAGTTCGTCTCCGCCGTCCACGACGAGACGTCCACCTCGGGAGTCTCCGCGTTGAACGGGAGCATGTTGCCTGTGCTGCGGATCGGGAAGCCGAGGTAGACGTTCTCGAAGTAGTGGATGACGCCTGCGCCGGCGGGAGTCATGGACGACAGCAGCACCTGCGCCTGCGTCGCCCCCACCGGTGCCGCGCCCGCTACGCTGATCCGGTGCCAGCTCGCGGACGCCGTCAGTGTCGTCAGCGACCACGTGATCGACAGCTCCGTGCTGCTGCTGTCGAGCCAGCGGATTCCGATCCGCTCCGGGACCGTGGCCCCTGATGCGTCCGCGAACGCGAAGTAGACGGTGCCCGCGAGTACGGGGTACGACGAGACGGTGCGGACCTGCATTTCGCCCGCGGCCACGCTGTTCAGGAGGAGGCAGCCGTCGCCGTTCCGGCCGCCCCCGCCTTTGGCCAGCGTGCAGTTCAACTTCGTTGTCCAGCCCGAGGTGTTCGGGTCGATGGACTCCGTCGTCGCGCTGAGGAAGTTCCCGGGGATCGCCATAGGGCCCTCCTCAGTTCGCGTTCAGGACGGAGATCAGCTGCTGCTGTTCCTGGTGCACGACAGCCTTGGCCTCACCTCGCACCTTGCCGAGGAACTCCCCGGAGTCGAGGTACAGGTCGCCCTCGAACGACGCCGGTCCGGATGGGGTGCGCGACGCCATCGACGTCAACGCGCTCGCCTGCTGCCGCGTGAACACGGGCTCTGGCCTCCCCGTGCCGTTGTAGGCCAGGTTGAGGCCGGGCTGCAGGTAGCCACCCGAGTCGTAGGACCCCGGCTTGAACCCGTACCAGGAGCCGAACAGGCCGTTGTTGTAGCCGCGGGCACGGCTGCCCACGACGACGCCGTCACCACCGCGGGACTCGACGTTGACGCCGCCGAGGGTGCCCGCAGTGTGGCCAACGCCGGCGTTGGTGATGCCGATCTTGAACGGGCTGTTGCCGTGGTAGACCCACCCGGGAGGGGCGGTTTTCCCGGAGAACGCCATCGTCGCCCAGCGGCGGTGCGGCTTCTGGCCTCGGATGACGGACTCGATCGCCGACATGAAACCGGAGCAGTCCCACGACGGGTTGCCGTTTCCGGCCCACTGGTAGGGCAGGCCGGCCTGGGTCCGCGCCCACTTCAGGGCGGCCTGGATGCGCGGCCCGCCGAGGCCGCCTCCGCCCTTCTTGTCGGCTTCCTTGCTGTAGCCGAACAGGGCGTCGACGATCTTGTTGGGGATGTGGCGGATCAGCTGCCCGATCCCTGTGTCCATGCCCGGGAAGGACTTGAGCAGCGGGTCGACGACGTTCTTCACGCCGGCCCGCGCCGATGCCTCGAGGGTGTCCTTCAGCCAGGACGCACCCTCCTTGATCTTGTTCCAGGCCGCCGAACCAGCGCCCAGCACTGCGGACCCAGCCGACTTGATCCACCCGAAGATGCCGCCGTCCGCAAACGACTGCGTGATGCCGCCGCCCGCGTACTTCAGAGAGCGGTCCGTCGGCGTGACCGGGTTCCCGCCGAACGCCGGCGCCAGCGCAGCCTTGATGCCCTGCGCGCCCCGCGAACGAGCAATCGAATTCAGCGTGTTCACGAACCCGGAGCCCACAGCCCGCGTGAACTCCGGCCGCATGATGGCCTCGCCACCGGACAGCTCGAGCGCGCCGCCCGTCGGGGAGACGAACCGGTGCACGTCACGGCCCGGCGTGTAGCCAGGCATGACGCCGCCGCGCGCGAACTTGAACTCGGGCAGCTTGGTCGCACCGAAAGCGCCCGCGATCTTGTTCCAGACGCCGCGGATGCCCGTGTTGTAGACGACGTCCACCACGTACTGGATGGGCGCCCGCGCGATCGCCTTCAGTTTGTCCCAGGCGGTCTTGATGCCGTCCTTCGCCCCGTTGAACGCGGCGATCGTCTTCGCCTGGAACGTGGTCGCCCAGCCAGGGATGGTCTTCGTGAAGAACGTTCCCATGGGCGAGAAGACCCAACGCTTGATCCACTCCCAGGCACTGGAGAACCCAGCCTTGATCTCGCCCCAGTGCTTGATGATCGCGACGACGGCGAGCCCCATCGGGCCACCGAGCGCCCCGACGATCCACGGCCAGTTCCGCTGCACCCACGTCAAAGCCGTCTGGAATGCGGCTGGCAGCGTCTTCGTGAAGAACGAGACGAACGGCCCTTTGAACCAGTCGAGGACGGCCTGCGCCCCCGACTTCAAGAAGTCCCAAATGCCCTGGACCGCGTTGCGGAACCAGTCGAACTTCTTGTACATCAGGACGACCGCGATAACGACCGCGGCGATCGCCAGGACAATCCAGCCCCAAGG
>Ga0247821_10001788_pt1 | contig 11994 bp, 9 predicted proteins | sample 13C_Glycerol_Day_FD_192481 | JGI IMG/M metagenome (GOLD analysis project Ga0247821, IMG submission 192481) | Soil microbial communities from agricultural site in Penn Yan, New York, United States - 13C_Glycerol_Day14 | ecosystem: Environmental > Terrestrial > Soil > Agricultural land | place... | reverse complement strand
CGTCGGTGAAGTGGCCGGCAACCTCGATGGTGGCTACAACGATGACAAGACCGCGCGCTACAGCGACCAGTTCGCGCTGGGGGCGCACCTGGACCTGGAGAAGATCCTTGGCTGGCATGACGCCGAGTTCAAGCTGGCGATCACCGAGCGCAGCGGGCGCAACCTCTCCAACGACCGCATCAGCGACCCGCGTGCCGGCCAGTTCAGTTCGGTGCAGGAGGTGTGGGGGCGCGGCCAGACCTGGCGCCTGACCCAGATGTGGATCAAGCAGCAGTACTTCGATGGCGCCCTGGACGTCAAATTCGGCCGCTTCGGCGAGGGCGAAGACTTCAACAGCTTTCCCTGCGACTTCCAGAACCTGGCCTTCTGTGGCTCCCAGGTGGGCAACTGGGTGGGCGGCATCTGGTACAACTGGCCGGTGAGCCAATGGGCGCTGCGGGTCAAATACAACATCACCCCCGAGTTCTTCGCCCAGGTCGGCGTGTACGAGCAGAACCCTTCCAACCTCGAGACCGGCAACGGCTTCAAGCTCAGCGGCAGTGGTACCAAGGGCATGATCCTGCCGGTGGAGCTGGTGTGGTCGCCCAAGGTCAATGAGCTGCCGGGCGAGTACCGCCTGGGCTACTACTACAGCACCGCCAAGGCCGATGATGTGTTCGACGACGTCAACGGCCAGCCCCAGGCCATTACCGGCAACGACTTCAAGTCCCATTCCAGCAAGCACGGCTGGTGGGTGGTGGCCCAGCAGCAGGTCACCGCGCACAACGGCGACGCCAGCCGTGGCCTGAGCCTGTTTGCCAACTTCACCGTGCACGACAAGGCCACCAACGTGGTTGACAACTACCAGCAGGTGGGCATGGTCTACAAAGGCGCGTTCGATTCGCGGCCCAAGGATGACATCGGCTTTGGCGTGGCGCGGATTCATGTCAATGACGACGTCAAGGACCGGGCCGAACTGCTCAATCAGCAGAGCGGCATCAGCGACTACGACAACCCCAATTTTGTCCCGATCCAGGAAACCGAATACAACGCCGAGCTCTATTACGGCTTCCATGTGACCAACTGGCTGACCGTGCGGCCGAACCTTCAATACGTCAAACGCCCCGGTGGCGTGGATGAGGTGGATAACGCGCTGGTCGCTGGGTTGAAGATTCAGTCGTCGTTCTGAGGCAATATGTTGTAAATTTACGCCATATTGCGATTTTTCGCGGGGCAAGCCCGCTCCTACGGTAGGAGCGGGCTTGCCCCGCGAAAGGCCCTCACTAACAACAAGAGTTTCCACGCTATGCCCGAGCACCCGCTCCATCGCTTCTTCACCTCGCAACGGCCCAGGCCGACCTTCGAGTGGGAGCGTTATCAGCAGCGCGACGTGCTGATCATCGATCACCCCCGGTGCCAGGCGGCTTTCAGTCGCCAGGGCGCGCAGTTGTTGCACTTTCAGCCGACAGGCGAGCGCCCGTGGCTCTGGTGTGCGGCGCAGTGGCCCCAGGTCGGCGCCATTCGCGGCGGCGTGCCGGTGTGCTGGCCCTGGTATGGTCGCCACCCCAGCGAAGACATGTGGCCAGCCCACGGTTGGGCACGCCTGCTGGACTGGAAACTGATCGACAGCAGCGAAGACGAGGAGGGTGTGAGCCTCAAATGGCGCCTGCAGCTATGGGACTGGCAGGTCGACCTCTCGGCGCGCCTGGGGCAGCGCATGGAGCTACAGCTCAGCACCGAACATCAAGACAGCCAACCTTGTCAGTTGAGTCATGCTCTGCTGGCTTACTGGCGTATTAGTGACGTTTCTGAGATAGCGCTATCTGGGCTCGAGAATATTGAGGGTTACGACCGTTTGAACCGTCAGGCCTGTCGCCAGAAAGGCGCGTTGAAGGTCCACGGCGGCTGTCAGCGGGTGTTCCCCAATGCGGCCACTGTGCAACTGCACGACCCGGCCTGGCAGCGTCAGTTGTGTATCGACACCGGCGACAGCGAGGACACGGTGGTCTGGCATCCGGGCAGTCGGCCCTTGATGGGCGTCAGCGGCAGTGAAACCTTGGGGTTCGTCTGTGTCGAGGCGGCCAGTGGCAGCAGTGACAGTCTCAGCCTGGCGCCTGGCGAACAGGCACACCTGCGGTTGCAGGCGCACCTGCTCAGTTGAGTTCGTCGTCGATCGGGTAGCGGCTGGCGTTGAGGCTTTCCTTGATCTTGCGCAGGTGCGGCTGGAAGTCCACGCCACGGCGCAGGGTCATGCCGGTGGCCAGTACGTCGAGCACGGTCAGCTGGATGATGCGCGAGGTCATCGGCATATAGATGTCGGTGTCTTCGGGCAGCGGAATGTTCAGGCTCAGGCTGCAGGCTTTGGCCAGGGGCGAGTCGGCAGCGGTCAGGCCGAGTACCGAGGCGCCGTTTTCCCGGGCCAGGCGGGCGACTTCCACCAGTTCGCGGGTACGGCCGGTGTAGGAGATGATCACGAACAGCTCGCCGGTGTGGGCGACCGAGGCCAGCATGCGCTGCATCAGTACGTCAGCGTGGGCTGAGACGGCGAGGTTGAAGCGGAAGAACTTGTGCTGGGCATCCAGGGCCACCGGGGCCGAGGCGCCGAGACCGAAGAAGTGGATCTGGCGGGCCTGGATCAGCATGTCGACGGCACGGCTGATCAACTGCGGATCGAGTTGCTGGCAGGCGCTGTCCAACGAGGCGATGGCGCTGCCGAAGATTTTCTGGGTGTAGGACGCCGGATCGTCGTCGGCTTCCACCGCCCGGCTGACATAGGCGGCGCCACTGGCCAGGCTTTGCGCCAGTTGCAATTTGAGCTCGGGGTAGCCGCTGACGCCGAACGAGCGGCAGAAGCGGTTGACGGTCGGCTCGCTGACCTTGGCGGCCTGGGCCAGTGCGGCAATGCTGAAGCGGGTGGCTTGCTGGGGGTTGAGCAGGATGACTTCGGCGACTTTGCGTTCGGCCTTGTTCAGCTCTTCGAGGCGGCCCTGGATCTGTTCCAGGAGGTTTCGCACACGGTCCATGGGTATATGTCCTTGGGTCGATGAGGCAGCCGGCTGGCGATGCCAGCGGGCTTTTGACACGGTGGCCTATCGTACTGATGGCATGGAAGGCACACCACTTGAATCTGTCCATTGGGCAAAATGTTGTGGTTTTTACTACATTACCCCTTGAAAACTGGGGTTGGAAACGGTATTTCTACGTCAACTTGATAAAAGAACATACATCATGGCTGCGATCAGCGTTGAACCTTGCACCTTTGCCCTGTTTGGCGCCCTGGGCGACCTGGCCTTGCGCAAGCTGTTTCCGGCGCTTTACCAGCTCGACCGCGCCGACCTGCTGCACGCCGACACTCGCGTGCTGGCCCTGGCCCGCGAGCCAGGCAGCGCTGCTGAGCACCTGGCCTCGATCGAGGCGCACCTGAAGGAATTCGTGCCGGCCGGGGAGATCGAGTTTCCCGTGCTGCAGCGTTTTCTGGCGCGCCTGAGCTATGTGCATGTGGATTTTCTCAAGGCCGAGGATTACCAGGTGCTGGCCGAACAGGTCGGTGCCGACAGCCAGTTGATCGCCTACTTCGCAACGCCTGCGGCGGTGTATGGCGGCATTTGCGAAAACCTCGACAAGGCTGGCCTCACTGCCCGCACCCGTGTAGTGCTGGAGAAGCCCATCGGTCATGACCTCGAGTCGTCGCGCCGGGTCAACGATGCCGTTGCCCAGTACTTCCCCGAGAATCGCGTTTATCGCATCGACCATTACCTGGGCAAGGAGACGGTGCAGAACCTGATCGCCCTGCGTTTTGCCAACAGCCTGTTTGAAACCCAGTGGAACCAGAACTCCATCTCCCACGTGGAAATCACCGTGGCCGAGAAGGTCGGTATCGAGGGGCGCTGGGGCTATTTCGACAAGGCCGGGCAGTTGCGCGACATGATCCAGAACCACCTGCTGCAGCTGTTGTGCCTGATCGCGATGGACCCGCCCAGCGACCTGTCTGCCGACAGCATCCGCAACGAGAAGGTCAAGGTCCTCAAGGCCCTGGCGCCGATCACGGGTGAAGGCTTGAGCACCCGGGTGGTGCGCGGCCAGTACATTGCCGGCTACAGCGAAGGCAAGTCGGTGCCCGGCTACCTGGAGGAAGACAACGCCAACGCCCAGAGCGACACCGAGACGTTCGTCGCCCTGCGCGCCGATATCCGCAACTGGCGCTGGGCCGGTGTGCCGTTCTACCTGCGTACCGGCAAGCGCATGCCGCAGAAGCTGTCGCAGATCGTTATCCATTTCAAGGAAACACCGCACTACATCTTCGCCCCGGAACAGCGTTTGCAGATCGGTAACAAGCTGATCATCCGCCTGCAGCCGGACGAAGGGATTTCCCTGCGGGTGATGACCAAGGAGCAGGGCCTGGATAAAGGCATGCAATTGCGCAGCGGGCCCCTGCAGCTGAATTTTTCCGACACCTGGCGCAGCGCACGGATCCCCGATGCCTACGAGCGCCTGTTGCTCGAAGTGATGCGTGGCAACCAGAACCTGTTTGTGCGCAAGGATGAAATCGAATACGCGTGGAAGTGGTGCGATCAGCTGATCGCTGGCTGGAAAACCGCTGGCGATGCGCCCAAGCCCTATGCCGCCGGCTCCTGGGGGCCGATGAGCTCGATTGCATTGATTACCCGTGATGGGAGGTCGTGGTATGGCGATATCTGAACTGAAGCTGCCGGCAACGGTGACGGCACATGAATTCAACGCGGCGCCAGCGCTGGCCGCAGGGCTTGCCAAGGACGTTGCCGAGCAGCTGCGTGCAGCCATTGCCCGCAAGGGTGAGGCGACGCTCGTGGTGTCCGGCGGGCGTAGCCCGGTGGCCTTCTTCGAGGCGCTGGGCAAGCAACCGCTGGAGTGGTCCAAGGTGCTGATCACGCTGGCCGACGAGCGCTGGGTGCCCGTCGAGCATGCCGACAGCAATGCCGGTCTGCTCAAGCGCCATCTGTTGATTGGCAATGTGGCCAAGGCCCGTTTCCTCAATCTTTACCGGGCTGCTGCCAGCCTTGAAGCGGCGGCGCTGGAAGCCGATCAGGCCCTGGCCGAGTTGCCGGGTATCGACGTGCTGGTGCTGGGCATGGGCGACGACGGCCATACCGCCTCGCTGTTTCCGGGCAGCCCCAACCTGAGCGAAGGCCTGGACCTGCAGGGCACGCGTCGCTGCCTGCCGATGCTGGCGCCGAGCGTGCCGCATCAGCGCCTGAGCATGACCCGCTCGCTGCTTGCCCGTGCCGGGTTCACGGCACTGTCCGTGCAAGGCCCGGGCAAACTCGCTACCCTGCGCGCCGCGCTGGGCGGCACTGACCTGGCCGAAATGCCGATACGTGCTTTTTTACAAGACCCTCTGGAAATTTACTGGTGCCCATGAGCCAAGGACCTGCCGTCATGACCACGCTTGAATTGAAACAGCCGGGAGACTCCATGGCCGACAAAATTGCCAGGATCGATCAGATCTGCACCCAGGCGCGCATCCTCCCGGTGATCACCATTGCCCGCGAGGCAGACATCCTGCCCTTGGCGGACGCCCTGGCGGCCGGTGGTATCAAGACCCTGGAAGTGACCCTGCGCTCGCAACACGGCCTCAAGGCCATCCAGGTGTTGCGCGAGCAGCGGCCGGAGCTGTGCGTGGGGGCCGGTACCGTGCTCGATCGCAAGATGTTCGCCGCCGTCGAAGCGGCGGGCGCGCAATTTGTGGTCACCCCGGGCATCACCCCGGACATTCTGGAGGCGGGTGTGCAGAGCGCGCTGCCCTTGCTCCCCGGGATCAGTACGCCCTCGGAGCTGATGATGGGCTATGCCCTGGGGTATCGGCGCTTCAAGCTGTTTCCGGCGGAAATCAGTGGCGGTGTGGCGGCGATCAAGGCGTTCGCCGGGCCGTTTGGCGACGTGCGCTTCTGCCCGACCGGTGGGGTCAACCCGAGCAACGTGCGCAACTACATGGCCCTGGCCAATGTGATGTGCGTGGGCGGGACCTGGATGCTCGACAGTGGCTGGATCAAGAACGGCGACTGGGCAAAGATCGAAGCCTGCAGCGCTGAGGCATTGGCGCTGCTGGATTGAACTGAATCGTTGTGTGCTGCACGGCTTTACGGTGCGCTTGGTCGGCGCACCGTTTTTTTTCGCCTGCAGAAACGATCGCGGGGCAAGCCCGCTCCTACATCATCTGTAGGAGCGGGCTTGCCCCGCGATAACACCTTGTTAAGGTCAGGCCGCGATAGCAGCCTGCTGGCTCAAGGAACGGTTCAGGGCACTGAACAGCGCCTTGAAGCTGGCGGTGGTGATGTTTTCATCGATGCCCACACCGTGTACCGCACGACCACCGGCCACACGCAGTTCGATGTAGGCCGCCGCCTTGGCGTTGGTGCCGGCGCCGATGGCGTGCTCGTTGTAGTCCATGATCTCCACGGCGACCGGCAGGCCGGCGACCAGGGCTTCGAGGGCGCCATTGCCCTTGCCGCGCCAGTGCAGGGTGGTCTCGCCTTCGCTCGACACTTCCACTTCGACCTTGCTGTTGCCGTTCTCTTCCTGCAGGCGATGGCTGACCAGCGCGTACGGGGCATTGGCTTGCAGGTATTCGCGGTGCAGCAAGTTGTAGATCTGTTGGGCAGTCATCTCCAGGCCCAGGCGATCGGTTTCACCCTGTACCACCTGGCTGAACTCGATCTGCATGCGACGCGGCAGGCTGATGCCGTATTCCTGTTCGAGCAGGTAGGTGATGCCGCCTTTGCCCGACTGGCTGTTGACGCGGATCACCGCCTCGTAGCTGCGGCCGATGTCGGCCGGGTCAATCGGCAGGTACGGCACTTCCCATTTGCTGTCTTCTTTCTGCTGGGTGAAGCCCTTGCGGATGGCGTCCTGGTGCGAGCCGGAGAACGCGGTGTGAACCAGGTCGCCGACATACGGGTGACGTGGGTGCACCGGAATCTGGTTGCACTCTTCGACCACTTTGCGCACGCCGTCGATGTCGGAGAAGTCCAGCTCAGGGTTCACACCCTGGGTGTAGAGGTTCAGCGCCAGGGTCACCAGGTCGACGTTGCCGGTACGTTCGCCGTTGCCGAACAGGCAGCCTTCGACGCGGTCGGCGCCGGCCATCAGGCCCAATTCGGTGGCGGCTACACCGGTGCCACGGTCGTTGTGGGTGTGCAGGCTGATGATCACGCTGTCGCGGCGGCTGACGTTACGGCCGAACCACTCGATCTGGTCGGCGTAGATGTTCGGCGTCGAGACTTCGACGGTGGCTGGCAGGTTGAGGATGATCTTGTGCTCAGGCGTCGGGTTCCACACCTCGATCACGGCGTCGCAGACTTCCTTGGCGAACTCCAGTTCGGTGGCGCTGAAGGTTTCAGGCGAATACTGGAAGGTCCACTGGGTTTCAGGCTGCTGGGCGGCGTATTTGACGAACAGTTTGGCCGCGTTCACCGCGATGTCCTTCACGCCTTGTTTGTCCTGGTTGAAGACAATGCGGCGGAACGACGGGCTGGTGGCGTTGTACAGGTGGACGATGGCCTTTTTGGCACCGCGCAGGGATTCAAAGGTGCGGGCGATGAGGTCTTCACGGGCCTGGGTCAACACCTGGATGGTGGTGTCGTCAGGGATGTGACCGTCTTCGATCAGGGTGCGCACGAAGTCGAAATCGGTCTGCGAGGCCGATGGGAACGAGGCTTCGATTTCTTTCACGCCGACGCTGACCAGGGTTTTCCAGAAACGCAGCTTCTTCACCGCATCCATCGGCTCGATCAGCGACTGGTTACCGTCGCGCAGGTCGGAGCTGCACCAGATTGGCGCCTGGGTGATGGTCTTCGATGGCCAGGTACGGTCAGGCAAGTTGACGGTAGGGAAGGCGCTGTATTTTTTCGAAGGGTCTTTGAGCATGGTCATGAAAGCAATCCTTGAATGTGCGGCCTGGAAAGGGGCCCGCCGAGTGAAATCGAGATGAAAGGGCGAGGCGACGCGATTCAGCTTGGTAGTCGTGCACTGACCAGGCAGAGGCTGCGATGTTGACGAAGCAGGATGAGGGTTTGAAAAGTCTTCATGGCTTCAACCCTAACCAGTGGGGTTGAAGATGACAAGTCTTGAAAAAAAATTGAGAGAAATGCTTAAAAAGCAAAATTTATCGAGATTTTATGGCTGCTTTTAAATGAAAAGACCGCGCCAGTTGCGCGGTCTTTTTGATTGGCGCAACCCAGTTGTCAGGGTTGGAACGCGCCGATGAAAATTGCCGGGTCTACCCGTGCATCGTTGAGGCTGATGTTCCAGTGCATGTGCGGGCCGGTGGCGCGTCCGGTGGAGCCGACCTTGCCGACCACGGCGCCACGGCTGAGCAACTGGCCCGGTTTCACGTCGATCTTCGACATGTGGCAGAACATGCTGATGAAGCCCTGGCCATGGTCGACGAACACGGTGTTGCCGTTGAAGAAGTAGTTGCCGACCAGGATCACCTTGCCGTTGGCCGGGGTCTTGATCGGAGTCCCGGCCGGCACGGCGAAGTCCAGGCCGGCGTGGGGGTTGCGTTCTTCACCGTTGAAGAAGCGGCGTACGCCGAACTTGCTCGACAGCGGGCCGCTGACCGGCTTGTCGAGTATCAGGTTGCTCGGCAGGTTCGGGCTGAAGCTGCGGTAGGCCTTGAGCTGCTCGGCAAGCTCGGCTTCGATGCGCTTGAGGTCGGCGGGGTCCGGGTTGACCTGGCGTTTGTTCTTCAAGGTGATGCGCTGCTCGGGGTACTTCTTGCTGCCGACCGTGAAGTTCAGGGTGCGCGTGCCCTGGGTGAGCTGCGCCGGGCCAGGCTTCTGGGTCAGGGGCAGGCCGACGATGGCCAGCCAATTGTCCTGTTCCTTGACCACCAGCACCGGCTTGCCGTCAAAGCGTGCACTGGGCGCCTGGGCGGCCGGGCCGAGGTTGATGACCGCAACGCCACCGGGTACGGGTTTGTTCAGTTGGCGGGTGATGTAGCTGGCCTGGGCGCTGCCGACGAACATCAGGCACAGCAGTAACAGCGGGGCAAACAGACGGGGCATGGTTCAATCCAGTAGAGAGAGCGTGACCGGGGTCAGGTGATTGTCTTCGACCCGCACCTGCAACTCGCCTTCGCCCAGCCGCGCCGTCAGGCGCTGGCCGTTGCGGGTCTGGTCGGCGCTGCGAATGGCCTGGCCGCGCTCGTCGAGCAAAATGCTGTAGCCGCGCCCGAGGGTCGCCAGTGGGCTGACCACGTGCAAGGTCTGCACCTGGGCCTGCAGGCGCTGGCGGCGATCTTTGAGGGTTTCGCGCATGGCCCGTGGCAGGCGTTCGCCCAGGCTGTCCAGGCGCTGCTTGAGCAAGGCCAGGGTGCGCCCGGGATGCTGGGCGGCCAGGCGCGTATCGAGGCGGGCCAGGCGCTCGCGGCGCTGGTTCAGGCGTTGCTCGAAGGCCCGGCGCAGGCGCATGTCCAGGTCGTCCAGGCGCTGGGCCTGTTGGCGCAGGCGTTCACCGGGGTGACGCAGGCGTCGGGTGAGGCTGTCCAGGCGCAGGCGGTCATGGGTCAGGCGGCTCTGGATGCGCAGCAGCAGACGGCGCTTGAGGCTGTCGATGCGCCGTTGCAGGTCGCTGCTGTCCGGGGCCAGCAGTTCGGCAGCGGCTGAAGGCGTGGGGGCGCGAACGTCGGCGACAAAGTCACTGATCGACACATCGGTTTCATGGCCCACGGCGCTGACGATGGGCGTGACGCAGGCGGCAATGGCCCGGGCCACGGCTTCTTCGTTGAAGCACCAGAGGTCTTCCAGCGAGCCGCCGCCACGGGCCAGGATCAGCGCGTCGAAGCCGCGGCTGTCGGCCAGTTGCAGGGCGCGCACGATCTGGTTGATCGCCTCGCGGCCCTGGACGGCCGTGGGGATCAGGGTGAGTTCGACTTGCGGAGCGCGGCGGCGGAACACACTGATGATGTCGCGGATCACCGCGCCCGTGGGCGAGCTGACGATGCCGATGCGCTGCGGATGGGCGGGCAGGGCTACCTTGTTTTCCGCGCTGAACAGCCCCTCGGCGCCGAGCTTTTCTTTCAGCGCCTCGAAGGCCAGGCGCAGCGCGCCGTCACCGGCAGGCTCGACGGTGTCGAGAATCAGTTGGTAGTCGCCGCGGCCTTCAAACAACGAAACCTTGCCGCGCACCTTGACCGCCAGGCCATCGCGCAGGGCCTGACGCACCCGGGCGGCATTCTGGCGGAACAGCGCGCAGCGCACCTGGGCGCCGCTGTCCTTGAGGGTGAAGTAGACGTGGCCGGAGGCCGGGCGGGCGAGGTTGGAGATCTCACCTTCGACCCAGATATTGCGGAATACGTCCTCGAGCAGCACCCGGGCGCGGCCGTTGAGTTGGCTGACGGTGAGGACTTCGCGGTCCAGACCGAGTCTATCGAAGGGGTCTTTGATCATGGGCGGCATCATAAAGGAATGTTGCGCAGGTGTCGGCATGTTGGAGCGGGCTTGCCCCGCGATCAGGTACGGTCAGCCAGATCGCATCGCGGGGCAAGCCCGCTCCTGCATGCAGTTCAGGAATCCTTGCACCAGCGCTCCGGCATCGCGCCGATACGCCAGCGCCACGGTGCTGCTGCAGCCTTCATCGGCCAGTGTCACGAACTTCACCGTCGCCGGCGCAAGGTCCTGCATGCAGCGAGGGAGCAACGCCACCCCGAACCCGGCCTGGATCAGCTGCAGTTGTGTGGTTTTGCGCGACACCACCCGCGCAGCCCGGGGGAAGAAGCCTTCACGCGAACACAGCTGGGCAGACAGGTAGCTCAAGCCGCCACGCTGACGGTGAGGGATGGAAATAAAGGCTTCTTCACGCAACTGCGCCAGGCGCACGCTGCTTTCCCCGGCCAGCCGATGCTCCTGCGCCACTGCCAGCAACAAGGGTTCCTCGAACAGCGCTTGTACACATACGTCCTCGTGCTGGCGCAGCACCGGCAAGCGCAGCAGGCCAATCTCCAGGCGGCCTTCGGCCAGCGCCTCAAGCTGCTCCTCCGAAGATTGCTGGGCGATCTCCATGCTGACGCCGGGGTTGTCGTGCAGATAGCCGCTGAGCCTGGCAAGCAACTGCCCACTGAGCGGCACGGTGCTGGAGTGATTCAGGCGCAGGCTGCCGCGCATGCCCTGGCCGATTTCCCGGGCCAGGCGCTCGGCCTTCTCCAGATCGTTCAGCACGGTACGCGCTCGCGGCAGGAAGGCCTGGCCCGCAGCGGTCAGGCGTGGCTGACGGGCGGTGCGCTCGAACAGCAGGGTGTCGAGTTGCGTTTCCAGTTCCTTGATCTGTCGGCTCAACGCCGACTGGGCGATGTACAGGCGCTCGGCGGCGGCGCTGAAGCTGCCGCATTCGGCGATTTCGACGAAGTAACGCAGTTGGCGGGTAGAGGTCATCTGAGCTATGCCGTTTCGAGATGTCTGCTGAGGATATTGCATATTGGTCGGCATGGCTTGTGGATGGCTACAGTGGCCTGGAATTGATCAGGGACTGAATCTGCCATGCTTTCGACCTTACTGGCGCAATTGCCATTTAGTGCATTCGACTGGGTATTCATCGCGCTGGGGACAGGTGCGGCCTACATCGTTTTTGGTATCGCCGGATTTGGTACGGCGCTGGTTGCCGGCCCCGTACTGATTCATTTCTTGCCCCTGGCGCAAATCATTCCACTGCTGGTGTTGCTGGATTTCGTCGCCGCCTTCGGTAAATGGCTGCCCTCGCGCAAGGCGGTGGTGCGTACTGAGCTGATGCGCTTGCTGCCCTGCATGGTGCTGGGTTGCAGCCTGGGCGTGGTGTTCCTGTTGCGGCTCAAGTCCCAGTTGCTGCTGTTGTTGATGGGCGTGTTCGTCAGCGCATATGCGCTGTACAGCCTGGCGGTGAAGGCCAGGCCCGAGCGCCTGTCGGCCGGGTGGTCGGTGCCGGCGGGTGTGGCGGGCGGGTTGTTCGGGGCCTTGTTCGGCAGTGGCGGCTTTCTTTATGCGTTGTACCTCAATGCCCCACTGG
>Ga0247821_10001787_pt1 | contig 12003 bp, 9 predicted proteins | sample 13C_Glycerol_Day_FD_192481 | JGI IMG/M metagenome (GOLD analysis project Ga0247821, IMG submission 192481) | Soil microbial communities from agricultural site in Penn Yan, New York, United States - 13C_Glycerol_Day14 | ecosystem: Environmental > Terrestrial > Soil > Agricultural land | place... | reverse complement strand
CATCCGCTCCTCGTCGGCCAGGCCCAGCTTCCGGTAGCCCGAACCCATCGCCAGGATGACGGCCTTGGCGCGGTGCTCGGTGCCCGCGGAGTCGGTGACCACCTTGACGTCGCCGGTCAGGTCGACCTTGATCACGTCGTCCGGTACCAGCTCGGCGCCGAACCGCTCGGCCTGCGTGCGCATCTCGTCCATCAGCGCCGGGCCCATGATGCCCTGCGAGAAACCGGGGAAGTTCTCCACCTCGGTGGTGTTCATCAGCGCGCCGCCGGCGGTGACGGAACCCTCGAAGACCAGCGGCTCCAGCGCCGCGCGCGCGGCGTACACGGCGGCGGTGTAACCGGCCGGGCCGGAGCCGACAATGATGACGTTGCGGACTGTGGTGGACTCGCTCATCCAGGCGTTCCTCGTGTCGTCGAGACAGTGACGTCGTACTCAACGGATCCTAGAGGCCGACCATTCCCACGGTACCCATCACAGGGCCGGGGCACCGCATCGACGGACGGTCGTGGACTCAGCGGTTGCGCAGCGTCACCGTGGTCTCGTAGAACGAGCTGGGCGAGCCGCCGGGAACGCTACATCCGGTGACCGCGAACACCTGGATCTGGCTCGGCTGCGCACCCTGCAGGCCGATGATCGTGGCCCGCTTGCCGTCCACCTTGGCGGGCTGGACGAGCCGGACGTCCGAGTTCGGGCGGGAGGCCGCGAACGACCGTGCGCACGACTGCTCGTCGGCCGATCCGTGCAGGATCGCGCTCGGGGTGTGGTCCAGCCAGCGCTTCGTCGACGGACCGATGTCCTTCGAGCTGACCGCGACCGTGTCGGCGGGCGGGGTGTTCGGGTCGGCGGACGCGGCGCCGTCGCCGCCCTGGTCCTTGGTGGCGAACACCACACCGACGCCGAGCGCGGCGATCAGCACCACACCCGCCGCGGCGCCGAGCAGCTTCGGCAGGTGCCGGCGCGGCTCCTCGCGGATCTGGGCCAGCGAGTGCACGCCGACCGTGGACGCGCGCAGCACCGACTCGGACACGATCACCGCGTCCAGGTGCTCGGCGACGTCGGTCGGCATCGGAATGTCGGCGCGCCCCTCCTCGGCCAGGTCCCTGGTCAGCTCCAGGAGGGCGTCGTACGTCTGCTGGCACTCGGGGCAGGCCTTCACATGCTCACGAGCGCGGTGCGCCTCGGTCGCGGGCAGCAGGTTCTCGATCAGGTCGGCGATCGTGTCCGTGTCCAGGTGCTCGAGATGCTCACTGGTCGGCAGACCGGGGTCGGTCATCGGGGGCTCGCCTCCTCACGGGAGGTGCGCAGCCGTAGCCACAGGGTCATAGGAAGAACTCCGTCAAAGGCGTCGGTCGTCCGGTCGCCAGAGGCAGGCGACTTCGCTTCGACGGGGGACCCGGTCATTCGGTTCCCACCGCTTCCGCGGCGGACTTGTCCGGTACGTCGGACTCCCGGGTCGTCTGCCAATGGCGCAGCAGCGGGAGCAGCTTGGCGCGGCCGCGGGCGCAGCGCGACTTGACCGTGCCGGGGGCGCAGTCGAGGATCGCGGCCGCCTCCTCGATCGAGTAGCCCTCCATGTCGACCAGGACCAGCGCGGCGCGCTGGTCCTCGTTGATCTGCTTGAGTGCGTTCAGCACGTCCAGCCGGCGCTCCCGCACCTCGGCCGGATCGTCCTCGGCGGGCCCCGCCAGCTCGGCGGCGCGGTCCTCGTCCTCGGGCAGCGGGTCGGCGGCGCGCACCTGACGGCGGCGGATCCGGTCCAGACAGGCGTTCACCACGATCCGGTGCAGCCAGGTGGTCACCTTCGCGTCCCCGCGGAACGAGTCCGCCCGCCGGAACGCCGAGATGAAGGCCTCCTGCAGCGCGTCCGCCGCCTCCTCGGGCTCGCCGAGGGTGCGAATCGCGACCGCCCACATCCGGTCCCGGTGCCGCTTGACCAGGAACCCGAACGAGTCAGGGTTGCCGGCCACGTGCATCCGGAGCAGCTCGTGGTCGTCCAGCTGGTCGTAGCTCACCGGACCGCCGGCCGCGGCAGGCTGCACCGCGCCCTGCGCCACCGGATCGCCCACGCCGATGCGCGGGACGTCCGGCCGGGGCGGCGGGTTGCCCGAGTCCACGTGAGCGGTCATTTCTGGATCGTGACCTCCGAGATCGTGCCCCGGTACTTGCCGCCGTCGTCCTTCGGCAGCTTCGTCAGCCAGACGAGCACGTACTGCGTCTCGGTCGGTGCCGAGGGGGTAAGGGTCACCGTACCCTCCGGCTGGTCCTCCTGGTCGGCGACCGGCTTCCAGCCGTCCACCGTGCTCGGCGCGGCGCCGTCGGCGCTCTTCGGCACGAGCAGTTGGACGCTGGTGCCGTCGCCCTGCAGCGCGACCTGGACCTTCGAGACGCTGGTGGGCGCGCCGAGGTCGTAGTAGATGCCGACGCCGGGCTTCTGGCCGCCGAGGTTCGCCCGGCTGTACGACATCGTCGTCCAGGTCGTCGACGCCTTGCCGTCGTAGGTGTTCTTCACGTCCTCGGAGTGCTCGTTGCCGTTGCCGGCCGGCTCCGGGTCGAAGTCCTTGGCGCCGACGATCTTCGCCACGCCGCCGGTCGACGACGGAGTGGTGCTCGTCTGCGGCGGGGCACTGCTCTTCGTCCCGCCGCCGTCGCCGCTGCCCTGGTCGTTGTTCATCGCGCCCTTGAGCAGGAACTGGGCCATCGCGATCACCGACAGCAGCGCGAGGATCGCGAGCAGGATCAGGATCCGGCCGCCCCACGAGCCCTTCGGCTTCGGCTCGTCGTGCCGGCGGCGGCCGTTCCCGTTCGACGGCGGGGGCGGCTGGCGGCGCACCGGACGCGTCTCGGCCGCCTGGTTGTACGCCGGTTGCGGCGCGCCGTACCCGTTCTGCTCGGCGTCGTACGACGGCTGCGGTGTCGGATCGAGCGCGGGCGGCGGGGGCTGCGGCACCACCTGGGTGGCGTCGTCGATGCTGCCGTTCTGACGGGCGACCTGGACCGTCTCGTCCATCTGGTTCGGCGGCTCGTGCGAGCTGCCGACGACACCGGACAGCGCCGCGGACAGGCCGGCCGCGCTGGTGATCGGCGGCGCGTGGTGCCGCGGCGGGTCACCGAGCAGGCGGTCGCTGATGTCGTCCAGCGAGCGCGGTACGCCGGCGCGCACCTGGCGCGGGCTCAGCAGCCGGCCGTGCTCGACCGGCGCGGGCTGCAGGCCCCAGGCGGGAGCCGGGCCGGGCCAGCGGCCGGTCAGCGAGGCGTAGAGCAACTCGCCGAGCGAGTGGACGTCCTCCTCCGGTGAACCGGCGCCGGACGACCGCAGCGCCGCCTCGGTCGAGACGCCGATGACCTTGATCGCGCCCGCGTCGGTGACCACGACGGTGGCCGGGCTGATCGCGCCGTGCGCGTAGCCGGTGCGGTGCAGGTTCTCGAGGGCCTCGGACACCTCGCGGGCCAGCCACCCGGCCTGCTGCCCGGTGAGCGGGCCGCTACTGAGCATCCGCTCCAGCGACCGGCCGCCGGCCCACTCGCGCACGCAGTACGTCACGCCGTCGTGCATGTCGCAGTCGAGCACCCGCAGGAACCGCGGGTCGTTCGCCGCGGCGGCCCGGCGGGCGGCGTCGAAGAGCAGGTTGGTCCGCGGGTCACCGACCGGCAGGACGTCGACGACGACCGCGCGGCTGAGCACCTCGTCGACGGCACGCCAGACTCGGGCGCCGTCGATCTCCGCGAGCAGCTCGGCGATCCGGTACCGCCCGGCCAAGAGGGCACCAGGACTCACGGTCTGGTTCGACACGGTGTCTCTCGCCCTCCTTGATGCCCAGCGGCCTGATCGCAGGCCCCATCGTAGTGCCCCGCTGACCGGACAGGTGGTGCACTAACGCACAAGCGGTCCGGATCAGCGGCGGATCGGCAGCTTCGATGTGACCATGGACACCACGTCGTTCACTTCGTGGATACGGAGTACCCGGGCCACCGCGGCGTACACCGGCAGCATCACGACCCCCGCGACCGCCAGCTCGAGGACCGCGCCGAGCGGGCCGGACCAGTCGATCGCCAGGCCGAGCACCCAGAGCACGACCCGTCCGGCGCCGGCGCCGGCCACCGCGGCGATGACCATCGCGAGCAGCGGCAGCCCGATCCCGGCGCCGGGGACCCGCGGCACCTTGCGGCGCAGCACCGGGCGGGAGATCAGTACGGCGACCAGGTACGCGAGGGCGTACGCCGCGCCGAGGACCACACCGCTGAACCGGAGGTGCGCCTGGTCGAGCAGCACCCGGACCCCGATCACGGCCGCCGCGATGTTGGCCGCCGCGATCACGCACTGCAGGAAAAACGGCGTCCGGGTGTCCTCGAAGGCGTAGAACGTGCGCAGCTGGAAGTACTGGATGGTGAACGGCACGATGCCGAGCGCGAGCGTCATCAGCGTGTACGACATCAGCGTCAGGTTGTTCTTGCCCGAGCCGTAGCCGGCGATGATCGTCACGATCGGGTACGCGAACGCGATCATCGCGGCCGCCGCCGGTACGACGATCGCCAGCGTCTGCCGGATCGACCGGGCGGACAACTGCGCCACCTCGGCCGTGTCGCCGTCGGCAGCGAGCGCCGACATCTGGGGCAGCGCGGCAGTGGCGAGCGAGACCGTGACGATGCCGTGCGGCACCAGGATGATCAGCATCGCGGTGCTGTACGCGAACAGACCGGCCTTCGCGCCCGGGTCGCCCGAGGCGGTGCCGGCGATCGCGAGCCGGGTGACGACGACCAGGGTCACCTGGTTGACCGCCACGAACAGCACCGTCCAGATGCCCAATCGGGCAGTGTGTCCCAGACCGGTACCGCGGAGACCGAACTTCGGCCGGTAGAAGTGCCCGCTGGCCCGCAGGTACGGGAGCAGGACCAGGAGCTGGACGGCGATGCCGACCGTGTGCCCGAGACCGAGCAGCAACTCCTCGCCGTGGCTGTACGTCGCGGGCGGGTCGCCGACGCGGTAGACGAACAGGAAGACCACGATCGAGGCGCACGCGACAATGTTGTTCGCGATCGGCGCCCACATCATCGGACCGAACCGGCGGCGCGCGTTCAGCACCTGCCCAACCAGGACGAACGCGCCGTAGAAGAAGATCTGCGGCAGGCACAGGCGGACGAACATCACCATGTTCGCCTTCTCGATCGCCCGGGACGGCTCGTGCAACTCCTTCGGCATGTACAGCTCGGCGATCGCCGGCGCCGCCAGCACACAGGCGACCGTGACGACCGCGAGCACGACGAAGCCGAAGGTCAGCAACCGGTTGGTGAAATCCTGGCCGCCGTCGTCGTGGTTCTTGATCGCGCGCACCAGCTGCGGGACCAGCACGGTGTTGAACACGCCGCCGGCGAGCAGGATGTACAGGCTGTTCGGGATGGTGTTCGCGGCGGTGAAGATGTCGCCGCGCAGCGCGGTGCCGATGGCGGCCGCGAGCAGGGCGATCCGGACGAATCCGAGCAGGCGGGACAGCACCGTTCCGGCTGCCATCACCGCCGCGGAGCGCAGGGTGCGGTCAGCCATCCTTCGAACCGACTCCTTCTTTCAGGGACGCGTCCGGGGCTTCGGCGACGCCGTTCGTCCCGGGGCGGTCGTGGGCGGGATCAGGGGTGCCGGTCGGACCGGTCGTCCCGGTCGTCTCCGCCGCGTCGGCGGTGCCGGCCGTGGCGCTCGCGGCGGCCGTGGTGCGGCGCTCGGTGCGGACCCGGCGGTAGATGCGGACGAACGACGTACCGAACAGCAGGGCACAGGCGGCGCCGACCAGGATCCAGCCGACACTGCCGTACTGGCTGGCCTGGATCAGCAGCTCCTGGGACTTGCCCACCGGCTTGCCGGCCGCGTTCGTCACCTGCGCGTTCGCGCGGATCAGACCGTTCTGCTCGGCGCTCGCGTTGATCCGCGGCGTCCACTTCTGACCGGGACCGAGCACGACGGTCTGCGGCGTCCTGATCTTCAGGTCGGACCGGTTCACCGAGGTGACCACGATGCCGACCCGGACCGACCAGTCGGTCTCGTTGGTGATCGTCAGCGGGAACGTGCCCTTGCTGCCGGCCAGGTTGACCTTGATCTCCTTGCGCAGCCCGCGGTCGACGCTCGCGTTCACCAGGTGCACCTTGCCCAGCTGCTGGTTGGCGGAGCCGAGCTCGATCGCGATGAAGTGCCGCGCCTCCTCCAGGTGACCGTTCCAGCCGGAGGACGTGGACCGGAGCAGCGCCTGCGTCATCACCTCGGGCAACGCTGTCCCGTCGACGAGCAGGTCACGCATCGTCGTGGTGGCCTCGTCGAGCTCCTTGACGCTCTGCAGGTGGGACTCGGAGAGCACGCCGTTCGTCTTCGGCGCGGCCGGTGCCTTGGTCGCCTGCGGCCGCGGGTTGGCCGCCACCACGCCGGCGACGTCGGTGGCCTTGATCCAGGGCAGCGAGAGGCTGCCCGCGAGGGTGGCGGTCGCGACGCCGTCACTGTCCCAGCCGCGCGGCGGCGCGACGACCACCGACGCCGTGCTCTTGCCCGCAGCCGCGATCAGCGCGGTGACGGCCGCGAACCGCTGCCGCACCTGGAGCGGACTCTCGGCCGTCTCCGGGTCGGGGCCGCCGGCGGTCAGGGACGAGTCGGCGATCACCGTGCGTTCCGCGCGATGCGTGCCGCCCGGCGTGAGGACGTTGTACACGGGAGTGGTGGTCAGCACCGGGCGCGTGGCAGCAGACCACGAGGAGCTGCTGACCAGGTTCAGGTCGTCGGGGGTGGAGCCCGGGAACCCGCCGGCCGCGGCGGCCAGGTAGCGGCTCGCGGCGGCGCCGCCTTCGAGCCAGAGGCCGTTGGTGAATCCGGGGGCCAGCTCGCCGCCGGACCGTTCGGTCTTCGTCCGGGCCTGGGCGACCAGCTTCTTCAGCGGGTCGCCGGAGTCCACGAGGCCGGCCACGTCCGGGTCGCCGTACGGCAGCAGCACGATCTGGTTGCCGCGGGCCCGGCCGGCCTCGAACTCCTTGAGCCAGGCGGTCGCGACGGCCTTGCCGCTGCCGGTGGCGGCGGTCTGCCCGTTCTCGCCGACCACCACGTACTCCGTGGTCATCTGCCGGATCTCGTCGAGCATCGCCGGGTCGACCAGCCAGGTCACCTTGTGTTGCCGGCCGAGTGCGAGCAGCCGGCCGAGCGATCCGGACGGAGCCAGCGACTGCGCCAGCGACTCGTTGGCGAAGTTCTTGCCGCCGAGCTGGGTCGGGCGGTGCCGCAGCGGGACGACGAGCGCCGTGTTGACCGATCGGGTCAGCGGTTCCCTGCCGAGCACCGGCATCAGGGTGCGGGCCCGGCCGGCCATCACGCGCTCGCCGTTCGGCGGCTTGCCGCGGAACGTGACGCCGACGACGTACACGCCGGTGTGGTCGGTGATCCGCCATTCCTTCCACGGCACGGTCAAGGTGAACTCGACCGTCTGCTTCGGCGCCAGCGGCTGCTCGAACGGCTGGAAGGTCTGCTCGTCGTTCGTCAGGTTGCGGCAGCTGTCCCGGTCGTTCATCGGGACGTTCTGCTCGGTGGGGATCGCGTCCAGGGCGGCGGTGCTGGCCAGCCGGGTCCGGTCGATACAGGCCAGCGCCTGCGGGTCGTCGAACGTCACCGAGCTGGTGTTCGTCACCCGGCCCTTGATCACGACCTGCTCGCCGACCTTCGGCGCGGCCGGGCCGAACGAGTCGATCGTGACCTGGACAGCCGGCTCGTCGGCAGGCGCGGCGTCGGCCGGAGCGGCCAGAGTCGCTGCCGAAGCAGCAACCAAAAGGCACGCTCCCGCTACCGCGGAGAGCCTCAGTCGCCGTCTGAACACGCCGTCACCGTAACCTAGTTCCCCGTGTCACCCTTTGCCGACCAGTCAGCCTCAGCCGGATCGTTGTCCGCAGTACAGCAGCGCGCCGTCCAGGCCCTGCTGCAACTCGCTCCGGTCGTGGACGAACTGGGCTCCCGGTTCACCGGCGCAGGCCACGAGATCGCGCTGGTCGGCGGTCCGGTCCGGGACATTCTCCTCGGCCGGGGGAGCAAGGATCTGGACTTCACCACGTCAGCGCACCCCGACGTGATCGAGCGGTTGCTGTCCGGCTGGGCGGACCATGTCTGGGACATCGGCAAGGCGTTCGGCACCATCGGTTGTCGTAAGGGTGAGTGGGTCCTGGAGATCACGACCTACAGGTCGGAAACCTACGATCCCACCTCGCGCAAACCGGAGGTGGCCTACGGCGACTCCCTGGAGGGCGATCTGGCCCGCCGGGACTTCGCGATGAACGCGATGGCGGTCCGGCTGCCGTCGCGGCAGTTCGTCGATCCGTACGGCGGGATCGAGGACGTCGCGAACCGCCGGATCCGCACCCCCGGGACACCGGAGGACTCGTTCTCCGACGACCCGCTGCGGATGATGCGGGCGGCCCGGTTCGCCGCACAGCTCGGCTTCACGCCGGACCCGGCCGTGGTCGCGGCGATGACCGCGATGGCCGACCGGATCACGATCGTGTCGGCCGAGCGGGTCCGGGACGAACTGGAGAAGCTGATCTGCTCCGATCACCCGCGGATCGGGCTCGACCTGCTGGTCTCGACCGGCTTGGCCGAGCACGTGCTGCCCGAGCTGCCGGCCCTGAAGCTGCAGGTCGACGAGCACCATCGGCACAAGGACGTCTACCAGCACTCGCTCACCGTCCTCGATCAGGCCATCGATCTGGAGTCTCGTCTCTCTGTTCCGACGCCGGATTTCGTCGTTCGGTTCGCGGCGCTGATCCACGACATCGGCAAACCGAAGACGAAGCGGAACGAAGCCGGCGGCAAAGTGACGTTCCATCACCACGACATGGTCGGGGCCAAGCTGGCCCGCAAGCGGATGAAGGCGCTGCGGTTCAGCAACGAGCAGATCGATCAGGTCAGCAAGCTGATCGAGCTGCACCTGCGGTTCCACGGGTACGGCGACGGCGAGTGGACGGACTCCGCGGTCCGCCGCTACGTCCGCGACGCCGGCGACCAGCTCGACCGGCTGCACATTCTGACCCGGGCGGACTGCACGACCCGCAACCGCCGCAAGGCGGACTCGCTGCGGGCCGCGTACGACGACCTCGAGGAACGCATCGAACGCTTGCAGGAGCAGGAGGAGCTCGACGCCCTGCGCCCCGACCTCGACGGCAACCAGATCATGGAGATCCTCGGCATCCCGCCGGGCCGCGAGGTCGGCGAGGCCTACAAGTTCCTCATGGACCTCCGCCTCGACCAGGGCCCGCTCGGCGAGGACCGCGCCCGGGAAGAGCTCCTCACCTGGTGGTCGAACCGCTCCTGATCGGCTGGGCGGGGACGGCCGCGTAGGCCTTCGCGATGGTGTCCGCCGAGATGGGGTGCGGCTCGTACGTCGCGGTGCCGTCCTGCGTGGTGATCGAGGCGACCGGGAGCGCCGGGTCGATCGAATTGGTGAGGTACGCGGCGTCGTACGTCGTCAGGTCGGCGAGCGGGACCGGCGTGGTCGTGAAGTCGTCCAGGCCGCGTTGGAGGACCTGCTGGCGGATGCCGGGGAGTGCCGGCGCCGACGGGAAGACGAGGTGCGGCCCGCGGGCGAAGCAGATGTTCCAGATCGAGGCTTCGGAGATCTCGCCGGTCGCGGTGTGGAAGACGGCGTCGTCGTAGCCGGACACTTCGGCCTTGCGGGCGTAGTAGGTGAGGTCGAAGGTGCCGGTGTGCTTCAGGTGCGGGACACCGCGCTCGTGCTGGAACGCGAGCAGGCGCAGCGGCTCGGCGCCGGCCGGCACCGGCGGGCCGACTCGGGTCAGCAGGTGAAGCTCGTCGGTGGCGAAGACGTTGACGCGGATCGAGAGATCGCCGGTACCTGCCTGCTCGAGCGCCGCCTGCAGGTCGCGACGGACCCGATCCTCGGGCATCGGCTGCCCGAAGACCTCCCGCGTGCTGCGGTCCAGGCGCTCGAAGTGCAGGTCCAGCCCGTCGACGTGCCCGTCGCGCACCTGCATCGACGTGAAATGCCCGTACGCCGTTGCTCGCAGCAACGTCGCGTCGACCGCCGGTGATCGGGTGCCGTCCAGCAACAGGAAATCGCTCACAGGCCCTAGTCTCGCCGTGTGGACGTGTGGAGCATCATCGGGTGGGGCGGATCCGCGCTCGTCGTGTTGTCGCTGCTGCAGACCCGGATCCTGCGGCTGCGGGTCCTGAACCTGGTCGGCTGCGTGATCCTGGTCGGGTTCAACGCCGTGGTCGGCGTCTGGCCGATGGTCGGCATGAACGCGGTGCTCGCGGTCATCAACGTCGTGCACCTGTGGCGGCTGCTCCGGCACCGGCACGACGAGAAGGAGTACCAGGTCCTGCAGGTGGACGAGTCCGACGAGTACCTCGGCTACATCCTCGACCGGCACCAGAAGGAGATCACCCGGTTCAACCCCGGTTTCACGCCCGGCACCAGCCAGTACGCGTTCCTGGTGCAGCACGGCGACCGCACCGTCGGCGTCGTCCTCGCACACGATGCCGGCGACAGCCGGGCGCAGATCGATCTCGACTACGCGGTTCCGAAGTACCGCGACTTCACGCCGGGTGAGTTCGTCTACCGGCGCAGTGACGTCTTCACCGATCGCGGGTTCCGCCAGGTCCTCGCGTCACCCCGGATGCGCGACTCCACGCCGTACCTGAAGAACCTCGGCTTCCACCGCGACGGCGACGACCTGGTGCTGAACCTCTAAATGTCCTTCGCGTAGCAGAGCGAGGCGATCTCGTTCTCGAAGGGCGGGTACGGCGGGGTGGGGCGGTAGCCGTGGTTCGTGTAGAGGGCGATCGCTTCGACCTGCTTGGTGCCGGTTTCGAGGCGGAGCCGCGTCATTCCACCGGTGCGGGCCGACGCCTCGACGGCCTCGAGCAGGATGCGGGACAGGCCCCAGCCGCGCGCGGACGGGGCGACGTACATGCGTTTGATCTCGCCGAGGCCTGACCCGACCGGCTGCAGGCCGACGCAGCCGACCGGTGCTCCGTCCAGCGTGAGCAGCGTGAACGCGATGTCGGGATGCAGCGCGACGAGCGGCTGGTCCTCGCCGTACATCGCCGCCAGTTCGGCCTGTTGCGCCGTGGTCAGGGCCAGTACTTCCGCATCCGTCGGCGATGCCGGCCGCAGTTCCACTCCCTCGATCACCATGCCATCGGACGGTAGCAACACGGCATGACGCTCCTGTTTCCATTTCCTCTCCGTGGTCTGATGGGCGAGTGAGGACGTTGGAGGAGACCGCCGCGCTGGTGCGGGACGGCGTGCTGGATCCGGTGCTGCTGGTCGAGGACGCGTTGACGCGTGCGGCTGCCGTGGCGCACCTGAACGCGATCGTGCACCTCGACGCGGACGGTGCGCGCAAGGCGGCCGCGGTGCACGACCGCACGGGTGCGCTCGCCGGGGTGCCCGTGCTGGTGAAGGAGATCGTCGAGGTCGAAGGCCTGCCGTACCGCTGCGGGTCCGCGTCGATGGACGAGGTCGGTCGCCAGGACGCCGACGTCGTACGCCGGTTGCGCGCCGCGGGGGCGATCGTGATCGGCCTCTCGCACACCCATGAGTTCGCGTACGGCTGCACCGGCACGTCGAACCGCGTCGGCCCGTGCCGCAACCCGCACGACCCGTCGCGGATGACCGGCGGCTCCAGCTCGGGCTCAGCAGCCGCGGTGGCGGCCGGGGTCGTCCCGCTGGCGATCGGGACGGACACTGCGGGCTCAGTACGCATCCCGGCCGCGCTGTGTGGAGTCGTCGGCTTCAAACCGACCTACAACACGCTGCCGACCGACCGCGTCTTCCCCCTGTCCCAGACGCTCGACCATGTGGGCGTCCTGACCCGCACTGCCAGAGATGCCACCTACGCCCTGACTGCCCTGACCGAAACCACGACCCCCGAGCCCAGCGCTCGGCCTCGCCTCGGCATCGTGACGAACGCCGAGTACCTGCAACTCACTCCTGGAGTTCGTAGTGCCTGGATTGCGGTTGTGGACAAACTCGA
>Ga0247821_10001786_pt1 | contig 12003 bp, 10 predicted proteins | sample 13C_Glycerol_Day_FD_192481 | JGI IMG/M metagenome (GOLD analysis project Ga0247821, IMG submission 192481) | Soil microbial communities from agricultural site in Penn Yan, New York, United States - 13C_Glycerol_Day14 | ecosystem: Environmental > Terrestrial > Soil > Agricultural land | place... | reverse complement strand
TGGAGCCTGCTGATCCTGCGCGATGCCTTCTATGGTCTGCGGCGGTTCGACGAGTTTCTCTACAGCCTGGGGATCGCCTCAAGCACCCTCACCCGCCGCTTGAACGATCTGGTGGCAGCCGGTTTGCTCGAGCGCCGCCCTTACCAGGACAACCCGCCACGCCATGAGTACCACCTCACCGAAGCAGGCCGGGACCTGCGTCCGGTAATCCTCACCCTGATGAGTTGGGGCGCCCGCCACACCAGCGGTTCAGACAAGGTTGCGTTGATAGACCAAAGCACCGGCAAACCCGTGGCGCTGGCGTTGGTGGATGCCAATACCGGCAAGCCCATTACCCGTGAAGAGCACCAGCTACAGCTGGCGGAAAACGCCGATGAGTTGACTCAATGGCGTTTGCGCACCGGCCAGTCTTACCGCCAGGCCGATGCGCAGGTCCATCTCATTGCCGAATAGCGTTCGCCAGCATCAGCTTAGCGCGTATGAATTCCCGCCAGCAGCCATGGGCTCTCCTGAGCCGGCAGCGCGCTGCTGCGGTTCCGTGCCCATTGGGTCAATGCCACCATCGACGCAAACCCGAGCACGATCAACACCGGATGCGCCATCAGCAACTCGCTGAGCGAATATTTCCAGGCCAGAGGACGACCGACACCCAGCATCGCGGCATACAGCCAGGACACGCCCGACAGTGCTCCGGAGAACAGGGCAAACATTCGCACACCGATCTGCAGATCAAGTAACGATCCGGCCTTCAGCAATGCAGGCAATATATAGCGATGCAACAACATGCCGTTGAATGTCAGTAACAAGACAATAATGACTTTGGCTTGAAGTTTCGGATTGGCAAAATAGTTAATACCTTTTTCCAGGTAATCAATACCTATCAGTGCGGCTCCGCTAATCCACAAGAATATCAACGCACTGGCAACAGATTTCTGCAGACTCGTCATATGATCGTTATCGTGCCCCGTCGATACACGACCTTTCAATAAGCCCTTGACCATCGCAGCATCGCTGGCAAACACCAGGCCGATGGCGACGCAACAGGCTATCAGATGGACATAAACAACCGCCAACCGCAAAAGCTCCATGGATTCTTTCTGCCCGAACAGGCTAATAATTGTATTGATCTCCACGACGACTTCTCCACTTAATACGTTAGTGCCAGATGACCTTGCAACAGGCGTACGAACGACCTGATCGCAACTACAGGATCAAACTCACTTGAACAAACTAAATCAGTAAACCGGTATTTCAAGAATGCAGCGACTCGCCCAGCGAGCCATTGATGAGGGCATAGCGTTACTCCAGGTTTCAGGTAAAAAAAATCCCCACGTGCATTCCATACGATGCAGATGAGGATGAACGTCCATTTTTTACGAGGGAGTGCACGGCGTGATCACTGAGGACCGGCCTGCTGGAAAATAAGAGAGCTGTATTTTCCGATCGTTCACTTTTAAGGAAGAACCACCGACGGGCGGTCCCGCATTCAATACCTATGGATACTTGCGGTTTGCGCTGAAACCTGCGTGGCCTAAGGGTTCAAAGCCTGCGGTAGCTCACAGCCCGATTGCCGAGATCACGACAGGTGCAGCTCCTGCATGCTGATCTCGCGCATGCGAAACTTCTGGACCTTGCCGGTGACCGTCATCGGAAACTGCTCCACAAAGCGAAAATACCGCGGCACCTTGAAATGCGCGATACGTGCCCTGGCCCAGTCGCGCAATTGCTCTTCACCCGGGTTCTGGTCAGGGTGCAGGCGGATCCAGGCGACGATCTCCTCACCGTATCGCGCGCACGGAATGCCGATCACCTGTACCTCGGCTACCGCCGGATGGCTTGCGAAGAATTCCTCCAGTTCGCGCGGATAGATATTCTCTCCGCCGCGAATGATCATGTCCTTGCTGCGTCCGACAATGCGCACATAGCCCTGCTCATCCATCGACGCCAGGTCCCCGGTGTGCATCCAGCCCTGCTCATCAATGCTTTGGGCGCTGGCCGCCGGATTGTTCCAGTAACCGAGCATGACGCTGTAGCCTCGCGTGCACAGCTCACCGATTTCGCCACGTGGTACACACTGCCCGGCGCTGTCGATGATTTTGCTCTGCAGGTGCGGCTGGGTGCGGCCAACGGTGGTCACGCGCAGTTCGAGGTCATCGTCAGGGCCTGTCTGCAATGAAACCGGGCTGGTCTCGGTCATGCCGTAGGCGATCTGCACTTCGCTCATGTGCATTTCATCGATTACCCGACGCATGACTTCGATGGGACAGTTGGCACCGGCCATGATGCCGGTGCGCAGGCTTGAGAGATCGAAGGTGTCGCGTTGCGGATGGTCTAGTTCGGCAATGAACATGGTCGGCACCCCATACAGTGCGGTTGCCCGCTCCTCGGCCACCGCACACAGGGTGGTCAGGGGATCGAAAGCATCCCCGGGGTAAATCAATGTCGATCCATGGGTCAGGCAGCCAAGGTTGGCCATGACCATGCCAAAGCAATGGTAGAGCGGTACCGGCACCACCAGGCGGTCATGCTCGGTCAGGCCGAGGCTCTCACCGACCATGTAGCCATTGTTGAGAATGTTGTAATGGCTGAGGGTCGCGCCTTTGGGAAAGCCGGTGGTGCCCGAGGTGTACTGGATATTGATCGGCTCAGCGTAGTGCAGGCTGGTCTGGCGCGCCGCCAGCGCCGCAGCGCTGACCTCTGCGGCTCGCGCCTGCAGCGCCTGCCAGGCGAGAAAGCCCAGCGGCGGGTGGTCAGCCAGACTAACCACTCCGCGCAACTCAGGAAAGCGCTCGCAGGCCAGTTCCCCAGGCGCGCTCGCGGCCAGCTCAGGCACCAGCTCCAGCAGCATGGCGTGGTAGTCGGAGGTTTTGAAGGCGTCGGCACAGACGATCCAGCGGCAGCCCGACTGGCTCAATGCGTAAGCCAGCTCGTTGCTGCGGTAGGCCGGGTTGATATTGACGAGGATGGCGCCGATTTTCGCACTGGCAAACTGGGTGATGCACCACTGCGCGCAGTTGGGCGCCCAGATACCCAGGCGGTCACCGCGTTCAAGCCCCAGGGCCATCAGCGCGCGAGCCTGGCGCTCGACCGCATCCGCGAGGGTCCGCCAGCTGTAGCGCAGCCCCTGGTGCCGGACCACCAGCGCTTCGCGCTCGGCAAAGCGCGACACGGTTAGGTCGAAGGCGTCCCCTATGCACATTTGCAGCAGCTTGGTGTCCTGCCGCCCTTGGGTTTGGCTCAACGCGTTCATGGTGTTCTCTTGTTCTTGTTGTTCCGGGATTCAACGCCGCGCTGCCTAGCAGCGCGGCGGCCTTGCCTACCTGACGAACACCTGGGTGGTGGTGATCGACATGTCGCCACCTGGCAGCTTGATGTTCTTGACCTTCTCCAGGCTCTGCGGATCGAACACCGCGATATCGTTGAAGGTGCCGGCAAGGTAGAGCTTGCTGCCCTGCTTGTTGAAGGCCACGCAGTAGTAAGTGTGGTCGAGGTTGGCGGCCTTGATCAGCTTGCGCTCCTTGATGTCATAGCGCGCCAGGCGGTTGAGCACCCCGTACATCTGGTTCGGGTCCTTTGGTGAACGCAGGCCGGTGAAGTACAGCTCGGTCAGCGAAGCGAACTCCTGGTAGCTGCTTTTACCACTCTTGAGATCGATGCTCAGGTAGCCATACATCGGTTCAGCCGTGGCTGGATCCTGCTTGTCGTCCTGGAAGCGCGACACGGTGTAGAGCATGGTGAAGTCATGCTGTGCGGTCTGGTGTGGCCAGAAGTACAGCACGTCCGGGGCGCTGAAACCCGGACGCTGCCAGTTGCGCAGTGGCAGCGCGACTTCATATTTGCCGGTGTTCACATCCATCTTGTAAATATCGGGGCCGGCGACAAACAGGCTGCCATCATCCGCCGCGCGCATCAGGAAGACCTGGCGCGGCATGGGAAAGCTGCGAACAGGCTTGGCGGCCAGCCCGTCTGCGGTACGGAATACCTCCAGGCGCGGCGGTTTGACCACGTAGTGGTCATTCAGGCGCTGGGTCGGATTGACCGTGGCGTAGACCTCCTTACCATCCGGGCTGATGGCGAAGGAAAACATCGAGCGCGCCACCTCGCCCGGGGTGTTCGACAAGTTGGCGTGGAACACCGTCTTGCAGGTGTCCAGGTCAATACCGTAGAGATCCCCGAAATGGTTGTTGAGCAAGTACGCGGTACGATTGTCCGGCGCCATCATCGCCGTGCCGGGGCCAAAGGCGTCCGGCAGCTTGCAGCTTTTGTAGAGCTCATCGCTGGCCAGGTCGACCACGTGCAGGTTGTTTGGGTAGTTGGTGGCGATCATGTACTCGTGCCCCGCCTTCAGCGCAGGCCCGCTGCTGTCGGCAGCCCAGGCTGCGAAGGTGCTGGCACAGGCGGCGACGGTGAACGCCAGCTTGGCGAAAACTCCAGGTTTCATGCGGTTTCCCCTTGTTGTTCTTGTTGGCCGGTCACTTGTCTTTTGGAAACACAGTGCCGAGGTTGCGCCAATCGTCTTGGGAGTTGCTGGCCTGGGCGTTCCAGTCCTGGTAGGTGCTCATCATGTCGGGCACCTGGGCTGGCCACCAGCAAGGGTCCGAGCAGCCGTAGAGGTCGGCTTCCATTGGCTGGCACAGCGAGCTGACGCCACCAAAGGCATCCACTTCCCAGCCCGGGTCGGTGGTGGCGGTGCAACCGGCGACCGCACTCATGGCCACGACTTCCTCGACCCGGTCCTGGGCGACCGCTTGCTCAAGAATTTGCGCTTTGTTGTTCAGCGGCTTGAGATGTTTCATATCAATGCGCCTTCCGCGGAGTGATGTAGCGGCTGATGAAGGCCGGATTGGCGGCCATGATGCGGCTGTAAACCTCGATGCCGAAGTCAATCCAGTCGCGCATCAACTCGCAGTAGTGGTAGGTCGGATGAGTAGGATCGCCGTAGCGGGCATAGCTCTCGTGGTAGCAGCCGCCGGAACACAGGTTGCGGATACGGCAGCTGTCGCAGCCGGTGCCGCTACGGTCCAGGCGCTGGGACAGGAAGTCGTTCAGCTCCACCTGCTTCACCCCGCTGTGGACGTTGCCGAAGGTCGGCAGGCTGGAGCCGGTGAAGCGATGGCACAGGTTCAGCTCGCCCTTGTGATCGACCGCCAGCATCTTCAAGCCGGCGCCGCACGGCAGGGCTTTCTTGTGCCCTTCATGGATGTCGGTGATCAGCTGGTGGAGGTTGGAGAAGCCGATATTGCGGTGTTCCAGTGCGGCTTCCAGGTAACGTCGGCCAAGGGCCTTCATGTTGGCGAACACCTGCACCAGTTCATCGCTGGTGAGGTTGAAGCTGCTGATGTCACCGGAGGTCACCGGGGCGAAACCGACTTCGGCGAATCCCAGTTCGTTGAACAGGTGATCCCAAATGGTTTCGACATCGGTCACACCGGTGGTCAAGGTCACCCGTGCACCCACCGGGCGGCTGTTGTAGCGCGACAGCAGCATCTGGGCCTTGCGCCGCACCACGTCGTAGGTGCCCTGGCCGCCGACGGTGATGCGGTTGCGGTCATGTACGGTCTTGGGGCCGTCGATGCTCACCGACAGGCCAAAACGGTGGGCGTTGAGGTAATCCACGGTCTCTTCGGTGAGCAGCGTGGCGTTGGTGGTCATGACGAACTCGACAAGCTTGCCGGCCTCGGCAAAGCGCTTCTCGCAATAGTCGACCATGTACTCGATCAGCTTGCGATTGCTCAGTGGTTCGCCGCCGAAAAACACCACGGTGAAACGCTCTTCGTCCGGGGATTCCTTGAGCAGCATCTCCACCGAAGCGATGGCCGTTTCCACGTCCATTTTCTTGCCCGCCGAGGGCTTGTCCAGGTCTTCCTTGTAGCAGTAGGTGCAGCTCAGGTTGCAGCCGGTATTGACGTTCAACACCACGGTATTGATCGCCGTACGCTCGACCCGCTTCAGGCCGATTTCCGGGGTCAGCGGCGAGCCGTCGCTGACCACCTCCAGGGCGATCAGCTCGCGCAAGGTGTCGATGATGTCCTCACCGCTGAAGCGTGATTGCAGACGCTGCTGCAACTCTTCAGATGAACAGCCTTGCTCGCGCAAAGTGTCGATGATTCCGCCTGTTACTGCGTCGGTGGCAAACAGCGAACTGCTGGGGATATGGAACAGCATGCGGTCGGCATCCACCTGCACTTCATGCAGATTGCGTTCGACCAGATTCAAAAGCGCGCCCATGGCGACCTCCCGATGTGCATTGTGATCAACGTTGGAATCCGGGCAGCGCAGTGCCCGTAGGGTCAACGGCCGATCACGGCAGCGGTGGATTGTTCCAGCGTTGCACGGTGACGATCAGGTGGCCTTCGCCTTTCTGTCCGCCGTCCTGCAACTGGGCGATCACTTTCAGATTGCCCGCGTTGTTGGTCATCATCCGCCGCTCGGGGTTAGGGCCGGCACCGCCGGGCATGAAAATGCCGTTCTCGAGCATCTGCCCGGCGAACTTGACGTCTTCGTCTTCCTTGGCCTTTTCGTTATACGGCTCGACCGACCACTGCGCCGGCAGATAGCCAATGCGCAGCGGCTGACCCTTGGCATCTTTACCCCAGGCCTCGGCCTCGAAGCGCCCTTGCACCTTCGGTGTACTGCCGCCGTTCTCACCGATGCGGGCGATGGAGAACGCCGGCACCACTTTCACTTCCTCGACTTTGTCGTAGACCGCCAGGCTCGGCCCTTTCAATCCGCCCTGGCTGACTTCACGCAGGCCAGGCGCCGCATCGGCCGCAGCCCGCACCTTGACCCGTACCTGGCTGGCGCTTGATTCCAGCACTTCGGTCACGTCGATACCCGGGCCAAGGTCCGGTTTGCCGGACAAGCCGCTGCCAACCAGTGTCAGCTCAGCCTCGCTGCCCGCCTTGATGAACGAAGGCTGTACGGCCAGCAAACGGGCCTTGCCCTCCTTCACCGCAGTAAAATCCAGGCCGCGTTCGTCATGCTCGGCCTCGAACATGCGCCCTTTCATCTCGCCATCGAGTGCGGCGAATACCTGACGCATCGTGGTATCGCCAATCCTGACGTTACCGCGCCATTCGAAGCCGTTGTAGAGAATCGCCGAGCCGCTGCCCTGGAACGGCGTACCGTCGGCATAGCGGCCGTTGACATCGACCTTGAAGGTGCCATCGCCCTGAGCGCTGCCGAGGGTCATCTCGCCGCGCACGTCACCCTTGCTCAGCATATGGCCACTAAAGGCCCAGCGCCCCACCAGCACCTCGGGCTTGGGCCGTGTTTGCTGCCAGTCGGTCCAGGCCGGATTGTCCAGCGGGAAGCGCTTGGCCAGCTCAGGCACCATTTCGTTCAGGGCGATCTCTAACCAGTCGCGATCCCGTGACAGGGCCTGGTATTCGAGTGACGGCCATTGGCCAAGGTGGAAGTTGACCAAGTGTTCCCATTCCTTGGCCGGACGCCGCTGCAGGGCGACCCGGGCGCCGGAGTGGCAACGGCCGCAGGTCTGGCTGAGCTTCTCGTCAAACTGCTCCACCGTGTTCAGGCGGCGCTCCATGGCATACCGCACACCTTCGGTTTCGCTGGGTGCCAGGCCTTGCTTGTCGGCCAGGTACTTGACCAGGGTGCGGCGGTCATCGTCGCTGATCTGCAGACCATGCATGACCTGCATGCGGCCGATGCTCATCAACCAGCCTTCGGGGGTTTTGCGCTGGTGACTGATGCGGCTATAGCTGTCGTTGCCTTCGGCTGTGTGACAGCCCATGCACTTGCTCTGCAGCAGGTCGGCGCCGGGCTCTTTGGCCTGGAGCTGGGTGCATAGCAAGGCGGCGGCGATCAGCGCCAGGCTGCTGGTATGTCGCCGGAGTCGAGTCGTTCTCAAGGTCAGACCTCCACGGTGTTGTTCTTATCGTTATTGCACGCTGGGTGCCGTAGGTGCTTCTGCGAATGACCAATACAGGAACTGTGCCAATCCAGGCAAAGCGTTTATTTTCAATGTGTTAAACACCTTCAAGGACGAATCGCAGTGGGTCGAACTGTTGCAGGGGTGTCTCATACTGTCTCAAAGTGCTACACCGTAATTCGTCTACAGTTTTCTGTAGGCGGGTAAAAAGACAAGCAATATCAATACGTTGATGACGGATCTCATGTTTGGCATGGTGGTTGCGAAAGCGCCCTGCACATCCAATGACAAGAGGCGCCGCCCCATGCTGTCGACCCTGCCGATCCTCCCCCGTACCCAGGCTTTTCTCGACCGTAAACTGAAAATGCGCATTGGCGCCGACTGGCAGGACGCGCAGAGTGGCAAGACCATGAACTTTCGCAACCCGGCCACAGGCGAGGTACTGGGCGAGGTGCCGTGTGCCGACAGCGTCGACGTTGAGCGTGCCGTCCAGGCGGCGCGTGCGGCCTTCGATGACTCGGCCTGGAGCCGCATGCGTCCCCGTGAGCGGCAGAACCTGCTGTGGCGTCTGGCCGAACTGATGGAGCGCGACGCGCAGGAGCTGGCCGAACTCGAGTGCTTGAACAATGGCAAGAGCGCTGCGGTGGCCAAAGTCATGGACGTGCAACTGGCTATCGACTTCCTGCGCTACATGGCTGGCTGGGCCACCAAGATTGAAGGCGCGACGGTGGAGCCTTCGCTGCCGTTGATGCCTGACGACCAGTTCCACGGTTTCATCCGCCGCGAAGCGATCGGCGTCGTCGGTGCCATCGTCGCCTGGAACTTTCCGCTGCTGCTGGCCTGCTGGAAGCTCGGGCCGGCGCTGGCCACCGGCTGCACCATGGTGCTCAAGCCTGCCGACGAAACCCCGCTGACCGCCTTGAAGCTGGCCGAACTGGTGCAGGAAGCCGGCTATCCGGATGGCGTATTCAACGTAATCACCGGCACCGGGCTGAATGCCGGTGCCGCTCTCACCCGCCACCCCGGCGTAGACAAACTGACCTTCACCGGTTCCACCGAAGTCGGTAAGCAGATCGGCAAGGCGGCCATGGAAAACATGACCCGCGTGACCCTGGAGCTGGGCGGCAAGTCGCCGACCATCGTCATGCCCGATGCCAACCTGCAGGAGGCCGCCGCAGGCGCCGCAACGGCGATTTTCTTCAACCAGGGCCAGGTGTGCTGCGCAGGTTCGCGCCTCTATGTGCACCGCAAGCATTTCGACAATGTAGTGGCCGACATCGCCTCGATTGCCAATGGCATGAAACTCGGCAACGGCCTTGATCCGCAGGTGCAGATGGGCCCGCTGATCTCCGCCAGGCAGCAGGACCGGGTGACCGGCTACATCAATCTTGGTCGCGAACTGGGCGCCACTATCGCTTGCGGTGGCGAAGGTTTTGGCCCGGGTTATTTCGTCAAACCGACGGTGATCGTTGACGTCGACCAGCGTCATCGCCTGGTTCAGGAAGAAATCTTCGGCCCGGTGCTGGTCGCCATGCCCTTCGACGACATTGATGAAGTGGTGCGTCTGGCGAACGACAACCCTTACGGCCTGGGCGCGAGCATCTGGTCCAACGACCTGGCGGCGGTGCACCGGATGATCCCGCGGATCAAGTCTGGTTCGGTGTGGGTCAATTGTCACAGCGCGCTGGACCCGGCGCTGCCGTTCGGTGGCTACAAGCTGTCAGGCGTCGGCCGGGAAATGGGCGCTGCCGCGATCGAGCACTACACCGAGCTGAAATCGGTGCTGATCAAACTCTGAGCTTTTACTCGCTAAACTTCTGGACTGTGAGAGCCGGCCTTGCTGGCTCCCACAAACCATCGACACCTGTCTCCACAGAAACATCAAGTGTCATTGCTCCAGCTTTCTTCCTGTGCGTTACAGCTACCTTGAGAGTTTTCACCCTCAAGGAGAAAGACATGGAACGTCCAGCATCCCACCGATTACGCCGGGGGCGGGTATCGATCCCGGGGCAGCTTTATCTACTCACCACCACCGTAGAACATCGCCGTCCCATTTTCCGTGATTTCGATCTGGCCAGACTGTTAGTTGCGCAATTGCGCTACGCACAGGACAAGTGTCTGGCCAGATCGCTGGCCTGGGTGGTGATGCCTGACCATCTACATTGGCTGGTCGAGCTGCAACAGGAAACGCTTGAAGTGTTGATGCGGCGAATGAAGAGTCGCAGTACTTGTTTGATCAATAGATCGCAGCAGTATCGCGGTCGCCTGTGGCAACAGGGGTTTCATGATCGGGCTTTGCGTCGAGAGGATGATGTTCAGGCTGTAGCACGCTATATCGTTGGCAATCCATTGCGAGCGGGACTTGTCTCTAGAATTGGTGATTATCCGCACTGGGATGCTATCTGGCTTTGAATTGCGTAGCACCCAATCGCCGGCTAGCGCCAGCTCCCACAAGGTAATGTGTTGCACTGATTACTGTGGGAGCTGGCGCTAGCCGGCGATGGCGGCCTTCAGCCATACCCCTGCTCGGCCAGCCAGCGCCGCACCATCATCTGCTGCTCCATCGAGCGATCGCTTAACACTTGCGTCAGTTCAAGCCCGTCTTGAACACCACGCACCACCGGCGCCAGCTCGATCCCCTGCAGGTGCCACACGCCCAGCGGCTGATCCGCCGTTACCACCACATCGGCCTCATCCACCAGCCCATCGCGCAACACCGGTCGCCGTTCGACACGCACCGCCTCCCAATCGGATGCGCCATGTATCGGCTGCGCATCCGGCCACTGCCGCCTGCGCGCCCAGAACAGGCCTGCTGCCCGCGCCTGTTCCTGAGCATAAAAGTCCCGTCCGATCCGCGCGAAGCGCAGGAACAGCTGTTCGATCCGTTGCTGATGAAAACACCGCGCCAGAGCCGCCCGCTGCGGGCAGCGCAACAGCGTGTTGATCACCGCCGGCGCCTGCAACGCTGAGGACAGCGACTGGAAAATCCCGTTCCCCGACAACGGGTCAACCGCCATCGCCGCATCGCCCACCCGCAGCCAATCCTCGCCTGCACACTCGCCCGCCAGAATGGCGGTGCTGCTGCGGGCATGGACGATTGCCGGCGCCAGGGCATGCGCATCGAACAGCTCGGCTACCAGCGCCGAGCGGCGCCGGCGTTCGGCGCAGTACTCGGCCAGTGCAGCCTTGCCCGGCAGGCCTTCGGCATTCAGGGTGATCTGCCAGTAGCAGCGGCCATCGGCCAAGCGAGCCATCCACGCCCAGCCATCGTCCAGGCTCTCCACGGCCGAAGCCGGCTCGCCAGGCTCGCCCTGCCACAGATTGAGCAGGCTGACCGTCTCCGGGCCACGCAAGCGGTCGGCCGCCAACGGCGCCTGGCGGCCGCGGGCTTCCACCAGAAACTCGGCTTCAAGGGTTTGCCCATCGTCCAGACGCACCTGATGGCCATCCTCGCCCAGCACCTCGCGTACCCGTCCCTCGACCAAGGTCACCCCGGCCCGCTGCAGATCATCGCGCAGGGCCCGGTCGAAGGCTTGCCGATCGAGCAGATACTCCTGATTGAGCTGCAGGTGCTGGCCATTCCAGCGCACTTGCCGTGTCGCAGGTGTAGCTACTTCGTCCAGGGCACTCCCCAGACCGGCGTGAAGCAAGCCCTCAAGTACCCGCTGCGAAACCCCTTCAACGGCCGCGAAGCGACGCCACTCGGACACCACCGTGACCGCATAGCCCAGGCGCCGCAGGCCGATGGCGGTGGCCGCGCCGGCAGGGCCGGCACCGAGGATCAGGATACGCGGATCAGCCATGCCTGCCTCCACGGCGCTCAGGTCCGATGAAGGCGGCATTTTCGCGTAGATACGCCAGCACCTGCTCGCGTGTCGCCCGCCGATGCTCGTGTAGATAGGCAGCAATCTGCCCGCTCAGGGCTGCACAGGCCAGGCTCGCACCGGCAGATCCAGCGTCCTCGCCGACCGCCGCGCCAAAGTCTGCCTGCGCGGTGTCCAGCCACGACCACTGCCCCGCTGCACAGCGGGCATCGCCGGTGATGCGCAGCACGCCCGGATAGCTGGCCGGATACACCGGCCCTCCACGCGCGGGGCTGGACGCACAGAGCA
>Ga0247821_10001785_pt1 | contig 12004 bp, 13 predicted proteins | sample 13C_Glycerol_Day_FD_192481 | JGI IMG/M metagenome (GOLD analysis project Ga0247821, IMG submission 192481) | Soil microbial communities from agricultural site in Penn Yan, New York, United States - 13C_Glycerol_Day14 | ecosystem: Environmental > Terrestrial > Soil > Agricultural land | place... | reverse complement strand
GATACTAGCAAGGCGGCTGGAAGAGGCGCTGGCGTGTTATAGACGTCATTGAACAATGATGGGTTGGATGTGCGAGTCAGTCGAATTGCGCTGATGCGTATTTAACGGCTTGCTCGGCGCATTGATTTAACGTTCTTTTAAGAGCGTTCTGATTCACAGTGCGGTGCGGGTCTATAGAATTACTGCAACTACAAGGCCCGTGCTGTGTTGGGCTTTGATCTAGCGACATCGATTCTTTCATTATAAGTAACCTTAAACGCTTTGCCGGCAAGAGCCCGGCGCCTGAAATGCGCAGTCTATCTGTTGCAGGATATTAGTTGATGCGTCTGCACGACGCCGACTTATCAAATTTTTTCACCTTGTTAAGAGTGAGAAAATAGGGCGACCAGGGGGGGGGTCGCTAGTGCGATAAAGTTCAACTTGTGCGTGCCGGGGAATAGGCAGACAAGTGGCCCATTAGAGTTGTTACTAGGAAGTAATAGATGAAAAAAACTATGTTTAAAGGCAAGGTGTTGGCCGGTTGCGCAACCTCGATGACGCTGTTGGCCTCGATGATGGCTGCGCAGACTGCCTCCGCCCACGGCTTCATGGTCGAGCCACCGTCTCGTGCCCTGCTGTGCCAAAAAGGCGTGAACACCGGCTGTGGCGGTGCGCAATACGAGCCGCAGAGCGTGGGTGAGACCTTCAAAGGCTTTCCGAACGGTGTAGGCGGCGCGCCGCTGCAAGGCCCGAAAGACGGCGAGATTGCCAGTGGCAGCATCGGTGGGTTCAAGGCCCTGGATGTGCAGTCGGTCAATCGCTGGAAGCTGACTGAAATCAAGGACCGCAACTTTGAGTTTCAGTGGAACTACACGGCCGCCCACCCAGCCACCAAGCATGAGTATTTCATCAGCAAGAATGGCTGGAATCCGAACCAGCCACTGACCCGTGCCACGTTCGAGAGCACGCCGTTCTGCACCGTCGATGGCAAGCGCCAACTGCCCAAGAACAGCGACAAGCATGCTTGTGCCATTCCCGATGACAAGACCGGTCAGCATGTGATTCTCGGCCTGTGGACGGTCGACGATACCCCTGCGGCGTTCCATAACATCGTCGATGTCAACATTCTTCCTGAGGCGGCTCTGCCCGGTGGCTGGAACAACGTCGGCTCCATCAGTGCCGATACCAACCTGATCCAGGGCGACAAGGTCAAGGTCCGTGCCTTCACCGCCAGCGGCGAGAGCGCGCAGTACAGCACCCAGATCAGCATTGACTCTGCCGAAGAAGGTAAAGCCGAGAACTGGTCGTTCAAACTGGCCGAAAAAATCAATAGCACCCAGACCCTGGTGCGTGCCGGTGTGCGTGACGAAGACGGCGCCATCGAGCCGGTCAAAGGCGCGAACAACCTGTACGCTCAGAAAGACAGTGGTGTCGTGCGTTTCGAGCTTTCGCTGGAGATGCAGGAAGACGCTGCCGCCCGTATGGAGCTCAACGGCCTGAACGCCGAGTACGCCCTCGACGCTGGCGTGGGCAAGGTCACCTTCCAGGTCAATGCCAACCGCGCCATGAACATCGATGCGACCGTGTTCGATGCCAACAACAAGCAAGTCGGCCAGACCAAGCGCCTGGTAGCCGGTAACGGCAGCACCGCGCTGAGTGTCGACGTGCGCACTGCACCGGGTGTGCATGGCGTGAAACTGGTGGGCATCACCGAAGACGGCCGCACCACGCGCCAGGTCTTCGCTGAAACCGAGCTGACCGGTGAGGGCGGTGCCGTGGATTACGATTTCGTCTTCCCGGACAGCTTCACCAGCTACACCGCGGGCACTAAGGTACTGCACCCTAAAACCAACTCGGTCTACGAGTGCAAGCCGTTCCCGTACTCGGGCTACTGCAAGCAGTGGTCCCCGACTGCCACCGGCTTTGAGCCAGGCGTAGGCCATAGCTGGCAGATGGCTTGGGATCAGAAGTAAGTTGATCTAGTTGTACTCCAGGCGCGCGGATTACACGCGCCTGGAGTTGTGCTCGGTGTGAATGTTTAATTGAGTTGTTTTGTGTATGGGCAGTCATCGTTATACCCCGCAGCAGAAATACTTACACTGGGTATCAGCCGTCATTATCGTCTGGGCCCTGGTCAGCGGTTTTTATGTAGCACTGTTCGATGTGACGAGCGCCACCAAAGCCTGGGTGGCGTTTGTCAATGTGTCGGTAACAACGGTATTGATACCGTTGTTTGTCTGGCGACTTTATTTGGCGCTGACGCGGCGCGCGCGCAGTGCCGGGCAATGCTATTCGTTTGCCGAGAAACTGGTGCTGATCGCCCACTGGGTTATTTATCTGGTCATTAGCATTGTCTTGATCACCGGTGTATTGATGATGGACCGCCCCATCACCGTGTTCGATCTTTTTTTTATTCCGCAACCCTTGAACGACCCGTATTGGATCGGTCTGTTTTTTATTGTGCATATCTGGTCGTGTGCCGTGCTGGCCCTGTTGGTCGCTGTGCATGTGGCGGCGGTGTTCAGGCATGAGGTCGTCGGCCACCGGGTGCTCAAGCGCATGTTGTGGAGTGCCTCCAAGTGAGGGGCGGTCGTTGGCCGGTTTGGGTCAAGGTTGCCTGCGCGGTGCTGCCGCTTACTTACGGCGCGTACCTGGGCTGGAATGAGTGGGCGCTGCGTACGGCCCTGTTGCAGCCCGGCGCACAGGCTCCGGCACTGGCCGAGGCGCCGCCGCGCGCCCCTGTCAACCCGAGCGCCATCGTCACCGTGATGGGCCTGGCCGCGCCGCAGGAAGGGGTGCGCAGTGCTGAACCGCTGACGTTGCGCGCCAGTTTTGTGTCCAGTACCGGCCATTCGCGGGCGTTGCTGGCGGGCAGCGACGGTGAGCGCCTGTACCGGGTTGGCGAACGCCTGCCCGGCGGCAGCGTGTTGCGCCGGGTGGAAATCGACCAGGTGGTGCTCTGGCGCCAAGGCCGCGAGGAGCTGCTGCCGTTGCACGTCACCGGCAGTCGCATGTTGCAGCCGGCGACTACCCAGACGCACGCCGCTGCGCCCGTGCCAAACCCTTCCTTTCTTCGGCCTGCCGCCGAGCCGCTTCAGAGTGATTGATTGAATGAACCGTTTTTTTCCAGGCGCGGCCTTGCGCCGTACGCTAGGCGTCACGGCGCTGGCAACCCTGTTGTGGCACGGCGCGGCACTGGCTGCGCCGCAGCAATGGCAATTGGCGATGAAGGACGCGGAACTGCGGGATGTGGTGGAGGAAATGTCAGCGATCCTCGGTACTACGGTGGTGCTCGACCCTCGGGTGAATGGCCGCATTACCGTGATGTCCAACGACACCCTGGATCGCGAAGGTGTGCGCCGGCTGTTCTACTCGGTGCTCGATGCCCACGACTATACGGTGATCGACCAGGGCGACCGCATCCTCATTACCCCGGTGGCCGAAGCCAAGACCCGCGCCAGCACGGGCAGTGCAGCCACGTCGTCGGCCTCGCAGTTCGTCACGCAAGTGATCGAGCTCAACACCAGTACCGCTGCCGACATTGCCGGGCTGATTCGTCCGCTGGTGTCGAGCCATGGTCATGTGGGGCCGTCGGTGTCGGCCAATGCCCTGGTGATCTCCGACACGGCCAGCAACGTGCGGCGTATTTCGCAGATTGTGCGGCAACTGGACAGTGGGACGAAAAACAGCCACGACGTCGTGGTGTTGCTGCATGGCGTGGCGGCCGACATTGCCAAGGTCATGGAGCCATCGCTGGGCAAGGCCGGGGCCGAGGCTGGCGGGCAGGTGATCGCCGACACCCGTGGCAACCGCCTGGTGATCATCGGCACCCAGGCCACACGCCAGCGCCTGGCGCGCCTGGCCCGTTCGCTGGACGTTCCGGCCACCGCCAAGTTCGACAACGCCCGGGTGATCCGCCTGCGCCACAGCGATGCCGGACAATTGGCCGAGATACTCGACACCCTGGGCCCGGGCTTGATGCCGGAGGCGGGCGCTGGTCTGGCCCGCGCCGCCATGCCGGCGGCAGCTGGCGCACCGTACATGGTCAAGGCCGACGAAAGCCAGAATGCGCTGGTGGTGGTGGCCGACCCCACCCCGTTGCGCATGATCGAGAACATTGTCCGCCAGCTGGACCAGCCCCGTGCGCAGGTGCTGATTCATGCCGCGATCGTGGAAATCTCCGGTGATGTGGTCGAGGCCCTGGGCGTGCAATGGGCGCTCAACAGTGGCGATGCGACCGGCCTGATCAACTTCCCGGGCACGGGCATCGGCCTGCCCGGGTTCAAGCTCGACGGTAAACTGCAGGCCCCGGAGGGGGGCACGCTGCGCATCGGCAGTGACCGTTTCGGGGCATTGATTTCCGCCCTGGCCACCGATACCCACAGCAACTTGCTGTCCACGCCAAGCCTGCTGACCCTGGACAACCAGGAAGCGGAAATCATCGTCGGCCAGAACGTGCCCTTCAAGACCGGCTCGTACGCCACCAACAGCAGCGGTGCCGAAAACCCCTTCACCACGGTGGAGCGCAAGGATGTCGGCATCAGCCTGAAGATCAAGCCGCACATCAATGACGGCAGCACCTTGCGCCTGGAAGTGGAGCAGGAAGTCTCGGATATCGCGCCCGCCACCTCGGGGGTGGACTCATCTGACCTGATCACCAACAAGCGCGCATTGAAGAGCACGATTCTTGCCAGGGATGGCGACATCATCGTCATCGGCGGCCTGATGAAAGACAGCGTGCGCTCCCAGCAAAGCGGTGTTCCGCTGTTGCGCAGCATCCCCTACCTGGGGGCACTGTTCCGCTGGAACCGCGAGACCCAGACCAAAAGCAACCTGATGGTGTTCCTGCGCCCGACCATCGTGCGCAGCCACCAGGATATCGAGCAGGTCAGCCAGGACCGCTACAACGCCCTGCGCGGCCTGAGTACTCCTTCGGCACGGGCGGGCAATTCGTTGCTGCTGCCCAGCGATCCGCACCAGATGTTCGAGGGCTACGACGCACCGCGCGCACAGCCGTCGGAGGCGCCATGAGCGGGTACGTCGGCCGTTGCGAACAGCTGCCGTTCGGCTTTGCCCGACGCTATGGGGTGTTGCTGGAAGGGACCGGCCCTGAATTGAGCCTGGCGATCCGCGCGGATGCCCCGCTCAGCGCCCTGGCCGAGGCACGGCGTGTGTGCGGCAGGGACGTGCCGATCCAGGTGCTGCAGCCCGAGGCATTCGCGGCCCGCCTGGCCAACGGCTACAGCGATGGTCAAAGCGCTGCCGAGCAGTTTGCCCAGGGGCTGGACAGCGAGCTGGATTTGCTCAGCCTGGCTGACCAGGTGCCGCAGACCGCCGACCTGCTGGAGCAAGAGGGCGATGCGCCGATCATTCGCCTGATCAATGCGTTGCTGGGCGAAGCGGTGCGCGAAAAGGCCTCGGACGTCCACCTGGAAGTGTTCGAGCAGGCCATGGTGGTGCGCATGCGGGTCGACGGCCAGCTGCGCGAAGTGCTTCGGCCCAAGCGGGAGCTGGCCACCTTGCTGGTGTCGCGGATAAAGGTCATGGCGCGCCTGGACATCGCCGAAAAGCGTGTGCCCCAGGACGGGCGGATTGCCCTGCGCCTGGCCGGCCATGAGGTGGATGTACGGGTCTCGACCTTGCCGTCGGCCCACGGTGAGCGGGTGGTGCTGCGCCTGCTCGACAAGCAGGCCGGGCGCCTGGACCTGCAACGCCTGGGCATGCCGGCCGATACCCTGGCGCGGTTCCGGGACACCTTGGGCCGGCCCCACGGCATCTTGCTGGTGACCGGCCCCACCGGCTCCGGCAAGACCACCAGCCTGTATGCGGCGCTGACCAGCCTCAATGACCAGACGCGCAACATCCTCACCGTCGAAGACCCCATCGAGTATCACCTGCCGGGCATCGGCCAGACCCCGGTCAACCCCAAGGTGGAGATGACCTTCGCCCGGGGCCTGCGCGCCATTTTGCGCCAGGACCCGGATGTGGTCATGGTCGGTGAAATTCGTGACCGGGAAACCGCCGAGATTGCCGTGCAGGCCTCCCTGACCGGGCACCTGGTGTTGTCGACCCTGCATACCAACAGTGCGGTCGGCGCTGTTACCCGGCTGGTGGACATGGGCGTCGATGCCTACTTGCTGTGCTCGTCACTGGTGGGGGTGCTGGCCCAGCGCCTGCTGCGCACGCTCTGCGAACACTGCAAGACGGCCTATATGGCCGACGCGGCGACCTGCCAGCGTCTTGGGCTGGACAGCACGGTGCCAGCGACGCTGTTCAAGGCCAGCGGTTGCGAGCACTGCCAGCAGGGGTATCGCGGGCGCATCGGCATCTATGAACTGGTCACCCTGACGCCCAACCTGGCAGCACTGATTCACCGCGGTGCCAGCGAGCTGGAGCTTGCTCGGGAGGCACGCACAGCGTCGCGCAGCCTGTTCCAGGATGGTCAGCGCCTGGTGCTGGCCGGGCATACCAGCCTGGATGAATTGCTACGGGTCACCCAGGAGGACTAGGGCATGCCGTCATTCGAGTACCAGGCCCAGGACCGCAGCGGTCGCGCGCGCCGTGGGGTGCAGGAGGCCGACAGCCCGCGCCACGCACGGCAACTGCTGCGTGAGCAGGGGTTGTTGCCCACCCAGGTGCAGGCGAGCGGCAAGCAGGCGTCCGAGGGCAGCGTGTTTGGACGCTCGGCGCAGCTCAGTGCAGCGCAACTTGCGCTTGTGACATTGCAGTTGTCGACGTTGATCCAGGCCGGCCTGCCGCTTGAAGAAGCGCTCAAGGCGGTCGCGGCGCAAAGCGATAAGCGCAAGGTCAGTGTGCTGGTGTCGGCGGTGCGTTCGCGGGTGCTGGAAGGCCATGCGCTGGCGAGTGCGCTGGACGGCTTTCCGCGGGCGTTCCCCGAGCTGTTTCGCGCCACCGTCGCCGCCGGGGAGCGTTCCGGGCACCTGGGTCATGTGCTTGAACAATTGGCCGCCTACACCGAGGCCCGCCAGCAGTCACGGCAGAAAATCCAGTTGGCGATGGTGTACCCGATGATCCTGCTGTTCGCCTCGCTGGCCATCGTCGGGTTTTTGCTGGGATATGTGGTACCGGATGTGGTGAAGATTTTTATCGACAGCGGCCAGGCGTTGCCGCTGCTGACCCAGGCCATGATCGCCTTGAGCGACGCCTTGCGCAGCCACGGCCTGATACTGCTGGGCATGCTGCTGGGCTTTGCCCTGGGTGGGCACTGGGCGCTGCGCCAACCCGGGTTGCGCCTGCGCTGGCATGGATTGTTGTTGCGTTTGCCACAACTGGGCGGCCTGTTTCGCGCCATGGAGGCGGCGCGGTTTGCCAGCACCCTGGCGATTCTGGGCAAGAGCGCCGTGCCCCTGGTCGACGCCCTGGAGATCGCCTCGGCCGTGGTCGGCAACCTGACCATCCGCGCACGCCTGCACGAGGTGGCACGCTCGGTGCGCGAAGGCGGCACGCTGACCCGTGGCCTTGAACGCAGCGGCGATATCCCGCCGATGATGCTGCACATGATCGCCAGCGGCGAACGTGCCGGCGAGCTGGACAGCATGCTTGCCCGCGCCGCCGAGCAGCAGGAAAAGAACCTTGCCGCGCGCATCGCGCTGGTGGTGAGCCTGTTTGAACCCTTGATGTTGGTGGTGATGGGGGGCGTGGTGCTGCTGATCGTCATGGCCATCCTGTTACCCATTCTTAGCCTTAACCAACTGGTGAGTTGAGCCATGCACGCTATCTCTCATAAAACAGCCCCGCGCCAACGCGGATTCACCCTGATCGAGATCATGGTGGTGGTGGTCATCATCGGCATCCTGGGCGCGGTGGTGGTACCGCAGTTCATGAGCCGCCCCGACCAGGCCAAGGCCACGGCGGCCAAGACCGATATCCAGGCCATTGCCACCAGCCTTGAGATGTACCGTCTCGACAACTTCACCTACCCCTCGACCCAGCAGGGCCTGGAGGCGCTGAGCAGCCGTCCGCTGGGGGCGCCGGTGCCGAGGAACTGGAACGCCCAGGGCTACCTGAAAAGCCTGCCGATCGATCCGTGGGGCACGCCTTATCAGTACCTCAACCCCGGGGTGAAATCCCCCCACGGCTATGACCTGTATTCGCTGGGTTCCGACGGCGTGACGGGGGGGGAAGGACATGCCGCCGACATCGGCAACTGGGACTGACGGGTGCACAGGCGCTCACAGGGGTTCACCTTGCTGGAATTGATGGTGGTCATCGTGCTGATCGGCATTGTGCTGGGCATGGTGAGCCTGGCCGCTGGCAGCAATCCTGCGCGCCAGGCGCGGCAGGAAGCGGGTGCGTTGATTCAACTTCTGTCGACGCTGCGCGAGCAGGCTGTGCTTGAGGGCCGTGAGTACGGCCTGCACCTGGATGCTGGCAGTTACCAGGTGTACAGGCTCGACAGCCCGCACTGGCAGCCGGCCGGGCCCCGGCATCGCGTGGCTGAAGGCCTGCAGCTGCGCCTTGAGCAGTACGGCCGGGCCATGGTGCTGCACAATTCCCCCGGCCAGCCGCAAGTACTGGTGCTCAGCAGCGACGAGTTCAGCGCCTTCACTTTGCACTTTGAAACGGCCGGCCAGCAGTGGCTGAGCCTCTCCAGTGACGGCCTTGGCGAGCCGGCTGTCGATGAATAGCCAGGTGTCCAGGCAACGCGGATTTACCCTGTTGGAGATCATGATCGCCCTGGTGGTGTTCGCCACCCTGGCGGCAGCGGTGATGACAGCCAGCCAATATGCACTGAAACAGAACGTGCGCCTTGAGGAGCAACTGATCGGTGCCTGGCTTGCCGACAATCAAATGAGTGAGCTCAGGCTGCAGGCAACGCCAGTATTGGGCCGCCAACAGATAGCTCGGCATTTCGACCGGCGCGACTGGACGCTGAGTCAGGTGATCACGCAGGCCGCCGAACGGCGCATGCTCCAGGTCGACATCGGGGTAAGCCCCGCAGGCAGTGACCAGGTGGTGTACAGCCACCGTGGCTGGTTGGCGCTACGCGATGAATAGGCAACAGGGCTTCACCTTGCTCGAGCTGGTGATCGCCATAGCGATTTTTGCCCTGTTAGGGCTCGCCTGCTGGCGGCTGTTCGATGGCGTCGTGCGGGTTGAACGTAATACCGCTGCCCACCAGCAGGATCTGCGACGCCTGCAACGCGCACTGGCGGTGATCGAGCGCGACGCGGTGCAGATCAATCGCCATCCGCTGACGCTCAAGCAGAATATTCTCCAGCTGCAGCGCGGCCATTGGCGCAACCCGCTTGATCAGCCGCGCAGCGAGCTGCAGAACGTCAGCTACCACCTCGACGGGGGCACCCTCTGGCGCATCAGCACCAGTGTCGAGCAGCCGCTGGTGCAGCGCCAGGCGCTGTTGGCGGACGTGAGCGAGCTTACGTGGCGCGTGTTCGATGGTGCGTCGGGCTGGCGCAGTGAGTGGCCCGTCACGGCTACACGCACTGCAGCGCCGCCCCAGGCGTTGGAAGTGGTGGTGTCGACCGGACGCTTCGAGCAGGTGCGGCGGGTGATGGCGTTGCCGGGGCGTGCGCCATGAAGGCCCGCCAACGCGGGGTGGCGTTGCTCAGCGTGCTGCTGGTGATGAGCCTGGCGCTGTTGATCACCGCCGGCATGCTGCGCAGCCATTCTCTGCTGGTGCACAGCAGCGCTCAGCAACTGCATCAGGTGCAGTTGCGCCAACTGGGGCTGGCGGGCGAGGCGTGGGCCTTGCAGTGGCTGCACGACCTTGCGCAGGAAGACCCCAAGGTGGTTCACCTGGCGCAACCCTGGGCCCAGGCCCGACCCACCTTCGTCGACGGGGACGCCGACATCCGGGTCAGGGTCGAAGACCTGGCCGGGCGCTTCAATCTCAACACCCTGTTGCGCAGTGGGCAAATCGACCAGGTCACACAGCAGCGCTGGGCGCGCTTGCTCGAACACTTGAACCTGCCGGCGCTGGATATACACGCGCTGCGCGCCGCAGCGCCGCCGGGTGGCCTGAGCGACGTCAGCCAGTTGCGTGTGCTGCCGGGCATCGACGCGGCGCTGCTGCAGCGCCTGCAACCCTGGGTCGCGCTACTGCCGCCGGAGGCCAGCCTCAATGTCAATACGGCGCCCGTATCGGTGCTGATGGCGCTGCAAGGCATGACCCCGGCCCTTGCCGGCAGCCTGGTCAGGCAACGCCCTGCCGACGGCTATGGGTCGGTCCAGGCCTTCACCGAGCAGCCGCTGCTCAGTGGCCTGGGGGTGGCGAGCCATGGCCTGGGCGTCGACAGCCGCTGGTTTCGCATCAGCGTGGAGGTCGCGTTGGGGCAACGCCAATTGCAGCTGGTGACCGACGTTGAACGCGACGCAAAGACCCATCAGTTGAACATTCTGCAACGACGCCTCCTGGCCTCGCCGATAAGTGAATCGACACCATGAAAACCTGGCTTTACCTCACCGCCCAAGGGCTCGACGATCCGTCGCCACACTGGCCGTGCTGCCTGCTACAGGGCGATGGCCAACAACACCGCATGACCCTGACCGAAGCCGCCCGGACGCTGGGTACGCAGCCTGTGCAGGTGATGCTGCCCATGGAACTGTGCAGTTGGCTGCGCACTGAAAAGTGGCCATCCAGGCGCCCGCCGAGTGCCCAGGCCATCGGCTTTGCCATCGAAGAACAGTTGGGCGAAGACCTGGAGGCCGTGCGCCTGTGCCCTGGCCGGCGCGATGTGCAAGGTTGCTACCCGGTGCTGGTGATCGGCAACGCGCACTTCAATGACCTGCGCGACCTGCTCGCAGCGGTGGGTATCGAGGCATCGGCCATTTATGTCGACGCCGATCTGCTGCCTTCGGATCGCGCCTATGGCGTGTGGTGGTTCGGTCGCTGGTTGATTGGCGGCGCTAGCGACACCCGTCTGGCGGTGTCGGCTGCGGCACTGGAGGCGTTGCGGCCACGGCTGGGCGCGGATATCTGCTGGGTCGAGGAGGGCAGCGAAGCGGTGCTGCCCGTCGAGACCGAGCGCGCCATCGACCTGCTCCAGGGCGCGCACCGCAAGGCAGGCCGGCGCTGGCCGTGGGCGATGCTGGGCCTGGCGGGGGCTGCGGTGTTCGCCCTGTCGTGGGGTTTTACCGAAGTGCGCAGCCATCACTACAACCACGAAGCCCAGCGCCTGTATGGCGAGAGTGTGCAACGCTTCCAGGCCTTGTACCCGGATCAGACCCGTATCGTCGACCTGGCTGCGCAGTTGAGCGCTGTGCAGGGGCGCGGCGCTGCCGTGCACAGCACACAGCTCGCGCGGCTGGTGGCACTGACCGAGCAGGTCATTGGCGCCAGCAATGTCGAGGTCCAGCACATCGAGTTTCGCGCGGGCGAAGGCTGGAAGCTCCAACTGACCGCCAGCAGCTTTGCACAACTGGAGCAACTGCGTGAACGCGGCCAGCAAAGCGGCATGGCGGTCAAGCTGGACAGCGCCAACCAAGTGCAGCAGCAGGTGCATGCCGTACTCACCCTGGAGGAACCATCATGATGCTTAAACCAGGGGGCGCCCACGGGGCGGTGATCAAGGTGTGGCGGCGCCAGTCCCGGCGTGAACAGTATTTGCTGGCAGCACTGGCGGCCGTGGTGCTGGCCGTGCTGGCGTTCAGCGTGGCGTGGCAGCCTGCGCAGCAGCGGTTGGCGCAGGCCGAGCGTAACTACCAACAACAGCGCGTACTGGCCCAGGCCGTTCAGCAGGCGCAGCCGGCCAGGGCGCGCAGTGTGGCCAGGCAGCCGCTGTCGGTTCTGGCCAGTGAGAGCGCCGTGGCGGCAGGGCTTGAACTGCATCAGCTGGATGTGGACGGCGGCCTGCTGCGCATCACCGTCAGTGGTGATGCAGCGGCCGTGCTGGCTTGGCTGGACGTTACCGAGCAACACGGCGGGCAACTGCAGGCATTGACGTTGAGCCCACTGGAAAAGCGTCTGCACGCGCGGTTGGAGGTGCAGTCGCCTGAGCAGTGATGCGCAGGCGAAGGGATGGCGCCTGCGTGATGTCAGAACTCC
>Ga0247821_10001783_pt1 | contig 12012 bp, 9 predicted proteins | sample 13C_Glycerol_Day_FD_192481 | JGI IMG/M metagenome (GOLD analysis project Ga0247821, IMG submission 192481) | Soil microbial communities from agricultural site in Penn Yan, New York, United States - 13C_Glycerol_Day14 | ecosystem: Environmental > Terrestrial > Soil > Agricultural land | place... | reverse complement strand
AGGTGGGAAGTACTGCCCGTTACCGAGGTGACGAAATTCCATGGTGGTGCTCCGGGTAGATGAGGTCGCTAGACACTCTCCGGTGGCTTTCGGAAAACCCAAGAACAGATGTTGCCTGCGAGGCAGCGCACGAGTTTTAGCGTACTGGTCGAGCTAGCTCGCCACATGGCGGGCGTGCATGTCGCTGATCTAAACGCTTCGGCGCTCCGGTCACTTTCGCTATTGTGCGGAAATTGACAGCCCCTACGAAGTCATCCCATGACCTCATAGGCTTGGGAAAATACTGCGTATCGCAGCGGTAGGGTGCCTTGCCGATGGATTTGGGTAAGCGCCCGCTGCCTAGGGGCAGCGGGCAGTTTGTTGCAGATATCTGGTCGTTCCGCTGAAGGCTCAATTGTCGCCGTGCTTCTTGTCCAGATACGTTGCGACCATATAGCCAATTACACCTGCGATAGTCAGCGCACTGATGACGGCAAGCACGGCATATACAAGAAACTCAAAACGATCCATGCCCTGACTCCTTTGATTCGAGATCTGCCAAGGTTAAGGGCGCCTGATCTAATCCCAAATCTGCGGTGTGATGGCTTAGCGACTGGTGCCGGCGGCTTCCTTCCGCAGGTTGGCTCGGGCACCAACATACGCATCAGTTTCCCAGATACGCAAATTCCCGAGCTCGTAGGCAATGTGATTTCGCGCCTCTAGATCCTCGACATTGGGAGCGCTCCCTCCAAGAATCGGGGCTTCATGACCGGACCACTGCTCGTAAAGTTCACATGCAAAGGCTGCTCGGCAATCACAGAAGCTCAGCCCATGAGCAAGTAAAATCTCCTCAGCGGCAGGAAATCTGTTTTGCTTCCAGAGCCGCCATGTCTGCTTTGATTGTGGATAGCGATGAACATCTTGGACGGCGGATGCAGTCTCCAAAACGGCGATCTGTTTGGACGTCGAGATGTTAATTGTCCTGCCCGTATATGGCCCTTTTTTACCGCTTTCCAGAGAAATACATTCGCCCCCCTTGGCTGCTTCTAGAGCCGCTTGTGCGTCGAAGAAAACGGCTTCACGTAGTGAGATGCCGAGGTGCCGCACTAACATCAACACCGCCGCCAGGTCCTCTGATAGGCGAGTCTGAACATCTTCCACTGCTGCTTCGAACTTCGCTTGATCAAGGCTGTGTGGGGCGTTAATCCGTGCATGCTCAGGAGAGCCAATATCAGGCATCACGACTTTCCAGTCAGCACTGGTCGCGAGTGTCATAACTGAACTCACGGTCTCAAGAAGGCCCACCGCGGTCTGCACCGAAAGATTCCCGTGGTACACCTGCGTACAGAGTTCTTCGCCGTATTGCCGCACCAGTTTTTTACTGACGAGCTCAAGGATATCCACCTCATGGGACTCCTTGGCGTAAATACTAAACTGTGCCCACTGCTGGTCGTGGATCATGGCCTCGTGTTGGCTGAGGCGGCCGCGGCGGACTGCCTCCCAGAGGATCGTCGAACCGGCCTTGCTCAAGTCCCGATCAAAATGTAGATGGAAGCTCTGCTTCATGGTCACTCCTCCATTCAGCTCAGGTGCTGAGCTGCTAAAGGAAATGTTGAGCGATAGAAAGTATCCTGGGATTCGTTTTCGGTCGCTTTCAGCGCCTGAAATTGACGAGCACGCCCGTCCCGTAAACGGTCGTTTATGGCACACCTATTCCAGATGTGCTTTTGGGCTTGGGATTTACCGCTTTCCTGTCACTTTTACCGTACCGAAATCAGTGTGAGAAAAATGTATGGGAAAGCGGATTGGGTACGCCCGAGTTTCGACTGATGATCAGAATCTCGACCTGCAGCGAGATGCACTTGCCCTGGCTGGATGTTCTGTGGTCTACGAAGAGACCATTAGCGGCAAGTCAGCGGATAGGCCGGAGCTGGAGCATTGTCTCAAGTCTTTGCGCTGTGGCGACACTCTGGTCGTATGGCGACTAGACCGCCTCGGCCGCTCCTTGCCTGACTTGGTTGGGATCGTCAGTCGGCTGGAGCAGGAAAGGGTGGGGTTTGAATCGATCAACGAGCGAATCGAAACCACCAGCGCTGCCGGCAAGCTGATCTTTCATGTGTTCGCTGCCCTGGCCGAGTTCGAGCGCAACTTGATTCGAGAGCGTACCCACGCAGGGCTGGCGGCGGCTCGTGCTCGAGGACGTAAAGGTGGTCGTAAACCTGCGCTGGAAGAGGCTCAAGTCCGCGAAATAAAGGCTCTGCTTAAAGATCCACAGATTCAGGTTGGCAGTGTAGCCAAGCGATACGGGGTATCGAGAACAACGCTGTATCGGTACGTCGGTAAGGCAGGGCCGAGATAAATTACACCTGGCAGCACACGAACTGCGATTAGGGAATTATGAGCGTCCTGGAAGCGTGGCGGGCGCCCGTGTAGTTTGCAATCCGAGGGGTATCCGGGCGAAGAGACTGGCTTCCGCCCGGATTTGATCATCACGATTTAGCTGCGCCTTAGCCGATCAGGCGAGCCGTTTGCGGGTCATATGCGAAATCGGTAATCGACCCATCCCGAATGCGCTCAACCGCCTCATCGATCACATGCAGCGGCACCAGGAACCACTCCCTAGGTTTGACCGGATGGCCGAAGCGGTCTTCGATGGTCAAGTCCAGCTGCGCCGCGCCGAACAGGCGATGGAAGATGTTTTCCAGTTTTGTTCGGTTCAGGTTGTGCAACTTGTAAGTAGCGACCACCTCCACATCAGCCAGCAGGTATGTAGCGTCTTTATCTGCACCGGCGATGCGGGTTTCCACCTTGCCACCGGTCACGCCGATCTTGTGGATCAGCTCGCGGTGCTCGGCTACGAAGGGGTGGTTGGACTGGCTGCGCAGTACATAGATAGTGCCGCTTTCTATGTCGTCGGGCTCTGCTATGTCGCTGAACAGTGGGCCGGAATCCACCTTGATGAGCCGAGATCCGGCGCGACCGTCACTGTCCTTGTAGAGCGCCCGCTGTAGCGATCGTAGCAGCAGATCGCTTTCCGTTTCATTGGAGTAGATCACGCGCAAACGCCCATTTGTCTCTGCATTCGGCGTTTTGTAGGTATCGCCGATCTCAGCGACATAGGCAATGAGACCACTCAGAACGAAGAAGTCCCCGGCCTCAATGCTAGCGTTCTTGCCAAAGGGCTTGGTCACCCAGAGTTTTTGCTTGAGGCCTGCTTCCACTTCATCAAACAGCGGCTTGAACTTCTCGAAGTCTTTACATGGGTTCCGAGCGGCAATTTCTTCTGCCGCCTTAATTGCCGCGCTGGAGCGCACATGTCGCAGCACGGTGATGTCGTCCTGGTCGACGGACTCACTGCCGATGCCCAGCTCGGCGAGCAAGGCGTCCTCATCTAAGTCATCCACATTTACTGCGGCGACCGCAGTGCCTGACAGTAGGCTGTGACTATCCAGGCCGGCCAGTAGGGTTTGTGCCTCCGGCAGCTTGCGCAACTGATCCAGGCGCACGGCATACAAGCGCTCGAAGATATCGCGGTCTTCGCCATGCAGTGGGGCGCGGCCGTGGGTCTGATAGAAGCGCTGAATGTCCTCGAAGCCAGCGATGATGCGTTCTTCACGAGGGGTTCGAGTGACTGTCTTGAGCGTGGGGACTTCTACCCCCAGCGCATCCAGCAGGTCGTCATCGTTCATTTCAGCCATTGGCGGATTCCCCCTGCGCCGCTTTGGCTTGGGCACGGTAGCGTGCCAACGCGGCTACGCCTTCAGCCATGCGCTTTTCCCAGGCGTCGGCAGAATTGATATCCGGCAGGCGGCCACGCTCGTTTTTGAACTGTAAAGCACGCTTGGCCAGCTCTCGCGCCTCATCTTCGGGGATGCTCACCTTCTTGGCCGCAATGCTGGCCTGCACCTGGCGCAGGGATTTTTCATCCATCGCCTTCGCCAGTACTGCATAGGCTGCATCGAAGGGGTTGATGCGGTCGATCAGGTCAATGTCCAGCTCGCGCACGTTAACGAACTTGCGCACGCCATCCAGCAGCGCCGTGCAGCCTTGCACGCTGTCGCTACCGTTTGCATCTGTCTGCGCCAGAGCCAGTTTGGCCTGCTGAGTAATGTTCATGGCGGCGATGGCGTGCTGGCGAATTGCTTCCTGGTCAACGTCGCTCAAGTCGGGGTAGCGCTCGCGCACAATCTTGCCCATGCGCAGTTGGGTCAGCTCTTCCGGCAAGGTGTTTTCCTTGTCGAACAGGCCGCGCTCTAGGACGGTTTTGTCCTGCAGGAAGCTGGTAACTACTTCGTTCAAATCTTCTTTGCAGATGCGCGTGGCTTCTGTGCTCTGCGGTGTGGTCAGGCCATTGATCTCGACATGGAACTGGCCTGTGGTTTCATTCACGCCCAGGTTGGTACCACCTGATTGGTAGCCCTCGCCACCGTTGTAAATGAAACCCTCTTTCGGCCCGGTATCTTTCGGGGTGAACTCATAGCGCGGGGCCAGCACCTGTTCCATCAGCAGGCTGGCTGAAATAGCTTTGAGCATATCGTTCACCGCCTCGGCAACGGCAGCTTGATCGGCCATAGGCTCGGCGATCAGGTTGGTGAAGCGCGAGCGCTCCTTACCCTCGGCGTCGCGGGTGGCACGACCAATGATCTGCACGATTTCGGTCAGGCTCGAACGGTAGCCGATGGTCAGCGCATGCTCACACCAGATCCAGTCAAAGCCTTCCTTCGCCATGCCCAGCGCGATGATCACATCCACGTTGTCGCGGTTGTTCTTCTGAGCCGGGTCTTTCAGTGCGCCGAGCACTTTGGAGCGCCTGGCTGGGTCGCTGTCATCCACCAGGTCGGCCACTTTCAGGGTACGGCCGTCTTTGGCTTTGATCAGGTGAAAGCCCGTGGCCGGGTCTACACCCTGCCACTCGCCGAGCGCGCTCATGATCTCGTTAACCTCGCGCTCCTTGTCCTTGAGGCTCTCGCGGGCATTTACGTTTGGAATGTGGACGATGGTTTTCAGCGACGGGTCCAGCACCTTGGCGACCGCATCCACGTACCTGCCGGTGTAGAAGAAGTAGCCAATATCCAGCGACTTGAGCCAGCGATAGCCGTTGAGCTGCTCGTAGTAAGTGTACGTCACTGTCTCAAATTTGTTCTCTTCCGACGGAGCCAGCACGGCCTCGCTGTCACCACGGAAGTAGGAACCGGTCATTGCAACCAGGTGCACCTTGTCGCGGTTGATAAACGCGCTCAGTTGGCTGCCCAGTTTGTTGTCTGGGTTGGCGGAAACGTGGTGGAACTCGTCGATTGCAATCAGACGGTTATCGAAGGTGTCGATGCCCAACTCTTCCACTGCAAATCGGAAGGTGGCATGGGTGCAGACCAGCACCTTGTCGCTGCTGTTCAGAAAGGTGCGCACGGCGTCCACCTTGGACTTGGCCACACGCGGCTCATCGATGCCTGGGGCATTGCACAGGTTCCACTGCGGGGCTACCTGCCAGTCCCAGTAGAATCCATGATGGCTCAAAGGTTCATCGGCGAAGCTGCCGCCAATAGAGCGCTCGGGCACCACGACAATGGCCTGTTGTAGGCCCTGGTTGTTCAGCTTGTCCAGGGCGATAAACATCAGTGCGCGAGACTTGCCCGATGCGGGGGGCGATTTGATCAGCAGGTACTGCTCGCCGCGCTTGGTATAGGCACGTTCCTGCATGGTACGCATACCCAGCTCATTGGCCTTGCTGGATGCCCCAGTGTGCGCGGTAGCAATGGATACCGACGGCACCGTGTAGCTGTTGGTCGGGTTGGTAGTGTTAGTCACTGTGATTGTTCCTCCATGAGGGTGCCGCCGCCTGGGCATTTTTGATGCTGCTTTTGGGGTCTGCTAACCACTCGCCGTAGCTCTCGGGTCGTGTGGTCAGGCTAGCAGGGGTGTCGTTCATGCCATTTTCCCTCGAAGCTTCCTCGGCGTGGCCTTTGCAGTGTCTGCTGTCATCTTGGTGTAGAGATCAAACAGCTTCTCCAGTCGTTCGGTGTCGTTCTTGAAGCGACGACCAATATAGATGCGCTCCAGCACTTCATCGTTGCGCTCGTGCGCGTGGCGCAGATTGTTCGGCATTTTGTCCGGGTCGTACAGGTCCGCGATTGTGGCGGGGAAGTGGGCTTCGCGGGCTAGCAAAATAGCCTCGGCGCAAGCTGTCAGATCGGCTTTGTTCTGTTCGGTGAGCAGCGGTACGGGGAATGTGTTCCAACCGAGGGTATTGGAGTAGCGAAAGTCATTTTTTATCTTGCCACAAATTGTAGCGATCCAGACAAGGTGTAAGCGAGAGGCATAGATCGCCATATTCCAAAGTGGGGCGTCATATAAAGCCGAAGCGCTGTCAGCGACAATGTCACCTTTAGCTCCAAGCGCAAAAGGCAAAAAATCACGATTTTCAGAGCTGTGGCGCGGAATGATAAACGGTAGTTCATCACCTGTTTGGCGGATCTCGCCAAACAGGTGTGGTGTCTTAGCCAATTCTTGAGTTGGCTTTTTATCGCTATCCAAACGCATAGATTTTACGGCTGCCAGTCGCTCGGCAATTTTTGTGTTGGCTGAAAGTTCTGCTTCAGTCCATTTTCTCAGCCATAGGCAGAAGCGCTCTTTTCCTTGAATAGAATCTTCCGAGCCAAGAAATCTACGCACAACTTGTTGTTGCTGATGTTTGGTCAGTTTGAGTGACTCAATTTCGTTTCTATCTAGCAATAAATTTCCCCCGTCAGTAGGGGCGCTTCCTTTTGTCATAGTGCTAAGCCCGCCAATGGGGGTAGGCCTTTTTGCGACAATTATATTTTGTGCAGGAATTAAGTAGGCGTTAATGTTTTCGGATTCTTTTACGGAAAAATTCCCATCTTTGTCCAGAGCGTACAAGTGGCGCTTCTTACTGGTTTGGCATGAGATACCAACAATCACAACTGTTACGCCGGCGTTGTGTGCGGCTAAGTTGGCCCACTTAAAGGAGGTGTGCGCGAATGTGATTTGATGACCCGTGGAGAAAATAAGCGGCCATAAGGCTGGAACTTGTTGCCCTTGGCAAATAGAGTTTGTTGATACAAAAGCAGTCGTGGTCTTGGTTTGGCTGCCGTAGTCCGCGGCCTTCATAAACCAGCCAGAAACATAATCAAGTGATTTCCAAGTTTTTGTGCGATGACTAAATATAGATTGTAGATCTGCCTTACGGCTTTCATCTTCTTTCTTCAATCGCTCTTTAACTTCTTTGCTGGCACCTTTCGGGGCTTTTATTGTGGAGCCGACATATGGTGGGTTGCCACAGATATATGTTTCTCCTCCTTCGTTCTCAAAGTCAATTTCAGTCTGATCCAAGGGGGTGCTGAACAAGTCATCACCGACCACCTTAACGCCAGTTCCCGTTGGAGGGCAGATACTTAACCAATCCAGGCGCAGAGCATTGCCGCACACAATCCAGTTCTGCGAGTCCAGTGGCAGAAATTCGGCCAGCGCATCTTGTTGACCTCGATACAGCACGTCGCATTGAAACTCGGCAATGATCAGTGCTAGCCGGGCAATCGCTGCCGGAAAGTCGCGTAGTTCGATGCCGCGAAAGTTGGTCAGCGGTATTTCGGACTTATTGTGAGCTTCGCCCCGGTGGCGATTGATCTCCGCCTCGATCTCGCGCATCTGCTTGTAAGCGATAACCAGGAAATTTCCGGAGCCGCATGCAGGGTCAAATATGCGGATGCGTGCCATACGCTTGCGCAGGTTAAGCAGCTTGGCTTTGTTATCGCCCGCAGTCTCCAGTTGCGCACGCAGATCATCGAGAAATAGCGGGTTTAACACTTTGAGGATATTCGGCACGCTGGTGTAGTGCATGCCCAGTGCGCCGCGCTCTTCATCATCAGCCACTGCCTGGATCATGCTACCGAAGATATCTGGATTGATTTTCTCCCAGCTCAGCTCGCCGGCATTTCTAAGATAGACACGTGCTGCACGGGTAAAACGCGGTGTGTCCGTACTGCCAGAGAAAAGGCCACCATTCACATAAGGGAAAGCATTGGCCCAGCTTGGTAGGCGCGGTTCGGCACTGATACGCTCGGCCTGCTTGATGTTCATGGCGCGGAAGATTTCAGACAACACTTGGTCGGTGTTGGAGCCGTCGCGCTCACTGCACTGCTCTACCGTTTTAGTAAACAGGCCGTCGCCAGGAAAGATGTCGGTGTCTTCGGCAAAGAAGCAGAAAATCAGCCGTGCCATAAAGTGGTTCATGTCATGGCGGCGTTCGGCCTTGGCCCAGTCCGGGTTCTCGCTCAGCAGTTCGACGTACAGCTTGTTCAGGCGGCTGGTGGCGCGTACGTCGATGGGATTGTCCTTGATCTCCTTGATGGTGGAGATGCCGGCCAGCGGCAGCAGGAAACCGAAATGGTTGGGAAGGTCTGGATAGTCGCAGGTGATGGTTTCACCCGTAATCAGCTCTTCGGCTTCTAGCGTTTGCCCGTCGGTGGCGAGGATGAATTTGGCTTTGGCTTTTGTGGTGGCCAAGCTGGTACGCAGCGCCTTGAGCGTTTCACCCACGGTGCCGGGCTCGCAGGCGGCGATATGAATGTTATTGCGCAGTAGTATGCCGCCGGGCACGTCCGAAGCATTGTTGTTGCCTGCGCGTAGGCGCTTGATCTCCGCGTCCTTTCTGCCAAATGCAGCCAAGAAGGTAAACGGGAACTCCGCCGCGTCAAAGGGCTCAAGGGCCAGGTCCGATATCGCGGATTCGATTTCTACTGCATTCATGGTTTACCACTGTCCAGATCGCTGATGCGCGAAGGCGGCAATTTTAGCCGCTAAATTTTTGGGGTGATGGTTCCATCCAAGCCTGCACATTCCGTTCTGTCGGCTTGGCGTCAGCATCGGCAACTCAGTTCTGTTCAACCGCATCGGCTCATGCCGGGTGCCACTGGATGCGACAGCCGAGCCCCCTGAGCCAGTGACGTTGAGATCAACTACTACACTATGTCGGGGATGATAAAGGAAGAGGCTTCTGTAATGCGAAAAAGCAGCCTATGGCAGGGCTGGTGGGAATCCTTGAGTCGAGTTTACGGAAGCTGCCCGTTACCTAGTAAGGCTTCTGCGCTTTCACTCAGGAGGCTATGTCGCCTCCAAAGCTCCTCTTTTTTATTTTCTCTTTCTTTTTAGCGGCTCAGCCTGCGCTGTATTCCAACGCTATGTAGCTCTAGATGAGCTACTTCGTGATCAATCACAGCTCAGACGGATACGTACCACTCTGAGCTGTGCATAACCTCATTGCGAACTTTTGAGGTGCCTGCGCAGGGTCTCACGGATACCAAGAGGCAACCTATCGAGGTCAATCTGCATTGATGAGCTATCGGCTCGGGCGTTACCACCCGCCAGGTTGATTTGTATATTCAGGCGCTCGATGTTCAGTATCCGTGTACTGACAAGATCGCCAGCGGTAATGGCTTTTTTGAGCTCAGAAACTGTGTCCTGGGTGCTGCTTGGCACGTAATCCCAAGTTGCGACGGTATGAGGTAGCCCCGCCTCAGTGACCTGAACCTTTTCGTGTAGGGTGTAGTGATTGGATCGGCCGGATTTTGTTTTCGTGATAAGGTCCGCCGCTTCGAGAACCCCCAATGCCCGTTTGACCTGTGCCAGACTGACGCCAGACTGCTCAGAGATCCGCTCGATGCCCGGATGCGCCATGCCGGAGTAGTAATTCGCGTGTGACTTAATGACGGCATAAACCGTAAACGCGTAGGGTCCAATTCGGGCAACATCGCCCTGATCGATCATTGCCCTGAAAACATGGAACCACTGGGTCTGCGCCCGCAGTGGCGTTAATACGTTAGTCATAGTTACATCCCCCGCGGAGCTCTACGCGCGGCCGGCTCAGGATCCAGGCAGATATCTCCGTGCTGAGCCAGCCAACCGATCTGCTGCTGCCTAGATCATATGGAGCAGGGAATTTTCCCGCTGCTATGTCGCGATAGATCGTGGATCTCTTTTTCCCGACAGCGAGTTCAACCTCGGGCAGGCGAAGGAAGCGCGGTTCCTCTGGGCTGAGTGCAATAGTTTGTGCTGACATTTAATTGGTGCTCAGGCGGTGGTGTTGCAGCAGTCCTCAAGTGCTGCAATACGCATATGTGTGGGGTGTGGCGCTCGGATTTGCCTACTGCAACGCAGGGGCGTTTGTCGGGCCTCGTATTACGGGCCTCCGAGATTTATTGCCGTCGGCAGCTGTGCGCATGACAGCTGAAGCTGTGTCTTTGGCGTGGGGGAGAGGAAGACCCTGCTGCTACGGAATAGGAGTCCGTACGTTTTTTTAGCAGCCTTATTGCAGGCGAACAGGCGCAATAGGCCCTGCGAAGTACTGGCGATACCCCGATGAGGTAGCCAGAAAGTCCATTTGCAAACAGCATGGACTTCGAATTATTAACGCCGTAACCGGGGCAGCGTGACGATCCAGTGGAGTCCTATGAACGTCCGAGGGATGCCAGATTTTTACCAAGCGGGGATCGGTATTGCAAGCCCAAGCAGTGGGCTCAGGCCTTGATCGCATCTAGGTAATCTGACCAGCGCTGCATCATGTCGCGGCGCTCTGGCAGAAATGATGTTCGGTCATATGCGCGGCCCAGTGGATTTTTTACCGTGTGAGCAAGCTGATGCTCCAGAAGATCCGGGCGAAACCCCAGCACCTCATCACCTATGGTTCTCGCTGTCGCACGAAAGCCGTGTCCAGTCATTTCGTCGCCGCTTATATCCATGCGGCGTAACGCGCTGAGGACGGCATTGTTAGACATCGGTCGGTCGCCTCCTCGAGCTGAGGGGAAGGCATATCGATGTCTGCCGGTGAGTGGTTTCAGCTCTTGCAGAACAGCGATTGCTTGCCGGCTCAGGGGAACCAAATGATCCGGGCGATCCTGTTTGGTGGCAGTGAGTCCTTTCATCTTGTGGCCGGGAATCAACCATTCGCCAGCATCCAGATTGACCTCTGACCACTCCATATGCCGCAGGTCACTGGGCCGGCAGAACAGCAACGGGGCCAGTTTGAGTGCACAACAAACAGGCAGTGTTCCCGTGTAGCTATCCAGTGCTTGGAGCAATGTGCCGAGTTTTTCAGGATCGGTCACGGCAGCAAAGTGTTTCACCCGCTTGGCTGGGAGCGTACGAGAGAGATTCCCAATTTGGTTGGGTGGAGTGATACCGGTAGCTTCGGCGAACTCGAAAATCTGTTTGTAGATCTGGGCGACACGACGGGCCGTCTCTCTGGCACCGCGCTTGATGATGCGCTGCAGGTTTTCGACCAGCATGGGCGTACTGATGCTGCTGATCGGGAGTTTTCCCAACCAGGGGTAGGCATTGAGCTCAAGGCGCTGCCGCACCGTGCGGGTGTACTCCGGGTCCCAGGAGGACTCGCGAATACTGAGCCATTGCGCGGCAACCGATTCAAAGGTGTGCTGGTGATCGAGCTGGCTGACCACCTTGGCCATACGTCTTTGCAGTGAAGGATCTTGGCCGCCGGCAAGCTGAACACGAGCGTCATCACGCTTGCGCCGAGCATCCTGCAAGCCGACCTCGGGGTAAACACCAAGAGCCAGCCGCTTTTCCTTTCCCAGAAAGCGGTACTTCAAGCGCCAGTAACGGCCTCCGTTGGGCTGAACTTCAAGGTACAAACCCTGTTCGTCATACAGACGGTATGGTTTGTCCTGGGGCTTGGCGTTGCGGCAGTTGGTGTCTTTCAAGGGCATTGGGGGCACATCCTCTCCGAGCGAGCTGATGAGCGTTTTATGCCCCCATATATGCCCCCGTCAACCATGGGATGCCCTGGGATTAGGTGGGAAGACGTGGGCAATAAAAAAGCCGTAAAGCTTTGATTTCTCTAGGCTTTACGGCTTTTCTGGGTCTTCCTGGGAAGACAAATTGGTGGAACCGGGGGGATTTGAACCCCCGTCCGCCAGTGCTCCGCTGTCGGTCCTACATGCTTAGCCGTGTCTATTGAGTTAATCCGCAGCCGCCCGACGGGCAGGGTGCTTTGGACGAGTTGTG
>Ga0247821_10001781_pt1 | contig 12032 bp, 12 predicted proteins | sample 13C_Glycerol_Day_FD_192481 | JGI IMG/M metagenome (GOLD analysis project Ga0247821, IMG submission 192481) | Soil microbial communities from agricultural site in Penn Yan, New York, United States - 13C_Glycerol_Day14 | ecosystem: Environmental > Terrestrial > Soil > Agricultural land | place... | reverse complement strand
CCCCGAGATGAAGCTGCCCTCGCTGATGCGCCTGAAGGAAAGCCGCCGCGTGCCGCTGTGGAACGGCCCGATCGAGTGCCGGCTGTTCAAGTTCGAGCTCACAGCCGGCTCGAATCGATGAGCCCCCGGCCGCCTGGCGGCCGCCCCCCGAGGGGGCTGCGTCCCGAGACCGGGAGACCCGGATCTCGGACCGGGCGCTAACAGGCGCCGCCCCCGGCCGCCTTTGGCGGCCTGCCCCACAGGGGCGCTGGCGTTGCCGGCTGACTAATCGCCAAGAAGCTCGCCGAGAGGGCGGAGGTCCTCGATGCGGTCGCAGACCGATTTCACGATGACCACCATCGGCACGCCCAGCAGCAGCCCCCAGACGCCCCAGAGCCAGCCGAACGCGAGCACGCTCACGAACACCACCACCGGGCTCATCTTGTTGGCGCGGCTCGTGAGCCAGGGGAGCAGCAGGTAGCCCTCGAGCGTCTGAATGACCATGGACGCGCCGAAGATCAGCGTTGCCTTTTCGATCGAATCGAATTGCAAGAAGGCCGCGACCGTCGCCGCGCCGGTGACGGCCACGGCGCCGAGATACGGCATCCAGTTCACCACCGCCGCCAGCACGCCCCACGCCGGCGCCTGCTCCAGCCCGATCCAGGCGAACGCGAGCCATGTCGACAGGCCGACGATCAGGCTGGCACCCAGGTTGACCAGCAGGTAGATCTGGATCTGCGACGTGATCTCGTCGAGCATCTGCAGCGTGACGCGACGGCGGCTGAACGTGGGGCCGACGATCGCGATCAGCTTGCGCCGGAAGGTGGCGCCCCCGGCGAGCAGGAAGAACGTGAGGAAGACGACAATCACTCCCTGGCCGATGAGCGTGACGAGGCCGAGGGTGCCGCTCCAGAGGTACTCGCGCACGTCGACCTTGGGCGCTTCCACGCGCACGCGCTGCACGCCGCGCTCGGGGGCGGGCTGAACGGCCTTCTCGATTTCCTTCGCCGCTTCCTCCACCTTGCCGATCGCGCCGTTGCGGGCCTCAGGGCCCATGCCGGCCGCGCGCGCCAACTTGCGCGTCGCCTCGGGCAGCGACTCGAGCATCGCCTGCGTGTCGTCGCGCAGCGCGACCACGCTGACGCCGCTCGCGCCCACCATCGCGGTCAGCAGCAGCGCAGCGGCCAGCCCGCGGGGGACGCGCCATCGCTGGAGCCGGTCCACGAGCGGCATCAGCGCCGAACTCAGCAGGATGCTGAGCACGAGCGGAATGAAGAACTCGCGCGCCCAGTGCAGCATCGCCAGCACGGCGATCACCGCGAGCACCACGAGCGCCGCGCTGCCCGGATCGACCGGCAGGGGCAGCGCCTGCGGTGGCGCGGGGGGCACGTCCGCGTTGTCGGTCGCGTCGTCTGCCACGAACTCCTCCGGTGGTGAAGACCCGGACATTCGCGCCGGGTCGGTAAGGAGACATGGCAAGCGTCGTGCCGCTCGCGGGCACGACGAGACAGCCTAGGGCCCGAGCGTGAAGCGAAAGTTGGCGCCCGCGCCCGGCGAAGACTCCGCCCACACTCGGCCGCCGTGCCGCTCGACGATGCGCCTGACGATGCTCAGGCCGACGCCGTGGCCGGCGAAGCGGCCGGCATGCAGGCGCTGGAACGGCTCGAACAGCCGCACCGCATCGCCGGCGGCGAAGCCCACGCCGTTGTCGCGCACAAAGAAGACCGGCGGGCGGCGCTCCGCAGCCACGCCGACGTCCACCCGCGGGGCCGCTGCCCCGGCGGAGAACTTGAGCGCGTTGCCGATCAGGTTCACGTACACCTGGCGCAGCAGGCCGGGGTCGGCCACCACGACCGGCAGCGCGCCCACGTGCACCGCACCGGTGGGCGCACCGGCCAGCCGCAGCAGCTCGAGCGCCTCGCCGGCGCATTCGGCCGCGCCGACCGGGCGGCGCTGCAACGCAGCGTCGTTCACCCGCGCGAGCAGCAGCAGGTCGTTGACGAGCGTCGTCAGCGTGTCGGCCTGCGCGGCGACGGCGTCGAGCATGGCGGTGGCCTGGGCCGTGTCGCCGCGCTGCAGCGCCTCGATCGCCATCCGCGTGAGGCCGGCGATGCCCCCGAGCGGGCCGCGCAGGTCGTGCGAGACGGTGCGGTTGAAGGTTTCCAGGCCGCCCACCATGGCTTGCAGCTCGGCCGTGCGCTCGGCCACCTGCTCCTCCACGCGGCTGCGTGCGCGTGTGAGGCTGGCCGCGAACAGCGTGGCGCCCAGCAGTGCGATGGGAGCCAGCACGACATAGCGCAGGTCGTAGATGTCGCGCCCGAGTGCCAGGAAGACCACGAGCAGCAGCGGATGGACCAGCAGGGCGACCGCCACGAGCCGGTGGCCCACGTGGCGCTCTCCCTGCGACGCCTGCCACGCCATCGCGGACATCACCACGAGGGTGGCGGCCAGGGCCGAGTGGGCGATCGCGCGCTGCAGCGGGCCGAACGGCAGCGACCCCAGCGCCAGCAGCGGCGGCAAGGCGACGGCCGCGCGCCACGCCCAGCGGCTGCGCCCCTGGTGGCCGAGATAGTCGACGAGCCCGAAGCCAATGCCCACGATGCCCAGGGCGCCTGCCAGCGTAGCCCCGCGGTGCGCGGCCACGGCGCCGGAATCGACGCGCAGGTTCAGGAAGTAGATGGCGAACATGCACAGGAAGCCGACCGAGAACCAGGCGGCGCCCGGGTCGCGGTGCCGGTAGTGCATCCACAGGAAAAGCGCGCTCAGCATGGCGCACACGGCGGCGCCGGCCTGGCCGTAGGCCGGCACGGCGGACGGCGTCATCGCAGCGCCCCGGGGGCCGCCGGGCTCGAGGCGATGCACGCCAGCGCGGCCAGCGGCGCGGTGTCGGCACGCAAGGTGCGCGGGCCGAGGCTCACGGGCACGAATCCCGCGCTCGCCGCACGCTGCGCCTCGGCGGCGCTCAGGCCGCCCTCCGGGCCGCTGAGCAGGTCCAGCGAGGCCGGGCACGGCGCCAGTTCCGCGATGGGGGGCGCGTCGCCCGTGCTGAGGCGCCAGCGCGCGGCCGAGCCCGAGGCCTCGCCCAGCCAGGCGGCAAGCGTGCAGACCGGCCGCACCTGCGGCACCCGGGTGCGCCCGCTCTGCTCGCTCGCCGCCACCGCGACCGCCTGCCAGTGCGCGCGCCGGCGCTCGGCACGCTCGCCGGCCAGGCGCAGCACCGAGCGCTCCGTGACGAGCGGCTGCAGCACCGCCGCGCCGAGCTCGGTCGCCTTCTCGACCAATGCGTCCATGCGCTCGTTGGCCGGCATGCCGAACGCCAGCGTCACGGCGACGGCCAGCTCTCGCTCGACCGCGGCACGTTGCTCCACGTCGACGTGGACCTCCCGGCGCGCGATGCGGCGCACGCGCGCCGACCACTCGCCGCCGCGGCCATCGAACAGCACGAGCCCGTCGCCCGGCTGCAGGCGCAGCACCTGGACGTGGCGCGCGGCAGCGGGCGGCAGCGCGACATCGTCGGCGGCAACGAGCGGCAGGTCCACGTGCAGGCGCGGCATCGGCGGGAGTGTGCCCGATGGGCTGCCCCAGATCGCGTGCGACGGCGCCACAATCGCGCGCTGGAGGTCTGCACGATGAGCGAAGCGATCGACCGCCTGAACGAGGCCGATGCCTGCCACGACGCCGACGCGCCACGGGCCGCCGCGCTGCTGCGCGACGTGGACCCGGCGCAGCTCGACACCGCCTCGTGGCCCCGGCTGGCCTTCCTTCTCAATCACGTGCTCGGCGAGAAGCTCGGCGACTGGCCCGATGCGAGCGCGCGCCAGCAGGGGCTGCTGCACGCGTGCGGCGCGGGCGCCACCGTCGCGCTGTGGCGGCAGGCGTGCGCGGCGGCGCGGCTCGCCGGAGACAGCGACGCCGAGACGGCGTCCACCACCGGGCTCGCCGGGGCTGCCGGCGCGCCGAGCGAGCAGGCGGCGCACCTGGTTGCGCTCGCCGCGGTCATGTTCCAGGTGCCGGGGCTGCCGCCACGCGAAGCGGCCGAGGCCGCGCTGGACGCGCTGCTGCCGCTCGAGGCCGAGCCGGAGTGGCTGGAGGCCAGCGAGCTGGACGCCTCCGCGGCCGCCTGCTGCAACAACCTCTCGGCGGACCTGTGCGAGCGGCCGCTCGCCGATCTCGACCTCGCGCCGGTGCGCGCCGCGATGAGCGCTTCGGCGTCACTGGCGCAGCGCCTGTGGCAGCGCGCCGGCAACTGGGTTCACCACGAGCGCGCGTGGTACCAGCGCGCCGTCGTGGCCAACACGCTGGGAGACCCGCACCCGGCACGCGCCCATGCCCTGTCGGGGATTGCGCTGCTCGATCGGCACGACGAGGCCGGAGCGGAGTTCGTCGACCGGGCCTTCCTGGATCTGGAACTGGCGCACGCGAGCCTGCGGCTCGGGCTCGTCGGGGAGGCGGCTGCGGCGCGCGCGCAAGCGCAGTCGCTGGCAGCGCGGTTCGGGGACGAAGCGCTGGAGCGTTGGTTCGCCTCGCGGACCGCGCGGCTGGAGGCGTTGCAGCGGCAGTGATGCCGCGCCTGTCTACAGCACCGCCAGCGCGCGCCGCACGACGCGGTGCGTGATCTGCGCGGCCACCTCTTCCACGAACCGGCCGAAGTCGACGTGCGCGTTGTCGTCCGCGCGGTCCGACACCGTGCGCATCACCGCGAACGGCCGCGCGAAGTCGGTGCAGACCTGGGCCACCGCGGCACCCTCCATCTCCACCGCCAGCGCGTCCGGCAGCGCCGCGCGCAGCGCGTCGCTCTCGCGCGTGGTGGACACGAAGCGGTCGCCGCTCACGACGAGCCCCTCGTGCACGCGCACGCCGGTGCAGCCTTGCGCGAGCGCCTGCGTGAGCGCGGCGTCGGCGGCGAAGCGGGAGCGGCCGGTCCGCGGCACCTCGTAGCGCGGAAAGATCGGCGACGCGTCCAGATCGTGCTGCAGCAGCTCGCGCGCCAGCACCACGTGGCCCACTGCCACCCCGTGCCCGAGCCCGCCCGCCACGCCGGTGAAGAGCAGCGCGTCGACCTCGAAGCGGTCCAGCAGCAGCGCCGTGGTGGCCGCCGCGGCCACCTTGCCGATACCGCTCAGCACGAGCACCACCGGCCGACCATCGATGAGCCCGAAATGAAAGTCCCGCCCCGCCACGCGCTCGCACCGCGGCTCGGCGAGGTCGCCCAGCAGCGCACGCAGCTCCTCGTGCATCGCGCTGACGACGGCGATGCGACGTAGCAAGTCACGAACCTCTCATCGGCGCTCCGGCCGCCAACCAAGCCCTTGCGTGGATCCGGCTCCGCCGGTCCACAGCAAGAGCCCCCTCGGGGGGCAGCGACGAGAGGAGCGTGGGGGCCATCATTTCGCGCGTAGTTCGCGGCGCAGGATCTTGCCGACCGGCGTCTTCGGCAGCTCGGCGCGGAACTCCACCACCTTGGGCCGCTTGTAGCCGGTGAGGTTCGCCTCGGCGTAGGCGCGCACGTCCGCCTCGGTGAGTGCCGGATTCTTCTTCACGATGACCACCTTCACCGCCTCGCCGGCCTTCTCGTCGGGCACGCCCACCGCGGCGCACTCGAGCACGCCGTCGAGCTGCGTGAGCACGTCCTCGACCTCGTTCGGATACACGTTGAACCCGTTCACGAGGATCATGTCCTTCTTGCGGTCGACGATCTTGAAGTAGCCGCGTTCGTCCACCACGCCGATGTCGCCGGTGCGGAAGAAGCCGTCGGCGGTCATCACCTTCGCGGTCTCGTCGGGCCGCTGCCAGTAGCCGGCCATCACCTGCGGCCCCTTGATCGAGATCTCGCCCGGCATGCCGGCCGGCACCTCCTGGCCATCGTCGTCGAGCAGCTTCATATCGGTGCCGGGCATCGGCAGGCCGATGTTGCCGCTGTAGGCGAGGCTGTCCACCGGGTTGCAGGTGGCCGACGGCGACGTTTCGCTCAAGCCGTAACCCTCGACGATGGGGCAGCCTGTCTTCTCCAGCCACAGTCGGGCGGTCGCGCTCTGCACGGCCATGCCCCCGCCGACCGAGATCTTCAGATGGCTCCAGTCCACCTTGCCGAAGTCGGCGTGGTTGGCGAGCGCGCTGAAGAGCGTGTTCACGGCCGGAAAGCTCTGGAACTTGTGCTGTGACAGCTCCTTCAGCACCGCCGGCAGGTCGCGCGGGTTCGGAATGAGGATGTTGCAGCCGCCCATGCGCATGGACAGCATCATGTTCGCCGTGAAGCCGAAGATGTGGTACAGCGGCAGCGCGCAGACGGTCGTGACCTGCTCGCCCGGAGGGATCTTCGCGAGCGCCGGCTGGTACCACGCCTCGCTTTGCAGCACGTTGGCCACGAGGTTGCGATGCAGCAGCACGGCGCCCTTGCTCACGCCGGTGGTGCCGCCGGTGTACTGCAGCACTGCGATGTCGTCGGGGCCGACCTTCGGCGCGGTGTAGGGCTTGCTGCGCCCGGCCGCGATCGCGGCGTTGAAGCGCACCGCCGCGGGCAGCTCGAACGGCGGCACCATCTTCTTCACGTTGCGCACGACGTGGTTGACGATGGAGCCCTTCAGGAAGCCGAGCATGTCGCCCATCGCAGCGAGGATCACGTGCTTCGTCGGCACGCTGCTCGCCACCTGCTGCAGCACGCCGGCGAAGTTCTCCAGGATGACGATGGCCTTGGAGCCCGAGTCCTTCAGCTGGTGCTCGAGCTCGCGCGGCGTGTACAGCGGGTTCACGTTGACCACCACGTAGCCCGCGCGCAGCACGGCCGCGAGCGCCACGGGATATTGCGGCACGTTGGGCATCATCAGCGCGATGCGGTCGCCGCGCTCCAGGCCGAGCGACTGCAGATAGGCCGCGAGGGCGCGCGACAGGTCGTCCACGAGGCCGAACGTGACCGTCTTGCCCATGAACTTGAACGCGGGCAGGTCCCGATGCTTGCGAAAGCTCTCTTCCAGCAGCGCGACCAGCGACGGATACAGATCCGTCTTCAGCGCCGCCGGCACCCCGGCGGGGTAGTGCTTCAGCCAGATCTTTTCCATGGGGCTCGTTCTCGGCAGGGACGTCAGTGATTCTGACGCCGGGCTGACAACGAGGCATCAGGGGATTCGATCAGTCGATCGCCTTCACCATCTCGTCGACGACCTTCTTCGCATCGCCGAACACCATCATGGTCTTGTCCATGTAGAACAGCTCGTTGTCGAGGCCGGCGTAGCCGGCGGCCATCGAGCGCTTGTTCACGATGACGGTCTTGGCCTTGTAGGCCTCCAGGATCGGCATGCCGTAGATGCTGCTGCCCTTCTGCAGCGCCGCCGGGTTCACGACGTCGTTGGCGCCGAGGATCACCGCCACGTCGGCCTGGCCGAACTCGCCGTTGATGTCCTCCATCTCGAACACCTGGTCGTACGGCACCTCGGCTTCCGCCAGCAGCACGTTCATGTGCCCCGGCATGCGCCCGGCCACCGGGTGGATCGCGTACTTCACGCTCACGCCCTTGCGGCCGAGCTTCTCCGCGAGCTCCTGCACCGCGTGCTGCGCGCGCGCCACCGCCAGCCCGTAGCCGGGCACGATGATCACGCTCTCGGCGTTCGACAGGATGTAGGCCGCATCGTCGGCGCTGCCGCTCTTGACGCTGCGCTGCGCCGTCTCGCCCTGCGCCACCACCGCCTCGCCGCCGAAGCCGCCCAGGATGACGCTGAAGAACGAGCGGTTCATCGCCCTGCACATGATGTAGCTGAGGATCGCGCCCGAGGAGCCCACCAGCGAGCCCGCGATGATCAGCATCGAGTTGTTCAGCGAGAAGCCGATGCCCGCGGCCGCCCAGCCCGAGTAGCTGTTGAGCATGCTCACCACCACCGGCATGTCCGCCCCGCCGATCGGGATGATCAGCGTCACGCCGATCACGAACGACAGCAGCAGCATCACGAAGAACGCGATGCCGTTGCCGGTCATCATGAAGACGATCCCCAGGCCGATCGTCAAGAGGCCCAGCGCGAGGTTCAGCAGGTGCTGCCCGGGGAACACCACGGGCGCGCCCTTGAAGAGGCGGAACTTGTAGGTGCCCGACAGCTTGCCGAACGCGATCACCGAGCCGGAGAAGGTGATGGCGCCGATGGCCGCGCCCAGGAACAGCTCCAGCCGGTTGCCGCGCGGGATCTCGCCGCTGGAAGCCGCGATGCCGAAGGCCGCCGGCTCGACCACCGCGGCAATCGCGATGAACACCGCCGCCAGGCCGATCATGCTGTGGAAGAAGGCCACGAGCTCGGGCATCTTGGTCATCTCGACGGTCTTGGCGCGCCACGCGCCGTAGCCGCCGCCGGCCACCAGGCCGATGAGCACCCACACGAGGCCGGTCGCCTGGCCCGCGATGCGCACGATGAGCGCGGCGGTGGTGACCACGGCGATGCCCATGCCCACCATGCCGAAGAGGTTGCCGCGGATGGAGGTGGTGGGGTGCGACAGCCCCTTGAGCGCCTGGATGAAGCAGACGCTGGCGACGAGGTACAGCAGCGTGACGAGGTCGAGGCTCATTTGCGCTCTCCGCCCGCCGGGGCCTTCTTGTCCTTCTTGCGGAACATCTCGAGCATGCGCCGCGTCACGAGGAAGCCGCCGAACACGTTCACCGCGGCCAGCGCCACGGCCAGCACGCCCATCACCTTGGCGAAGCCGCCCACGGTGAGCGCGGCGGCGAGCATGGCGCCCACGATGACGATCGCCGAGATGGCGTTGGTCACCGCCATCAGCGGCGTGTGCAGCGCCGGCGTCACGGTCCACACCACGTGGTAGCCGACATAGATCGCAAGCACGAAGATGATCAGGTTCGTGATGGTGGGCGAGACGATGTCCATGATTCCCCTCAGAGCTGGCGGACTTGGGCGATGCGGTTGCCTTCGCCGAGCAGCACGATGCGCGGCTTGTGCCGCCGCGCGTCGTCCTCGGTCATCGGCGCATAGGTGCAGATGATGAGCAGGTCGCCCACCTGCGCCTTGCGCGCCGCGGCGCCGTTCAGCGAGATGGCGCCGGTGCCTCGCGCCGCCTGGATCACGTAGGTGGAGAAGCGCTCGCCGTTGTGCACGTTGTAGAGCTCGATCTGCTCGAACTCGCGCATGTCGGCCGCCTCCATCAGGTCGGCGTCGATGCCGCAGCTGCCCTCGTAGTGCAGGTCGGCCTCGGTGACCGTGGCGCGGTGCAGCTTGGCGCGCAGCATCACGCGGTTCATGTCCGTTTGACCTCGCCACCATGCGTCATCAGGCACGCGGCGACGATGTCGTCGTCCGCCGGCATCACGAACGTGCCTTCCTTCGTGAGCACGAGCTTGAGGAAGTCGAGCACGTTGCGCGCGTAGAGCGCGCTGGAATCCGCGGCCACGAGCGCCGACAGGTTCGTTTCGCCGACGATCGTCACGCCGTGCCTGGCCACCGTCTTGCCGGCCTCGGTGAGCGGGCAGTTGCCGCCGTTGGGCGCCGCGAGGTCGACGATCACCGAGCCGGGCTTCATGCTGCGCACCATCTCCTCGGTGATCAGCACGGGCGCCGGGCGACCGGGGATGAGCGCGGTGGAGACCACGATGTCGGCCTGCGCCACCTTCTTGGCCACCTCCACCTTCTGCCGCTCGAGCCAGCTCGGCGGCATCGGGCGTGCGTAGCCGCCCACGCCCTCGGCCGCTTCCTTCTCCTCGGCCGTCTCGTAGGGCACGTCGATGAACTTGGCGCCCAGCGACTCGACCTGCTCCTTCACGCTCGGGCGCACGTCGCTCGCCTCGATCACGGCGCCGAGCCGCTTCGCGGTGGCGATGGCCTGCAGCCCCGCGACGCCGACGCCGAGCACGACGACGCGCGCGGCCTTCACGGTGCCGGCGGCCGTCATCATCATCGGGAACAGGCGCTGGTACTTGTCCGCCGCGATCATCACCGCCTTGTAGCCGGCGATGTTGGCCTGGCTGGACAGCACGTCCATGCTCTGCGCGCGCGTGGTGCGCGGCGCGGCCTCCAGCGCAAAGCTCGTGAGGCCGGCAGCAGCCAGGCGCTGCAGGTTGTCGCGGTCGAACGGGTTCAGCATGCCCACCAGCACGGTGCCCGGCGCCATCACGGACAGCTCGTCGGGCGAGGGCGAGCGCACCTTCAGCACCAGTTCGCTGCCGAGGGCGCCGGCGCGATCGGTGATCTCCGCCCCGGCGGAGGTGTAGGCGTCGTCGGTCACCGACGCGGCCAGCCCGGCGCCGGCCTGAACCCGGATCTCGTGCCCCTGCGCCTTCAGTTTCTTGGCCGTCTCCGGCGTCGCGGCGACCCGGGTCTCGCCGGCCGCCGTCTCGAGCGGGATCCCGATCCGCATGCAGTTCTCCTGCGAAGGATGAGGCGCGAGCTTACCAAGTTGGCGCGGCCGGCTTCGCGCGGGCGTGGCGCGGGCGGCACTACCATCCCCGGATGGACGATCGATGGAAACCCAATGTCACCGTAGCCGCCGTGGTCGAGCGCGACGGCCGCTACCTGCTGGTCGAGGAAGAAACGAGCGACGGGCTGCGCCTGAACAACCCCGCCGGCCACCTCGATGCGGGCGAATCGCTCGTGCAGGCGGTGGTGCGCGAGACGCTGGAGGAAACGGCCTGTCCGTTCGAGCCGGACGCGCTCGTCGGCATCTATCTGGCCACGACGGCCCGGCCCGGCGCCGAGCCGGTGACCTACCTGCGCTTCGCGTTCACCGGCCGCGCCGGCGCGCCGCTGAACGGCCGCACGCTGGACCGCGGCATCGTGCGCACGCTGTGGCTCACGCCCGGCGAGGTGCGCGCTAGCGTGGCCCGCCACCGCAGCCCGCTGGTGCTGCGCTGCATGGAGGACCACCTCGCCGGGCGGCGCTCGTCGCTCGACCTGCTGGCGACCGACCCGAGCCTCTACACGTTCTCCGCTTCCTGAGCCTGCCGCCAGGCGGCGATCTCGTCGATCGCGAGCAGCGGGAAGTCGTGCGCCTGCGCGAAGCGCTGCACGTCATCGCCGCGCGCCAGGGTGCCGTCGTCGTTCATCAGCTCGCACAGCACGGCGGCCGGCTTCAGCCCGGCCAGCCGCACGAGGTCGAGCGCGCCCTCGGTGTGGCCGCGGCGCGCGAGCACACCGCCGGGCGCGGCGCGCAGCGGGAACACGTGGCCCGGGCGCACGAGGTCGTAGGGCACCGCCGCATCGCGGATGGCCGCGCGGATCGTCGCCACGCGGTCGGCCGCGCTCACACCGGTGGTGATGCCGTCGCGCGCGTCGATCGACACCGTGAAGGCCGTGCCGTGCGGGCTCTCGTTGGGCTCGACCATCGGCGCGAGCATCAGCCGGCGCAGCGTGGCGTCGGGCAGGCACAGGCACACGATGCCGCTGCAGGCCCGGATCATCAGCGCCATGGTCGGCTCGTCGATCCGCTCGGCCGCGACGATCAGGTCGGCCTCGTTCTCGCGCTCGCGGTCGTCCAGCAGCACGACGGCGCGGCCCTGCTGCAAGGCGTGCAGCGCGCGTTGAAGGCGGGTGGGAAGGTGGGACATGGAAACGCTCCTCGTCAAGGGTTGGCGAAAAACGTTTCAGGGCGAACGCACGCGTCCACGCCTTCGCGAGGAAGCGTGCTCGTCTTCTTTCATCCGGACTTTCACCGTCGGCCCCGGCATTCGACCGGGTCTGCTGACCCCTGCCGCCCGAAGGCGGCAGGGCGCTCGCGGGCTCGTCGCCTGCGCGACCTACCGCCGGTGGGGAATTGCACCCCGCCCTGAAGACGTGCGCCGGCCGTTGCCGACCGGCCTGCCGATGATATTTCTTCCCCGATGGGACAATCGCGACATGGTGAAGCAGCGCATCGTGGTCGGCCTGTCCGGCGGGGTCGACTCCGCGGTGACGGCCTGGCTGCTGAAGCGCGCGGGCCACGAGGTGGTCGGCATCTTCATGAAGAACTGGGAAGACGACGACGACGACGAGCATTGCTCGTCGCGCCAGGATTTCCTCGACGCCGCGAGCGTGGCCGACGTGCTCGGGATCGAGGTCGAGCACGTGAACTTCGCCGCCGCGTACAAGGAC
>Ga0247821_10001780_pt1 | contig 12041 bp, 12 predicted proteins | sample 13C_Glycerol_Day_FD_192481 | JGI IMG/M metagenome (GOLD analysis project Ga0247821, IMG submission 192481) | Soil microbial communities from agricultural site in Penn Yan, New York, United States - 13C_Glycerol_Day14 | ecosystem: Environmental > Terrestrial > Soil > Agricultural land | place... | reverse complement strand
CCAGCTGAACGCCGGTGCGAAGGCCTTGAACGACGGCCTCGCCAACCAGGCCGCGCCTGGTGCCACGAAGCTCTCCAGTGGTGCGTCGCAGCTGGCCGGCGGCATGGCCGAGCTCGAGTCAGGTGCATCTGTGCTGCGCACGAAGACCGGCGAGGCCGCCAAGGGGGCGGGCAAGCTGGACAAGGGCGCCGGCGAACTGCAGAAAGGCGCGAAGGACCTCGCCGCAGGTGCCGGCAAGCTGAAGACCGGTACCGGCAAACTCGCGTCCGGCCTGGACGAGGCCACCGGCAAGGCTCCTGCATTGATCGACGGACTGAACCAGGTCAGCGGCGGCTTGAAGAGCGTCGAGGACGGGCTCGGTCAGATGTACGGCGGCATCGGCCAGCTGCCCGCCAAGGCGAAACCGCTGCACGACGGCGTGGCCCAGCTCCGCGCGGGGATCGGCTCGGTCGGAAGCGAGGGAACGCTGCTCGGCGGACTGGAGACGCTGAAGAAGCAGCTCGCCGCCTCCGGTCCGGGGATCGACAAGATGCGCGGCGGCGTGCACTGCGCGGCGGATGCGCTCGACGCGGTCAGCAACGGCAAGCCGGCCGGAACGTACAGCGAGGCCTGCTACGGCGCCGCTGCCGCGCAGCTGAACGGGCCGGCCGGGGCGCTGAACGTCGGGCCGGAGACCAACCCGGTCAAGAAGATGATCCTCGACTCGGTGATCGCCCAGATGGGCTCGATGGGTGACCCGGTACCCGATCTGGACAAGCCGCTGCCGGATTCCGCCAAGCTGCAGGCTGCGCTCGCGTACCTGAAGGGCCGGCTGACCCAGCGCGCCGTACCAGGGATCGCGCAGCTGCAGTGCGGGCTCGACAACCGGGTCTCGGGCTGTCCGGACTCGGAGCCCGGTCTGATGCAGGGCCTCGTGGCGCTGGATGCCGGCGTGACCAAGCTGGTGTCCGGTGTGGTGGCCAGCGTCCAGGGCGGCGTCGGCACCTCGAAGGACACGCCGGCCAGCAAGACCCTGCGTGGTGGGGTCAACGGGCTGCAGACCGGTGTCGGACAGATCCAGGCGGGTGGCAAGACGCTGCTGGCCGGCCTCAACCAGCTGTCGGACGGCGCTGACCAGCTCGACACGGGCGCGGGTGCGCTGTCCACCGGGACCGGCAAGCTCAAGGCGGGTGTCGGCGTGCTGGTCAACGGCACCGGGCAGCTCGACAGAGGGCTCGGATTGCTGGCCGGCGGTACGGGCAAGCTGGCCGACGGCGTCGGCCAGGCCAAGACCGGCTCGGACCAGCTGGCGCAGGGTTCCAAGGATCTGGCGACCGGCATCGGATCCGCGGCCGAGGGGTCGGGCAGGCTGTCGGAGGGTCTCAACACTGCCACCGAACAAGCGCCCGCTGTCCCCGACGGCGCCGGCCGGCTCTCGAAGGAAGGTGCCAAGGTGCTGACCAAGAACGGCGCCGACACCGCAGTCGACTTCGGCCGCCGCTACAGCCTGCTCTCCGCTGCCGCAGACCGCGCCAAGACCGAGTCGATGCCGTTCGGTGCTCCCGAGGGTGCGACCGGCGCAACGGCGTACTCGCTCAAGCTGGCCGGGGCCACCGGTGAAGGCGATCGCAGCTGGATCCGCCTGCTCGCCGGCTTGGCCGTGTTCGGTGTCGCCATCGGCGCCACCAGCCTCCTCCGCAGGCGCACCACCTCCTGAGGCTCGCCGCCCGAGCCGGGCCGGTCGTGCAGACCGGCCCGGCTCGGCGGCGTTGTTTGGCCGATCTGGGAGGATCGGAGCAGGGGTCGTGGAAGGACGTTGGATGACTGGGCAGCGTGGTGACGAGCCGGTGCGGGAGGGGCCGGGTCCGTACAACGGGTTGTTCGGTTCCGCTCCGGATACGTACGGCTACCAGACGGCGACGCCGAAGCAGGTCACGGTCGCCTCGGTCATCGCGATCGGGCTCGGCGCGCTGTGCCTGCTGGTGGCGGCTCTCACGCTCACGTCGGCCGGCGACCAGATCTCCGAAGTGCTCACCGGCTCCCGCGGCAACACATCGGTCGCGGTCGCGGCCACCCTCATCTGCGCGGTCGTCTACCTGGTCCCCGCGCTCTACCTCCGCAAGCGCCGCGCCTGGGCCCGCTACGTGCTGATCGCCGTCGCTGCCATGGGCATCGCGGGCGGGATCATGGCCCTCCCGGCCAGCCTGCTCGGTCTTGCCGTCCATGCGACCCTGCTGATCCTGATGCTCCAGCGACCCACCAGACTGTGGTTCACCCACCGCTGACGCCGGGAGACCCCGTGGAGATCTGGATCAACCCCGCCTGCTCGAAATGCCGCGCGGCCACCAAGGCCTTCGACGAGGCCGGCATCGACTACACCGTCCGGCGCTACCTCGACGACCCGCCGACGGCCGAAGAACTGACCGCCGTCCTCACCCGCCTCAACCTCGAGCCCTGGGACGTCGTCCGCCACAACGAGCCCGCCGCGAAGCCGCTCAAGACCCTGCCCCGCGACCCGGCCCACCGCCCCGACTGGATCAAGGCCATGGTCGCCGACCCCATCCTCATCCAGCGCCCGATCATCACCGCCGACGACCGAACCACCGCCATCGCCCGCGACCCCGAAACCGTCGCCAGGTTCATTCCCTGAGCTTCTGCAAGCGGTCGAGGGCTTCCTCGAGAACCTCGGGTTGTTTGCAGAAAGCCCAGCGGACCAGGGGGCGGCCGGATTCGGTGTTGTCGTAGAAGACCTGGTGGGGGATGGCGACGACGCCGGCTCGTTCGGGGAGCATGCGGCAGAACTCGATGCCGTCGGTGTGGCCGAGGGGACGGATGTCGGTGGTGACGAAGTAGGTGCCGGCCGGGCGGTGGACCTCGAAGCCGAGGTCGGCGAGGCCGTCGGCGAGCAGGTCGCGGCGGGAGCGCAGATCGGCGCGCAGCGCGTCGTAGTAGTCGTTGCCCAGGGCAAGTGCGTTGGCGACGGCGGGCTGGAAGGGGGAGCCGGAGGTGAAGGTGAGGAACTGTTTGGCGGTGGTCACCGCGGTCACCACCGAAGGCGAACCGGTCACCCATCCGATCTTCCAGCCGGTGACCGCGAACGTCTTCCCGGCGCTGCTGATCGACACGGTCCGGTCGGCCATCCCGTCGTACGACGCCAGCGGCCGGTGCGTCCCGTCGTACACCAGGTGTTCGTAGACCTCGTCGGTGATCACGACCAGGTCGTGCTCGACCGCGACGTCGCGAATGCCGCGCAGTTCGGAGTCGGTGAGGACCGTGCCGGTCGGGTTGTGCGGTGAGTTGATCAGCAGCACCTTCGTCCGCGGCGTGACCGCGGCGCGCAGCCCATCGAGGTCCAGCCGGTACGACGGCGCGCGCAGCGTCACCGGTACGCGCCGGCCGCCGGCGAACGCGATGCCGGCCGCGTACGAGTCGTAGTACGGCTCCAGGGCGATCACCTCGTCGCCCGGCTCGACGAACGCGAGCAGTGCGGCGGCGACCGCTTCGGTCGCGCCGGTGGTGACCAGGACCTGCGTGTCCGGGTCGTACGTCAGGTCGTAGAAGCGCTGCTGGTGGTCGGCGATCGCATGCCGGAGCGCGGGCACCCCGCGCGCGGGTGCGTACTGGTTCGCGCCGGCGCGGATCGCGGCGATCGCGTCCTCGAGCAGCGAGTCCGGACCGTCGCGGTCCGGGAAGCCCTGCCCGAGGTTGACCGACCCGGTCGCCAGCGCGAGCGCGGACATCTCCGCGAAGATCGTCGTCCCCAGACCGTCCAACCGCTCAGCATGTCCGCGCATCGTCTAACCCTCGACCGCGGTGACCATGTGCGCAAGCCAGGCCCGCGCGGTGGCACGGTCGGTCGCGGTGAAGGAGGCCTCGAGGTCCTCCTCGACCTTGCGGATCGCCGGGGCGGCCTCGGCCAGCCGGCGCTCGCCGCCGGGGGTGAGGTGGACCTGCTGGGTACGCCGGTCCTTCGGGTTCGGCCGCCGCTCGACCAGCCCGGCGCGTTCCATCCCGGCGATCAGCTCGTTGGCGGACTGCCGCGTCGTCCCGACCACGCGGCCGACCTCGGCCACGGTGAGTCCCGGCGACTCCCGGACGCAGAGCAGCGTGCCGTACTGCTGGACCGACAGCCCGTGCTCGTCGAGCGCGACCGCGAGCGCGGACCGCATGCTCAGCCAGGCGTGCCGCACCAGGAAAGTCACACACCCGGTCTCGTCATTGACGTCCATGCACCACATTCTGCCGAAAAGGAGATTGACAGGAACCTGTCAATCTATGACGATGGGAAACCTCGTCAGGGTCCTGTCAATCATAGGAGACTTCGTGTCTGCGATCGACCCCCCGCGGCAGCGCCGCATCCTCGCGATCCTGGTCGTCTCGGCCGTCCTGATCTGGATCGACTCGACCGTCCTCGGTATCGCTCTCGAACGCCTCGCCGACCCCGTGCAGGGCCTCGGCGCCACGCCCGGCCAGCTGCAGTGGGCCGTCGGCATCTACTCGCTGTTGTTCGCCACCGCCCTGTTCCTGGCCGGCGCCCTCGGCGACCGCTACGGCCACCGGACGATCCTGATGCTCGGCCTGCTGGTCTTCGGCATCGCCTCGGCCTGGGCCGCGTGGGCCACCGATCCGGTCGGCCTGATCCTCGCCCGCGCGACGATGGGTCTCGGCGGCGCGCTGATCATGCCCACCTCGATGGCGATCATCGGCTGGACCTTCCCGCCCGAGCGCCGGGCCGGCGCGATCGCGATCTGGTCGTCCTCGGCCGGTGTCGGCGTCGCCGTCGGGCCGGTCCTCGGCGGCGTGCTGATCGACCACTTCTGGTGGGGTTCGGTCTTCACGATCAACCTGCCGATCGTCGTGTTCGGCCTGATCGGCGCCGCCGTCGTCCTGCCGAACCCGCGCAGTCCGCAGCGTCGCCGGCTCGACCCGCTCGGCCTCGGCCTGTCCACGCTCGGGCTGCTCGGCCTGTCGTACGGCTTGATCGAAGGCGGTCACCAAGGCGGCTGGGACCGCTGGCAGGTCTGGGCGAGTATCGGTGCGGGCCTGCTGCTGCTCGCCGGTTTCCTGTTCTCCGAGGCGCGTGAGCACGAGCCGAGCTTCGACCCGCGCCTGTTCCGCAACCGCCGGTTCGCGGCCGGCAACTTCTCGCTCGCGGCGGTCTTCCTGACGCTCACCGGGCAGAGCTTCTACCTGGCGTTCTACCTGCAGGGCGCGCGCGGTATGAGCGCGTTGGACGCCGGCCTGATGTCGTTGCCCGGGGCAATGGGCGTGATCGTCGGCGCACCGCTCGGCGCCCGGCTGGCGGCCCGTTTCGGCGTCGCCAAGGTCTCGGGTACGGCGGTCCTCACGCTCGCGGCCTGCTTCGCGCTCAACCTCACGTACGACGTCGGCACGTCGCTCGTGGTGATCGGGATCATCGGCGGGATCGCCGGTCTCGCGATCGGCCTGACCGTCGCGCCGACGACCGCGGCGGTGATGGCGACGCTCCCGATGGACCGGATCGGCGCCGGCTCCGCGGTCAGCAACGCCCTGCGCCAGGTCGGCAGCGTGCTCGGCGTCGCCGTCCTCGGGACCGTCGTGTCGTCGACGTACCAGCACCGGATCGCTCCCGAGCTGACCGGTCTGCCGAACCCGGAAGCCATCGGTACGTCGGCCGAGGCGACCCGGCACGCGGCCGGCATGCTGCACCGGCCGGACCTGGTGCAGGCCGCGAACGACACCTTCGTGCACGCGATGCACGTCGCCGCTCTCGTCGCGGCAGGCATCGTTCTCGTCGGCGCGGTCGTCCTCGCGGCAGCGTTCCGGACCCCCAGGCCATCACAATCCGCGGATCCGGAAGAAGTCACGCCGGAGCGCGCAGGCATCGGGTGATTGTGATGGCCCGGGGATCCGGAGGTACGGCGGCAGCGTCAGGCGCCGCCGCCGTACCCGGCCTCACTTCCGGAACTGGCGGGCGCCCGCGTAGTTGCAGCGGTCCCAGAAGATCACGCGGTCGTCGGGGTTCGAGGCCCACTCGCCGCGGCAGAGGTACCCCTCCAGGAGCGTGTTCTCGTCGTACGAGTTGAGCGTGCAGTTCACGCCGGACGTGTCGGCGCCGGTGCTGTCCCAGCAGGCGACGCCGCTCGCGACGCCTGGGCGGTGCACGAACAGCAGCAGCGAGTGGCCGTCCGCCTCCTGGTCGTTGACGTGCATGACGTTGCCGGTGTCGGTGTAGCTCGCCGTGCCGATGTTGTTCCCGTCGGCCTTCTCCCACAGCCACGTCACCGCCGCGCTGGCCTGCGTCGCGGTCAGCGTCACCAGTGCGGCGGTCGTGGCCAGTGCGGCTCCCACCCGTGTGATCGTTCGCATCTCGTCATCCCCTTTGCTGAGACTGCCCGGACCCAGGCGGGGGCCCGGTGCGGGCTCAGCGTCGCCGGGACGCGTCGAGGGCGGCGAATCTGTTGCAGGTTCCTGCAATAGCGCGGTCCTCGACGGCCTGCATCCGGGCGTACCGGACCCCGGCCGCGAACCGGGTGGTGACGTCCAGAACCTCCAGCAGCCGGGCCACCTCGTAGCGCACGGTCCGGACGCTCACCCCGAGTTGCTCGGCGATCTCCTCGTCGGTGCGGCCGCACTCGAGTTCCTTGGCGATCACCCGCTGGCGCGCGGTCAGTTCGCCGATCCGCTCTCGGAACTCGGACGCGCGCACGGCGGTCTCGCGGACGGCGCGCAGGTACTGGCCGGTCGCGTTCACCGCCTCCAGGCAGCGCAGCACCATCAGGCTGCGCCGGCTGTCCACGACCGGCCCTTCGACGACGACCCGCTCGCGGTCCAGCAGCTTCACCTGCAGCGCACCGTCGGCGAGGTGGTACGGCATGTCCTCGGCTCCGATGATGAAGTCGGTGACCTGGTCCGCGCCGCCGCTGATGTCGAAGTAGCTGGTCATCCGCTGGCCGCCGTCGATCAGCTTCTGGTTGAACGCGTGGCTCTGCCGGAACCCCTGCAGCGTCTGGCACCGCGTCGACGTCACCGCGACCAGCTCCTCGGACCGCCGGCACTGGTCTTGCAACCAGTCCCGCAGCGCCTCGGAGTCGTCCCCGAAGACCTCGACCTCCGCCGTGCCGTGACCCGCGAACCACTCGTCGCAGCTCCGGGCTCGTACGACCTGCAACCGCAGTGATGCGTCCAGCACCACCTGACGACTCGCCGCATGACTCATCCCCACCCCCGCTCCCCGGGCGAGATCGTCTCATGTACGGCGGGTTAGCGCACGCCTCCGCTGCGCATTCAGTTCCACGGGGACGGCGGTGGCGGCGGTACGACGGCAGGCCGGTCCTCGCACCAGGTCGCGCCGGTCCAGCCGCCGTCGTTGCCGCCGAGCAGCCGGACGTCGAACTCCGGCGGGCCGTCGAAGTGGAACGTGCCGCAGTTGTTCACGAACGGCGCCCCGACGTTGCGGGCGTCGACGTTCTCGAACGTCGCCCAGCCGCCGACCCGGGCGTTCACCACGTTGGTCCCGGTGCCGTCGACCTTGATGTCGCGCACGGTCACCCCGGTGATCGCGTAGTCGTCCTTCACCGGCCAGTCGACGACGAACATCATCGCGTTGTACGTCGAGTCCAGGAAGGAGCTGTCGGTGATCTCGATCGAGGCGGACATCGTGGACTGCAACGCGTACAACCAGATCGCGCCGAGGCCGATGTCCCAGTTGAGATCGCGCGGGCCGCCGCGGACCGTGGTGTTGCGGGCGAAGGTCAGCGTGCCCTCGAACGGCGTCGCGCCGAACCGCGAGCCGGCGTGCAACGTGCTGCCCTCACGGATCGGATCGGCGACCAGGTTGTCGGTGACGGCGTTGTCGCGGCCGCCGTAGATCGCGATGTTGTTCGCCAGCACCGGCGTCTGCACAGTGTTGTGGTCGTAGACGTTGTTGTGGTTCGCCAGCCCGGCGGGGTTGGCCTCCGACCACATCGCGAGCCCGTCGTCGCCGCTGTTGCGGACGAAGTTGTCGGTGGCGCGGACGTTCGACACCCCGAGGTGCAGGTTCATGCCGTCGGCGATCGCGTCGGTGACGACGTTGTTGCGGATCAGCAGGCCGTCCATCGGCCCGTCGAGCCAGATGCCGACCTTGGTGTGGTGCAGGTACAGGTTCTCGATCGTGGAGCCGCCGCCGATCGCGCCGCCGATCCCGTTCACCTGGTCGGTGTCGATGCGCTCGCGGACGTCGCTCTCGATCGCGAAGTCCGACAGGTGTACGGCGGTGCTCCCGCCGTCCGCGGCGTACTTGCCGTAGAAGCCGGGCGCGCTGTGCACGGACTTGTCCGGCGCGGGCTCCGCGAGCGGCAGGACGCGGCCCTTGATGATCGTCCACCAGTTCCCGGCGCCGCGGATCGTCACCCGGTCGACGACGATGTGCCGGTTCACCTGGAACGTGCCGGCGGGGATGAACACCGACCAGCCGATGCGCTGGGCGGCCGCGATGGTGCGTTCGATCGCGGGCGCGGCGTCCCGGCGGCCGGTCGGGTCGGCGCCGAACAGCCGGACGTCGAGGGACTTCCCGGGCTGCTTCAACGGCGCGTCGACCAGCTCGAAGTCCGCGACGTCGAGGACGGTCCAGGCGGCGGGCGTGGTCCGTGGTACGGCGAAGCGGACGCGGTCACCGGCCCGGTACGTCCGGTCCAGCAGCACGCGCTGCTCGTCGTAGAAGTGGTTCGGGCGGAACGGCTTCGCGACCGGGTCCGGTTCGGGCTTCCACCAGCCGGGGATCGGGTCGACGTTCGGGTCGTTCGAGAACGGATACATCCCGTACAGCCAGGCGTACTGCGAGGTCAGCGTCATGGTCTGCTTGCGCTTCCCGTTGACGGTCACGTCCAGCGGTGCCGTGATCCCGCCGCCGGCCGGTGCGTCCGGGATGCTGTACCGCAGAGTGAAGGCGTTCGCGGGCTGCGTCAGCGTGAACTCGACGTACTGCTTGGGCTGCAGCCGTACGGCGGTGCGCCCGGAGGCCTCGGCCGGCAGTGTGTACGCATCCCGCCCCGGGCCGATCTTCGCGCCGGTGAAGGCGGCGTTCTCCGCCTCCTGCTCGACGAACGGTACGTCGGCGCCGCGGCCGGTCACGAGCGCTGGGTCGAGCCCGGCCCGGGTGATGCGTGGGGCCGGGGCAGCGGCGGCCGACTGGGCGGTGAGTGTGGCACCGAGGAGCGCGGTGGTCAGCGCGACCGCGAGCAGGTGTGAACGGGACATTGGCGGATCCCCTCCGGACGAAGTGTCTGGAGGTTATGCAGCCGACGCCCGGCGCGCAAGATCTCGACAGGTCAGAGAAATTTCCGGACCATGAAGACGTCGACCGGATCCTCGTCCTCGACGACGAAGCCGTGCCGCTCGTACAGCTTGCGGGCCGGGCTGCCTTGGAGAACGTTCAGCTTGACGGTCGCGCGTTCCGCGTCGGCGGTGCTGAGCACGGTTCCCAGGACGGCGGTGCCGAGGCCCCGGCCCTGGTGGCGTGGGTTCAGGTAGAAGTGCTCGAGCCACCGGACGTCGGCGGTCGCCGGGCGGACGCTGACGGAGCCCGCGAATTCGCCGTCGACCTCGATGATCTGGGTGTGCTCGGGCGCGTAGGCGTCGCGCAGGCGCTGCCGGACGCGGTGTTCGTCGTACCGGCCGAGGCGTTCCAGGTCCGGGCGCATGACGACCGCGCGGAGCTCGGCGAGCTCTTCGAGGTCCTCGTGCGTCGCGGGCCTCAAGGTCCAGTTCATGGCAGTTCCGGTTGGGGATCGGGGCGCAGGGCGCGCAGCCAGAGTTCGGTCTGGGCGATGTGGGCGGAGGCGGCGGTCGCGGCGGCCGCGGGATCGCGAGTGGTGATGGCGTCCAGGATTTCCCGGTGGCCGCGGTCGCTGGTCCGCTTGATCGCGTCGAAGTCCGCGCCCGGCTCGAAGATCCGGTAATGCCCGCCGCGACCGCGGATCACGCCGGTGAGCGCGGTGACGGTCGAGTTCCCGCCGGCGGTGCAGATCGCGCCGTGGAACTCGGCGTCCAGGTGCTGGATCTCGGTCGCGTCGGTGGTCGACTCGAGCCGGTCGAGGATCGCGCCCAGCCGCTGGGCCAGCTCCGGGTCCTGCCGGGCCGCCGCGGCGGCGGTGGCATGCGACTCGAGCACGCGGCGTACCTCGAGGAGTTCGAGGACGCCTTCGAGCGGGATCAGCTCGACCGACAGCGAGAACCTGCCGATGATCGCGGCCGGGTCCAGGGCCGAGACGTAGGTGCCCGACCCGTGCCGGGACTCGATCACGCCGAGCGCGCCGAGCGACCGGACGGCTTCCCGCAGCGAGCTCCGGGACACGCCCAGGTGGTCGCACAACTCGGGCTCCGGCGGGAACTTCGCCCCCGGCCCGAGCTCCCCGGACGCGATCATCTGCCGCAACCCGGCCAGCGCCTTGTCCGTAGCAGCCATCCCCTCACCTCCTCACGAAGCGTAAGTCATCAGACCATTTCCGACACATTCTGCCTGCTCTTCGCCTACGTACCCGCGTCATGGCGGCAATTCATCAGATGTTTGCGCGCAGGAACCTCGGCAGATCACTGGTTCGCCAGCGCCGCGCCGCCAATTGCCCGGACGGCGTCCCGCCGGTCACCCAGACGGTCGTCATCCCGCGCTCGTACGGTGCGGTCAGGTTCACCTCGAGGTCGTCGAACATCGCGGCGCTGGCCGGGTCGATCCCGAAGGCCGCCAGGAACGCGTCCAGGCTCGCGGCGTACGGCTTCGGGATCAGCTCGGCCGCGAGGATGTCGAAGACGCCGTCGACACAGCCGGTCAGCCCGAGCCGTCCGAGCACCTGGTCCGCGTGGTACGCCGACCCGTTCGTGTACACGTACCGCCGGCCGCGGAGCTCGCCGAGCACCTCCGCCAGCACCGGATCGGGACCGAGGACCGAATAGTCGATCGTGTGCTCCCACGCGAGGTAGTCGTGCGGGTCGATCGAGCGCGTGGTCATCAGGCCGCGCAGGGTCGTGCCGTGATCGGCGACGAGCTGCTTCTGCAGCCGGAGCGCCTCGGTTTCGTCGGTGCCGAACAGGTTGGCGAGGTAGGCACGGATCCGGACGTTCATCTGGTCGGCCAGACCGACCTGCGGCTGGTACAAGGTGTTGTCGAGATCCAGCACCCAGGTGTCGATGTCCGCCAGCATCAGGCAAGCGTAGGTGACACACTGGGGGCGTCATCGACGGGAGGACACGACCCATGCCCAAGAGGCCGACTGCGCTCGTCACCGGGCCGGCGACCGGGATCGGCCGGGCGTTCGCGGACAAGCTGGCGCGGGAGGGCTACGACCTGGTGCTGGTGTCGCGGGACGAGGCGCACCTCAAGGAGGTCGCTGCCGAGGTCACGCGGCTGCACGGTGTCGAGTGCGAGGTGCTGGCCGCCGACCTGACCGACGCGGCCGACCTGGCGCGGGTCGAGGAACGCTTCCGCACCGGGCCGATCGAGGTGCTGGTGAACAACGCCGGCTTCGGGCAGAAGAAGCCGTTCTGGGAGAACCCGATCGAGGTCGAGGAGAAGCAGTTCGACCTGCTCGTCCGCGTCGTCCTGCGGCTGACCCACGCCGCCGTCCAGCCGATGATCGAGCGCGGCTCGGGCGCGGTGGTCAACGTGTCCTCGGTGGCCGGGTTCCTGCAGCGCAACATCTACAGCGCGCACAAGGCCTGGGTGACGAGCTTCTCGGCCGGCCTGGCGACCGGCCTGCACGCCCAGGGCGTCGCGGTGATGGCGTTGTGCCCCGGCTTCGTGCACACCGAGTTCCACGAGCGGATGGGGATGGACAAGTCGCTCATCCCGTCCTTCCTGTGGCTCGACGCGGCCGACCTGGTCGACGAGGCCTGGAAGGACCTGATGCGCGGCAAGGCGATCTCGATCCCGAGCCGCCGCTACAAGCTGCTGGTGCTCGCCGCCCGCTTCACGCCGCGGGCCCTGATCGCCCGCGTCTCCACCGTCGGCCTGGACGGCCGCCGCCGCTCCTGACCGCAGCAAGGGTCCAACGCCCCTAGGCGGAAACGCCGGCGCGTGGGATCTTGCTGTCTGTCGGCACCTGGGG
>Ga0247821_10001779_pt1 | contig 12043 bp, 9 predicted proteins | sample 13C_Glycerol_Day_FD_192481 | JGI IMG/M metagenome (GOLD analysis project Ga0247821, IMG submission 192481) | Soil microbial communities from agricultural site in Penn Yan, New York, United States - 13C_Glycerol_Day14 | ecosystem: Environmental > Terrestrial > Soil > Agricultural land | place... | reverse complement strand
GAGACTCCCTCCTGACGCCCCCGGCAACCCTCGTAGCGCCGGCCCGCCGTATCACCGTCGTCTCATGGCGCGTCGGCGGGCACGGCACGTCGCGAGGACCGGGACTGACGGTCAGCTGGGCCGTGCATCAGGGCCGGCGCCGGTACTCCGGCGACGGCTGGATGTCCGGTGCCGATGTTGTGTCGTCGTACACCCACGTGAGCTGGTTGTCGACGCCGACGACGCCGTCCACCTCCGCGGTCAGCTTCTCGGCGAGCTCGGCGGTGCTGCGCCGGTCGACCCCGCCGGACAGCGTCACGACACCGTCCTGGACGGCGAGGCCGACACCCAGCGGGTCGTCCCAGATGGCCTGGACGACCACCTCACGCCGGACCCGCTGCAACACGCGGTCGTCCGGCTCGAGGAACGCCTTCAGCAGGTCCGACCTGGTCACGATCCCGGCCAGGATCTCCCCGTCGGTCACCACCAGCCGGGTGATGCCCCGGGCCGCCATCAACTTGGCCGCCGCGGGAATCGTCGCCGTCTGGTCGATCGTCACCGCGGGATGCGACATCAGCTCGGACACCCGTAGGCCCACGGCCCTCGAGCGGGCCCCACGCTGCCGCCAGCGCAGCGCCCACGGCAGCCGGCGCGAGCCGTGGAACTCCTCCTTGCGGAGCAGGTCGGTCTCCGAAACAACGCCGGCGACGCCCCCGGCCGCGTTCAGCACCGGTACGGCGGTGATGTGGTGCGCGGCCAGCAGGGCCACGACCTCCTTGTACGGCGTGTCCTCGGTCACCGTGATCACGTCCCGCGTCATCACGTCGGACACCTTCAGCGGATGCCTCATGGCTCCTCCAGCGCGCTCGGTTCTCACCTCAACCGAACGCCGCCGGAACCGCCATCCCCAGGGCCCGTGTCCTCCAGAAGCCTGGTCCGAAAGTCCTCACTCCGACCGCATCGTCGGGGCCTGTCCGGTCCTTCCGGCCTGGCGGATCAGGCCGGACACCAAATCCTGGGCCTGACCGATCGTCTCCTCGAGGATCTTGAGGCCGTCGTCCGTGCGACCGGCCTCCACGGCCCAGCGCGCCGCCGCCATCCCCTGCACCAGCGAGTCGTTGATCTCGATCGCCTCGCGGTACAGCAGGGCCCCGGACTCCAGTCGCCGCCGCTCCTCCTCCGCGCGGCGGAGCCGCTGCGACGCGTCGCCGAGCAGGATGCCGAGCAGCAACTCGGGCAGGCAGCGTGAGATCCAGCCCAACGGACTCATGTCCGCGCCGGTCTCGATGACCCAGATCACGACCATCAGCACCGCCAGCAGGCCGGCGAGCAGGCCGGCGCGCAGCCCGAAGGCGACGGCGATCAGAGCGACCGGAAGGGTGAACAGCAGCGTCGACGCGTCGACGGCGTCGGCGTCGAACAGGCGCACGAACCACACCGAGGCGAAGAGCACCCCGGCAACGGCCAGCACAGCCGTCGGGTGCTGCCGGAACCACGGCTCCCGCGGGAGGTCTGCCGGTTCACCGCCGTACGCGCTCATCTGCCCAGCGTGCGCCGGGGGACGCTGCGAACACAAAGGCCGAAGGTCATCCGCCGCGCGGACCAGTGGCCGATCACGAGGTCCCGGCGGTCCGGGACTTTCGACCCTACTGTGCACCGCGCGATTCCGGTGAAAGTGGCTTCACGCAGGCAGGAAAGGCACTCCGATGACCATGACACAACACTTCGATCACTCACGACTCGAGATCGTCGACCGGGGCGAGTGCTTGCGGCTGCTCCAGTCCGTTCCGATCGGCCGTCTCGTCTACACCAACGGTGGCCTGCCCGCGGTCCGGTTGGTCAACTTCCTCGTTGACACGGACACGATCGTGTTCAGCTCCGGCCGCGGCGACAAGCTGCGTGCCGCGGAACGCGGTTACGTGGTGGCGTTCGAGGCGGACGAAGTGGATCTCGACCGGCACACCGGCTGGACGGTGACCGCGATCGGTCATCTGTCGGTGGTCAGCGCCGACGAGGCCGCCGAACTGCGGCGCACCCTGCCGGTGCGCTCCTGGCTGCCGATGGAGGATCCGCAACTGGTCCGGGTCGGCATCGAATCGGTGCACGGGAGGCGTCTCGTGCCCTGGGGGAAGCGGCCGCGCGACGGGGCCTAGACCGGAAAGAGCTTCCCATTGCCCGAACCATTCCCTAGGCTGAGCGGGTGGTGGGCGACTCGCATGCGGGACGAGGAACCTGGGACGAGGGGGCGCTGGAGTACGCCGGGTTGTCGCGGGTACGTCTTGATGCGCTGTTGCAGGAGCTCCTGGGCCGGGTCGACGAGATCATGGAGTACCAGGAACGCCTGCGCGCACTCCTCGACGCGGTCGTCGGTATCGGCGCGGATCTCGACCTGAACAGCACCCTCGACCGCATCGTGACAGCGGCCTGTGAGCTGGCCGACGCGCGCTACGGAGCGCTCGGCGTGGTGGGACCGGACGGCAGACGACTGGTCCGCTTCATCACCCACGGTGTGACCGACGACGAGATCGCCGCGATCGGGCCGTATCCCGAGGGCCACGGCATCCTCGGTCTGCTCATCGAGCACCCGGAGCCCATCCGGCTCCACGATCTCGCCGAGCACCCCCGGTCGTACGGCTTCCCGTCGAACCACCCTCCGATGAAGAGTTTCCTCGGCGTGCCGATCCGGACCCGGGAGCATGCCTACGGCAACCTCTACCTGACCGAGAAGACCGGCGGCGCCGACTTCACCGAGGACGACGAGCGCACGGTCACCGCGCTGGCCACGGCGGCCGGCGTGGTGATCGACAACGCCCGGCTGTACGCCGACACCGAGCAACGCCGGCGCTGGCACGAGGTCAACGCCGAGATCACCCAGCTGATGCTCGGCGAATTCGACGCCGACCAGGCGCTCCAGCTGATCGCCCAGCGATCGCGCGAGATCTCCGGAGCCCAGGTGTCCGGCGTACTCATCGCCGAGGGCGACGAGCTGGTCGTGCGCGCCGTCGACGGTCCCGCGGACTACGGCCGCTACCTCGGCCGCCGGATTCCTCGCGACCTTCCGGTGATCGGCCAGGTCGTCGCCGACGGCGGGCAGGTCGTGGTGATCGACGACCTCGCCCAGGTCCTCAAGGATGTCGGCGGCGCGGCCGACTTCCCCGAAGGAGCTGCCCTCGGCCGAACCACCATCGCTCCGTTGCCGGCCGGCGGAACGGATACCGGCGGCCTGTTGGTGGTGGCGATGGAACAGGGGACGAGCAGCCGTCTGGCCGACGGGTCCGATCTGGTCCGGATCTTCGCCGGCCAGGCCACGCTGGCGCTCGAGCGCGCCCAGGCCCAACGCGACCGGGACATGCTCGCTGTTCTCGAGGACCGCGACCGGATCGCCCGCGACCTGCACGACCTGGTCATCCAGCGTTTGTTCGCGACCGGTCTGCAACTGCAGGGCATGCACCGGATGGCACGCCCCGAGCACCAGGAACGCCTCGGCCGGGCGGTCGAGGACATCGATACCACCATCCACGACCTGCGGGCCGCGATCTTCGAGCTGCAGCAGGCACCGGACTCCAGTTCGTTGCGCAAAGACCTCCAGGCGCTGGTGTCGGAGTACACCGAAGGGCTCGGCTTCCGCCCCAAACTGGTCATCACCGGTCCGCTCGACACCGCCGTCCCGGCGTCCGTCCGGCCGCAGATCCTCGCCGTCGTGCGGGAGTCGCTGTCCAACGTCATCCGGCACGCCCACGCGTCGCAGGCGATCGTCGACGTCACCGTCGGGGCGGGGCAGGTCGTGGCCCGCGTGGCCGACGACGGCACCGGCATCGGTGCCAGCACCCGGCGCAGCGGACTGCGCAACCTCACCGAACGGGCACGGTCTCTCGGCGGCACGATCCGGCTCGCCGACAACGACCCGCACGGCACGGTCGTGGAGTTCACGGCTCCAACTGACTAACGGCCTTCCAGGTCGGGACTCTTGCCCGCAGCGCCGCCGCCTCCCACCGGCGAACCTGAAGACGCAGAACCAGTGGGAGGAGCCTCCGGTGTCCGATCAGCTGCCGGCGAAAGACGTCGACGTCCTGCTCGCGGCGGCCGTGGCCGCGCCGAGCATGCACAACACCCAACCGTGGCGGTTCGAGATCGAAGGTCACGTGATCGACGTGTTCCTGGACGGCTCCCGCACGCTTCCCGCGGAGGACTCCACCGGCCGGGCGATGCGGATCGCCGCCGGCGCCGCCACCTTCAACCTGCGGTGCGCGGCCGAGAGCCTCGGGTACGGCACCTGGTTCGGGCTGGCGCCGTACCCGAGAGAAGAACCCGATCTGCTGGCCAGGGTCGTGCTCGAACCCACCGCAGCCCGGGACGAGGAGTTGCGCGACCTCGCGGTCCAGATCCCGTACCGGCACACCGACCGGAACCCGTCCGACGCCGTCCCGATCGTCGAGGACGTCCGCGTGCGGCTGATGCGCGCGGCGTACGCCGAGGGTGCCGAGCTGACCTGGCTCGGCGAGGACGACGTCCGCGCCGTTCTCGACCTGGTACTCGACACCGACCTGCGCGAGATCCACGACTGGCAGCGACGCGCCGAACGCGCCCACTGGGTCGGTGGCCAACGCGCCGGCGACGGCGTCCCGAGTTCTGCGCTCGGGCCGCGGTCCGCCGACTATCCCGCCGCCGTCCGCGACCTCGGCACCCGGCCGTACGACCGGCTGCGGTCCGAGCGGGCCTTCGAGGAGCACCCGGACCTCGCCGTCCTGTCCACCGAGTTCGACGACCCCGCCGACCAGGTGGCGGCCGGAGCGGCTCTGGAGCGGGTGCTGCTCGCAGCGACCCGCGACGGGGTCAGCGCGTCGTTCCTCAACCAGCCGCTCGAGTACGAGGACCTGCGCCGCAAGGTGCAGCGTCTGACCGGGCGCCCGGGCCATGCCCACATGATCATCCGCTTCGGCCACAGCCGCTCCCACACCGGGACCGACCGCCGCCCGGTCGCCGACTTCCTCCCCAAGGAGCCGTCATGACCACACTGCGCCAGGAGATCGACCGGTGGGAGGCCGAGCTCACCAACATCGCCGAGTCCAGCCAGACCGACAACTGGTTCCTGGAGGAACGCCGGCTCGCCGAGGCCCAGCACACCCTGGCCGCCTTCCGCGGCCACATCCTGCCGCTGCTGGCCGGCCGGGTGGACGCGGTGATCGTCGACGAGATCGAGCACCTGCTGGACACCCTTGAAGACTTCCGCAACGACCTCTTCCGCACCGTGCACCCCACCGACTCGCACCGCCGGATCGCGGAGACGGTCGCCGCCCTCCGCGCCCTGGCCAACGTCGCCCTGCGGTTCGAGCAGCTGCCGGCACAGCAACCGTCCTGACCTTCCTCGGCCTTCCTCGGCCCTGCGCTGATCAGTCGCCGCGCATCCGGCGGGCGTGCCAGTCGGGCTCGGGAACGGCCGGCGTCAGACGCATCCGTACGTCGACCGCGAACGCACCGGTCGGACCGGCGAGGAGCGGGTTGATGTCCAGCTCGGCCAGCTCCGGGACCTGCTCGGCGAGCCAGGCGATCCGGTGGATCACATCGACGACCGCGGCCTGGTCGGCCGCGTCCGCGCCGCGGTAGCCCGCCAGCAGCGGCGCACACCGCAGCGAGCGCACCATGTCGGCCGCGTCCAGGTCGGTCAGCGGCAGGCCACGCCATTGACGGTCGGCCAGCAGATCGGTGAGCGTCCCGCCGCTGCCGGCCATCACCAGCGGCCCGAACAGCTGGTCGCGGACCGCCCCGATGACGAGCTCCATGCCGCTCGGCGCCATCGCCTGAACCACCACGTGCGGATCTCCTGCGGCAGCCGTCACATCGTCGTACGCCGCGGCCAGCTGTGCCGCGTCGGCCAGGTTGATCCGGACGCCGCCGATGTCGGTCTTGTGCACGACACCCGGCGCGGCTGTCTTCAGGGCAACCGGGTACCCGGCCTGCTCCGCCGCCGCGATCGCCTCCGGGCGGGAGGATGCTGTCAGTACCGGAACCACCGAGATTCCGGCGCGCCGTAGCAGCTGGTTCGCCTGGCGCGGGTCCAGCCATCCACCGTCCGGTGACTGCTCGAAGAACCGGCGCACCACCCCCTGAGCGCCGGCCACGTCCACGCGCCCGAGCGCCGGTACGGCGCCCTGCGGCCGGGCGCGCCACTCGGCGTACCGAACGGCATGGGCCAGGGCGCGGACCGCGCTCTCCGGGAACGGGAACACGGGCAGTCGCCGCCCGTCGGGCAGCGCGATCTCCGGGGTGGCGTGGGGCGAGCCGACGCAGTTCACGACGACCGGCAGGTCGGCCGGCCCGGCGACGGCGGCGATGGTGTCGTAGATGTCCTCGACCCGGCCGGCCCTGGTCACGGCGTAGTTCACCACGACGCTGTCTACCTCGCCGCTGTCGATGATCACCCGCAGCGCCTGGGCCAGGCTCTGCGGCGACGCGGCCGCGCCGAGGTCGACGGGGTTCCCGCTCGCCACGGCCCCGGCCTCCTCCAGCTGTCGTTGCACGCTTTCGCTGAGCTCGGGCAACTCGAGTCCGAGCCGCCCGGCGGCATCGGCCGCCAGGATCCCCGCGCCGCCCGCGTTGCCGACCACAGCGACGCGGCGGCCCCGCGGCAGCGGCGGCACCGCCAGCACGCGGGCCGTCTCCACCAGCTCCTCGATGGTGTCCATCCGCAGGACGCCGGACTGCGCGAACAACGCGTCCACGGCCGTCTCCGGCGTCGCCGCCGCGGCCGTGTGCGAGGCCCCGGCCCGCCGGCCACCCGCCGACCGGCCGCCTTTCACGACCAGGATCGGCTTGGTCCGCCCGATCATCCGGGCCAGTCCGCCGAACTTGCGCGGGTTCCCGAAGGACTCCAGGTACAGCCCGATCACCGCGGTCCGCGGCTCGGTCCACCAGTGCAGCAAAACGTCGTTGCCGCTGACATCGACCTTGTTGCCGAGGGAGACGAACTCGGAGATGCCCAGCCCGGTCCGGCCGGCGTGCTCGAGCACGGCGATACCGACCGCGCCCGACTGCGCCGCGATCGCCAGCGCGCCGGGCCGGGGCGCCACCTCGGCGAACGTGGCGTTCAGCCTGATCTCCGCCGCGGTGTTGACCAGCCCCAGGCAATTCGGCCCGATCAGCCGGATGCTGTGCCGGCGGGCGACCGCGAGCATCTCGCGCTGCAGCTCGCGACCGGCCGTGCCGAGCTCGGAGAACCCGGCGGTCAGCACGACCGCGCCCCCGACACCTGCCGCGCCGCACTGCGCCAGTACGTCGGCCACGTGCTCGGCCGGGACCGCGATCACCGCGAGATCGACCGTCTCCGGCACCGCCGCGATCGTCGGGTACGCCGCGACGTCGGCGATCCGCGTCGCTCGCGGGTTCACGGCGTACGCCGTACCGGTGAAGCCGCCGGCGACGATGTTGCGCAGCACCTCGTGCCCGATACCGCCAGGCGTCCGGCCGGCGCCGATGACCGCGACCGTCCGGGGCGAGAACAGCCGCTGCAGCGAGCGGTTCTCGGCCGCCCGCTCGCGATCGGCCATCCGCTCCAAGGTCGCCGGGTGGTACGCCGTGTCGAGCACGAGCTCCACCACGCCGCTGTCGAGCCTGCGGACCTGCTCGAACCCCGAGTCGGCGAGCACCCGCAGCATCTTCGCGTTCTCCCCCAGCGTGTCGGCCCGCAGCCGCTGGATGCCGTTCTCCCGGGCAGTCGCCACGAGCTGCTCGAGCAACAGCGTCCCGATCCCCTTGCCGTGCACGGAATCCTGCAGCAGGAAGGCCATCTCGGCCTCGCCCGCCCGGAGGATCTCGTAGCTCGCGATCCCGACGACGTCCTGGCCGTACTCCGCGACCAGTGCGACGTGGCCGTCCTGCTCGGCGGCGAGGTGATGGGTGTACTCGTCGGCCATCAGCCGGCTGATACCGAAGAACCGCAGATAGATCGACAAGTCCGACACGCGGCTGTTCATCGCCTTCAGCGCCGGCTCGTCGTCCTCGCGCACCGGCCGGATCCGCACCACCGACCCGTCCGACGCCAGCACGTCCCACCCCGCGCCCGGGTGCTCCACCGCCGTCATCGCGGCTCCCTTCGACACTCCACCAGCTCACCGCGGGACCCGGGACCGGATCCAGTGCCGTTGGGTCCCGGGCCGCCGGGACCTTTGCCTCTACGGCAGCACCGCCGATTGCCGGGACGCTGAGGGCCATGGATGCGATCGACCTTGCCCGATGGCAGTTCGGGATCACCACCGTCTACCACTTCCTGTTCGTGCCGATCACCATCGGCCTGTCGGCGCTCGTGGCCGGCCTGCACACGGCCTGGTACCGGACCGGGAAAGTCAAGTACCGGCAGCTCACCCAGTTCTGGGGCAAGCTGTTCCTGGTCAACTTCGCGATGGGCGTCGTCACCGGCATCGTGCAGGAGTTCCAGTTCGGCATGAACTGGAGCGCCTACTCGAAGTTCGTCGGCGACATCTTCGGCGCCCCGCTGGCGATCGAGGGACTGCTCGCCTTCTTCCTCGAGTCGACGTTCCTCGGCCTCTGGATCTTCGGCTGGGACCGGCTGCCGAAGAAGGTGCACCTGGCGTCGATCTGGCTCGTTGCCATCGGCACCCAACTGTCGGCGTACTTCATCCTGGCCGCCAACTCGTGGATGCAGTGGCCCGTCGGCTACACCTACAACCGCGCGAGCGGCCGGGCCGAGCTGCAGGACTTCGGCGCGGTGCTGACCAACAAGGTCGCGCTGGTCACCTTCCCGCACACCGTCGCCGCCTGCTTCCTGACCGGCGGCGCCTTCATGCTGGGCATCGCGCTGTGGCATCTGCTGCGCAGTGACAAGCACGGCGGGCAGGAACGCCGGGAACTGTTCCGCCCGTGCGTGAAGCTCGGCGCGATCACGGTGCTCGTCGCCGCCGCCGCGGTCTTCGTGACCGGCGACATCCAGGGCAAGATCATGACCGAGACGCAGCCGATGAAGATGGCCGCGGCCGAGGCGCTGTACGAGACGTCGCAGCCGGCCGGCTTCTCGCTGCTCACGATCGGATCGCTGGACGGCCAGCGTGAGGTGTGGTCGGTGACCGTGCCGCACGGGCTGTCGTTCCTCGCGACCGGCACCTGGAGCGGCAAGGTCGAGGGCATCAACAACCTCCAGGCTGCGTACGAGCAACGCTTCGGCCCCGGCAGCTACAAACCCAACATCCCCGTCACCTACTGGACGTTCCGGTTGATGATCCTGTTCGGGCTGCTGTCCGCGCTGGTCGCGGTGATCGCGCTCTGGTACATCCGCAAGGACGGCCGCAAGCCGTCGCGCTGGCTGGTCCGGGCCGCGATCGCGTTGCCGCTGCTGCCGCTGGTCGCGAACAGCTTCGGCTGGATCTTCACCGAGATGGGCCGGCAGCCGTGGATCGTGTTCGGCCTGATGCAGACCCGCAACGGCGTCTCACCGACCGTCGGCGCCGGAGCGGTGCTGACCTCGATGATCACCTTCACGCTGCTGTACGCCGTTCTCGCGGTGATCGAGGTCCTGCTGCTGCTCCGGTTCGCCCGGACCGTGCCGCAGACACCGCGCGCCGACGCACCCGAGCCCGACACCGCCTTCCTGTACTGAGGAGTCGACCGTGGAACTCACCGACATCTGGTTCCTGCTGATCGCGGTCCTGTGGACCGGCTACCTCGTGCTCGAGGGCTTCGACTTCGGCGTCGGCATGCTGCTGCCCGCGGTCGCCAAGGACCCGGTCGACCGCCAGGTCACGCTCCGGACCATCGGCCCGGTCTGGGACGGCAACGAGGTCTGGCTGCTGGTCGCCGGCGGCGCCACCTTCGCGGCCTTCCCGTTGTGGTACGCGAGCCTGTTCTCCGGCTTCTACCTCGCCCTGCTGGTCATCCTGGTCGCGCTCATCGTGCGCGGCATCGCCCTGGAGTACCGCAACAAGCTCCACGACGAGGCCTGGCACCGGCGCTGGGACCTCGCGATTGTGATCGGCAGCGCCGTACCCGCCCTGCTCTGGGGCGTGGCCCTGGCCAACATCGTGCGCGGGGTACCGCTGAACGCGAACCACGACTTCACCGGTACGTTCTTCACCCTGCTCAACCCGTACGCACTGCTCGGCGGGCTGACCACGCTGGTCCTGTTCGCCCTGCACGGCGCGATCTTCCTCGCGCTCAAGACACACGGGCCCGTCCGCGACCGCGCCCGCGCGCTGGTACTGCCGCTGGGCGGCGCGACCGTACCGCTGGCGGCGCTCTTCCTGATCTGGACCCAGTCGTACGACGGCTCGTGGATCACCTGGGTGCTGGCGCTGCTGGCGGCCGTGTGTCTGCTCGGCGGGATCCTCGCGTCGCGGGCAGGGCGCGACGGTCTCGGCTTCCTCGGTACGGCGGCCACCATCGTTCTCGCCTCGGCGACACTGTTCGTCACGCTCTACCCGGACGTGCTGCCCTCGACGACGAACGCGGCGTACAGCCTCACCACGACGAACGCCGCGTCCACGCCGTACACGCTGAAGATCATGACCTGGGTGGCGGTGGTGTTCACGCCGATCGTGCTGCTCTACCAGGGCTACACGTACTGGGTCTTCCGCCGACGGCTGACCCGTGACGACATCCCCCGCGTGAAGGTGGCCTGATGCCGGCCGTCGATCGGCGACTGCTCCGGCACACCCGCAGCACCAGGGCACTGATGCTGCTGTCGGTCGTGATCGGCACCGCGCAGGCCGTACTCATTCTGCTCCAGGCCTCTCTGCTCGCAGGAATCATCGCCGACGCCTTCCTCGGCGGGCTCGACATCGATGGGCTCCGCGGTCCGCTGGGGGTGCTGGCAGCCACACTGCTGGGCCGGGCCGCGCTCTCGTGGGTCGCGGAGGTGGTCGCGCAGCGGTGCTCGGCCGCGGTCAAGTCCGAGCTGCGGATGCGGTTCCTCGACAAGATCGTTGCCCTGGGCCCGCGGTGGCTGACCGGCGAGCGCAGCGGTGAGCTCACCACGCTGGCGACCCGCGGCATCGACGCCCTGGACGACTACTTCTCCCGGTACCTGCCGCAGCTCGTGCTCGTCGGCATCGTCCCGCTGGTGGTCGCGGCCCGCATGCTGGCGGCGGACTGGCTGAGCGCCGTCATCGTCGTGGTGACGCTGCCGCTGATCCCGGTCTTCATGGTCCTGGTCGGTCTCACCACCAAGGCCGCGACCGCGCGGCAGTGGGAGACCATCCAGACACTCGCGCATCATTTCCTCGACGTCCTCGCCGGGATCGGCACGTTGAAGGTGTTCGGCCGCTCCCGCGCCCAGGTCGAGACGATCCGGCGGCTCGCCGACCGGCAACGACGGACGACGCTCGCCACCCTGCGGATCGCGTTCCTGTCCTCCCTGGTGCTCGAACTGGTCGCGACGCTGTCCGTCGCGCTGGTCGCGGTCTCGGTGGGGCTCCGGCTCGTGGACGGCCGCCTCGACCTCGAGACGGCACTGCTCGTCCTCATCCTCGCGCCCGAGGCCTACCTGCCGCTGCGGCTGCTCGGAACGCACTACCACGCCGGCGCCGAAGGACTGGCCGCAGCCGACCAGCTGATCACGGTGATCGAGCAGGCGACCCCGGAGCCCGGCCACGAGCCGGCCGATCCCACGGCCGGGCTCACCCTCCGGGGTGTCACGGTTCGGGGTCGCGAGGAAGCTGCTGGCCCGGGCGCGCTCGACGACGTCTCGCTCGTCATCGCCCCCGGCCGGGTCACCGGCATCGTCGGGCCCAGTGGTGGCGGCAAGTCCACGCTCCTCGGCCTGCTCCTCGGGACGGTCCGGCCGGACCGCGGCCAGGTTCTTGCCGGGAGCATCGATCTGGCCGATGCCGATCTCGAGCGCTGGCGGCAGAACGTCGCCTGGCTGAGCCAGGACCCGACCCTGTTCGCCGGAACGGTTGCCGACAACATCGAGCTGGGCGCCTCCTCGGACGAGGTCGCCGTACGACGGGCGGCGCAGGCAGCGCGGGTCGACGTACCACTGGACCTCGTGCTCGGCGAGCGGGGCGCCGGTGTCTCCGCCGGGCAGCGCCGGCGGATCGCGCTCGCCCGGGCGATCCTC
>Ga0247821_10001778_pt1 | contig 12049 bp, 8 predicted proteins | sample 13C_Glycerol_Day_FD_192481 | JGI IMG/M metagenome (GOLD analysis project Ga0247821, IMG submission 192481) | Soil microbial communities from agricultural site in Penn Yan, New York, United States - 13C_Glycerol_Day14 | ecosystem: Environmental > Terrestrial > Soil > Agricultural land | place... | reverse complement strand
GGCCGGGCAGAAAATCCACAAGCTCCACCGCCTGCACGCCGATCACCCGCAACAGCGCATCGTGAAGCTCGTCGAGCACGGCTTGTGACAGTGCCGGTGCGTCGATGTAGACATTGGGCGGGATCATTTCCACCGCGTCCAGGTTGAGGTTGCGCGCGCCGAGCAACGCCAGGATCTCCTGGGTGATGCCAACGCGGTCGATGAAGGTGACGTGAATTCGCATCGCGGTTTCTTCCCTGGCAAAAAGACCACGGGGGGACAGCACAGCCTGTGCGGTCCCCCCTGAACAAACGCGTGAACCTGACGATCAGTCCGCGTCGTATGACAACTGCACGCCCTGCGACCTTTTCTGGCGCAGCGAGCGATAGGACAGGCCGAGCACTACGAACCAGGCCGGTACCAGGTACAACGCCTTACGGGTGTCTTCTTCCAGGGCCAGGAGGGCAATGATGAACGCGAAGAACGCCAGGCAAGTCCAGGCCATGGTGATGCCACCTGGCATCTTGTATTTCGAGGCGCGATGCAAGGTGTCGCGGTGTTTGCGATACGCCAGGTACGACAGCAGGATCATCGACCAGACAAACATGAACAGGATTGCCGACACCGTGGTAATCAAGGTGAAGGCATCGAGCATGTTCGGCACCAGGTAGATGACCACCGCCCCGGCCAACAAGCAGATACACGAGAAGATCAAGCCATTGGAGGGCACCGCACGCTTGGACAAGGCCGCAAACTTGCCGGGCGCATCGCCATCCAGCGCCAGGCCGTAGAGCATGCGGCTGGTTGAAAACACACCACTGTTGGCCGAAGACGCGGCGGAAGTGAGTACCACGAAATTGATGATCCCTGCGGCTGCCGGCAGGCCAGCGAGGACAAACAGTTCGACAAACGGGCTCTTGTTGGCAACCACTTCACGCCACGGCGTCACCGCCATGATGGCGATCAGCGCGAACACGTAGAAGATGATGATGCGCAGCGGAATTGAATTGATTGCCCGTGGCAGATTGCGTTCCGGGTTCTTGGTTTCTGCCGCGGTGGTGCCCACCAGTTCGATGCCGACGAAGGCAAAAACAGCGATCTGAAAACCGGCGAAGAAGCCCATGGCACCATGGGGGAACATCCCTCCGTCATTCCACAGGTTGGCCAGCGACGCAGTGTTGCCGGTGGGCGACTGATACGCCGCGACCACCATATACAGGCCGGTGCAGACCAACGCACAGATGGCCACGATTTTGATCATGGCGAACCAGAACTCCAGTTCACCGAACATCTTCACGGTCACCAGGTTGAGCGACAGCAGCAGCCCAACACAACTGAGTGCGGGCAACCATAGTGGAATATCCGGGAACCAGAACTGTAAATAAGCGGAGATCGCAATAACGTCGGCAATACCGGTGACAATCCAGCAGAACCAATAGGTCCACCCGGTGAAGTACCCTGCCCAGGGTCCCAGCAGGTCAGCGGAAAAATCGATAAAAGATTTGTAGTTGAGATTGGACAGCAACAACTCGCCCATCGCCCGCATGACAAAGAACAGCATGAAGCCAATGATCATGTAGACGAATATGATTGACGGGCCAGCGAGGCTGATGGTCTTGCCAGAGCCCATGAACAGGCCGGTGCCTATTGCGCCGCCGATGGCAATCAACTGGATGTGACGGTTAGAGAGATTACGTTGGAGTTCGTGCGTTTCGCTGTCAGGCGGACCCAGCGTCGAATTTTTCATTAGGCTTTACCTTGCTAGTTTAATTGTTTTTATAACGTCACAAGTTCAAACGCCTCAGCCAGTGCTGGCGGAGTTCCAATGAAAGAGCAAGGTCTATGCCAAGGAAAAAGTCGTGGTTTTATGCAGGGTTGTAGTTATTGGGTGTAATGAAGTCACTCCATAAAAAGCCGTTTATCAAGCTGCTCATCGGCGCTGAAGCGTCGTAAACACTGCGCTCGCAGCTACCGTAACGTTTTCGCTCCAATGGAACGCATTCACTCCGAAACCGCTTGGGTACCCTCCCGGTGGGAGCGGGCTTGCCCCGCGATGCGATGTGTCTGACGAATCGCATCGCGGGGCAAGTCGAGTCGTCAGGCGCCTACCTTGCGCAACGGTGCGCGGCTGCGCTGTTGTTCTTGCCAACCATCGACCAGGCCGACCTGGACATCGGCCGGCGCCAGCGGCTCGCGCCCACGCACCAGGTCCGCCGCGCGTTCGGCGAGCATGATGGTCGGCGCATTGAGGTTGCCATTGGGCTCGCTAGGGAACACCGAAGAGTCAATCACCCGCAGCCCCTGCAAACCCCGCACGCGCAGTGCCGAGTCGACCACGGCCATGTCGTCTTCGCCCATACGGCAGGAGCCACAGGGATGCATGGTGCTTTCCATGTTGGCCCGGACGAAGGCATCGATCTCTTCATCGGTCTGCACCTGTGGCCCTGGCGCCAGCTCTTCGCCGCGGTAACGGTCCATGGCTGGCTGGGCGATGATCTCCCGCGTCAGGCGCACACAGCGCCGGAAGCCCTCGCGGTCCTCCTCGCTTTCCAGGTAGTTGAAGCGGATTTGCGGATGCTGGTAGGGATCCGCCGACAGCGCCCGCACATGCCCACGGCTCTTGGGCTTGTTCGGCCCGGTGAGCACCATGAAGCCATGGCCCTTGAACGGTTTGTCGCCGTCGTAGCGCATCGCCGCGGGCAGGAAGTGAAACTGGATGTCCGGCCAGCGCAGGCCCTTGGCCGAACGGATGAATCCACCCGCCTCGAAGTGGTTACTGGCGCCCAGGCCATCCTTGAACAGCAGCCAGCGCAGACCGATCATGGCCTTGCCCAACAGGTTCATCTTGCCGTTCAGCGTCACCGGCTCCTTGCAGGCGTACTGGATGTAGATTTCCGAATGGTCCTGGAGGTTTTCACCCACCCCCGGCAGGTGGTGACGGACCTCAATGCCGGCCGCTTTCAACACCGGCTCAGGACCGATACCCGAGCGCTGGAGCAAGTGTGGAGAGCCGATCGGGCCGGAGGACACCAGCACCTCGCGGTTGCAGTAGACCTTGTGAGTCTTGCCGCCCTCATCGTATTCCACACCCACCGCCCGCTTGCCATCGAGCAGAATGCGCCGGGTCATGGCATGGGTGACGACAGTGAGGTTCGGCCGGGTCATCGCCGGGCGCAGGTAGGCATTGGCGGTGGACCAACGCACGCCGTCCTTCACCGTCATGTGCATGGCACCGAAGCCTTCCTGCATATAGCCATTGCAGTCATCGGTCTTGATGTAGCCAGCCTCGGCCCCCGCTTCCACCCAGGCGCCGTACAGCGGGTTCTGCATGTTGTTGCCGTTGTTGGTGGCCAGTGGTCCGGCGCCGCCGCGGTAGTCATCACCACCGAACTTGAACGTCTCGGCGCGCTTGAAGTACGGCAGACAGTGCCGATAGTCCCAGTTGTTCGCACCCAGGCTTTGCCATTCGTCAAAGTCACAGGCATGGCCACGGATATAGACCAGGCCGTTGATCGAAGATGAACCGCCAAGCACCTTGCCGCGCGGGCAATGCAGGCGCCGACCGTCCAGATGCGGTTCGGCGACGGTTTCGTAACGCCAGTTGTACTTCTTGGTGTTCATCGGCAGGGAGAACGCGCTGGGCATCTGGATCAACACGCTGCGGTCACTGCCGCCGAACTCCAGGACCAGTACCGAAGTACCGGCGTCTTCACTCAGGCGGTTGGCCAGCACGCAGCCAGCAGAGCCTGCACCAATGATGATGTAGTCGTATCGCTTGTTCATGGTTTTAGTCCTTTGCGCTCAGGCCCGCGGCCTCGATGTTGCGTTCATTGCCTGCTGGATAGCTGCCCCAGCCCAGACGCGTCGCCAACACGCGGGTCAGCACGTAGTGGACCAACCCCGCCAGCAGGCAGGACGGCAGTGAGGCAGTGGCGAAGGTAAAGAAGGTGGTGTTGGCCAGCGTCTGCGGGTTGAACACCACCACGTAGATGGCGAAGCCCGCCACCAGCGCCAGCAGTGCAATGGGGTTGAAGCCTTTGCAGAAGCGCAGTGGCGAGTCCGCTTGCGCGGCATACAGGTGGCGCAGATTCAGGCGCTGCTGGCGCAGGAAGAAGTAATCGGCGATGCCGATGCCCGCCAGAGCGCTGTTGAGCGCCGAGGTCCACACCAGGAAAATGAAGAAACCATCGTAGATTCCCGGGAAGCACAGCACGATACCGATCGGAATCACGCAGAACAGCGCGATCAGCACACCCCAGCGCACACTGCGCAAACGCTCCCCGGCCAGTTGCCGCAGACCGATCACCGCCGTGTAGAGGATGTTGACCATACCGGTCAGGTTGGCCAGCGCCAGAAAGCTCAACGCCACCACGCCGAATCCCACGCCACCGGCCAGGCGCATCCAGGCGGTGGGGTCACTGCTGCCCAGGGTGGAGGCGGCAAATAGGCTGACGATCTCGCCCAGCGAGGCGGCGCCGAACACGCCCACCAGGTTGGGCCAGAAGGCTGTGCGCTGATTACTGCACAGGCGCGACAGGTTGCCGATATAGGGCCACCAGGAGAAACCGGCAGCGATGTTGATTTCCACCGCGATCATGTAGTTGATGCGTTGATCGGCGAACGGCGGCTGCAGGGGCGGCATGGCCAGCAGTTCGCTCAGGCTGAAGCGCTGGGAGATGAAGTACATCAGCGCCAGCATGATCAGGATCAGACTGGGTGCGATCACCGCGCTCAGCCGGCGGATCATGTCCGGCCCGCGCATCGCCACCAGCGCCGCGAGGACGATGGCCAGCAATGCCCCGGCCGGCACCAGCCAGTCGTCGGCCGCCGGCGGTTGCTGCTGCACCAGGGTTTCCAGGTTGTCCAGCGCCCGCCCGCACATCAGTCCCAGTACCGCCAGCCAGCCCATGGTCAACACCACCACGGAGAGGATGTAGACCAGGCGGCTGCCATTGATACCGAACATGCTGCGCAGAAACGTGAACTGCTCGACGCCGTACTTGCCGCACGGCAGGCAGGTGGATGACGCCGCCAGAATCACGCCGATGATGTTGCCGATGATGATCGCGCTGATACCTTGCAACGGCCCGACGAACAGCGCGGTGGCGCCACCGATCAAAAACACCCAGGTCGCCACGGCCAGCGCCGAGTTGGCATAGGCAAAGCCCCAGAAGCCCCAGACCCGCTCGCTGGGCAGCAAGGGGGTATCACCACGTTCCGCGCTCAGGCGAAACTCCTGCTCTCTGGAAGCGTTCATGGCTGGCCTCCCAGCAAATAAGCACCGGCGACCATCACCAGCGTCAGCAGCGATAACGCAACGACATCACGCGCGCTCAATGCACCCGGCCAGTGCGCCCTCCTCTCGAGTTCTTCGTAGGCGCGTATGCGCCGTTCCAGGTCCTGTGCACGCGCTTCATCCACTTGGCTGTTCATGGGCATCACCTCGATAGGTTCTTGTTATTGAAATACGATGCATCCGTTAAACCTGCGCCGCTCGCCAACCGTCAGCGGCGCAGGTCTGCCCTGTACCTCAGGGCAAGGTGATCCAGACCGCTTTGGTTTCCAGCAGGAACTCCAGCTGTTCAGCACCCATATCCTTGCCGTAGCCCGACTGCTTGTAGCCACCGAACGGCATGGACGGGTCCAGCGTGCTGTGGGCATTGACGTAGACGGTGCCGGCGCGCAGGCGTGGAATCAGGCCATGGACCCGACCCAGGTCATTGGAGTAGATCGCCGCAGCCAGACCGAACGCCGAATCGTTGGCCAGGTCCACGACCTGCTCCTGGCTATCGAAGGGCATGGTCACCAGCACCGGACCGAAAATCTCCTCACGGACGATGCGCATGCTGTTATCGCAGTCGGCGAAGATCGTCGGTTGCACGAAGAAACCCGGGCCTTCAAGCGGTTCGCCACCGTAATACAGCTGGGCGCCTTCGGCCTTGCCAAGGGCGATGTAATCCAGCACCCGCTGCTGTTGCTGACGCGACACCATAGGGCTGATGAAACAGTCCGGATCCAGGCCAGGGGCGATTTTCAGGGTGGCGGTGTACTTGGCCAGTGCCTGCAGGAACTGGGGATAGACACTGCGTTCAATGTAGGCGCGAGTCCCGGCATCGCAGACCTGCCCGGAGTTGAAGAACACACCGTTGGCGACGGCGATGGCCGCGGCTTCGATATCGGCATCGGCGAACACGATCACCGGCGACTTGCCACCCAGTTCGAGGGTCAAGCGCTTCATCTGGTCCATCGCCGACTTGCCCACCGAGCAGCCCACAGGCGTCGAGCCGGTGAAACTCAGCTTGTCGATGCCCGGATGGCCGGACATTGCCGTGCCCACCACGCTGCCGCGCCCGGTGACGATGTTCAGCACGCCGTCGGGAATACCCGCTTCCTGAACCAGCTCGGCGAAGCGCAGGGCCGACAGCGAGGTCAGCTCTGCCGGCTTGACCACCACCGTGCAGCCGGTTGCGAGTGCGGCGCCGAGTTTCCAGGCCATGGTTTGCAGCGGGAAGTTCCACGGCACGATTGCCCCCACCACACCGACCGGCTCCTTGCGGGTGTAAGCCAGGTAATTGCCGGGCAACGAAGGTTCGACGGTGCGCCCGTGAATCTTGCTGGCCCAGCCGGCAAAGTAGCGCAACGTATCAACGGTACCCTGGATATCCACGGCACGTGCCTGTACGACCGACTTGCCCATGTCGATGGACTCGATCTGCGCCAGCTCGTCGCCATTGGCCTCGATCAGGTCCGCCAGACGATGCAGCAGGCGCTCACGCTCCAGGGGTTTGAGCTGGCTCCAGGGGCCTCCGTCGAACTGTACGCGGGCGGCTTGCACCGCGCGGTCCAGGTCATCGGCGGTGCCCATCGGAATGCTGCTCAGCACGCCCTCGGTGTACGGCTCAATCACGTCGGCGCTGGCGCCATCGCTGGCTTGCAGCCAGGCACCGCCGATAAACATGCGCTGCGGCTTGGAGAGAAAACGCTGGGTGGCCTCGGAAACGCCGAAGGCCTGCAGGTAGGCTTTTACCTTGTTGTCCACGGTCAATTCTCCAGATCAGCGAGCACGGGCGCGTGCATGGAAGATGAAACCGATGCTGTTCATCAGCAGTTGCGCAGCGAGGATCGAAGTGACGCCTGCATGGTCGTAGGCCGGGGCCACTTCCACCAGGTCCATGCCGACGATCCGGCCCTGGCTGCGCTTGGCCAGCGCCTGGATGATTTCCAGTACTTCGTAGTAGACAAAGCCGCCATGGCTCGGCGTTCCGGTGCCCGGTGCGATGGAGGGATCAAAGCCGTCGATGTCGATGGTGATGTAGTAGTCGCGGCCCTCGGGGATTTTCGCCAGCACGCCCTCGCAGCCCAGGCGGCGCACATCGCGCACAGACAGGATCTGCGAACCGGCATCGCGTGCGGCATCGTAGTCGTCGCGATTGGAGGATGACACATTGCGGATGCCCATCTGGGTCATACCGACGATGTGCTCCAGCTCCGATGCACGGCGCAACGGGCTGCCATGGCCGTAACGCACGCCATGGCGTTCGTCGACAAAGTCCAGGTGAGCGTCGAAATGCACGATATGAATCGGTCCGCGACCTTCGAACGCCTTGATGACCGGCGCGTGGATCGAGTGATCGCCGCCCAGTACGACCGGCATGGCGCCCGAGGCGAGGATCTGACGCACGGCCATCTCGATATTGGCATTGCTGGTGGCCATGTCGGTGTGGACGATATCGGCATCACCGACATCGACCATGCGCACCTGGTCTTCGGTCAGGTAGGTGGCGTCATCCTCGAAATCGTAGGCACCGGCATGACCAAAGGAGAACAGCGTCGATGCCTCACGGATACCGCGTGGCCCGAAACGCGCACCTGAACGCCATTGGGTGCCCATGTCATTGGGCGCACCGAGGATTGCGACATCGGCATCAATGGCATTCCAGTCGGTACAGATGGGCGACTTGGCGAAGGTGCAATGCCCCACGAAGGGCAGGTTCAGACGGCCGGATTCGTAACCATGCTTTGCCATGTTCGGGTTTCTCCAATTCTTGTTATGTTCAGGAGACGGGGCGACTGCGCGACCACCGTTGCAGCCACTATGGAGGCAGGCCAGCAGGGGAAAAATGCGCAAGTGCAGATGCATACATCGCCGGATCCGAAGTATCTGCGCCAGCATCTGTCGACCAGGAGAAACCTTCGCAGCCCCTTGAGGCAATTCGCAACGCCAGGCATTGCGGACAACCCACGCTCAGGGTTAGCTTTAGAAAAAAAACGTAGCCCGGACGTTCATATCAGCTTGCGCGATGTGACGCCCGGACGGGAGGCCACGGTGATCCAGCTCCACGATGTCGATCTGAAGCTTCTCAGGGTTTTCACCACCATCGTCAGGTGTGGCGGATTTTCCGCAGCGCAAGCCGCGCTGAATGCCGGCCAATCGACCATCAGCGAGCAGATGACGCACCTGGAGACCCGCCTGGGGGTCAAGCTTTGCCAGCGTGGCCGCAGTGGCTTTCGCCTCACCGAGCAGGGCGTGGCCATCCATGAAGCGACGCTGCGGCTGCTGGGTGCGGTGGAAAGTTTCTGCATGGACGCCGATGTGCTCAAGCAGCACATCAGCGGCAAGCTCAACCTCGGCATCATCGACTCGACCCTGACCGACCCCGACTCACCGCTACCGCGTACCACCCAGCGTTTTGTCTCGCGGGGCCACGACGCCCACCTGCACATCTACATCGGCGCCCCCGCCGAACTGGAAGAACGCGTGCTCGACGGCCGGCTGCACCTGGCTATCGGCCACTTCCCGCTGCGGGTCCCGGGGTTGTCCTACCTGCCGCTCTACAACGAAGCGCTTGGACTGTATTGCGGTCGCCGCCATCCGCTGTATGCCAGCAAGGCGTCGAACGGTCGTCTGCTGGAGGAAGTGCGAAGCTGTCGTATCGTCGTGCGCGGCTACATGCATGAGTACGACCTGGAGCAATTGGGCATGACCAAGGCCGCCGCCACGGTGGAGAACATCGAGGCAGCGGCGATCCTGATCATTTCCGGTGCCTACATCGGTTTCCTTCCGGTGCATTTTGCCGAGCAATGGGTAAAGACCGGCGACATGCGGCGCCTGGGCGCCACAGCGCTGGACCTGACCTCACCGTTTGATCTGATCACCCGCCGCGGCGTGTCGCCACCGCCGATCCTGCATGCGTTTCTCGAGGACCTGGCCGCCTGCACGCACTCGCCTGCGTTGTAGCCGATACAGTGCGGCACGTGCTGTTCTGTACGGGCTTCACAGCAGCCCGTTGCGTAACGCGTATTCGTACAGTCCTTTATCGTTGGCGATGCCCAGTTTTTGCTGAGCCGATATTTTCTGATGGCTAATGGTCTTGACGCTGCGGTTGAGAATATTGGCAATCTCGGACACCGTGTGCCCACCCACGAACAGACGCAGGACCTCAGACTCTCGACTCGACAGTGCCCGTTGTTCCGGCTTGCCGCGCGCGTTCAAATTCTCGACCTTGGCGTCATTGATCAGGCTCTTCACTGCCGCAGCGATGTACTTTTTACCCTGGACAACAGCCCGGATCGCCTCAACCAGGTTGCCCTGCCCTGCACTCTTGAGCAGCACACCATCGGTACCGGCATTGACGATGCTTTTCAGTATTGAAGGGTTGGTCATCATGGTGAGGATGATCAGCTTGAGCTCCGGATAGCGGCGTTTGACAAACGAAACCAGAGTCAAGCCGTCCCCATGTTTGCCGCCCGGCATGTAAAAGTCACTGATGAGCACATCCGGTTTCACTTCATCGAGCAACTCGGCAAGTGCCGTGGAATCATGCGCCTGCCCACAGATCTCAATGCCTGGCTCGCACTCAAGGGTCATGCGCACTCCAAATAAAACAATCGGATGATCGTCAGCCAGCACCACCTTAAGGGTCATGTTGACGCCTCCAATATAGGGTTCAAATATTCCTTCAATCGTCCCAGGCAGTCGTCAATCCGTGACAGATCATCAGATGCAGCGATTTCTTCAAGGTGCACAAATTCAGCCGTGTCCATTGCACCGATGGTTGCCAGCGCACCTTTGATACGATGCGCGTACTGGGTGACGGCCGGGGCATTTCCCTCAGTCACTGCGTTCATCATCGCCAACCAATCATGTCGAGTGGTCGCGATAAACAAGTCGCGCATCTGCGGTTTTATCTCGTCGAGTTTGGCAATCACGTTGGGCTTTGAGACTGTTGAAACAGAGACTCCCACAGCCTGCAGTGCCTCCCTCAACCCCGAAAGCGAGAACGGCTTGACCAGATAGCCATCCATCCCCGCCTGCAAGCAGCGCTCACCTTCATCGCTCTGGGCATTGGCGGTCACACCGACAATCGGCACCTCAAGCCCCTCGGCACGTAATCGCCGGGTCAACTGGTAACCATCGAGCTCCGGCATGTTCACATCGGTCAGGACTACATCGAACGACTCACCCCGCTGCCAGCGTTGCAAGGCCTCACGACCATCGGAGGTCATCGTCACCTGACAGCCCAATTGCTGCAGTTGGTCGGTCAGCACCAACTGGTTGATGGGATGATCTTCAACCGCCAGCACATGGATTGTCTTGAGCACCGTCGGCAAAAACACTGACGGCGATCCGAACCCGAGGGGCGCGTTTGCGCCCGCCCGTTGCAATGCGTGCAGAATGCCGCGCTGGCACAGGCTGCTCACATGCCAACCATCTTTGCGCCACTCCGGTATCGAAGCTTCTTGCGGTTCAAGCCAGACAACCGCTGCAAACCTGCTGAGGAAATCCGGTTCTGGACGATGCGGCCAACTGACAAGGAGTAAATCGTTGTGTGCTGAAGCGGGTAGCAATTGCCCCAGGGGCTGCGCTTGCCCTCCCGCGTGCTCGATTAACGCCAGCAAGGTTTCACCTTGTTCATTGGCGCCAGCAAACACTTGAACGGTGGGCAGCCCCGCCAGGCTGATCGATTGCGCGCTCCCGGGGCTTTGCAGTTCAAGCGACACGGTGAAGCTGCTGCCCAGTCCCACTTCACTGACCAGTTCGATTTTGCCGCCCATCAACGCCACCAGCCTGCGGCAGATCGACAGGCCCAGCCCGGTGCCGCCGTACCGCCGTGCGGTCGAATCATCAGCTTGAATAAAGGGTTCAAACAGTTTGTCCTGCGACGCCTTGCCGATGCCGATACCCGAATCCGAGACCTGTATCCACACATCGATACCACCTGCAGCATTTTCGCTGCCACCGGCTCGAATGACGATTTTGCCGCTGTCGGTAAACTTCACCGCGTTACTGACCAAGTTACCCAGCACTTGCTGCAGACGGTTCCGATCCCCGACCAGCAGCGGCAGGTCCGGTTGCAGACAGCAATACAGGTCAACGCCTTTTTTTCGCGCCAGTGAAATGAAGCTTTTGGCCACCTCTTCAGCCAGTGCAATCAGGTTGAACTCGCAGGGCTCCAGGATGAGCTGACTGGCTTCAATTTTGGAAAAATCCAGAATGTCATCAATGATGTGCAACAGGTTGCTGGAGGAATGCTCAATGGTACTCAGGTAGCCCCGCTGCTGCGGTTGCAAGGTAGTGCCGGCGAGCAGCTCCAGGGTGCCCAGTACACCGTACAACGGCGTGCGAATCTCGTGACTCATCATCGCCAGGAAAGTTGATTTGGCCGCATTGGCCTCATCGGCGGTTTCTTTGGCCGCGGCCAGCATCAACTCCGCGCGCCTGCGCTCGCTGTCATCGACAAACGAAAAGAACAGAACCGGTTGGTCGTTGTAGTGCAGCTCTGCCACCGAAACATGAATGTAGCGTGGCGTATGATCAGGGGTGGTGAAGGTGGTGACGCCGGTGCGCAGGGTTGTCTCACCTTCTGCAAGGGGGATGCTCATGAAGAACTCGCGCAAACTTGCACGACAGCCATCCACTTCGACGTACGAGGCGAGCATGGCCCGCGCCCTTTCACTCTGAAGCAGTAGCGCTCCACTTTCACGGCTGAACACACAGATGCCCACCGGCGCCAGATCCAGCATGGTCCGGTTGAAGGCCTCGCGCTCAAGAAGTTGCAGCGCCTGCGCG